>JADMIO011545356.1_pt1 | contig 54385 bp, 46 predicted proteins | sample 8958161 | NCBI WGS metagenome assembly JADMIO01 (sample SAMN16585339, study PRJNA669376) | soil metagenome | isolation source: Crop rotation soil | place: USA: Cullars Rotation, Alabama | collected 2011
CGCGACAACTTGTCCACGTGGAATTCTAAGCTTAGGATCCCAATGTGCTGGAAAGAATTCCCTGCGGGGCCGATACGAATCCAAACGGACGGAGGCTGCGATTCTCGATCTCGGCGCGGTCGAAACCGACCGTAAATCGATTCGAGATGTTGGTGGTCGGACTCCACGTCAACGTCGTTCCCGTCGTCAGGTGGTTGATGTAGCTGTTGATGTCCTGATTGAGAAGCTTGTCGACGACTTCGGGGCGATCGTCCGATGCATAGTTGCGATCGCGACGGAACGCATTGAGGGTGAGCCCGTGGGCGTTATTGCCCGCCGCGGTATTCGAGATCTTGTCTTGCGTATAGCCGGTGTTCCACGTGAAGAGCAGATTCGCGATCGGCGTGAACGAGAAGTTTCCACGGACGACGCGTTTGTTCTCATTGTCGTTCGGGAGCACGCCGTCGTTGTCGTTGGCCGCGCCCGACGCAAAGTACCGCAGCGCTTCGCCGCCACCGGCGACAGAGATCGAATACTGCTTCTGCGGACCATTGCGAAGCCACGGATCGATGAAGAGGTAGCTCGACGTTCCGCCCGCGCGCGACACACCACGCATCGGGAGTCCATCAAAGCGAGACGGGAAGCTGTCGCGATAGATCTTCGGGATCGTGTCACCTGGCGGCGCGGTGCTCGGATCAGGTCCAAACGGCAACGCGTGCACGAACCCGCCGTCCGCTTGGAGAGTCCACTGCGGCTTTCCTGACCGGCCCGACTTCGTGAAGATCTGGATGACGCCCGCCGCCGCCTCGGTTCCATAGAGTGTCGCGGCGGCCGCACCCTTGATGACCTCGATGCGATCGATGTCGTTCGGGTTGATGTCATTGAGCGGGCTCGCGATATCGTTGCCGCTGCGGAGATCGGAGCCGGTGACCGGCACGTTGCGCTGGTAGCCGTCGCTCCGAAGACGTACGCCGTCCACGTAGATGAGCGGCTGGTTGCTCATCGCGACGCTGACGTTGCCGCGCAAGCGGATCATCGATCCGCTGCCGGCCATCGCTGAGCTTTCCATGACCTGCATGCCGGCTGCTTTGCCTTGTAACAGCTGACTGACGTTGGTCTGCGGTTGGTCGATCTTTCCGACGTCGATCTGGCTCACAGCGTTCCCGACTTCGCGCTGTCGCGCGGCGCCGGCCGTGCCAGTGACGACAACCTCGTCGAGCGAGATCGCTTGTTTCTTTAAAGTAAAGTCATGAGTGATCGTTGAACCGCCCGTCACGGTGACCGGGTCTTCGACTGGCCGGTTTCCGATCATCTGTGCGCGGATGCGATACTGGCCCGCGGGCACGTTAACGATGGTGTACTTCCCGCTCGCGTTGGCCAGCGTGCCGAGGCCAGTGCCGACCAGGGCAATCTGTGCCCCGGAAATCGGTTGACCGCCCTCACCGGTGACAGTACCGCTGATCGTGCCGGTTTGGGCTTGCACCGTGGCGACGCTGCCAGCGGCGAGGGCCACCACGGTTGTCGCGACGACAACTCGACTGAGGTGACCGAGGGTACGACGGAGACTACGGAACTGCCGAATCGGACATTCAGGCACGGCGTCCTCCTAAGGTGGGGGAGGTAACGACTCTGGTTCCGAACAACCCTTCAACTGCTGCTGCCGACCCCGACGTCACGTGCCGGCAGGTGGATCGACGATCAGTGTTCTGTCAATTGACGTGGATCTCGACCGACGCGCTCTTCGTCCCAAGCGTGGCGTCGGTCAGCGTAATCTTCGTCGTAAAGGTTCCACGTGCGGCGTAGGCGTGACGAAACGTCACTTTGCCGGTACGAGCGCCGGACGTTCCATACAGGTCCGTTGCGTTGTCGCCGTAATCAGCGTTCAATCCGAGCAAGGTGCCGCCTTGGATCGTGGCGACGAAGTAGATCGTATCGCCGGGCGCCGCCGTCGTGCGGCTCGCCGCCACTGTGATATCGAGGGGAAGAGGATCCAGGGTCGACTCGGAACACCCCACCATCACGCCCATCAAAGCGAGCACGAAGGTGGTCCCGGCCATCCCCATAGCGCCGAAACCATCGAAGGATCTGCGTTTCACGTCGTGCGGGGATTTCGTCATGAGTGTCAACGTGTCGAAAGCCCGTTGGGGTCCGGAGAGCACTGATCCCCATATACGACAATCGCGGGTCGATGACAACACCCCACGTCGCCGGTCCTGCCGCCAAACGCGCGGCGGAAAATCGACTTAGTCACGTGACTTAGCTAACCTTGACGCATGAAGCTCCGCAAACAGGCGATGTACAACGTTCACCTCGCGAAGACGCACCTCTCCGAACTTCTCGAGCGCGTCGCGGATGGTGAGGATGTCGTCATCGCGCGGGCGGGGGTGCCTGTCGCCCGCCTCGTTCCGGTCGTTACGGCTGAGGAAAAGCGTCCGCTCGGAACCGAAAAGGGCCGACTCGTCATCGCCGACGATTTCGATGCTCCGCTGCCCGCATCGGTGCTCGACGCGTTCGAGGCGTGAGAGTCCTTCTCGACACCGGGGTTTGGCTCTGGATGCTAGCGAGCCCTGAGCGGCTGTCCAAAAAGACTCGCTCGCTAGTCGTCGCTACAGACAACGAGCTCCTGCCGTCTGCGGCAAGCGCGTGGGAGATCGCCATCAAACACGCACTGGGAAAGCTCGAGCTCCCACAGGCCGCCGAGGAATACATTCCGTCGACGATGAGTCGGACCGGAATGACGCCTCTGCCGGTCCATCATCGCCACGCGCTCCGCGTTGCATCGCTTCCGGCGCACCACGGCGACCCTTTCGATCGACTGCTGATCGCGCAAGCGCAACTCGAGCAACTACCGATTCTCACCGCGGATCGAGCATTTCGCCTCTACGATGTCGAAACAATGCTTGCCGGAGACACGCGGGCATAGTGAACGCCACGCCCGTTTCCTCTGATCACTCCCTGACACGCTCCTGACACAGCGGCGTCGATTTCTCGCCGTCTCATTCGTTGGTTAGGGTAACAGCAACCAAGGGAGATTATGCGACTCGACGTCTACCTGAACTTTGCCGGAAACTGCCGCGACGCATTTCAGTTCTACGAACAGCACCTCGGCGGCAAGATCCGAATGCTCATGACCCATGGTGAAGGGCCGAACGCCCCCAACCTCTCACCAGAGCAGCGGAGCCAAATCCTACACGCTCGGCTCGAGCTTGCGGACACCGTTGTCATGGGCGCCGACATCCCAAACGCCGAGCCGATGCGCAGCGCCTACCTCACCCTGACGACCGACACGGCGGAGGATGCCGAGCGAGTGTACGCGTTACTGTCGGATGGCGGACAGATCTTCATGAAGATGGAGAAGACCTTCTTCGCGAACCGCTTCGCGATGCTGCGCGACAAGTTTGGAACGTCATGGATGCTGCTTCATGAGGTCCCGCGAGGCGGGTGACACCGTGATCCGCTCGATGTTATCGCCCTCCTCCCAGTCGAGCAGACTGTACGGATCGATCCCGGCGCGGTCCGGTTTCTCCGGAACCGTCACCGTGATCGTCTGCGTGCCAGGCTGGATGCGCTGCTTCTTTAGATAAAGCGGTTTTCCGAGGACTTCCCCCGCCGCGGGAGGCGCGAAGATGCCGATCTCGACCTCCTCACCGATCGGCGCTTCGCGCTCCTTGCCCGAGCTGTCTTGCACCGTCTTATGCGCGTCGACCTCGAGCGTCACCTGCCACGTGCCGTTTTCTGTCGGCGTCGCCGTCGCCTTCTTCGTATCGAACGTCCAGAATGCGTTCACCTCTAAGAGGTCGTGCAGCAACGACTTCAGTGAGTCGGGCGTCACCGCCTGCAACTCTCGGTACATGTCGAGTGTCGTGGCAAGTGAGGATTTCTTCTTCTCGATGAGTGAGCGAAGCGCTGCGTTCACTCGGTCTTCGCCGATGTACTCACTCAGCGCGTAAAACGCGTATGGCCCTTTGCGATAATTCGCCCAGGGGTCCATCGCGCGGAGAAGTGGAAGTCCCGTACGAATTTCTGGCCATGGGTTGGGCTCTCGCATGTGATACATGACGAGTCGCAGGGCTTCGCGACCTTGCTCGTGCTTCACGAGCTGCATCGCCGAATACCACGCGAGGCTCTCGGAGATCACGCCGCCACCCTCGGCAAACGCGGGCTTGAGCTGCATGCCCCACCACTGATGTCCCATCTCGTGCGCCGCGACCTGGAAGATCATGTCGAAGCCAGGCCGCTGCGGATTGAGAAGGAGGAAGCTCTCGCCCGCGGTGATGACCCCGCTCCCGTCGACGCCCATCCCGAGAAAGTTGCCGGGCTGCTCGATGAGCTGCAGGAAGCGCCACGGGTATTGGCCGAACTGCGCCGAGTAGTAGTCGAGGGACGCGCGCAGGCTGCGAAGGTAGCGCTCGACGTGCTTCGCGTGTTCCGGGTGGAGATAGACTTGAAGGTCGACTCCATTGTGCTGCTCGCGATGTACGGCGTATTTCGCGGAGAAGAAGACGTCCAGCCCGTTGATCGGGACGTCGCTTACATAATGGAAGTAGCGACGGCCTCCTTCGGTCCACGTGCGACGCAGCTCTCCCGCCGCGACGGCGACCTGGTCCGAGTCGGTGCTAATGGTTGCGTCGAACGTCGAGGGCGCCGCTGATGACATCCCCGGATCGATATCGGCCGGCGGCGGAAGTGTGAGCTGCCGCGGCAACCCGTACTTGCGACGATCCTCCGCGCTCATGAGCTCGCGCATCGGCTGATAGCCGATCACTGGCAGTGCTCCGCTCGTGAGATAGGTGCCGTTCTCGAGAATCGCGAGGCCAGCGCCACTCGCGCGCGGCCCATTGTTGTTGAACCCGTGCCGCTTGAATTGCACGTCGAATTGGAGCGTCAGTGAATCGCCAGGCTGAAGCGGCTGGCCGAGTGCGTAGACGTCGTGCCCGAGCCTTTTGTCCGACACGACTTGCGTGAACGGGCGATCGAACGTCACCCGCGTGTCGACGTAGAACGCCGGCTCGAGGTGCACGGAGTCTATTGGCGTAGTGCTTCGATTGACGAGACGATAACTGCCATGAATGGTGGCCGTTCGTTGTCGCGGATGAATCGCGATGTCGAGCACGGTGTTGGCACGCACTGGCTGCGGAGCGCCCTCGAACTTCCCATAGAGCCGCTCGTACTCGGCCCGACGAGCGACCATCTCGTCATCGGTGATGTACTCATTGAGCACATTGGTATTGTAGAACACGAAACCACCCAGTCCAACGATCAGCGCCATGGCCGTGACGGCGGCGCCGAGCGTCGCGCGGGTGAACCGGAGACGGGCGATGCGCAGGCGGGCGGCAAATCGCGTCTCGCGTCCACGAACCCAGAGCAGCAGTGCCGCCACGCCTATCAGGAGGGCCCACGCCGCCCAGTAGCCTTTGAACCACGCCCACGGACGCACCGACCCGGCAAAGCCACGCATGTCCGTGTAGTACCAGTTCGGGCTGGCGCTGTAGATGAGCAGTTTGTGATTGACGCCGATGAACGGTGCGATGACGATGTAAAGAAAGGCGAGCAGCGAGACGATGAGGCCGAGGTACTTCTGGTTTACCGCGACGTGGATGAGGAAGACGAGGGCAGCAAAGAGCAGGTACTCCGGGAGCTGCAGCCCGAACATGACTTCGAGATACCGGCCGATCTCGAAGTTGTGATAGCCGTGAATGACCTGCGTGAGGATTCCGACGGCGATGATGCTCACGGTTGCCGCGGCGAGCACGAAGCCAAGACCGACGTACTTGCCGAGGAAGAACACCCACTCGGGTGTCGGCGTCGTGTCGACGTTCTCGCTCAGCTGCGCATCGCGCTCGCGCCAGACTAGCTCGCCGGCGAAGTACACGATGAGGAGCGGGATCATGATGCGAAAATCCGCAGCCTGTGTGAGCGGCGACGTCATGTGCTTCGACAAGAGCCACCCGGTGCGCGGCAGCAGCGGAATGCCCCATTGCTGCAGATCGTCCGAGAGCACGACCATGAGGAAGAGCGGGAACACGATGAGCAGAAAAATGCCCGGGATGCTCTTCGCGATCATCCAGAAGGAACCGCGCGCGATGGAGAGCGTTTGCTGGATGCGGACCCCTGCGTCATAGCGAGGACTTACGACCCCTCCGTCATAGTGAGGAGTTGCGACCCCTCCGTCATCCCGAGGAGCGGCAGCGACGAGGGACCGCTCTCCTTGCGGCAGTTCAGGGGCCGCGGCGGGAGAGCGATCCCTCGCGTCGCTCGGGATGACACCGGGGACGCTCGGGATGACACCGGGGACGCTCGGGATGACTTCCATTCGCTTTCGCCACCGGCGCGACGTCGTCATTCGATGTGCGAAACGGAAGCGCGATGAGACGAGAGCCAGCGCCAATCCGGCGATGCTAAGCCACACGAGCCGATTCACGAGCATCGGCCCCTCGAGCGCGAACGGACGCACGTTCTTCTCGACGATCGTCCACTTCGACATCATCTCGTTCATGATCGCCATGACGCCGATTGGATCCGACAGGAGCGCGCGCCGTCCAAGCCCTGCGAAGTACAGCGCGAACGTCACCGGATACGAGAGGAAGAACAGCGCGACGCTGCCGACGTAGGCGGCGATCGGCCGGCCACTCACCAGCGCCGCCGAGTACTGAAACGTCGTGGCGATGAAGGCATTGGTGAGCCCGATGAAGGCGTACGCCGCGAGATACGAACCCGGTCGAAGCGGGCCAATGATCTGCGGATTCGCGCCAGGACCAAACGCGGCGAGAAGACTTCCGATCTGCACGCCAAGCAAGATGAACGCATTCAGGACGAATGCTGCGAGGAATCGTCCGGCGAGGTACTCGGTCTTGCTCACGGGCGTCGTGTACGCGAGCGGATAGATCCCCGAGTGCACGTCGCGTGCAGCTGCCTCACCTGCAATTCCTGGTGCGATGAGCAGCCAGATCTGGCAGCTGAACACCGTGACCGACGTGATGATGAACGGCGAATTGAGAATGAAGTCTTGCGGCAGCGTCACCGGGACGATCGCGACCCGCGTGTTGACAAAACTGAAAAGGAGGAGGATTGCGAGCGCGAGCCACGTCAATGGCCTGCGAAGCTGATAAGCAATCTCGAATTGTAGGATACCGAGGAGCTTCATGACTCTACCGGCTGCTCGCGACGCGGTCCGGTTGGAGCAGGCCGTCGCCCGATGTGCCCCGCCATCGCGGCGAAATACACGTCCTCGAGCCCCGGCTCGACGGCCTCGAACTCAGGGCCTGGAGCAGCGTCGCTGAACACGCGTACCACCGTGCGTCCTGCGAGGAGCTTCGTCGAGATCACCGCATTCGTTCGCATGATCTCGGACAACTCGCTCTTCGCGACGACGCGCCGCCAGATGCGTCCGCGCAGATCGGCGACCGCGCGCAGCGGCTCCGTCTCCAAGAGAATCTCGCCGCGATCGATGATCGCCATGCGCGAGCAAAGCTCACTCACATCGTCGACGATGTGCGTCGAGAGAATGACGACGCTGTTCTCCCCGAGCTCGCTCAAGAGATTGAGGAAGCGCACACGCTCGGCAGGATCGAGACCGGCGGTCGGCTCATCGACGATGAGAAGTTTTGGATTGCCGAGGAGCGCAACGGCGACGCCGAAGCGCTGGCGCATGCCGCCGGAGTACCCGCCGAGCTTTTGCTTTCGAACGTCCCAGAGATTCACTTGGCGGAGCAAGGTTTCGACGAGCGCCTTCCGTTCGCGGCGATCGCCGATGCCCTCGAGCAACGCGAAATGCTCGAGTAGCTCCTCGGCGCTCACCTTCGGATAGACGCCGAATTCCTGTGGGAGGTAGCCGAGGGTTTTGCGGACCTCGCGGGGTTGCTTCAGGACGTCGATCGTATGAGCTGATCCACCGGACGCATCGCTGACGTTGTTGAGGTGCACGCTACCCTCGTCGGCTTCTTGCAGCGTCGCGAGGATGCGCATGAGCGTGGATTTTCCGGCGCCATTGGGGCCAAGGAGGCCGTACATGCCGGGTGGGATCGTGAGCGTGACGTCTCGAAGGGCTTGTACGCCGTTGGGGTAGGTCTTCGAGACACCGTGAATGTTGAGCTCCATGACTGCGGGCTGAGGGTGGCGTGGATTCCGGTGCGACGTAGGTCGAGCCTGAGAAGCCGTCGTCGAAAAGCACTTTACAATGCAAAGCTGAATGACGCAAGCCGTCTCGGCGCCGAGTGAGCTCGTCCGATCTACGCGGCGACCACCGCGCAGATCCTCGGCGACGTAGACCGTCGACTCAAATGTCAGTCAGGGAATAACCGGTACGATCTTCGAACGGACATACCGATTACTGGATTGCCAGTACGCGATCGCTTTGCCGTCCGGCCCCATCTCGAACCGAATCACGTCGCCAAGCTCGCCGTCCGGACGGATGCGGCGGAAGGTATGCTCGCCCGTCTTGCGCCACTTTCCAAGCGCGCGCATCGGATCATCGGTTGGAAGTGACAGCGTCGCGATCGAGCCGTCCCACGGGAGGACCGCGGTTTCGCCGCCGAAGGTACCTTCATATGTGCCGGCGTATGCCATGATCGCCGGGTCGGGTTGCTTCGGTTTCGACCCCGAGTCCTTCGCTGCCGCGATGAGCGCCGGCGCCATGATGTCATACATCCGTTGACTGATGATGGTCGCATTCGCGTCGACCGCATTCGTCATCGAGACCGTCGCGATGCCTTCCTCAGGCCGCAGGCGCAGGTAGGTCTGATATCCCGGGCACGATCCGCCATGCCCGACGAACGCCTTTTCACCGACACGCGTCACGGCGAAACCAAGCCCGTACGTTGTTGTCCCGGCAGGATCGACGAAGTGCGGGCGGTGCATCTCGCGCAACGTGTTTGCCGCCAGCACGTCCTTTCCATTGGTCGCGAGCTGCCGGAACTGCCAGATCGCGAACTGCGCGAGATCGTTCGCGGTCGACGCGTACCCCGCCGCCGGAGCAATCCCGCGCGCCTGGAAGAACGCGAGCGGCTCGCGTGACGTGCGTCTCCCGAACTTGCCATAGCCGACAGCGAGCCGTTTGCCGCGCTCCGCGGTCGGCATCTCCGGCGTGGTGCTGCCGAGGCCGAGCGGCTGAAGAATGTTCTTCTGCACATATTCGGCGTAGGGCATCCCTGATTCCGCCGCGACGATCTCGCCGGCGAGGGACATGCCAAGATTAGAATACTGGAAATACTGTTCGGCAGGATACAGCGTTTCCTGCTGACTGATTTTCGCGACGATCTGTTCGTGTGTCGGGAACGGATAATCGGGACCGGTCCAATACGGATAATCGGATTCACGCGGCAACCCCGACGCGTGCGTCATGAGCCCCTCGACCGTGATGTTCTCGCGTTCGGGGAAGGTTTGTTTGATGTTGAACCACGGCAGGTGCTTTGCGACCGGATCATCGAGCCGCAGCTTCCCGGCGTCGCGCAGCTGCATAACGGCAACGCTCGTGAAGAGCTTGGAGATCGAGCAAATACTGTAGATCGTGCTCGCGGTGGCGGGCACCCCATGCTCGACGTCCGCGAACCCATACCCGCCGCTCCAGACGATCTGTTGGTCCTTCACGAGGGCAGCCGAGAGTGCGGGGATGTGCTCGTACGCACGCTGGGCTTCGAGCCAGGTTTGCATGAGGCGAAGCGACTGCGTGACGCGAGGGTCATCGCTCAGTTTCTGGCCCCGCGCCGCCGCCGGAATCGCGAGCGCGAGAACGAGCATGCGGGCGTGTCGCATATCTGCTCCTGAAGGAGTGTCGAAGAGAACAACTTCAGTCGAGAAGTCGTAGCCGTCCAGTTCTACCCCGCGGTCGCAATCTCCGCGGCCGATCGCAATGCCAGTGCGGCAAAGGCCAAGGTTTCTCCGCCGATCCCCGGGTTGGGGAGCGTCGGCGCCCCCACGATAAAAAGGTTCTCATGATCGAAGGTGCGTCCGTGACTATCGCAAACGCCTGTTGCCGCGCTGTCGCCCATGCAGCAGCCGCCTGAGCGCCACACGGAGTCATCGGTCTCGCCAAAGCTCACCCACTGGATGCGCCCTCCGCCGGCGGCGGTGAGCTGCTCGCACATCTTTTGGAAGTGCTTTGCAAGGACGGGTCGGTGCCCCGTGGTCGCTGGATCCTCCGCCTGAACGAAACGGGGAAGGGGATCGCCCCACCGATTGCGCCGGCTCGCCTCCAGAACGATCCCGCTCTCTTTTGCCGCATGAAGCGCGTAGCGGATAGTGATGCCTACGGTATTGCTCTCGTATTCTTTCCAGCGCTTGAACAGCGAGTCCCCAATCGCGATTTGTCCGGCGTCGTTTCGGAGGCGAGGTCGGCCAAGATGCGTGGTGAATGTCGTATCGTGGCGGATGTAGTCACCCTTCCGCGGGCAACGAAAGTATTTCCGCGATACCAGCGCGTTCGTGTCGTGCATGCCATGGAACAGCGGCTCGTCGATCTGTACACGCGCGGACATCGTATTCGTGCCCGACATGTACTTGCCGACGAGCCCCGTTCGGTTCGCCAGCCCATTCGGAAATTGCGTCGTGGCCGAGAGGAGGAGCAGATGCGGCGTCCAGTATTTCCCAAGGGCCAACACGAACTGCTTCGCGCGGAACTCGACTGGTGCATTTGATCCATCGGTTCGGACGCCGGTCGCGGCGACGATGTTTGACGAAGGCCCGGCGATCAGCCGGCGGATGAGCGTTCTCGAATGAAGCGTGATTGCCTTTCGTGCCAACAGGTCACGCACAGTGTAGTCGGGGGAATACCGTGCGCCCGTCGGACAAATCGGAGTGCACGTGTCGCAACGACTGCATTCGGGACGCCCGTCGTAGCTCCGAGTGTTTCGCGCGGACGGCAGCACGCTTGTCTTCAAGTCGCTTGCCTCCACCCACTGCTTGACCTTGGCGAGCGTATAAGACAGCGGCATTCCAGGCATCGGGTACGGCGTGGATTGGCGGTCCTCGGCGTATGGACTGGGGTCGCCGGAAACGCCAATCGCCCGTTCGGCCTCGCAGTAGTGTGCCTCCATCTCCGTCCAGGACAGCGGCCAATCCCGCCCGAACCCGTAGTAGGACCGGAGCCGAAGATCTTCCTCGGAAAAACGCGGACACCCGCCTTCCCAGTGCAACGCCCAGCCGCCTACGGCCATAGTCTGCGACTCGCCGTTTCCGACGAGTTGATCATTGACGGAGTCGTGCGGCCAGGGATTCTCGTTATAGTCGAGAAACTGTCGCCTCATCGCCGTTCGTTTGTCGAGATCGAACATCTCACGTCCAGCGTCGACGAGAACGACGCTAGCGTTTGGCTTGAGGCGCATGAGCTTCTGTGCGACCAGAACGCCGCAGATCCCCGCGCCAATGATGCAGACATCGGCTTCGATGACTGTCATGCCTGCTGACGGATCGGGAGCGGCGTTGGCGGACGGTCAATTCCCTCGAGTCCGCGACAACTCAGGGCGCCGATGCTTCGGCCATGGAACACGTCGACCGCTCGTGGGCTTCGGTAGAAAAAGCTCAACAGATCGAGGAGGATGTTCGCTCCACCGGGTCCGGCGGGGATCTCGCGCGCGCCCGACACCTGAAGCGCCGAGGTGAGGAGAAGACTCATCTCGAGTCGGTCGAGCTGCTCGAGGCGACGTGGGCGCGCCTGACTCCTGAGTTGCTCGATCTGCCGAACGTAGTTGGCGCCCGTGACTACCGCCCGACGCGTTCCAGGACGCACGGCGGACGGATCGTCGGTCCGAAGCCTGCCCGATAGGTGACTGACCTCAGCGTCCGTCCGCTGGAGGGCCAGCCACCTCACAAACTTCGTTGCCACCGCGTCCGCCTCGGCGTTGCCGATAGCACTCGGCAGGAGGGCCCGCGCCATCGCTTTCAGATCATTAGCATACTCTGATTCGAGACTCCTGATGTCCCGCTCCCACGCCGCGGTTCGGCGCTTGGCGAGGAGCGGGACAGCCCAGCGGGCAAGGGGGACTGTGACAATCGGAACAGCCACCAGCCATGCGAGAAAACGGCTCCGCTTCATGCCGGTGTCCGCGGACTATGGCAGCTTGTCCGTGCAGTTCTTCCAATTCGGGTTGTTGGTTTCGGTGTTGTTGGGCGGAAGGACGACATCCGTGCCGTACGCGCCCCCCTTGAAGTACGCACCAGTCGGGAACACCTGCTCCTGCGTGCGCCCGTACTGGCGCATGAGTCGACGGAAGTCCCCCAGTCGATGCGCCGTGAGGTAGAGCCAGAAACCGCGCTCGCGGAAATGGAGGCTGATACGCTTTTCCGGTGTACCTGGATCGGTGAGCGGCGCGAGCCCGGCGCGCTGCACGTTGTCGTCCGGATACGTTTTGGGAAGTGCGCCGTTCGTCGAGACAGTTCCATATTTTTGCGGTGTTGATCGGAGGAGATTCAACGTTGCGAGCCACGCGTCGGCGTTTCCAGACGCGAGCTGCGACTCGGCCTCGATCAAACGAGCTTCGATGCCGGTCGCAAGCGCGACCGGTGCGTCGGGCTTGTTGTAGTGGTTGAAGATGTTGCAGCGCGTGCCGTCCTGGCACGCGACCGTTTTCACGGGGTCGATGTTGACGCGCGGATCTTTTGCCTGAACGAAGTCGACTCCGTTGATCCCCTCGGCATTCGACGCACCCCAGTTCGGCGTGTTGAATCCCCAGTCGTACAGGCCGTTCTCCATGCCTTGCGACGACGCCGAATACGCGGCGTTGAAGACGAAGTTCGTCGGCACTTCGGCGACAAGGGCAGCGGCGGTCGCGTAGCTCGCCGCTTGGCTTCCAGCCTTCGCCTGGTCCATGATGGTTCGCGCCTTTCCAACGAGCGCAAGGCGGCGGATCTGCGGATCCGCAGTCCCGATCAGCGTCAGTGCGCTATCGAATTGGACAACGGCCGCTGCGTAGAGCTCCGTTGTCGAGAGAGTCACCGTCTCGATATTCGTCTCGTCTTTCCCGTCCCAGAGCGGTAGGCCGTTACAATAGTTCTCGGCGAGGAAGAGCAATGTGAAGCCCTCGTTCGCCTTCAAGGTCGCGAGTTGAGTATTGAGGCCGCTTGCCGGCGGGTACTTCATCAGCAGATGCTCGGCACGCAGGGAACGCGTGTGGGCGAGCATTAACTGATTCCAGGTCGATTGCGGAATGGTCGTGTTGTCGATCGTGCGCTTGTCCCATCCGTCGATGCCGGCGCGCGCGGTGAACAGCTCGTCGGTTATCATGCCAACGGGAACGCACACACCGAGCGGCGTATTGTTCGCGCGATCGCCGCAGAACGCCTGGGCGAAATCTCCAACCGCGGCGATGTACCACGCTTGTGCTCCGGCCGGTGAATTCTGTGCATCAATGGTGATGATATCGGGCGTCTGAACGCTCAAGAGATCGTCGTGCAAGTTACCGTCGCACGCGCTGCCCAGTGCGATCGCGGCGACGGCCAGCCACGCGAATTTTTTGTTTCTGCTCATGATGATGTCTCGATGAGGGAAGCGGCCGGTTAGAAGGAGAAGTTGACGCGCGCGAACCACAAGCGAAGCGCCGGAGGATTGCCCGTACCATTTTCCTCGGGGTCGATGCCCGGGTATTTGGTCCACAGCGTTGCGAGGTTTCGACCACTCAGCACGAGCTGCACGCTGCGGCCTTTCACGATGCGCGACACCAGCCGCTCGGGCAGATCCGCCGAGAGGGAAATCTCTCGCAGCTTGATGAAATCGTTCCGGGCGTACCACAGCCAACGACTGTTGGTGGTCGCCGACATCGTCGACGCGACTGCCGCCGCTTGGCGATCGAGCGGACTGTGGATGTCGTTCACCGTCTGGCAATTCAGCGCGGATGCACAGCGGCTGTTGCCGATGGCGTACACGCCCCAGAAGCTGCCGCGATAGTCCATCAGGGCCATCAGGTGGACGTGGTTGTTCAACATCCCGATCGTGTTTTGGAATCCAGCCTCGTAGAGTGGGGTGCTGCTCCCGCGCATCGAGTCGGCCTTCGCCGGCGTGATCTCGCTCGGGACGATGAAGCCGTCGCCGTTTACGTCCGCGTACGTGTAGGGTCGATCCCAGATCCCGTTCAACGGATAGCCGGCAACGTTGCGGATTCCCTTTGTTGTTCCGAGCGGAATGTTTCCGACGGTGATCAATCGACTCACGATGTGCGAGCCGCTGAGACGACTATTCCAGGACAACGCGCGGAGGTCGATGATCTGCGCGTCTGCGGAGAGCTCGACGCCCGTATTCCGCACCTTGGCGATGTTGACCGTCTGTGTGTTTCCCGCGCCAAACGATGGCGCCAACGTTCGATTGAAGATCTGATCGCGACTGAGCTTGTTGAACCAAGTCGCTTCTACGTTCACGCGGTCGCGAGCGAGGCCGAGGTCGACGCCGGCCTCGTATTCGGTGGTGACTTCCGGTTTCAAATTTGCGTTCCCGATCGAGCCAATCGTGAGGCCAGGGACGTCTGCCCCACCCTGCGGATACGTCACCGCCTGAAGGAACTGGAGAGCGGACGTCGTGTTCGGGGCGAGCCCCGCGGTACCGACGGCCGTTCGGAGACGCAATCGATTCACTGCAGGCAGATGCGGAAACCAGGACTCATCGGACACGACGTATGACAGACTTCCGCTCGGATAGATCGTGTTGCCGACCTTGCGTCCAAACGCGCTGTTCAAGTCCATCCGCGCCGACGCGGTCACGAACAATCGCTCGCGCCAAGTCAATCGTTCTTGGGCGAATCCGCCGTAGGTCGCGTTCTCGGTCGTTGTCGTCGAGATAACGCGTGTCGTGGCGGCGTTCGGCGTCGTCGCTCCGACACCCAAGCCGTAGCCCTGCCCATTCAACGAGTAAATCCCGTTGCGGAACCACTGTCCGCCGACGGTGCTCACAGAATTGAGCGTGGACGTCACCTGCCGGGTCGCAGCGCCCCGGAAGGTGACGGTGTACTGCAGCGCGTTTTGACGATCGAGATTCGTTCCCGAGAAATTTTGGTTGGCGGCGGGGCCCCAAGAAAATGCTTGTGGTCCTTCACCGGGAAGCTGCAGTTGCGTGTTGTACAAATGGCCGTTATCGATGCCGGCTTCCGCGGTGAATGTGAGCCAGCTCTCCGGCGTCCAGTTCAGCGACGCAGACCCCGTCATGCGTTCTGTTTGATTTCGCGAGTCGATCGAGTAGATGTCGCCAACGTAGATCTTGGCGGTTCCATTCGTCGGCGTGAGAAACCCTGGCGCCGTGAGCATCTGGTTCGACAGTCCCGCGAAGAACCCACCATCGAACGGCGTACGCTGTTCGCGGTCCTGGTACCCGAAGGCCACATCGAAGTTGGCGCTCTTCGCCAGTGCGAACGTGAAGTTGCCGCGCACCGAAGTCTGTCGGAGTTGACTCGGGCGGATGAACTTGTCCTCGGGCGCTTTGCCGGTCAGCGTCTGGATGCGATTCTGCTCGAACTTGGGCATGTAGTACGGGCCGGTCACATCCTGTCGGTCGGCGCTGATGAAGAAGCGGAGCGACTCGGCGCCGCCGGAGGCCTGTAGGCCGAAATTCTCGGCGGGGCCGTTCTTGAACGGATTACTCCGCGGGTCCTCATAGGGATTGAACGTCGTCATGCTGTCGATGGTGCACTGCTTCTGTGCGTAGGCGGCGACCAGACAGTGAATCGGATTGGCTCCCGTGACGGGAACTCCGTTTACGATGTTCTTGCCGAATGTCCAATAGTTCAGAGGGAACCCGCCGGGCATCTGGCTCACACCCGTCTCGGCGAACGCTGACCACTTGGTTCCGCCGGCGCGGCCACGCTTGGTCTTCACGACGACGACGCCGTTCGCCGCTGCCGTTCCGTAGAGAGCGGACGCGGACGGCCCTTTGATGATGTCGATCGACTCGACCTCTTCCGGGTCGAGCGACGCGATTCCTCCTGCGCGGTCGCTGACGCGAATGTTGTCGATCACGACGAGTGGGTCGTTGCTCAGGGAAAGCGACGTCGTTCCACGAACACGAATGACTGGCGCCGCGCCGAGGACGCTCGAGTTCTGCGTCACCGTGACGCCTGACGCGCGCGCCGCGAGCATCTCGGAGACATTCGTGACCGGCGCAGTCCCGACGACTGAATCGAGACTCACGCTCGCGACGACGTTCCCCACCTCACGCCGCGATTGCTCACCGGTCGCCGTGGTAATGACGTCAGCGAGTCGGGTGATGGCGTGGGTCAAGACAAAGTTCAGCGTGACGGAGCCGTCCGCTGGCACGGTGACAGACTGCTCGAGCGGTTGATAACCAATGCGTGTCGCGCGGAGCGTGATCTGACCAGCCGCGACGCCTCGCAAGGTGAAGTTTCCATCGTTGTCGGAGATCGCCCCGAGTCGTGTCGATCCAGTCACCGCGATTTGGGCGGCGACGATGGGTTGCCCCGTCTCCTTGTCGGTAATACGGCCGGTGATAACCGCCGCAAAGGCTGGGTGCCGACTACCCTCTAGTGCAGTCGCGCGGGGGGGAAATAGCGCCAGGCCAATCAGCGCGGCTGTCGCGCCATTCCGCAGTGCCAGGAACATGCGGTCCTCCTGAGGTGGGGTGACTCAGTGCAACGTTATTTCTGACCTGCCGAGTATTGGTATTTTCCGGCGCGCAGCATGCGCAGCGCTTCATCGCACGCCGCCTTGAGCTCGCGATCGTTGCCGCGCAACTCGTCCATTGGGGTATTCACCACCCACACGTCGGGCGGAACACCATAGTTCTCTAAATTCGTCCCGTAGTTGCCCGGCTTCGTCGGATCCCAGGTGATGGCGAGAGACCCCGGCGTGCGAATCGACGCGCCGTTGATCAGTGAGTAGCTGCCGGTCCAGATGGCGCCGCCCGCTGTTGGCGTCCCGACGAGAGTCCCGAGGTTGAGCGTGTGGAACGCGGCCGGCGTTGCTTCACCGTCGGAAAACGATCGAGAGTTGATCAGCATCACCTTGGGTCCAGCGATCGCCGTTCGCGGTCGGCGACCCCACGTTCGCGCGCCGTAGCGCTGATTGACGTGGTTGTAGGGCTGACGCTGGATGATGTCGATCAACTCTTCGTCAATGTTGCCGCCGGTGTTGTACCGGATGTCGATGATGATTCCTTGTTTGTCCCAGTACTTGTCGACTTCGTCCCTGAAGCGTTGAAGCTGCGGCTGACCCATCGACCGAATGTGGACGTAGGCGATGCGGCCACCGGTTTCCTTGTCGACGAAATCACGATTCGTCGCGACGAACTCTTCGTACTTGATATTCCCGAACGTGGCGGGATTCGTCACGGTCTGAATACGAACTGTTCGCGCGCCTGTCCCCGCGGCGTCCTTCGCGATCTTGACGGGGACAAAGGTGTTGATGGTTTCGGTCAGGAGCTTCCAGTAGTTGTCGGGCGCCTTCAAATCCTTGCCATCCAGCGCGAGGACGTAGTCGCCAACTTTGAGATTGAGCCACTCCTTGTCCGCTGGTCCGTCGCGGTAGATGTGCGAGATGCGATAGCGGCCGCCTGCCTCGTCCGGCTCCATCTCGAAGCCGAGGAAATGGGTTTCGTATTGGCCGGCTACCGGCCGGCTCGGCGGACCGGTGACGCCGGTGTGGGACGCGTTGAGCTGACCGATCACCTCGTTCGAGAGCGCGTAGACATCCTCGTAGTCGCCGATGTGCTCGAGCATCGGCTCGAATCGCGCGCGGGCCGCGGCATAGTCGACGCCATGCATTTTCTCATCATAGAATCGGTATTTCATCGAGCGGTAACTCTCGTGGAAGATCTGCTGCCACTCTCCACGAGCATCGACTTTCACGGCGAGGTTAAATGGCACGCGCTCTTTCCGCTGGTTCGCGATCGCCATCCGCCAGACTTCATTACCAGGAGCGACTCCGCCTCTCCCGCCACCGCGTCCGCCGCGTCCGCCCGCGGCAGTTCCACCGCGATAGAATACGAAGCGGCGATCGGGCGTCGGCGTGATCGACGGGAACGCGCCGTTCGTGATCCTGCGACGCGCCGTGCCGTCGAGGTTGATCTGGAACAGCGCTGGCCCTCCGCTGTCGCTCGCGACATAGAACACGGAGCGGCCATCGCGCGCGAGAAACGATGCCGTCACTGGGCTCGTCTCGTGCGTCAGCTGGCGCGCTCGCTTCATGATGCCGTCGGCGTCCACCTTGAGCTCGGCCATGGGCGGAGGTGGCGGGGCCGCGCCGCCAGTCGCGCGGCCCCCGCCCGCCGGTGCGGCGTCCGCAAGCTCACGTGCGCGGACCGTCGGATCTTCCGGGTTCGCCGTGAGTCGCGCCAGCGATACGACGAAGAGCTGATTCATTCCCGCGCCGGCGGCGAGGTTTGCGTTCACGGCGGCGCTTGCCGTCGCGCCCGTGAACACGACGTGCGTTCCATCGGCCGTCAACAATCCATTTCCTTCGTTCGCATAGCGTTGTGCATTGAAGCCGACTTCCGTTTGTCGGCCCAACGACGCAACCGGGATTTCGCGTTTCGAGCGCAAGTCGAAGAGAACAACCCACGCATTTTCGGAAGCGTCGCGCTTCGTGTAGACGAGCCAGTTCCCGTCGGCCGAATAGTCTGTCACCGCGTAGCCACCGGGCTGATTCCCGAGCTCCGTCTGTCGGCCGGCGGCAACATCGACTTGGAGAAGACTGTTGCCCCCGCTGAATACGATCTTCGCGGAATTCGGCGACCACTTGATGCCTGTCTTGACTGACGGGTGGTTCGAGAGCTGTCGACGCGCGCCGGTCGCTACCTCGTACACCCAGATCTCTTCTTCTTTGCTCTCGTCGGACACATAGGCGATGTACTTGCCGTCGGGCGAGTACGACTCGAATCGGTCGCGCCATGACGAGTTCGTGACTTGCGTATTTTCGCCGAGCGCGGAATCCGACGGCACGATGAAGATCTCGCCGTGATAGTCCACCGCGACCTGTTCGCCATTCGGCGCCGGAGCAAACCCGTCGGCGTTGCCGTTCGACTGATCACGCGTCACGACGTTGTCGACGCGATCGAATGTCCCAGTGATCGTCAGACGTTGCGGCCGACCGTCGGGCACCTTGAGCGTCCAGAGGTCGAATTCGTTCTCGTAGATGATCGTGCGACCGTCGGGGCTGATCGTCGGGAACTGCACGCCGAAGGTTTTGTGGAAGGTCACCTGGGCGAGATTTTTCCCATCTGGGTCCATGCGCCAGATGTTGTAGATGCTGTCGCGCTCGGACGAGAAGTAAATCTTCCCGTCTGCACCCCACATCGGGTAGACGTCGTTTTTAGCGTTCTTGAAATTCTTGTGGTCGACGTTGGTGAGCTGCACGATCTCCTTGTTTCGGAGATTCTCGACATAGATGTTGCCGGTGGCATTGCCCTTGTAGCCGTGACGCCAATACGTCGGCAGGACTCGGTTGTAGGCGAGAAGGGTGCCGTCCTGTCTGATCATCCCGGTTGCGCCGGCATCCATGGGCAGCGGGTAGGGGACGCTTCCGTCGATCGGCACGACGTACAGTGGGGAGAAATACGCGTGCGGACCGCGAGGCGAGCTGATAACGATGCCTTTGCCATCGGGCGTCCAGTATTGCACCGCGTCGTTGCTCGTGTGCCATGTGAGCTGCTTCGGTTCGCCACCGGCAGCGGGGACGACGAAGACGTCGTTGTTCCCCATGCGGTTGCTCGTGAAGGCAATCCACTGCCCATCGGGAGAGAAACGCGGATCGTCGTCGTGAGCGACGTGGTTCGTGATACGCCGCGGGTTCGCTCCGTTTGCCTCGGCGACCCAAACGTCACCCAGGTACGAGAACGTGATACGCCCATCATTTGCCGCGTGAGGATGCCGCAGGTACCGCATCGGCTGCGGTACACGCATCGCCGGCGTTCCCATGAGACACAGGGCCGCGGCTGCGGTAAGACCCGAGCGCCATGAGAGTTCACTCATGAGTAACCTCAGGCTTGATGTTTCGATCACTGCGGGCAGCGGCGCCGCTGCCGTCGATCGCGTTCGACAACATGAGGACCGCCACGCGCCCCCGCTAGGTGGACGCGATTCTCGTCGCTCGATCTTTCGCCCGATATCCTGTCCCGGAACGGCCACCCCGTCCCCACAGAGGGCCGTCCGACAACGGCGCGACTCTCCCGCTCCTATCGAGTCGTTCGCTCCCTCATCTCCGTCCGCGCGGCAGCTCGTTGCCGTCGGAGCGATAGGCGGGCGGCACGTAGACGTTGAGCGTCTTGAGCGGCGTTCGTCCGGTGTTGCGAATCTCGTGCGTCGTACCGCGCTCGATGAGGACGAGTGAGCCGGCCTTCAGCGCGTGCTTTCGTCCGGCGAGGATCGCGGTGCCGGATCCCGAAACGACGAACAGCCACTGATCGGCACCGCGATGTCGATTGTCGGGACCACCCTCGGAGTCACCGGGCGCGATCGTCATCGACGCAGCTTGCGCTCGCTTGTTGCTCAGCACAACGGAAAAGCCTTTCCCGAAGCGCAGATTCTTAGTCGGCATTCCCCCTCCGAATCGACCTAAGCCTTCGTTAATGTCGCGTTGCGCGAGCGAGAATCGCCGGCCAACGAGGGTCGCGATGCATCGAGGTGAACGCGGGCTCGAGCCCGATCCATCCCATGTACGACGCGTGCGCATCGTACCCCTTGTCGAGCCATGCAAACGCGCTATCCGTTGCGCCGAGGCCGACGTACGCCATCGCGATATCGAATGGAACGCGAGACGCAACGCTCGGCCGTCCAACGAGCGATCGCAAGACCTGCTCGGCGTCGCGGCGCTGGCCGGCGAGAGCGTAGACATACGCAAGCTGCGCCGAATCACGCGCCCCGCTCAATGCGGCCGCGCGTCGAAGTGCGTCGATCGCCTCCGGGTACATGTGCTTCTGCACATACGCATGGCCGAGTTGCTGGTGTGAGAGATCTAAGAGTGGGTTGAGCTCGAGGGCTTGTTTCAGCGCGCGAATGGCGAGATCTGGCTTTCGGAGCGCAACGTAGAAGCGACCGAGAACCTGCGGAACGGCAGGCGCAAGCGGATCGTGCGCGCGGGCCGTGTCGAGCTGCGCGATGGCTTCGTCGAATCGATTCTGACTCGCGAGTGAAAGCGCGAACGCGATACGTCCGAATGTGTAGCTCGGATCGAGCATCAGTGCGGTGCGAAATTCGCGCTCGGACGCTGCCCAGTCGAAGTCGTGCACGAACAGGATGTGTCCGAGCGACGCGTGCGCGTCGGGGAGCGTGCTGTCGAGCGCCAGGGCATGCTGGGCCGCGACCTTTGCTTTCGCGAACTCTTCGTCGGCCTGCTCGTAGCCGAAAACGGCAAGACGCGCGTGCGTATCGGCGAGCCCTGCGTACGCGCGAGCATATTGTGAATCGCGTGCGACCGCCTTCTCGAAGTAACTCGCCGCTTGCACATTGCCTTCGCGGTTCGTGCGCTGCCAGTAGATGTAGCGTCCGCGTTGATACAAGTCGTACGCGACTGGATCGGCCGTCTGACGCTTGAATAACGTGTTGCCGATTCCGCCGGCGAGCTTCACCCGGAGCGCGGTGACGATCGCTCGCGCGATCTCCTCTTGGAGGCCAATCGCATCGACGACCTCGCGATCGAAGGTCTCTGTCCAGTTGATCGTTGCGTCGCGCGTGCTGACGAGTTGCGCGGTTGCCTTTATGCGACGGCCTTCGCGACGCACGCTCCCCTCGAGCACTGCGCACACATCGAGGGAATCCGCGACCGCATGAACGCCGAGGCCTTTGCCCTTGAACGCGAATGAGGTGGTGCGGCCGATGACTTTGAGCGTTTGAATCTTCCCGAGCGTTCCAATGAGCTCGTCGGTGAGGCCGTCGCTGAATGGCTCGTTGGCGGGGTCGCCGCTGGTGTTCGCGAAGGGAAGGACGGCGATCGATATGCACTTCGCTTTGGCGTCGACACCGCGATTCTTCGTCCATGCGCCGTACGCGCCGGCAGAAAGTAGGACCAGGGCTAGCGCGGCGGCTGGTCCGTTCCATTTCTTACGATCGCGGCGCTGCGTGGGAGGGACAGCGGTCCCTCGCTCCGCTCGGGATGACGATGGGACGAAAGCGATCCCTCGCTGCGCTCGGGATGACGCGGGTGGTGCGCGGTCGACATCCGCCGCTATAGCAAAGGGTTTCGTCTCGCTGTCCGGTGTTGAGCGTTTGCTCATCGACGTCGCCGCTGGCTCGCCGCGCTGCAGGCGGGCAACCACGTCGAGCACGGCCGCGTCTGGCATGCCTCCGACCTGCTCTCGTACGAGAACGTCGTACACTCGTGCGTGATTGAGCGCTGCCGCGCGCTCGCCCACCGCGTCCAACGCGACCATAAATCCGACCGCTGCCCGCGCGCTCAGCGGCTCAATCTGAACGAGCCTCCGCCACCAATCGACTGCCGCCCGACCTTTTCCGCGGGCCGAGGCTTCTTCCGCGAGCGCTTCGAACGCGCGCGCAGCGAGACGTTCGAGGTCGGCGCGTTCGGTCGCGATCCATTGCTCCAGGTCTCCGCTACTCTTGGGATGAAACCCGTCGAGAAATGGCCCGACGTACAGCGACGCCGCGGTCTCGTTGTCGTTACGCCGGATTGCCTCGCGAAAATCGAAGACGTCGCTCGTCACGACCTCTCCGTTCAGCCGAAGCTCCGCGGAGGGCAGAAGAAGATTTGGCGACTGCAGCTGGGTCCGCAGCGAGTGGACGAGCTGCTTGAGCGACGTGCGTGCTCGCTCCTCGTCGCTATCGGACCAGAGATAGGCGAGAAGAACGTCGCGGGTCATGCCGCGATCGCCGGCTGCCGCGAGCAGGGCAAGCAGCGCAAGCGCCTTTCGCTGGCCCGACAATGTGTCGAGTCGCGCTCCATCGCGCTCGATATAACAGCCGCCAAACGTGTGAATTCTCAGCACCGACACCCTTTGGCAGCAATCTCACCGCGATTTAACCGGGACTTTACGGTCCCGGAGTACATACCACCCGCTCACCGGAAGGAGCAAGCGCCAGGGGTGAGTAATTGTGCCTCAATCGCTCCCAGTCGCGCGGCGCCGCGTCGGTGGAGCCCACTTGGGTGGAGTTCAAAATGCGAGTTCTCACCGTCCCAGCCCTTTTGCTCACCGTTGCTATCGGAGCCTGTGGCACCGACAGCATCACACCGACGTCCGCGATGTCCAGCCGTTCGGCGATGGCCAATCAGTTGTCGAAACCCTCGGCGGTAGCGCGACCCTTTTCGGGCAGTTGCGAGCTGACGTTCAATCCGCCGCCGCTTCCATTGCCGCCGTCCTTCGAACAAACAGATACCGGCACTTGCCACTTCACGGAACTCGGCAAGACGGCGTTCTATGGTGTGCAGACCATCAATCTCGCCGCCGGAACCCAATCGGGATGGAGAACCTTTACCGCAGCGAATGGTGACATTTTGCGCGTCGAGCACACGGGAACGAGTGCGCCAGCGGGCCCAGGCCTCGTGAGCTTCCGCGCCACGGCAACGATCGTCGGTGGAACGGGGCGATTCACGAACGCGACGGGCCACATCATCGGCGTGGGAGTGGCGAACCTCGTCACTCGCGTGACGACCGTGACGTTCGATGGCTCGATCAGCTATGACGCATCGGCGCGAAGCGATCGGTAACAGGCTTGGTCCGGGCGGGAAGCGCACCTGCGCTCCCGCCAGTGCAGCCAAAGAAGCCCATCCATAGAAGAGGCAGACATCTAGAAGGAAGGGTGCATCGGCATGGAATCCGCGTGTCTCGACGGGTCGGTTGGACGGAAGCGCGGACGAAGAGAGGAGGGAGATTCATGCGTTGGTCACTCGCCATCGCGTTTCTCGGCGTTGCTGCATGTAGCCGGTCAGAGACACAAAACCTCGCAGCGCCTGAAGGGCCATTGCGATTCGACCGCACGCTGGCGCGAGTCAACTGCATGACCCAGGTGGGGCTTGCCAAGGCTCCGTGTACCACGTACTCGGCCGCAAGTCACGCTGATTATCTCGACTCTGGTCGTGTCGTGTTCCGCAGCGATGGGACCGTGCAGTGGATGCTCGGCACGCATACCTACCGATGTCCATGCTATCTCGGTGGGCCGTGCACGACGCCGTGCTTCCACGATGCGCCTCGTGTATCGAAGCAGAGCGGCACCTACACGGTGGCGGGTGACTCCATCGTGTTGTTCTTCACCGATGGCAATCCTACCACTCGGGTCCTCAAGACAGTGGCCTTCCCGAGCACGGCTACCGGCTATGCGGGTCCCGACTCGCTCGTGTTGGTTGGGGCGGCGTGCACGGAATGCGTCGCGTGGTATCCCGTGGTCTTCAAGTCGTCCTGAATGACGCCACCACCGCGGCGACACGGGCGAGAGCAGGATACGCTCACGCCCGTGCGGCTATCAAGAAAATGCAATGAGGCAATTCGAATGTGAGCCGTCGCATATGCGTGCATGCGACGGCCCAACTCATCATTGCCCGGGTGGCCGATAGCCGACCTGAATCTTCGTAGCGGCATCCATCTCCTCGACGGAGATGAGAGGAATCACGCGAAGCTTCACTGCGCCACTCGCATTGACGGCGAGGCTCAGCGCCACGGCCGATGCAGCGTCTGGGATGTCGCAGATCGTGTAGAGATCATTCGTCCCAAAGGCGTAGTCGAAGGTCTCCATTTTCCCACCGACACGCTTGGCCATCTCTGCAACCAGGGCACGGCGGTTCGACCCACCTTCTTTCATGATGCCCTGCGCTCCCTGCGGGCTGTAGGATGCTTCGATCATGTAGCGTGGCATAGTGTCCTTGCGTTGAAGTTGACGGCGTCATCAAGAGCCGCAAACGATACCCGTCAAGGAGCGCGGTGCAAGTCCAACAATTCGGCGCAGCTCACACGTATTGAACGATCACGCGGCGTCGCAACTCACCTTGGGATTGGCGGTCGCGTACATCCCGTTCGAATTGTGCTTCCAGACCCAGACATGCAACTCGTAGGTCGGGAAGGGCGGACTACTCCAATCCGGAACGCGCTTGTCCTCGAAGACCTGGGTGCCAAGGAACGGCGGAGCGCTGTGCGTCGGATCCCAGACTGCGGCCGGAACCAGGAACGCGACGGCCACGAGATGCAGAGTCCCATTCTTGCCCGGCTCGTACACCAATAGCTCCGGCTGCGTCGGATCGACGACCGCGTTGACCAGCGACGGCTTACGGTAATGAATCCCGATGCCTTCCCCGGGCATCGACTCGCACGGGCTGGCGAGGATGTATCCGTCGGCGAGGGCGGCGTCGACATCATGGTACTTCGCCGTCGCTGAGCGAATCGTTGCCAGCAACTGATTCTGGGCCGATGGGTTGGACGACGCGTCCTTCGCGGCGACTGATGGGGCGAGAAGACGGTCCGGCTGCGTCGCCGGGTCAGCCGAGCAGGCGGCCGCTGTTCCGATACTGACTCCGAGCACGAGTCCGCGAACAATCTTGGTCGTGAGATACATGAGCGTTTCCTCCTTCAAGGTTGTGGCTGCATCGTTCTAGAAAGGGAGCGCGGCGGGGGCTATACTTACCGCCCGCTTTGCTCTGGATGGGATTGTGCTCGTGGAGGCTTCACTGGCCCTCACTTCAGTCTCAACCGAGCGGCGCGGAGTCTCACCGGGGTCTGAAGTGCGCGTAGGCCAGTACTCAGGCGTGCGTATGGAGATACAACCGAACATCCGACACGACGTCCCGCCGTCTCGCCCGCGGTTTCGGCTTCGTACGCTCGGCGGACTCTCCCTCGAAGGCCGCGACGCCGAGGTCCCGGCGGCGGTGAATCAGCGGAAGCGCCTCGCATTCCTGGCCCTTCTCGCAGCGGTCGGCCCACGCGGGATTGCGCGCGACAAGGTGCTTCTCCTGTTGTGGCCGGAGAGCACGACTGAACGGGCGCGCGGCGCGCTGTATCAACTTCTATATATAGTCCGGCAAGCGTTCGGAGACGGGAGCGTTGTCGGGACCGATGAGCTCTCGCTCGACAGCTCCGTTGTCGGGAGCGACGTCGCCGAATTCTCGGCGGCGATTGCCCATGGAGACCTCGTCCGAGCAATCGATCTATACGGGGGCCCGTTCCTCGACGGCGTGCACGTGCCGGGCGCCACGGAGCTCGACCGCTGGGCCGAACAAAAGCGGCAGGAGCTCGCGCGGGCGTATCAGAACGCGCTCGGGCAACTTGTTGCCCAATCGACGGAGCGAGGAGATCACCCCGCCGCGATCGCATATGCCGAGCGGCTCGTCGCGGCCGATCCGCTGAGTGGACGCGCGACTGTGCTGTTAATGGAAGCGCTCGCTGCGAGCGGAGACGTCCCGGCGGCGCTCGATCGCGCACGAACCCATGCCGCGTTCGTCCGCGAGGAGCTCGACGCCGACGTCGATCCGACTGTCACCGCGCTCGTCATGCGTCTTCGCGCCAACCCTGGTGTCCCTCGCGCCAGCGCGCCAGTTCCGGTCGAGTCAAAACAGGCGGTACATCAGCCGCCGATTCAGCCTCGAACCCGAAATCGCCGCTCAACTCGCGCGATCGTCTGGACCGTGGCCGGTGTCGCGGCCATGGCGATCGCGCTCGTCGCCGCGATGCGACGCAAGCATGATCCGGTCATCGAGTTCGCGGTGCTCGCCGATTTCGAGACTGCAGCCCCCGATAGCCAGGTCGCCGACGCGCTGACCGAGACGATGCGCCGAGTGTTGACCGAGTCGCGCGCGTTGCGCGTCCTCCCCGAAGGGCGGGCGCGCGAGGCGCGGGAGCGAGGCCACATTCCCCCGAACACACGCCTGACGAAGGCGTTGGCGCGACAGGTTGCGGTCAATGCTGGAGTGCGCGGCGTCATCGCCGGGTCGCTCAAGACGTTCGGGGGAGCGTATGCGATCTCTCTCGAGCTTCTCTCTCCAGCAACGGGAGACGTTTTGACGTCGGTTCACGGGAGCGGCATCGCGACGGGTCGAGTATTCGACGCCCTCGACACCATGACACGCCGGCTGAGAGAACAAGCCGGTGACGACGCCGAGGCGATTCGCGCGCAGCCGCAGATGCTCGCGTTGACGTCGACGTCGCTCGAGGCGATGACCGACTACGTTGCCGCCCTCCGCCTTCCGCGCGACAGCGCTGCGCGCGCCGCTTCGCTGCTTCGCGAAGCCATCCGCCTCGACAGCACGTTTGCATCGGCGCTCTGGCGGCTCGGGTTCTACATCGAAAACGACAAGCGAATGTCTGACGCCGAGCATCGTGCGTTGCTCGCGCGCGCCTGGAACCATCGGCAAGGCCTCACCGAATACGAGCAGCTGCGTCTGGAGATCGCGTACAAGGTCAGCCCCGATGGCATCGATGCCGACATCGACCAGCACCTCGAACATCTGCGCCGTGTCGTCGACCGCTATCCCAACGCGGAGGACGCGAACATTCTGGCCGACATGTACATGGCGCGGCGCGATCTCGCGAACGCGGAGCGCGCCTATCGATTGGTTGTCTCGCTCGATCCAACGCGCCGCGATGCGTATGCTAGTCTCATCGTGCTGCGCCTCAGGCAAAAGCGAGTCGCGGAGGCGAGAGAGGAACTCGATGCCTTCACGCGGAAATTCGGGCCGCGGCTGGCGGATCGCCTCGACATGCTCGTCTCGTACGCCGAGGGGCGCCAAGACCATGTGCGGGAGGTGGCGCAACGGATGACCGCGTCGACGGGCGGCGCGCGCTTGCTCAGTTACTTCGTCCTAGCCGAGCTCGATCTGCTCGATGGACACATTGCTGCATGGGAGAAAGGCCTTGGGGTCTGGGATGAATTGGCGAAAGCGTCGGGCGCGCCATCGCCCGGACTTCGTCCTGAACGATTGTTAGAGCGCTTCTGGGTGCGAAACCGCCCCGATGAAGCGCTGCGAATGCTCGACGAATCCCTCGCCGCCCATCCCTCACTGCGGTCGAATCTCACGGCGATCGAGTTCCTCGCGCAGCTCGGACGCCCGGATTCGGCGCGTGCGCTCCTCGCGGCACGCGGGAAGAGCGATTTCACAGTGTACAACCGAGGGACAGACACTCTGCCGGCGGCGGCGTGGATCGATCTCGCGGAGGGTCGGCCGCGCGACGCGGCGGTGAAGTTCCGTGAGAGTCTCCGCTTCTCGGGTAGAGACGCACCATCACAAACGCGATACGATGCGGAGCTCGGGCTCGCGTTCGAGCGTGCTGGGCTCGCGGATTCGGCGGTGAAGGTCTATGAGCATTATCTAAACGGACCACCGACGTTTGAAGTCGATAACCTCAAGCTCGTGTGGGTGCTCGAGCACGTTGCCGCACTGTACGAGAAGAGAGGCGACCGCGCGAAGGCAACGGCAGCGTACGCACGCGTCGCCGAGCTATGGAAGGACGCCGATCCAGAGTTACAGCCACGCGTACAGCGCGCTCGTGAGCGCGCGGTGGCTGCGCGCTGACGCGTCGAGGACGGATACGAGACACAGTTTTTTAAGCGAACGCCCGCGACTTCCGATTCGCGGTACGTGTACTATCAGGACGCGAGCGACTTCTCGCAGGGCTACGGCGTGCTTCACGGCATCGGCGTCCGCAGCGATGATGGGTCGACCTCGGACTGGACGATCAATCTCTCGCAGATTCACTCGTCGTCGAACCTGATCAACGATCCGCCGCGCGAGCTGCTCGTCAACGCGCACAACACGAACGGGCTGCACCCGGACAGCCCGGCGACGATCTCGTGGTAATGGTGGAGTAGGGCGGGAAGATTGGTTGGGCACGAAGATTGGTTGGGCACACGTAAGCACACAACGCGGCTCCCGATCTCTCGGGAGCCGCGTTGTTTTCGTCGGTGAGATTTCGTGAGACGATGTCGCTCAGTCCAATTCGTCGATCAATCGTCGAGGACTTTGGCGAAGTACCCCGCTACGTCGAGCATGAAGGCAGCATCCGCTCCCGGTGGCATCCATTCCAGGCGATCGTCGATGACATCGACGCGCGAATCTGCAGGGGTCGGTCGCTCGATCGCGCGTGCGTCGAGATCGACAATCCAATACTCAGGAACGGCCTCCTCGCGGAACACGAGTCGTTTTCGGACCCGATCCGTCCGCGCAGTGGACGGCGACAGCACCTCGACGGCAAGTAGCAGCCGTCCGACGTCTTCGAATCGCTGCGGTCGTTTGCCGTTCACGAGCGGGACGACAAATAGATCGGGCACCACCACGCGAGTCGGAGAGAAGACGACGCCGGCGGGCGCGATCAAGACGTCGCCAATCACCTGGGTAGCGAGATAATCCTGAAGGAGTCGTGCAAGCTCGATGATCGCTCGCTGATGCGACCACGACGCCGCAGGTGTCACGAACAACTCGCCGTCGAGGACCTCGTATCGATTGCCGTCGTCCGGCAGATCACGCAGGTCGTCGACCGTCCATCGCCGTCTGAGTGTCGGCATTGACATACGCTACCATCCTCGGCGCCGAGTGGGCAAGCGAGCATGAATGATTGTAGGTCGTGGATGCCGCGGCTCCACAACCAATCGATTGCCACCGCAAGCATTTCGGCTTGCGGTCGCGCCTGAAGGACCCGAGCGCGATGGAGCGAATGCAGACTTCGTTCGCGGCAGCATTACAAATCATCTAATGCGACGTAGCATCTCGGCGTGATGACCGCCTGGGCCGGGCGCCTTGGGATGACTCGTGGCCCTGATGTTGACCGCGCCTTGACGGTCGCGCATTGTGCGGTGAATCGTGGCTCCCTGATGGAGAACTGGACGCTATGCGCGAGCATGAAACCACCGAAGAGGATTCCACCGCTGGCGTAGCGACCCCCGTCCCATGGAGGGTCGTCGCGGCTCGTCCCCTCCCGGGATTTCAGCTCGACGTCGAATTTGCCGATAGTACGCGCGGTCGATTCGACTACTCCGAGCTCATCCACCGCGACGACGCCGAAATTTTCATTCCGCTCCGCGATGTGAGTTTCTTTAATCGTGTCTTCGTGGATCACGGTGCCGTGAGCTGGCCGGGCGAAATCGATCTCGCCCCCGACGCGATGTACGAGCGGCTAAAAGCAAGCCCGCCGAATATGATTGTAAAACGCTAAGGGCAAGTTGGCAGACCTGGCTCGCCGGGGAAGCGATTGCTCCTGCTGTCATCCCGAGGGTAGCGAGGGACCGCTATCCTCATCGCGATCCAACCGCGGTTAAGTGCCTCGCCCGGATAGCGATCCTTCGTCGCATCGCTCCTCAGGATGACGCGAGGGGTAGACGCGCTCAGTACCAGCCATCGACCGCGTGCGCTTCCCACTTCACGCCCTCTAGCACATAGCGGAGCATCGCGGGTAGATCACTCGGCAGTTCCTGCGCGAACCAGACGACGGCAAGCCCCGAGCATTGCGCATCGGTGTCGGTCGCCACCGGTTGATAAGAATGCAGCGCGGCAGCAAGGACCCACTCCGGCACCATGACGTCGACGGCAGGCGGCGGCGCGAGGATGAGCTGGCCGACGTTCCCTGGAAACCGCTTGCGGATCCGGTCCGGCAGGTCCGCCAGCTTTCGACGGCGGATGATCTCTGGCCTCCCCTCCAATACTCCAAGTGCGAAGCGTTCGATCAGGAACTCTTCGAGGAGCACTCGTCGCCCCGACGCCGTCGTGAACCATTCAGCAGGCATAAACTCCAACACGCAGCCGACCACGAATACTCTAAACTCGCAGTTGGTCCCGCGACAGTTTTACGGGACAGCGGCGTTCACGGCGTCGGCTTCGCCTTGGTCCACACCGGCTTCTCCGGCAACTTGTCCCGATCGATGATCCGCCCGTCGCGCATGACGAGCGACAACTTTCGAATATTGTGAATGTCGGCGAGCGGATCCGCGTCGAGCACGAGAATGTCCGCGAGCTTCCCAGCCTCGAGCGTTCCGAAATCCTTGAGCCCCTGCGACGCGATCGCGCCGTTCTTCGTCGCCGACACGATCGCCTGCGACGGCGTCATGCCAAGCTCGACGAGTCCCTCGATCGCCGCCAGGGTCGCGGTGCCAGGCATCATGTGTGCGTCGACGCGCGGCGTGCGGAGGAACTCGGGCGCGCCGCTCAAGTACGTATCAGTCGACGGCGTCGTGATGCAACCGCCCTTGATGAGCTTCTCGGCGTTCGCGCGTCTCAGAGCCGTTCCCTCCGCGCGCTTCGCGGTTCGAATCTCCCAGCCCGTCTTCGCGCGCTGCATGGTCTTCAGCGAATCGTTCTTCACCGAGTCCGCCTTCGCCGAGTCGGCACGCTGCCGCGTCTTCAGATAATCCTTCCACGGCTTGCCCGTGATGCTGTTCGACAGGATCGAGCAGATCGTTTTCTTCTCGACGATGAGCTGAACCAACGAGTCGGGAATCGGCACGCTGTGCACTTCGGGATGCTGAATGAGATCGATGCCGGCGAGCACCGAGATTCTGAGTGGTTCTGGATTCGTCGAGTGCGTCTCGGCGAAGAGACCGCGTTTGTGCACCTCGCTGACCAGTGCTTCCTGCTGGCGCGGTGAGAACGCGATGAGATTATTCGTATGACCCGTGCCGCCGTACTTCACGAAATTGGGACCTTTGTCGAGGTACGCGCGCATCGCGACGCGGAGCTCGTCTGGCGAGAGATCGAGTAATTCTTCGCCCGCGCCCTGGGCGATGAAGTCCATCATCTGCTCGTCGAAGAACGTCGTCGGCGTCGCGTTCGAGAAGAGCGGCGATTTTGGGCCGCCCCAGCCGACGATGTTGCCCGCGACGAGCATGCGCGGGCCGATGATCTTGCCGTGCGCGATCGAATCGCGGACGGCGACGAGCGGCAAAAGGGCGCCGTAGCTGTCGCGCACCGTGGTGATACCATACTTCAACTCGGTCTGCGCGGCTTCGATGACGAGGTCGAGGAAGCGATCCTCGTAGCGCACCATCGATTCGCCGTTGTTGTAGAGCGACAGGTGGACATTGGTGTCGATGAAGCCCGGTGTGACGTACTTCCCGGCCGCATTAATGATCCGCGCGCCCTTCGGGACCTTCACTGAAGCGCTCGGCCCGATGGCAGCGATGCGCTTTCCGCGAACGAGGATCGTCGCGTCGGCGACCGGCGGTCCACCGTTGCCATCGATGATCGTCGCGCCGACAATGGCGATCAGCGTGTCGGTCGACGCAACGCGAGCTTGCGTCGATTGGGCTCGGAGGATCGGTGCGCCGAGCGTGACGAGAGCGAGCGCGATGGAGCAGGCACGGCGGCGAGCGGACTTCGACTGGGTCATGGTTGTGCTCAAGGAGTGGAGAGCGGCAGGGGCGCGGACTACCATACACTCGCGACTGAGTAGCCGCGAGTCGGCCTTGGTCGGCGTGCGCCCTAGTCGCGCCCCAGTCCGCCGCCTATGTTAGACGGCCAATCTTCGAGACGTGAAGAGGCCCGTCCATGGCGAAGAACGTTCCTCCCCCGACGCCAAAGTCCGGCAACGGTGCGGCGAAAGCGCCAGCCGTCGCCGCCGACCAACCGGAAAGCCTCGACCAAGTTCGAGACATCCTGTTCGGCGGCCAAATGCGCATGGTCGATGCGCGTCTGCAAAGTCTCGAGGAACGCATCGTCCTCGAGCAGACGGCGCTTCGCAACGATCTCGGGCGACGCATCGCCGAGCTCGAGGAGGCCTCGAAGAGGGAATTCACCGCGCACGCCGAGCGGTTGTCAGCCGAACGCGCGAAGCGCGCCGATGAGCTCAAGTCGCTGTCGAGCGAGATGAAGGAAATGCTCAAGAACCTCGAGCGACGCCACGTGAAGTTCGAAGAAGCGACCTCCCTCGCCGACGCCGAAGTCCGCGACCAACTCATGAAGCACAGCGCGGCCTTCTCGGCCGAGCTGTCCCGGACATCCGAGCGGCTCACGAGTGAGCTCAATCGCGTCGCGTCCCAGTTGCGCACGGACAAAGTCGACACCACGACGCTCGCCGCCACACTGACCGACATGGCGACCCGACTGACCGGCGGTGGAGCGGGGAACGGCGGCGCGCGCCCGCCGAACAAGGGCAACACGAAGTCTTGATCCATGCTCGAGGAGCGCTCGGGGAACGGCACTGAGTTCGCGGCGCTACGCCAACTCCTCGTCGGACCGGAGCAGCAGCAACTCGACGCTCTCGCCGAACGCGTCGAACAAGTCCGCACGCCACAATCGCTCGCCGAACAACTGCCCGAAGCAATCGCGCTGAGCTCGAGTCGCGATCAACAACTCGGCCGCGCGCTTGCGCCGACGGTCGAGACAGCGTTGCGCGAATCCATTCGCCGAAATCCACGCGAGATCGCGACGGCGATTTTCCCCGTGCTCGGCCCCGCGATCCGCAAAGCAATCGCCGAGACGATGGCGGGGCTCGTGCGGTCGATCAACAGCGCGGTCGAGCACAGCTTGTCGGTGCAGGGGATCAAGTGGCGCATCGAAGCGTGGCAAACGGGTGTGCGTTATCCGGAAGTCGTCATCAAGCACGCGCTGATCTATCGCGTCGAGCAAGTCTTTCTCATTCACGCCGAGACGGGACTGTTGCTCGCGCACGTGACGGCGCCCGATTTGAAGGTGCCGGACGCCGATTTGATTTCTGGAATGCTCACGGCGATTCAGGACTTCGTGCGCGATTCGTTCCGGCCGGCCGAGGGCGGAACGCTGACTGAATTCACGGTCGGCGAGCACAGCGTGCACGTCGAGGCTGGCCCGCGGGCGCTGATCGCCGGCGTCATCCGCGGCCAGTGTCCCGAGGCGGTTCCACAACGTCTCGCAAGCACGCTCGAGCAAATCCATCTCGAGTACGCTACGCCCCTTACCGACTTCGAGGGCGACGCAGCGCCGTTCGCGACGGCGACGCCGCTGCTCGAGCAGAATCTCGAGACAGTTCTCTCGACCGACAGCGCCGAGCATCGCAGCGGTGCGTGGCTCAAGTGGGCTGTGCCAGTGGGCGTCGTCGCGCTGATCCTTCTCGGGTTCGCGATTGCTTCCTCGGTGCGATGGCGCCGCGCGCTGCGCGCGCTGCAGGCGGAGCCGGGTTATGTCCTCGTCGATGCGTCGCGTTCATGGCGCCATTGGAACTTCCGTGGACTCAAGGATCCAATGGCGCGAGACTCTCGCGAAGTGCTCACTGGCGCTGGACTCTCAGCGCCGAACATCGACGCGCAATGGAAGCCATATCTGTCGCTCGATTCCGCGATTGTGGTCACACGTGCCCGTCGCACACTCGGCGCGCCAGCCGCAGCGATATTCGCGCTCACCCACGACACGCTCCGAGTCGGCGGTGCAGTTCCCATAAGCTGGCTCGGCAAACGTTACGAAACTCAAAACATCGCCGGCGTTGGACAGCTCGATCTCTCGGGCGTACATGTGGAGTTGTCGCCGTCGCTCGACGCGGTGAGACGAAGCATCGAGGACCATCGGGTCTTGTTTGATCCCGGCTCGTTCGTTGTCGCGGACGACGCCGGCGCGCTGCGCGGGGTGTCGTCGGCAATCCGGCAACTCATCGACAGCGTCGCAGCGGCGGGGGCGTCGATGCAAGTCGATTTGATCGGCCGCACCGATCCGACGGGGACCGACGCGAAGAATCAATCCCTCGCGCAAGAGCGCGTCGACGCCGTCGTGCGCCGCCTCACCGCGCTCGGCGTACCGGCGAGTGCGCTGCATGGGCGGTCAGTCGCGACGTCACAGCCGTTGCGCGTCGCGGACCCTAGCGAGGGAGCCCGCATCAATCGTAGCGTATCCTTCGAGATCGTGGTGGCAGTCGGGTCGCGCTCACCAAGGGGACAGTGATGCTTCAGAAGAAGGTTTGCATGGTGGGTGTGTTCGGCGCCGGCAAGACGTGCCTCGTTCAGCGCTACGTGCACTCGATCTTTTCGACGAAGTATCTGTCGACCGTCGGCGTGAAGATCGATCGTCGCGAGATACAGGCCAAAGGCCAACCCGTCTCACTCGTCCTGTGGGACCTCGAGGGAAAGGAAGCGACGCGCGACATCAATCCGAGCTATCTCCGCGGAGCGCACGGAATTCTCTACGTCGTCGACGGAACGCGACGCGAGACGTTCGAGCAATTGTTCGAGATCACCGACGTCGTCGCCAAAACGCTCGGCGCTGTGCCCAGCGTCGTCGCGCTCAACAAGTCCGATCTCAGCGACCAGTGGCAGCTCAAGGCAGCCGATGAAAAGCGCCTCGCCTCGGCGGGATTCTTCGCGCTGCAGACGAGTGCGAAGAGCGGTGCCGGAGTAGAAGACGCGTTTCAGCATCTCGCCGACGCCGCAGTCACACCGACCGGAGCACCCCGATGATCGAAACCATGACGGATATATCGGTGGAAGCGTTCGGTCTCAGCGACCGCGGCAAAGTCCGCGATGCGAACGAAGATCATTTCGTCATCGCGCAGGTCAACAAATCGGTCGAGGTCCGCCAGACGAGCCTTCCGCCGGACGACGTCGAGCACTCGTTCGAGAAAGCGGCAGCGTATTTGTTCGCGGTTGCTGATGGAGTCGGTGGTCGGCCAGAGGGCGATCTCGCGAGCGGCCGAACGTTGTCGGCGATGCTCTCGTATCTCGGCAAAGCTGCGTCATGTTTCCAACGGTTCGATCCGAATGCGGAGCACGAGCTATTCGAGAACCTCGAAGATGCGGTCCGCGGAGTGCACGAAGAGTTCCTGCGAGAGTACGGAGGTTTGACTTCCAAGCTCCCCGCAACGACGCTGACGCTTGTCTTGCTCGTCTGGCCGCGTGCGTATCACATCCAGGTTGGTGACAGCCGAGCGTATGTTCGGCGTGGAGGACGACTGCAGCGTCTCACGCGCGATCAGACACTCGGCGAGTACATGGTGTCACTGGGCGCGTGGACCGACGAGCAGGCTGCGCGCGCGCCATCTGCGGCGAATCTGTCGAGTGCGATCGGTGGGAGTGAGTTGCTGCCGGTGGTGGGGCTCATCGACCTTGCACCGGGCGACTCGTTGATGCTCTGCACCGATGGGCTGACGAAGCACGTGACAGACGAGCGAATCGCTCAGGTCATGGGCAGTGGTGACACGGCAGTGTCGATGAGCACGACGCTGGTCGATGACGCGCTCAGTGCTGGCGGGACGGACAACGTGACGGTGGTTGTTGTCCAAACGGTGCCGCGCGCGGAGAGGCGGCCGTCGTAGGGCACGCTTCGACGTATTCGCCGTGACTTCATAGCCGAGGTACATGTACCGTTCAATCAACACCATCGGTGCCGACGCCGCGCGCAGCGACCTCGGCGCGACGGGCGAGGGAATCGTATGGGCGGTGGTCGACGCCGGCATCGACGCGACGCATGAGCATTTTCAAATGCATCGCAACCTCGACGTCGGCCCCGCTCTCCGCCACTACGATTTCACCGACGCGACGGGAAACGAGGGCGGGGAAGGGTCGCCGCTCATCGACGAAAATGGGCACGGCACGTATGTCGCCGGGATCATTGCAGGCGAACGAGCCGGGCGTGAGACCCCGGCCGTCGCGGCAGTCCATGCGCCAAGTGACCTCGGTGAGAATGCGTACGAGCGCTCGGTGTTGCCGCCGCTCTCGGGAATGGCGCCGAAGACGAAGCTCGTGAGCATCAAGGCGCTCGAGCCAAGTGGGCTGGGGAGAGTCAGCACAGTCATTCGAGCCCTCAGAACGATTCAAGCCATCAACGTCGATGGTCGCGCGCTTCGCATTCATGGCGTCATGATCGGACTGGGGTTCGACTACGATACTTCCCGATTCGAGTGCGGGCTGAGTCCTCTCTGCGTGGAGGTCGATCGTCTCGTTCGCTCCGGCGTCGTCGTCGTGTGTGCGGCGGGCAGTCGTGGCTTCGGGAAGCAGGACAGCATGCAGCGCGGCGTCTCGTCCGGGGGAGTCGAGGTGTCGATCGACGATCCCGGCAACGCCGAGTTGGCGATCACCGTCGGGTCGACGCATCGTGATTTGCCGAAGCTCTACGGAGTCTCATACTACTCTTCGAAAGGGCCAACGCTGGACGGACGAACGAAGCCCGACCTCGTCGCGCCAGGTGCGCGAATCGTTTCGTGCGCTGCCGGCAGCGCGCTCGCCGACGCGCGGCAACACGTGCCCGACTGCACCTACATCGAGCAATCCGGAACGTCGGGTGCCGCGGCGCACGTGTCGGGCGCTGTCGCATTGTTCCTCTCCGTGCGTCGCGATCTCATCGGCCGACCCGACGTCGTCAAAGAAACGTTTCTCTCGACCGCGTGCGATCTCGGGCGAGACCGGAACTATCAGGGCCGAGGGCTCATCGATGTCCGCGCGGCACTCGGCCTACAGTCATCGATGCCCGTTACGCCGCCTCTCCTCACACAGCGCGCCGCAACCGCGAGCATACCTATGCCCACGACCAACCAGCCGGCAACTCCGCTCCGCCTGATGTGCAGCTACTCGCACAAGGATGCGACACTTCGTAAGGAGCTCGACGTCTACATCGCGCCGCTCAAGCGGCAAGGAATTATCGAGTCATGGTACGACGGCGAGATCGAAGCCGGGGCGGAGTGGCGTACGGAGATCATGCGCAATCTCGAGGAGGCCGACATCATCCTGCTCCTCATCAGCGCGGACTTCCTCGCATCAGACTTTTGTTATGACATCGAGATGAAGCGCGCGCTCGAGCGGCACGACGCGAAGCAGGCGCGAGTCATTCCGGTGATCGTGCGCAAATCCGACTGGTCGAGCGCTCCATTCGCCAAGCTGCAGGCCCTGCCGAAAGAGGCGCTCGCCGTGACGTCGTGGACGAACCAGGATGAAGCGTGGACAGACGTTGCCATGGGGATCAGACGAGCTGCGGAGTCGCTGCAACGGACGCGCGCCTCGATCCGGTCATGATCTCGCCGAGCCGACGTCACGAGCGCTCGCGCGGAGCAGCAATGAGAGTTTTGTTAGTGGGGCTCGCGATCGGCTTGCTCGCGATGGCTGCGTGTCGCGACAACAAGCCGCCCGCGGAACCACGCGCCGAGTATCTGTTCGTCTGGGCGGGGGACTCTGCTGAGAAGACGAGCGACTTCCTCGCGGTGATCGACGCGACGCCGTCATCGCCGAACTATGGCGCGGTCATGACAACGATCAAGACCGGTGTCATAGGCTCGCATCCACATCACACCGAAGACGTTGTGGCGCCGAACGGACATCTCCTCGCGAACGGTTTTCACGCTGGCCGCACGTGGCTGTTCGACGTCTCGTCGCCGCTCACACCGAAGATCGTTACCTCGTTCGACGACGTCGGTGGCTTTAGCCATCCGCATTCATATATAAGGTTGGCCAGCGGGAACGTCCTCGCGACGTTCCAATACGCGGCCGATTCGATGACGCGCCCGAATCCGGGGACGGGTCAGGTCATGCCGATGGGCGGCGAGCACACCACCGGTGGGCTCGTCGAGATGGACGAGCAAGGCAAGATGATTCGCAGTGCACGTGCCGCCGACTCGTCGATTCGCGACAAGTACATCTACCCGTACTCGGTTCTTCCAATCGCGTCGCTCGATCGTGCGGTGTCGACGACGACGGACATGGACGAATCGAACAAGAAGGCGACCGGCGAGTGGGTGCAGCTGTGGAAGCTCTCTAGTCTCAGTTTGCTCAAGAGCATCGCGCTCAAACCCGGGCCGCGCGGCGACGAAAACAAGTTTACCGGCGAGCCACGACTGTTGCCCGATGGCAAGAGCGTCTACGTCCACACGTTCAACTGTGGCCTCTATCTTCTGCGGGGAATCGACACGGATAATCCGACGTCGACGTTCGTGCGATCGTTTCAGGGAAAGAACTGTGGCGTTCCGCTCGTCATCGGACACTATTGGCTTCAGACGGTGCCCGAGGCGCATTCGCTCGTCGCGCTCGACATCTCGGACCCTGAGCATCCGCGCGAGACCTCGTCGCTGAATGTTGGCGACGACGAGCAACCGCATTGGATCGCTCGCGACAGCGCCGGTCGGCGGATCGTGCTGAATTCCGCCGGCGCGGGGAGCGGCAATCGCGTGTTCATCATCAACTTCGATCCAGCGACGGGCGCCCTCACGATGGACGACCGCTTTCACGATCCCGGGATGTCGCATCCCGGGATCAGATTCACCGAGCGGGTGTGGCCGCAGCGGGTGGGAACGGCCATCCCGCACGGGGCAGTGTTCTCACGGTGAATGACGAAAGGGTCGGACCTCGCCCTTTCTTATTGTTGACCTAGGCGCCACCCTCCTTCGACTCGGCGCGTTTCAAGATTTCCTCAACAAGCTTTCGCCGTGCCTTTCCATCGGGCAATCGAGACGACGATACGACGCTCGCTTTATAAAACGCTCGCTTGAGCTCGACCGGACTCATCGCCTGTCTTGCAAACTGCGCGGTATCGGCGCGTAAGGTCGTCATGATGTCTTGCAGCCCCGCGTCGTCGGCCGCGTAGGAGCCGATGCTATCCGCGGCGCGTTCCAGGATGAGCCGCGCAGCCGCGAAGTCACGACGCCGATTTGCCTCCGTCGCCTCGGCGCGCGCGCGAGCGGCGTAGAGCGATGCGACCTCGCGGTCGATCTCGACGTCGCGCGGTTGGTGCTCGTTGTCTGCTTCGGGGGCGTACGACCACTCGACGTTCTCCACACGCTCGTTGATGCCACGGCCCTCGAGCGCGATCGCGACACGCCGAACTTCGCCAAGCTCGCCCTTTGGGAGCTCGACGCGGATGATGAGTCGGACGTCTTGAGAAGACACTAAGTCCCCAAGTTCCACGCGCAATACGTTCGAACTGAACAACTCTGCGCCCGAGCGAAAGTGTCGGTACGCGTTCAGGGGTTTGGCATTCGCTCCGCTTGGCAACGTGACACGGAGGACGACGTCGCGCGCGACGGTCTCCAGCGCTTCACCGAGCTCGCTCGTGAGGAGGTCGGGAATCTGCGCGGGGTTCTCGATGAAGTAGAAGTTGCCGCCGCCATCACGCGCGAGGTCGCGCAGGAGACGTTCGTCGAAGTCTGATCCGACGCCGAAGGTCGACGTCGCGATGCCGCGGCGTTTGAGCTCGCCCGCGTGACGCACGAGGGTTTCGTGATCGCGCGTGCCACTGTTCGCGAGACCGTCGGTGAGGAGCAGCGCGCGGCTCACGCCATCGGCATCGAGATGCTCGGCAATCTGTTCGCAGCCGCGCATCCAGCCGGCGCAGAGGTCGGTCGATCCCCGCGGCCGGATGTCGCGGAGCGCGTCGAGTGCCTGTCGCTTCGCGGTGTTGGTCGCGAAGCTCGAGGCGTGGAGGACGTCGACGAGTTCATCGTAGATCACGAGCGAGAAACGATCTTCTGGATGCAGCATGCGCAGCGATTGCTCGACAGCCTCGCGCGCGAGTTCGAACTTGCGTTCGCTACTCATCGATCCCGAGCGATCCAGGACCAACGCGACGTTCACCGGGGAGCGGTCCGCGCGCGGCGGCGCTTCGGGCGCGACGTAACTCACGAGGAGGTATCGCTCGCTGATTGCGTCGGTTCGAATGAGGCGCCGGTCGGTGCGGACTGAGATCGTCATGGCTCGTTCTCCTTGTAAATGGCTCGAGCCGCTTCCAAGAGCCGCTCGACCTTGCGATTCTGCTCGCGGGCGAGCGGGCGGCGAATGTGCAGCTCGACGTCAGGCGCGAGGGTAATACGCTCCCACTGAGATCGACTCGCGGCAGGACTCGCTTCCGCGGACGCTCGTGCGAGCAATTTGGGGGACGCATCTGACAACACCTGGCGGATATAGGCCGCCGCGCTCGATGGCGCTTTCTTCGGCGCTTGGGTCGCGAGACGGCGAATTTCCGCCGGGGAGAGGGCGTCGATGCGACGCCGAATCTCCGCCAGGGGGAGATGCTCGCGCTGGAGTTGTCTGATGAGGTTCAGTCGATCGAGATGCTCGGGACCGTAGTGCGCGCCAGGTCCACGCGACTCCGGCTCGGGCAGAAGCCCTTGCTGGATGTAGTAGCGTACAGTGCGCGGACTGACATCAGCGCGCGTGCTGAGCTCAGAGAGGTCGAGAGAGGCGTCATCGGTCACGCGGCGTAATGTGACAGTGGTACGTCGGACTGTCAATATCGCCTGGCACGTGGATCTTGGATCGACGTTTATGGCTTCAGTCGCTGCTCCGCAGGGAGCAGCTCGCTGACCGCGGCGTAGACCGCCTTGATCTTTCGATCCGCATCGTTCTCTGGCGGCTCGACGTGCTCTATCGCCGACGCGCGATAGTCGCGTCCGCGTCGAAACTCGACGACGTACGATAAGCCATCGTCGACAGGCTCACGTCGCTCGACGCGAGCGGGAAGCTCGGCGGCTCCCGCTCGCTCGGCCGCGGTCCACGCATGATTGATCACCGAGTCGGGAAGACTCAAGGCGTCGACGATCAGCGAGTCTGTCGCGAGGATCTGCACTCCGGCGCCGACGTCCGTGACCGACACTCCACAATGGCGGCGCGCCTCCGCGACGTAGAGTTGCATCGTCGCTCGCGACGCCGTATCGCCAACGGATCTCGGGATCTTGATCTCGCAGCGCATGACTCGCGCGAGAAATGCCGACCAGTGACCGGACTCGCGGCGAATCACAACGGCTTGTGTCGTCATCATCAGTCCGTAGCCGGCCCACACTCGAAGCTCGAGATAGTCCGACCCAGTCTTCAGCTCGCGAAGGTCGCCGAGGATCGAGGCGCGAGACCATTGCCGGGTGAGGTTGAGCAGGGAGGGTTCGGGCGGCGCACTCACGACTCTTGCTTGCGCGAACCCTTCCCGCCCAAACCCGGCGACGAACGCGAGGCAGAGCATCGCGTCACGGGCTTGGCGCCTTCGCATTTGAGACTTCATACCCTGCGGCCGCTGCCTAATCGAGTCCGAGGGTGAGTCGTCGCGCTTGCTCGTCGCTCGGTCCGAATGGGCCGAGTCCAACGTTGTCGGGGAAGCCGGCGGGCTCGGACATCATCCGGGGGAGCACACGCGCGCGACGCGCGTCGGCCTCCGGGCCTGGCGTCCAAATGAGCTCGGTCATCCACGACAAAATGCGATGGAGTGCGCCGTAGTACTCATCGTGCGCCTTCGCGTAGTCGGCAATTGCCGCGTTCCAATCATCGGTCGACTTTAGAGCATTCGAAAGAGCTTCGACGTCGAGCATCGTGAGCGAGAGTCCGGATCCCCATGATGGATCCGTCGACGCCGCAGCGTCGCCCATGAGCACGACACCATGCTTCGCGGGAAACTCGACCCATTTGTCCGCACCGTCGAATTCAGCGAGCGGACCGATGGATTCGACACCGGCGAGCCACGACTCGGGTGTTCCGACGGATTGCGCCGCTTGGAGAAACTCCGTCACCTTCTGCTTTCCGGAGAGCCCGCGCTTGCCGGCGACGCCCGGATAGACGAAATAGGTCCGCGCGCGCTTGTTGCCTTGTGGCGCCCAGAAGGTTGCGCATCCCGGACCCATGCAGAAGAACGCACCGCCCTCTGGCACGCCGGTGCCCTCGATGCGCATCCCCGCGATTGTTAGCAAATCCTGATTGCGCTGGACCTCGAACCCGCCCCACACGCGCATTTGCGACGCACGCCCGTCTGCGCCGACGACAATGCGTGCGGTCTCCGTGTGATGCGCTCCATGGAACTCGTACGTGACTGACGGATTGCGATTCGGTCCGGCGTCGAGTCCGAGCACCGTCGCGCCTCGTTTGACGTCGGCGCCGGATCGGGCCGCGCGCGCAATCGCCGCTTCCTGCATGTCGGGGTGATAGGCGTTGAGCATCGCGTCGCCACCTGGGGTCGTGCTCCGAAGGTCACGGCTAGGAGTGGGTTGCCCCATGACGTACGTGCACCACGTGGGCGCCTCGTGTCCGCCGGCGCTGAGGAGCGTGTCGTAGAGCCCCATCCGCTTCGCGGCCGCGACACCCCAAGGGAGCATGTTCTCGCCGCGAACGCGATCCTTGAACTGCGTTTCGCGCTCGAGGACGAGCACGCGGTGTCCAGCGTGAGCTAATTGATCGGCAAGCGAAGATCCTGCGAGTCCACCACCAACGATGATCGCGTCGTAGCTCATTGTCGAATCCCTCGACCAAATTGGGAGATTGAGAATGGCATTATTACGCCCGATGCGTTAGTCGCGGATCTATTTCCGGCGAATCCTGGCTCAGGGCCACGGCAGCACGCCGCAGGACATCATGCTGGAACTGCAGGCAAGCGCGGCCACGGTATCACACGTCGATGACGGAGGCGCACGGAAAGACATCACAGGCGAACCGCTTGAAAGCGAAGCCACGGCAGCACACGGAGGGAACGGAAGCCCACGGTAAAGCCAGCACGACAGAAACCGCAGAAGAGCAATGGACCACGGCGTGAGCCACGGCATCCCACGGCAGGAACACGGAAGACCTCAAAGGATGAGAGTACGCCCCGAGAGGCGTAACTCCGATTGAGAGGCCCGTCCGTGAACATGCCGTGGCCGTTCTCCGTGCCGATGCCGTGGCTAAACGCTCTTCCGCTGTTGCAAGGCTACGTAATCCACCGGCCATGACTACGTCATCCGCCCGATACGTGGCGGAGGCGTCAGGAGCCACCTTCGTGGAGCACTCTGAAAACGAAGGAGTTTTCATGTTGGCTCCAACGCTCGACGCATGCACCATCGCTCACGCTGGCTGCGACCCATCGGCGGTCGGCGAGCTCTCTCCGACCGAACGTCGTGAATTCGCACGGCTCGGCTATGATGGCCGTCGCCGCGACTGGCTCGCCGGACGTCGGGCGGCCAAGCGCGCGATCGCCGAGCACTGCGGGATCCTCCCGGCCCAAGTTTGCATCCTGGGACGGCCTCACTCAGCGCCCATCGCGCTGCTGCAGAACGACGCGCAGGGCCAGAGGGCGCTTCCGATCTCGATATCGATCTCGCATCACGACGGACGCGGTCTCGCCGCGGTCGCCGATCGTGCGACGCGAGTCGGCGTCGACATCGCGCGCATCGGCGAGATCGAGCCGGAGCACGCTCGCTACTTCCTCGCGCCGGCTGAATGGTCGGTCGCCGAGCGGATCGGAGCGACCGCAGTGTGGGCGTTGAAGGAGGCCGCGTGGAAGGCACTCTCTCTATCACCGGAGACGCCGTTCTCGACGCTCGAGGTCTCGATCGACGCGAATGACAAATTGTGCGGCCTGCGGCTTGGTGGCGGGAGTCTTCGAGCATTCGGGTACGCGTGGCATCTCGACGACGACCTAATCGCAGCTGTCGTGTGCCTCCAGGGCGATCTCGAATGAGCGCGACACATGCCTGCATCGCCGGCATCGCGTATGCGTTTCCTGAGCGGAGTCGCTCCGTGCGCGAGCTTGCGCGGGCCGGTCAGCTCGAGAGCGCCCCGGAGTTGCTCGAGGAATTCGGGTTCTCTCGCGTCTACACCGCGGAGGTCGAGACACCGTACTCGCTCGCGTTGGACGCCGCCCAGACGCTCATGAGAGAGCAGGGCATCGCACCAGAAAGTGTCGATCTCTTGCTCTACTGCGGTACGCCAAGCGTCGCGTTCGCCGAAGGTGGTAGGGGCGCCGATTCGAGTTCTCGTATTGATACGACTCGGCGGTTCCAGTATCCAGCGACGCGATTGCAGTACGATCTCGGCCTCGAGTGCGCGTCGACGATCGCGCTCGATCAGCTTGCGTGTACGTCGCTGTTCGCCGCGGTGCGACTCGCACGCGCCGTGTGTGCCGCGGGGGAAGCCCAGCGCGTGCTCTGTGTGTCGTCAGAATTCTTTCCAAGCAGCGCGGGGCGTGAAGCAATCTTCAACTGCACGTCCGATGCTGCTTGCGCGCTCGTCGTCGACGCACGCGGCGAACGAAATCGGATTCTCTCGTCTGCCGATGTCACGAAGGGCTATTACTGGGACTGCGACTCGATGCGCAACGAGATCGTCGCATCGTACTTCCCGACGGCGCGCCATGTGATCGATATCGCTCTACGACGCGCAGGATGGAATCCGAGTGATGTATCGCTCGTCCTCCCTCACAACGTCAGCGCACGGAGCTGGGACATTTTACTCGGCCTCGTCGGAATCCCTCGCGATCGGCTGTGGGATCGCAACATCGCGCGCGTCGGCCACACGCTCGCCGGCGACAACTTCATCAACCTCCGCGACGCGGTCGACGAACAGAGTGTCTCCCCTGGCGACCGCCTTCTTCTCTTCTCCTACGGGTACGGCGCTCACTGGACGGCGCTGACCATCGAGGCGTGACGATGCGCTCGATCCTCATCACTGGCGCCACCGGCTTGCTCGGCCGCGATGTCCTCCTTCGACTGCTCGCCTCCGATTCGCGACTGCGAGCATTCGTTCTCGTTCGCGACCTCTCGCGGTGGGCAGCGTGTAGCCGAGATCTGCCTCATAGCGATCGAGTCACGCCGGTCCTCGGCGATGTATGCATCGACGGACTCGGCCTCGATGCACTGACGCGACGGAGCCTGCTTCTGAACGTGTCGGGCATCGTGCACCTCGCTGCCGATACGACGTTCTCACGCCCGCTCCCGCAAGCCCGCGCCGTGAACACGGACGGAACGCGGCACGTTCTGGAGCTTGCGGCTCGATGTGCCTCACCAGTGCGGTTTGCGTTCGTGAGCACTGCGTTCGTTGCCGGAAAGCGCGTCGGCCTGGTCGAAGAGAATGACGCCGAGCACACCGCGGGATGGGCGAACGCATATGAACAATCGAAATACGAAGCGGAAGCCCTCGTCCGCGTACACGCGGCCGACTGGGTCATTCTTCGGTCGAGCACCGTCGTTTGTGATGATCTCGACGGCCGTGTCACGCAACTCAACGCTGTACATCGCGCGCTACAGCTGTATCGAAACGGACTCGCCGCGATGATGCCTGGCGTCGCCGGCTCGACAGTCGACGCGGTCACGACATCATACGTCAGTCGAGCGATTGCCGCGCTTGCGTTTCGCGGTGACGTCTCGGGAAAGAGCATCCACCTTTGCGCGGGACGCGGCGCGCTGCCGCTGCAAGAGCTCCTCGATATCACGTGGGAGCGCTGGGCGGTCGATCCCGCATGGCGTCGACGCGCGATTCCCCGACCGGCGCTCGCCAGTCTCAAGACCTACGCGTTATTCGAGCGATCGGTCGAGCAGATCGGCGACGCATCGCTCAAGCGCGTCGCGCGTGCGCTGTCGCACTTCGTGCCGCAACTCGCAATGCCCAAACAATTCGCGACGACGACCGCCGACGTGCTACTGGGCACACCGGCGCCGGCGGTCCGTGATTTCTGGATTCCGATGCTCGACAGTCTCGCGTCGACGCACTGGAGTGCAGGGAGGCGGGCAGCATGACAACGAGGCTGTCCGGCGATGAATTCATCGCGCGAATGGTCGGGTGGATCAATCGCACCCTCGTGCCACCGGGTGTGCGTATCGACGCAGACACGCCGCTGTTCGCGAATGGGCTCATCAACTCGATCGGCATCCTCAAGCTCATCGCGTGGACGGAACAGACGGCAGGGCAGCGGATTCCTGATACCAATATTCGAATGGACAACTTCCGAACTGTGCGGCGGATTGCCGAGATCTTCGCGACGCGACGAGAGGCATCGAATGTGGTCACATAACGACGTCCTTCGCGTATTGCGTGCTCGTGGCGAACTGTGGGACGTTGCGCCCGGAGTGACCGGGTTGCGAGGTGACGCCGGCGCGCTGTTCGATGCACTCGAGCGTCGAATCGCCGAAGCATGCCTCGCTGAGACGTCGAATGAGTGGCGCGTTCCGCCGGCGATCGACTTCGCCACGCTGGCTCGTGCCGAGTATTTCGCCTCGCTGCCGCAGTGGTTGACCCTCGCGTCGCATCTGAGCGGCGACGAGGACGTGCTCCGACATGTTGCCGAGCATAACGATCCCGCGACAGCGGTTCGTGGGGCGGCGACGCCGCCGATCGTCGCGCTCAATCCGGCGGTCTGTTACCATGTCTATTCCGCGCTCGCTGGGCAGGTTGTCGATACGAGACAACTCGTAACGGCACAAGCGACCTGCTGGCGCCACGAGGGTGGGCATCATGAGACGCTCGAGCGAGGATGGGCGTTCACGATGCGCGAAGTCGTCTGCATCGGGAGCGAGCAGGATGCGCGCGCGTTTCTCGAACGATCGACGGAGCGTGCGTTGGAAGTCGCCCGTGCACTCTGTCTCGAGCAGACCGTCGTCCCGGCGACGGATCCGTTCTTTGTTCCGACGGCTCGCGCCAAGACGCTCCTTCAACAAGTGAAAGAGCTGAAGCATGAGCTTCGCCTCCCACTCGGCGCCCGCACGACCGCGGCAGCGTCGTTCAACCTGCACGACACGTTCTTCGGGGAGGCGTTCGACATTCGCCTCTCGGACGGCCATCCGGCGACAACTGCGTGCCTCGCCTTTGGCATCGAGCGATGGACGCTCGCGTTTCTCGTTGAACACGGGCCGGACGCTTCACATTGGCCGTCGCTTTCAGAACTGAGCTCCAATCCCGCCATCCTGCCGGCGAGTCGTGCGCGAGAACTGCTTTCCGGCCGTAACCCATACACTCGCGAACCGAGCGAGGATCTCTTTGTCTAAAACGACGGTTGCCTCCGAACCGATGTACGCACGTCACGCTCGTGCAGCCGATCGCGCCGCTTGGTCGGTCGAGTACGACATTCATTGGAAGGCGATCGATGTCCGCGCGGCGCTCGAGCAGCCCGACATCCTCGCCAAGCTACGCGATGCCGCGCTGATCGAGTCATTCCACCCGGTGAACCTCTCACGACTCATTCGGCTGGCGTGGGACGACATCGATGCCGGCGTCGTGTTCTCGCTCGAGATGTACGAAGGGTTCAAGCATTTCCATTCGCTGCGCATGTACCTCGACGCCGTTGGCTACACGCCCGCGATCACCGACGACGATCTTCGTTCCATTCGCCGACGCGCCGAGCGTGGAGATCTTGATCCGAGCGACATCGTGGCACCGCTCGTCGAGTTCATGCTGAGCGAACATCTCGCCGCATACTTTTTTCGGCGACTCGCCGAGCAGTCGCGCGAACGGCAGCTCAAGAAGCTGCTGTCGCTCATCGCCGCCGACGAAGTGCGTCACGCCCAATCCGCGTCTGATCTGATCGCGCAGCGACTTGCCGGACATCCGGAGCTGATTCCCGCCGTGCTCCGTGCGGCGACCACCTTCCGGCACTATGGCGCCGAGGCAGTGGGCGATGTTCCCGTCGCAATGGAAGGCGATGACATCGCGATTCGCACCTTCGCCGCGCGAATCGAGCGACTGTGCGGAACGCGCTTCGTCGATCACCTCAAAACCGAGATGGATTTCTGAATATGGAAATCACGAATCGCGAGCTAACGCTCATCAATTTCTACCGCGCCTCCGAGCTGCAAGGGGGACTCATACTCGGCAGGCTTGTCGAGCATGCGCGAGACCCAGAGCTCATTTGGCGGCTCACCGAGCACAGCGCGGAAGAGGTGATGCACGCGCAGCTCTGGACAGAGACGATCGTCGCCCTTGGAGGACAGCCGCGCCCGACCTCGGACACGTTCCAATCCCGCTATGCAGCGGCGATCGGCGCACCGAGGTCGTTGTTGGAGGTCCTGGTGCTGACGCAAGTATTCGAGCGCGGGGTATACCGACACTTCGTGCGGCACCTTCATCGGCCCGGCACGCACCCGCGGGTTCAAGCGACGCTGCGGCGCATGCTCGACGACGAGCGCGGACACCTGTTGTGGGTTCGCGAGTGGCTCGATCGTCAGACCGGCACCCGACGCGCTGCGATACCGGCTCTGATGCGCCAGTATGCGGCGGTCGACGCGACGATTCACGCGCAACTCCTGCTCGACTACGAGTGGGAGGAGCTCGCATGCGCGTCCTGAGCGATCCGGACGCACCGTCGGCACCCGTCGGTCTGAGCCTCGACGCCGGGAAACAGCCTGCGTCGGAATCGGTCGCCTCGCGCGTGAAGTCGCGCCCAGTCGAGCGAATCACGATGCCCGGCGCGGTCGACGATCGACTGCACTTCGCGCAGGTCCGGGAAGATCCGCTTCTCGAGATGGAGGCGCTCAATCCCTCCGCCGAGGATTCACTCGTGATTGTCGGATCGGGTGGTTGCACGGCGCTCTCGCTGCTCTCAATGGGTGCTGGTCGCGTGGCGGCGGTCGATCTCAACCGATCGCAAAATCATCTCATCGAGCTGAAGCTTGCGGCTGCATCGCTGCCATGGACCGCGACGCTCGCATTGCTTGGTGCGAGAAAGTGCTCGGCCAAGGATCGACAGGCCGCGTACCGAGAATGTCGCTCGCTGCTCGGAGCAGCGGCGCAGGCGTATTGGGACGCGCGCCCGTCGGCGATCGAGAAGGGACTGCTGAATGCCGGGGTCACGGAGAGATTCATCCGCACCGTAGTGACCGCGCTCGAGACGCTCGTGCTTTCTCGAGCGCGCATCGCGCGCATGTTGCGATCCGAATCGATCGAGGAGCAGGCAGAGCTCTTCGGTCGCGAATGGGACACGCTGGGGTGGCGTGGCCTCTTTCACATTCTTTTGAATCGCGTCGTGTTCCGTCGCGCGTACGATCCGGCATTCTTCTCCCATCTCGAGCGGCCGAGCTTCGCCGCGCATTTCCGAGCGCGCGCGGAGTATACGTTGACGCAGCTGAGTGTGCAGGACAACTACTTCCTGCATCACATGCTCAATAATGAGTATCCGTTAAACAGCCTTCCACCGTATCTCGGTGGGCAGGGAAGCCTCGCAGTCGCCGCGGGTCGTGATGCGCTGACGCTCGTCGATGGCTCGATGACGGCGTATCTCCGGAGCCTGCCGGGACAGAGTATCTCGGGATTCGCATTGTCGAACATCTGTGAATGGCTCGAGCCCGGGGCGATCGACGAAATGTTCGCCGAGGTTGTGCGAACGGCGCGGCCGAACGCACGGCTCTGCTTTCGCAACTTTGTTGGATGGACCGAGGTGCCCGAGCGCTGGCGTAGCGTGATCGTCGAGGACCGTGCGCTCGGTGAGGCGATGATTGCCCGTGACCGCGCCGTTGTCCAACGTCGTTTTGCGGTGTGTCGCGTCAACGCCCGGGGCGGTCGATGAAGGTCCGTCAGTCCGAGGAGCAACAGCGAGGAGGGATTGCTCTGGATGGACAGCGGTCCCTCGCTGCGCTCGGGATGACTATAGATGGAGAGCGATCCCTCGCTACGCTCGGGATGAGTATAGACAGACAGCGGTCCCTCGCTGCGCTCGGGATGGTGCGCCACTCGATGCACGTGCGCGACGCACGACCATCCGATAACTCCGCACTCCTCGAGCTGGCTCTCGCATGTCCCATGGAGGGCGACATCGCGCTCGGCATCGCGCGCGAGCCGGACTTCTTCGCCCTCAATCGCCTCGAAGAATCGGAATGGCGTGTCGGAGTTGCCGAAGTCGATGGACGCATCGCTGGCTGCGTCATGAGCGCAGTGCGCAACGCGTATCTGCACGGGCGCGTACAGCGCACGCTCTACGCGGGCGACCTCAAAGTGCATCCAAACTTTCGCCGCACTGGGGTAGCCGACGCCCTCAGCAAGTGGGCGTGCACAACGCTTGCGGATCTCTGTGGACCCGATACGCCGACCCTCATTACGGTTCTCGCCGGCAACCGCGCGATGGAACGGCGAACGATGCGGCGCAAGGACGGACCGATCTACTCGCGCTTCGCGACCATCAGAGCATTCTCGATTCCGTTGCTTTGGCCGCGATTTGCGCGAACGCGCTTCGGCGTCACCGTCGGCCACGCGACGCGGAATGACCTCGACGAAATGACGTCACTGTGGCGAAAGCTCGCGAGCGCTCGACAGCTAGCACCAACATTCCACGCCGACGAACTCGACGTGTGGATTGCAAACGCGCCTGGATTGTCGATCGACGATTATCGTGTTGCTCGTGATCGCGACGGGCGGATCGTTGGATTCATGGCCTGGTGGGATCAGACGGTGTTCAAACAGTCGCGGGTGTTGCGCTATTCGCCTCGCCTCGCGGTGGTACGCGCGATGATCAACGGGGCCGCTGCGATGTCACGCGGTGTTCGCTTGCCGAGCGTCGGCGAGCCATTGCGGTATCGCACAGCGTTGCACGCCTGCGTTCCATCAGATCGACCAGGCGTCCTCAGTGCGCTTGTGAGAACGAGCCTCGCTGAACTTCGTGCGGAACGATACGCGTTCGCCACTATCGGGCTCGACGTGCGCGATCCGTTGTGCGGTGCGATGGCGGGTCTTGGCGCCCAGCCAACCGATGTTGGTGCCTACGTTCTCACGCCGACCGGGGCGTACACCGGGCCGCCACTCACGGACCGTCCACTGCACTACGAGATCGCTCTCGTATGAGGCGTCTCGCGGAGCAAATCGTACGCCGGCGCCGGCTCATCGTCGCCGCGTGGGTCATCGCATGCGTCGCACTGTTGCCGGCGGCGCGCGGTATCGAATCGGTATTGAGCGTCGCTGCGCGCGTCGACGGAAGCGAGTCTGCGCTGATCGACGAAGCGCTCGCGAAACGCTTTCACTCTCCATTCGGTCACTCAGTCGTTCTCGTCGCGACGGGGCTGCCGTCGCCGACGACGGAGGCGGGAGAAGTGGCGCTGCGTTGCATCCTCGATACGTTGCGCTCGACGCCTGGAATCATTGGAGTGTTCTCGTACCTCGATGGCCGAGAGCCGTTGCTCGTCGGGGCAGATTCGAGCGGAACGTTCATCGTCGTTGGCGTCGAAGGATCGAGACCCGATCTCCGTCTCGAGACGCTTCGCCAAACGACGCGTCGTCTCGAAGCGCAGATGAGGCAAACCTTCCCGCCCATCGCACTCCGATGGACCGGCGAGACGGCACTCAACGCGGATCTGCGACGCGCCAGCGCCGCTGATGCGAGGGGTGCGGAGCTTCGGGCCCTGCCTGTGACATTCGTGTTGCTGCTGACCGCGTTCGGCGCGTTGGCGGCCGCTCTGCTGCCTATCGCCGGTGGTCTGCTCGCGATCGGCGTCGCTCTCGGGATCGCGAGCGCAGTCGCGCATGTGTGGGAGCTCTCGATCTTACTTCAGAATGTTGTAACAATGATCGGACTCGGCCTCGGCATCGACTATTCGCTGCTCATGGTCGAACGCTTTCGTGGCGAGCTCGCTGCTGGTCGCCCCGGCGAGCGTGCAGCAGTGGAGGCCCATCGTCATGCCGGGCCGACAATACTATTGTCTGGGCTCGCTGTCGCGATCGGGTTCGGCGCGCTCGCCACAATCTCGGTGAATGAACTACGATCGGTTGCCGTCGGCGGCCTTCTCGTGACCGGCGTTTCGATCCTTGTGTCGACGACACTGCTTCCCGGACTTCTCGCGCTGCTTGGACGTCGCGTCGACGCCGGCCGCGTGAAGCAACTCGCTCGCGAACATCCGCGTTGGAACCGCTGGGCCGATTTCGTGACTCGGCATCCGATTCGAGTGCTCACGCTCTGCGGCTTGCCAGTATGCCTTCTCGCATGGCAGACGCGTCGCTTGAACATCGATCTGCCGCGTGGCGACTGGCTTCCGAAAGAGATCGAGTCGGCGGTCGCCCTGCGGTCGCTGCAAGCAATGGGTCGTGGTGCGGTGATCAACTCGATTCGCCTCACGCTGGAAATGCCACCCCAGGTGTCGGCGCTGAGCGACAGCGGCTGGACATCCACGATGCGCCTCGCCCGCTGGCTCGTCGCTGATTCCGCGGTCGAGCGAGTTCGTTCGCTCCCAGGACTGGTCGCCCCGATGGGGAACATGATTCTGCGCGACAGCTTGCTGGCGACCCTTCCGCCCGATGTGCTTCGGTCGTTCGCGAGCGAAGATGGTCGGCTTGCGATGCTAGAAGTCATACCGCGAGAATCCGCCTCACCGCGAGATCTCTCAGCGCTGGTCCAGCGACTGCGTGCGGCCGACACAGTCCTCGTTTCCTCCGGTGGCCGAGCGAAGCTGCTCGTCGGTGGGTTGCCGGCGCTCAATCATGACTATGAGCGGGCAGTTGCCGGGCGCTTCATTCAGATCGTGGGCCTGATCGTCGGCGCGACGTTCATTGTCCTCGCGATTGGGTTTCGGTCGGTCCTCGTGCCACTCAAGGCGATTGTCCTCAATCTGCTCGCGGTGACGGCAGCGTTCGGCGCAGTCACGCTCGTCTTTCAGGACGGCATCGGCGCATCGTTGCTTGGACTTCCTGGGCCGCTCGACGCGATTTTCCCAGCCGTTCCTGTCCTCGTGTTCTGTATCGTGTTCGGTCTCAGCATGGACTACGAGGTCTTCCTCGTCGCACGCGTGCGCGAAGCCCGACTTGCCGGACTCGGCGAGCGTGAGGCGATTGCCCACGGACTGGCAAATACCGGTGGATTGATCACGAGCGCCGCGGCGATCATGATGGTCGTGTTCGGAGCATTCGTGCTCGGTGACTTCCTATTGATTAAGATGCTTGGCTTCGCGCTCGCCGTCGCAGTGCTGCTCGATGCCACAGTCATGCGGCTCGCCGTCAGTCCGGCGCTGTTGACGCTGGCGGGGCGCTGGAATTGGTGGCCGGCGCGAAGCCACATCCAATCGATCGAGAATGTCTCAGAGACAGCCTGGCGAGATTCGCCTCAACGACAACCAGCGTCGCCATTATGAAATACTCTTTTCGCGACTCGAACAGAGTCTCGGACAGATCGAACGCGCGATCCAAGGCGAGCCGGCGGCCACGGAGTTAACGTCGCCGATTGACGATCTGCCGAAACGCTTCGCGACCGAGGCAGGGCCGCTGATTGCCGCGCTTCGTGCGACGACGCTGGACATCGTCCGATCGCTCGGGCTTCGACCGCGCGAAGTGTCTCGTCGGCGGACGATTCAGGCGCTCATCAGCTCGGAGATGAACGGCGTGCAAGATGGTTTCGCATCTCGCCTGCGTGGGTATGGCGACGTCGATCCATCCGTGGCTGAGGTTCTCGATCCACAGTTGCAGCAACTGCAGGCACGGCTCGGTGAGCTAGGCCAGCTGCTGCGCGACAGTGCGGACCGGCGATGAGAAGCTCGTCGGAGAACAGCGCCGTGCGATTTACTTCGTCGCACTCAGGATGGCCGCGCCCGCGCCCCAATGTTCTCGCGGGCGGATTGCCATCGCTCGGGGCGAACGCTCGCGGGACACTCCCTGGTTGGTAAGCCGCCACGCGCGACGCTGAGCATCAGCGCACTGAAGGTTTTCGTGAACGGGTCCTGGGCGGCCTTCCATTGCGCCTCGAGCGCGCCCTCTGGGATCTCAGTGACTGAAAATGGCTTTCCGAATGCGTCCTCGAAAATGCGGATTGCATCGCGTTGGCTAATGTGGTCGCCGGCAAACGCGAATGTGGTATTGCGCGCATCCGGATTGCGGACGGAACGCACCGCGACCTCCGCGACGTCGTCCACGGCAACGTACCCGAGCGGCGTCGTACCAGTGCCATAGAGTCGCGCGGTGCCGGCGGCTGGATCGGCGAAGGTGTGTGGGCCGAGCCAGATCTCCATGACTTTCCAGCACAGTGGGATCCGAAGCTTGGAATTCACGTGACTTGAAGTCGCGGC
>JADMIO011167741.1_pt1 | contig 54383 bp, 44 predicted proteins | sample 8958161 | NCBI WGS metagenome assembly JADMIO01 (sample SAMN16585339, study PRJNA669376) | soil metagenome | isolation source: Crop rotation soil | place: USA: Cullars Rotation, Alabama | collected 2011
CGACTTCAAGTCACGTGAATTCCAAGCTTCGGATCCCACTGTGCTGGAAAGGCGCCTAACGACCGATTAACCACTCGCCCAACCGTAGCGATATTGGCCAAAGGTGGTGTGGCGAAATGAATCTGCGTCGCCCCCTCACGGCCGGTTTTGGATTGGGAGAAGTGATGTTCTCCACCATCATCTTCGCGGCAATCAGTCTCGGTCTCATTCTCGGTTTCATCTCATTGGAGCGCAATTACGCCGCCACCACCGATTTCGCTACCAATCACGCCGATCAAATGCGCATCTCCGATTACCTTGCCCTCGATTTGCGGCGCGCCTTGGCAATACAAGCCGCGCATAACGATACCAGAATCTGGATTCCGCGGTTCTATGGAAATGACGGACTCCCGCAGACTCCTACGCTGGATGGTCACGGGGATGTTTACTACGGCGATGCCGGTAGCAGTGTTCAGGTCCACTATTACCTTTCGGGCGGCACGATTTTCCGGCAGCAGGACGCCGCCACTCCGACCGCGCTGGCGGTTAACGTTCAGGATTTCATATTCGACATAACCGACGCCGGGAAGGTGGTATCCACCCGAATCACCTTCAATCCGACTTTCGTAGCCGGGCGCGCATCGGCCGATGCGACTGCCGCGACCGCATTCTACAACATCACCCTTCTGCGAAACGCCCGAACTGACAACGGCGTCAGCGTTTACTAATGCGCTTACCATCCAGAAACGAAGGCAGTATCCTGGTGTGGACGGTCATGACAATCGCCGTCCTCTCGCTTCTGGCGGCCGAAGTGATTCGTCTGGTGTCGCTGAAATATCAAAGCGCCCTGCAGACTGCAACCTGGCAGGAAGCGTTATTGGCGGCCGAATCCGGTGTGGATCTGGGGATCGTCGAGTTGAGGAAATCCTTATATCCCTCGCCAAACCATGCCTGGGAGGGATGGAACAATGCCCCCGCGAATGGCGTAGTGAGTTACGGCCTAACGACTGTTCCGAACGCCGGGCTAGCCGGTACCCCGATGACCATTGAGGTCAATGTGGACGCACCGGCCTCATTCGTGGATCCGGTGAACGGCTGGCAATATTATCGCATTCGCACCATCGGCACCATGCCGATCACGGGGTTTGCCCGGGTCAGCGACAACAAACAGGACAACCGCTTGCGCAAACTCAGTCTGCGTTTCGAGCGGTTCACCAACGGAATTCTGACCGCGCACGCGGTTGCCTCTCCGCGAGTATCTCGCCGTATTGAAGCGGTCGTTCGGCCGGTTTCGTCGTTTAATCAGGCGATCATGGGCGTTTCAACCGTCGATATGACCAATCAAAACATTGTGGTCGACAGTTACGACTCAAGCGATCCAACCAAATCGACTAACGGCCTTTATGATGTAGCGAAACGCCAGGAGAACGGCGACGTCGCGACCAATGGCAACCTGATTGAGGCGGGCAATGCTCACATTTACGGCGACGTCGCAACGAATTCAGGAGCAGTTTCGGGGGCGGCAAACGTGACTGGCGTCGAGCGGGATGACTTTTACCAGGAACCCATTCCAGTCGGCGCGCCGTCGTGGACGTCGTATAATTCAACGGTGACAACCGTTGCGACGACGACGACCCTCACCGCGAACTCTACGCCCGGAGCGTCGGTGGCGCGGTACCAATTAAACGCCATCAACATGAATGGCGGAAAGATCCTGACTCTGGCTGGTAACCCGGACGGAAGCCCTACCTACATCGAAATTTATGTCACGGGTGACATCTCTTTCACCGGCACGTCTCAACTAGTCGTCCAACCTGGAGTTACCGCTAAAATCTACTTCAAGGGCAATATCGACATCGCCGGTAACGGTGTTCTGAACACGAACAATCAGCCGTCCGACTTTCAACTTTTCGGCATCCAACCAACGGACGGCGTCTCGCGGCACGTAAATCTCGGCGGCAACGGGCAGATCATTTCAGCGGTGTACGCGCCGGACCATGACGTGGCGATTAACGGTGGCGGCACCAATGGTCACGTTTTCGGGTCAGTGGTTGGCAAGACGGTGATAATGACCGGGGTCACCAATCTGCACTACGACGAGCGACTCGCCACAATCGGAGTTATCAATAACTACAAGATCGTGAGCTGGTTCGAGGAAAGCCGCTAACCTCCCATCGGTTAGACTGGCAGATACTCAAATCGTTAGACCTTCCGGAGTTCACCTGCCTAACGATTTACTTCGGTTGTTCGCGCAGCAGATGCCTGGTGTCCGCCACTAATTTGGTCACACCGTCGGCCGCCAGGGCGTCATAATAACCGCGGATCTGGCCTCGGCGATCCACCAGCACCATTCGCGTGCTATGAACCGGCATTCCGGTCTCTTCGTTGCCTTCAACCGCCGCGAGTTTGAAACCCTTTGCGGACAGATCGTAAATTTCTGTTTTTTTTCCGGTTAGAAAATTCCATTTGTCGGTTTGCGCATGAAGCTTCTCCGCGTAATTGCGCAAGACTTCGGGCGTATCTTTCTCCGGATCAACCGTGAATGAGACAAGGCGAACATCAGACTTTCCCAGCGGCTTTTGCAATTCACTCATCCGGCTGCTGATAATCGGACACGGCCCTGGGCAACTAGTGAAAATGAAGTCAGCGATCCAAATCTTGTTCTCGAGATCAGCTGATCCGAAGGGCTGCCCATTCTGGTTGGTTAGTTGAAATGGGGGAACCTGACCAAACGTCGCAATATTTCGCGACGCCAGCCGATTGAGTTCGCCGCGCCAGACAAAGAAAAATACGGTCGCTACCACCAATGGGATTGCGAGCAAGGTAGCTTTCCAGGCGAAAGCGCGTCCGGGCGATGCCGTTGAAATCGACGCGGTGGTCATAACTTCGTAAGGACTAGAGCAGCAAGCAGCAAAGGAAGGTAGACGATTGATGCGATAAACAACAGGCGCGCGTCGGGCCGCGTGCGAGTGCGCAAAAAACGCATGGCTATCGCTACGAATATTCCGCCGAGGATTAGCTCAATCGGCACATAGAGAAAGTTCACCACTCCGACGAAGCCGGGCAATCCGGCAAGCACCAGGAGGAGAATGCAGAAGAAAACGCTCTGGCTTGCGCTGCGCTCACCGGTCGGATCGTCGCTTGCGATCATTTGAAAGCCAGCGCGCGCGTAATCATCGCGGTACATCCAGGCAATGGCGAAAAAATGAGGAAGCTGCCACAGAAAAACGATCACAAACAAACTCCATGCACCCGAATCGAGAGAACCCCGCGCCGCCGCCCAGCCAATCATTGGGGGTAACGCGCCGGGAATCGCGCCAACGAGTGTGTTGAACGTGCTGATACGTTTCAGCGGGGTATAAGCAAAAATATAAACAGCCACCGTAATCGCAGCCAGAATTCCGGCCAAGAGATTGCAGGCAACCGACAGATAGACCACGCCGACTAACGACAAAACCGTGCCGACCACAAGCGCACTCAAGGGTCGCATTCGCCCGGCAGGAACCGGACGCGATTTCGTTCGATTCATCAACCCGTCCAGCTGCCATTCCCACCACTGGTTCAGAGCGGCTGCACCGGCTGCGGCAGCGGCAGTCCCAAGAAAAGCGCGCAACAACCCGCCGTAATTCATCGGTCCGCGAAGCCCCAAATAGAAACCGACTGCGGTGGTGAGCAAAACGAGCGCGGTGAGGCGCGCCTTGACCAGTTCGGCGAAATCCGCTCCGCGACGAGGTCGTTCCGGCTGGGCAGTCGGGCCGCTTTCAATGCCAGCATCAAATGTCGCCTCGCGCCTCACGATAATGGTACCGCCACCGCTACACTAGCGACCGAACCGGCAGGTTTCACGCTGGATTCGAGGTGCCGCAATCGCAAACTGATCGCGCAGATCGCAATCGTTAGGCCAAAAATAGTCGCGCCGACCGTCACATGCATTGTTGCGACGTCGGCTGCTTTGTTGCTCCAGATTGTCCATGCCCCCAGCGCGATCTGACATAAAACAAGAGCAATCAGAAAATTGGAAAGCGTTTGCAGAACCAAATCTCTCTTTTTTTCTTTCCGCACTGTTAACCACAGCGCCACCGCCAGGGTCGCAATCAAAACCGCACCGAGCCGATGCACCATCTGAAGCCAAATCTGGAACGCATTCACGTCCGATAGGGCCTGGGTGTCTCGCCAGGCGTTGATTTTGGCGATTGCCGGCGCACTCGTATCGGGAAGCCATTGTCCATTCGCAGTCGGGAAATCGAGTATCGCCAGGTCTCGGTGCTGATGTCGCATGGTCGCTCCCAGAGCAAGCTGTGCGTAAACAATAACTGCGGTCACAACCGCAAACCTAACGATACGACGAACAACCTCGCCAGATGCTAAGGGCGTTAACGCTTTCCACCGCGGTGAGGTGGATAAACCGATGACAATCAGTAATCCGAGGAACGCCTGCGCCAGGCATGCGTGAAAGATTCCGATTTCGTCCTTCAACATTTTCACTCGCAAACCGCCAAGCACCCCCTGCAAGCTTACCGCGGCGATAGCGACGATACCGAGCACTCGTAGCCAACGCCGGGAATCGACCCGCCAAATCCAAACGGCCAGAATGATAGTAAGAAAGCCGATGGTGGACGCGATCAGGCGGTGGGTGTGCTCATAAAAAATCCCGCCGACCCATTTCGAGAATGGAAACAAGAACATGTTGTAACCAAACGTCGTCGGCCAGTCGGGCACGGCCAGGCCAACGCCTTTGCTGGTGACCAATCCGCCGCTGCCGATTAACAACAGAGTGGCGGCAGCCACGAACCACGCGAATCGATTTAGCCAGGTTATCGATTTAGAGGAGGACACCGGATCGTAAAGTTAACCTGAGGTGACATTGGCTTCCAGCCAATGAACCCTATTTGATCGGCATCGCGCAGATCCCAGAACCGTCCGCCTGACAGCCGATGCTGGGACTAGTGGGGGGAAGGTGCCGGACTTGCCGCAGGTTTCGTCGCGGGTTGCGCCTCAGCTGGGAGTTTGGCGTTCGGATCTCCCGTCTTGGGGGCGCCCGGCGGCGGAATGGTGCCTGGATTCGGGTGCCCTTGTTCTCCGGCAGGACGTTCGGTCGGAGGGGGAGCCTGGGCTGCCTGTTGCGAGAACTCGGCGCGCTCCTTCAACCACGCTTGAAAATCTTCCGGCGTATCCACCACCACGTTGCCTTTCATGCTGTAATGGCCAAGGCCGCAAAGCTGGCCGCAGATCACCTCATAATTGCCGGTTTTGATCGGAGTAAACCACATAGGGATGATCGACCCCGGGATGGCATCGCCCGCGATCCGCATGTTGTTCAGATTGAAATTGTGAATCACGTCCTTAGATGACAATTCGATGATCACCGGTCGATTTACCGGAACGTGCAATTCGCCAACCGCCACAATGTCGTCCTTGCTGGCGGGATCATTGTAATCGATTCCCACCGGGTTCTGGTTAGTGGCCAAGCCAACTTCGCGCCGGCCGTATTGCCCATCCGGGCCGGGCAAATGATAGGTCCAATTAAATTGCTGGCCGATCACGTGAACAAGAATCGCGTCTTTTGAATCGGGAAATTGGTTAACTCGCTTTGCCCACAGCGGAATAGCAAACCCAATCAAAAGAACCGACTCGATCAGGACAACGGAAAACTCGAGATGCGTAGAGATGCCGGATTTGACGCCGTGATGATCGGCAACCGGATGGCGGCTTCGCCGGAAGCGGATAAGCACATAAACGAAATAAGCAAACCACCCGACAAACAGCGCTGCCATGAACCAATGGCAAAACTCGAGAATGTGATCGATCTGGTATCCGTGCTCGGAAGCGTTCGGCGGCTGGCCGAGTAATTGATTGATCAACGCGAGCTTACTCATATTGCTCGGTCACCTCTTCGGCGAGTTTCTGATGCGGTTCAACCGGGGCGCGCGATTGACGATAAAGATGATAACTGAAGGCGCCGATTCCCCCGAGAACCGACATCACTGCGCCAAATAAAAACCAGATCGCTACGGCCATATGCTCGGCTGATTTTCCTTCTTTGGCGCCGTAACAAAACGGACAAGCCATTAGCTGACTAACGGGTCCGCAAATTAACGCGACCCAGATGATGAGCAACTTGGCCCTCATGAAATGATCCTCAGCCGCTTCATTTTGCGATAAAACCAAAACCCGTAAAAAACCAGACCGAAAGCGCTGATGAACGACGCGATCGCGCCGGCGAGATAAACTGAAGTCCCCTCCACCAGGTTCATCCAGATACACCAGGCACCTAACGCAATCGCGAGCAACGTGGAAAACACGATGAAAACGATGTGAAAAACTTTCAGCGACATATCAACGCGAAATAGGGTCGTACCACGCCAAAAACGTAAGCCAGAAAAGACCGAGCACAAAAAATCCGGTAAAAACCAGGACCCGGTAAATCAATCGTTTCTCGGCGGCGAGATGCATGAAGATCAACGCTACTAAACCGGCCTTGATCGTCGCCACCAGCATTGCCACACCAATGTTTACCTTCGGCGTCCCGAAATCGACGTAGGACAGCGCCACTGTAACCAGCGTGAACAGCAACAGCGTCGCCCCAACCATTATGTAGCGCTTTACGTGCTGGTGCACACCGTGGGCGTACTCCTCGTGCTCGGCGGGATCAGGAGAAACGTCAGGCGGATTGTTCATGGCTTACAAAAGGTAAAATAGTGGAAACACGAAAATCCAAACGAGGTCGACGAAGTGCCAGAACAGTCCGGAAACCTCCACCCGATTCGCCAGATGCTCCGGATTGCGTTGATAGATTTTTTTACTAACCGGCAGCCACATGTAGATGAACACGAGTACACCGCCAAGCACGTGCAGCCCGTGCAAGCCAGTGATTGTGAAATAGGTCGCAAAAAATGTGTTGTGATCAGGCGTAAAAAATCCCGCGCGTTCGACATCTTCCTTTTCAATCGCGACGATTTTATCAGTAGCATGGTGAGGCCAGAAGTGTGGCCGGTCCATCTGCGGATTTGTCGGGTCGGCATAGATCGGATCCAGTGCGACTTCGTACTCATGAATGCTCGGATCCTTAAGCGCTTCCTTGTTATGCAAGTGGCCGGTGATCTCCATTCGCATCGGCAACCCTTTTTCCTCAAGATGATGGTTGCCCAGATACGGTTCATATTTTTCCAGCGCAGCCGGCTTCAGATATGCGCCGAAGTGCTGGAATTTATCCGGCCACTCGTAAACGAGCTTTACGGTAAGGAAGATGATCCCGCACAAGATTGTGATCAGCATGTACCACCAATAGGCGCGGTACTTTCTCATCTTTAGTGCGGCCCAGGCCAATACAACCGTGACCGACGACGCGATCAGAATAGCGGTATTCATCGTGCCGACCGGGACGTTCAAGAGCCCGTGAGGCCAATGGCCGGTTGGCGCATCGATTCGCAGAAAGATGTAGGCGGAGAACAGACCGCCGAAGAGCATCACCTCGGATGCGAGAAACAACCAGATGCCGATCTTCGCATTCCACAGGCCCGTGTCGGGCCGATTGGATACTGTGTATGGAATCTCCATGGCAGTAGTTAGGCTAAGACCGGCTCGGTTGGAGTTTTCCGCGGCGTGCGTTCACTCGGCGTCACCGGTTCGTTTTGCATGGTGAAGTCCTTGTCGGTACCCGGCAGGCTGTATTCGTAGGGCCCGCGATAGGCGACCGGCGTGCCAATGAAGTTGCCGTGCGGCGGCGGCGAAGGAGCAGTCCATTCCAGCGTCGTCGCTTCCCACGGATTCTCATTCACCTTTTTGCCGTGTTTGATGCTCCAGAAGAAATTGATGATAAAGGGAATTTGAGCCAGACCCATAATCCAGGCGGCCCACGAGATCGGAGTGTTCCATTGAAACCCGGTTAGTCCCCAAATGCGATCCGCGCCAACCGCCCATCCCTGACCGCCGTCGTACCAACGACGGTGCATGCCCCCCATGCCCTGCAGAAACATCGGGAGAAAAATCACGTTCATGCAGATCAATGACGGCCAGAAGTGAACTTTACCCCAAAACTCGCTCATCATTCGGCCAGTGGCTTTCGGGTACCAGAAATAAACTCCGGCAAACAGGGCAAAGATCGTTCCCGGCGCCACGATGTAGTGGAAATGCGCGATGACATAATAGGTGTCATGCAGGTAAAGATCGGCTGAATTAAACGCCAGCGGAATACCCGTTAGGCCGCCGATGCCAAACATCGGCAGGAAGGCGGTGGCAAAAAGCATCGGGGTATTAAACCGGATCGATCCCCCCCATAACGAAATAAAGAAGGCGCTCAGAATGATAACCGATGGAATTGAAATGATCAGCGTGGTGGTTTGGAAGAAAGCGCTAACGGCGGAACCCATGCCGGTCAGCCACATGTGATGGGCCCACACGATGAAAGATAGAAATCCGAGAACGAGCACCGAAAACACCAGCGATTTGTATCCCCAGACCGGTTTGCGCGAATTGTTTGCGATAATTTCGGCGACGATGCCCATTCCGGGAAGAATCAGCACGTAGACCTCGGGATGTCCGAGGAACCAGAATAGATGCTGCCACAACAACGGACTGCCGCCGCCACTGATGTTGGCCGGGGCGCCATTCACCACCAGGCCAGTAGGCAGGAAAAAGCTGGTCGCAGCCAGCCGATCCATGAGCTGCATTACAATAGCTGCTTCAAGGGGCGGAAACGCCAGCAACAGAAGGAACGCAGTAACGAATTGCGCCCACACAAAGAACGGCAGGCGCATCCAGGTCAACCCTTTGGCGCGCAGCTGAATGATCGTGGTGATGAAGTTCACCGCTCCGAGCAACGAAGAGGTAATCAGTGCGATAAAGCCGATCAGCCAAAGGGTCTGACCGTTCATCAAAAAGTGAAAGTTCGGGCCTTTGTCCGCGATGTCAGATAACGGGGTATATGATGTCCAACCGCTCTTGGCGCCTCCACCCGGCACAAAAAAGCTCACCAGCATGATCACTCCGCCCAAGGCGAAGGCCCAAAAGCTGGCGGCGTTCACTTTCGGGAAGGTCATGTCTGGAGCACCGATTTGCAGGGGGACGACGAAATTGCCAAAGGCGGCGAAGGCGACCGGCACCACTCCCAGGAAGATCATGATGGTGCCGTGCATCGCACCCAGCGTGTTGTAAAACTCCGGCTCCATTTTGCCGTTCGGCATGCTGCCCCGGCCAAAAACATGATCAAGTAAGTGCCCGATAACCGGCAGGGGCTGTCCGGGATACGCCAACTGCCAGCGCATCAGCATCATCAGGGTGAACCCCATGAACAGAAAGATCAGTCCACATATTCCGTATTGAATCCCGATCACCTTGTGGTCGGTGGAGAAAATGTATTTCCGCCAGAACCCAAGCTCGTGATGGTCATGCCCGGCGTCGTGGTGGTGCGAATCGTGATGGGTCCCGAGAGAGGCAGATGCGTCCATTTTCAGAGAAAAGTTAGCGTCGTAATATTGAGGGGCAAACGCCGGTTGGAAAGAGCGAAATTGGGGTCTGAAACAAGGATTTTATCAGCTCATCGGCTGTTTTTCGCTTTTCGAAATCGATACGAGCTTCGAACGCTATCATTATTGCGACAATTTTTCGGACTCCCAACCGCTCATCCGAGCTCCTTTAGCTTGCACCGGTTTTCCGGTCAGTCTACCGACACCAGTCATAAATCGGTTAGGCTGGCCCAGTCGCGCCTTCCGGAACGGTTTCGGCCGATTCCAATTGTTCCTCCCTGAAGCGTCGTAAATGATGAGTGGCGAGACTTTCATCAAATAGATCCCGGTTGATCGCCTGGGCCGCGGCCGCACCCTGCCCCGCCGCGATAATCATCTGACAATTTGCCGGCGTGACGCAACCGGCCGCATAAAGTCGGGGCACCGTTGTGCGCATGCATTGATCCACTTCGACCTGACCGTCGCGATCGAGTTTTGCTCCAAGTTTCTCGGCGAGCTTGGTGTGAAAAATATCTCCGCGAGTAGTAAACAAATAATCAATCTTCACTTCGCGCTCTGAATCGTAAACGAGCGCCTGAATTTTCTGCTTTCGGTGTTGAAGATCGCGGATACGCCCCGTCTCCACCGGGATCTGGTATTCCTCGAGCCACTTTGCATGCTGTTCGTCCCACACAATCTTGTCGCCGTTAGTCGCGACGATTACACACGGTGAGTAATAAAGCATCGCCAGCGCGTATTCGACCGCTTCATTATTCGCGCCAATAATTGCGATCTTTTTTCCGCGAACTCGGTAACCGTCACAGTCCTTGCAAAAAAACAAGCTGTGACCCAGGCACTCCCGCACTCCCGGTACGTCCGGCGGTATGTGATAAATCCCGGTAGCCAAAAGTACCCGTTGGGCATCGTAGCGCGCCTTCTCGCCGACCAACGAAAATATATCTCGCTCCGCGGTGATCTCGTTGATCGTGTCCGTAACAAACTCTGCGCCGTAACGCTCAGCCTGCTTTCGCCCGTTCTCAAGCAGATCTTCACCATCAACCCCCTTCGGAAAACCGAGGTAATTTTCCACTGTCGGTTCCCATTTGGCCATCGAATGACCGGAATCGACGACTAACGTGTCGCGCTGAGCGCGAGCCAGATAAATTGCGGCCGATAATCCGGCTATTCCTCCACCAACCACTATGACTTCGCGCTGTTCCATACGACTGCTAGGTATTCGTATGTCGAAAGTATTACACTCGGACCGGATCGCTGGAAATATTGAACCCCGGTCTGCTGCCATAGAATAGAATGATGAAATCGATCGTAATCTTAACTCCGATGCTGATGGTCCTCGCCGCCGGCGCGTATGCCGCCGTTCAGTTAGAGGAAGTAGCAAGCTTTCCTAATCAACAGGTCACGGGCGTGGCTGTGTCGAAGACGGGAAGAGTCTTCGTCAACTTTCCGAATTGGTCGGACGATCACACGATTTCGGTCGCGGAAGTAACCAGTGGATTGGCGCGACCTTTTCCGAACCCGGAGATGAATTCTGCCGGTGAAGCTGGAAAAACGTTCGTTTGTGTTCAGAGCGTTTACGTGGACGCGGACGACAACCTGTGGATTCTGGATCCGGCGGCGCCCAAGATGAAAGAGGTTGTCCCGGGCGGCCCGAAATTGGTGAAAGTCGATCTGACGACGAACCGCGTCGCTCAAACAATTTCGTTCGGAGAAGATGTCGCGCCGAGGAAAAGTTACTTAAACGACGTGCGGGTGGACACCCGGTCGGGCACCGCGTTTGTCACCGACTCCGGCTTAGGCGCGATTATTGTGACAGATCTCAGAACGGGCAAAAGCCGCCGGTTACTGGAGAATGACAAATCAACCAAGGCGGAGAAGGAGGTAGGACTGAACGTCGATGGCCGGGAGTTGTTAGACCAGGAGAAAAAATCTACTCCGCAGATTCATTCCGACGGCATCGCGTTAGACATCGCGAGCGGCTACTTATACTATCATGCCCTAACTGGTCATACCCTCTATCGGATCAAAACCGATCACCTGAAAGATCCAACTATTTCGAGCAGCGATCTGGCCAAGAAAGTTGAAAACATGGGTAGCACGCCGGCGCCGGACGGAATGTTAGAATCGTCCGATGGGCGAATTTACCTGACCGCCATTGAACGGAATTCCATTGTGCGTTTCGACCCTTCGACCCGCAAAACCGAGACGATTATCGAGGACAAGCGTTTGAGCTGGCCTGATAGCATGAGCTGGGGTCTGCAGGAAACGCTCTTCGTAACCTGCTCACAAATTCACAATTCACCGCGCTTCAATGAAGGGCGAGACGCCAGAACCGAGCCGTATCGCGTCTACAAGGTCAGCGGAATGATTGATCGCTGATCGGTTAGGGCGAACTGATCTTCAACCGTAAAAATCGCCTGCTGTTCGGCGCGCTAGTTAGGGCGACTGTATCGCGCACTTCAACCGTCAGATTTGGAGCCGTGCCGGTTTCGCTGACGAATCCGGCGCCGAACGTTGTCGCCCCGCTCGCACTGGTCGCCAGGTCGGTCCAGCTAACGAGATCGCCTGATGCCTGCACCGTGTAAGTCACGTCCGTGGCCGCGGCAGATCGATGAAACGTCATCGAAAGGTATTTGGCACCCCCAAAGTTCTTGATCGAAACAACCGGCAGAGCCGAGACATCGGCTGCGGTGGGATCCAGGGTCAACCCGTATTCGACGAGGTTGGAAATACCGTCGTCATCGTAATCGTTCTTCCAGGCTGCATCAAAACCGCTAAGGCCGAATCCGGTGAGATAGCTCGCCATTCGAGTTACCATTGTTAGAGAGAAAACTTCCTGCGCTTCCGGAGGATTTCCGTTAGCTGCGGCAACCACAATGTTCGGGAACGTGTAGCCGGCGCTCGAATTCACGATTCCCGACAAAACTCCGTTCGGCGACAGACTAAGCCCTTGAGGCAGAGCCCCACTCTTAACTGAAAAACTCGGCGCCGGATTTCCACTGGCGCTGAAACTAAAGGCGAAGGGCGTTCCAACCACCAGAGTGGTGGGAGGCGGTCCGCTGGTAATTTCCGGCGGCAATGAGCACCCTGCGCATATAAAAGAGCTGGTCGTTAGGGAAACGGTATCGATCCGCCAGGTGGACGTGTCGGTGCTAAAACCGTTATCGGATCCGAGCCGCCAGCGTAACTGAGCCGGTTTGCCGAGCGCGGAAGCCGGCAAAGTGATCGTCGTGGTGGTATATCCGGCGTTCCCATCGCCGGTCCAAGCATCCTGTCCCGCGATCGGGTTGCCAAAGCCGGAAGCAATTGTTCCGGTATAACCTCCGGCAACAAAAGCGCCGCCGGCGGTTACGATATCGGTGAAGGCGCCACCGTTGACGGAAATTTCCAGAATTCCTCCATCATACTCATCTTCGAGATTCCATCGATGCTTGAATGTGAGTTGGGCGTTGTTAGCCGGAATATTTAAGACGGGCGAAGTCAATCGATTATCGCTCACGGTGGCGATGGCAGTGGCTGCGGCGGAATTCGGCGGCGAATCTGGAGCAAGGATACTTGTTGTCCACGGTATGGCCGATCCCGCGGCAACTGTTGTCGTCCAACCCGCCGGCAACAATGGAACAACTACTCCGTCGAAATTCTGCGACCAGACTGTACTAGAGAATGAGCCGCCTAACCGGATCGGATACGTCACAACGCCGTAACCGGTAGCGCCATCCTGCAACTGTAGCGTAACCGTTATGACGTCCCCGCATTTGCCGCTGGCGCTAAACTGGAAGGCACGGGTGACACTGCTATTCCCGGCAACGGCACCGTAGCTCTGGCTTGTCGTGATTGGCGTTACCCCCCCGCTTGTCTGCAACGTGCCAACCAGATTGGTCGTCGCCGTGTCACCGCTGTTAATGATGGGCAGATTGATCGTCACGATTTCACCCGGATCGACTACGCCATTTGTCGGCGCGCATCCTTCTGTCGTCGGCGCCGAAGCGGTCCCTGATTGCAATGACGGGATTGTCGGCGCGGTGATATTGAAATTAAAAATCCGAACCGATGCCGCTCCGCATGAATCGACAGCCGTTACCCGGATTGGAACGATTCCAATGGTTGTGGAACTGTTCGTGGTCGCGGTCACAATCCCGCTTGTTTGACTAACGGTGACGGTGCCGCCGCCAGGTAGTGTTGCGGGAATGACTGAATACGGATTGGCTGGAAGATTTCCATTGGGATCCCGCACCGGCGCGGTTGGCTCCGATATTCCGGACTTGCCACGCGTCACCATGACGGTTCCGTATGTCCCCAATGTCGGCGATGGATTTGGAGCAACCATCAGATTTACTTTGGCTGACGTCGTCGAACCATTGCTGTCGGCGACAGTCAACGTGATCGGATAGGTGCGTGAGACCAGATTCGTAACCAGGCCGCAGTCCACCGTCGCGCTCAATGAAATAGTTCCATTCGCGATCGCCGCCGCCACGTGCGCTCCAAACGGCACATTCGAGACCGAGACGGTGACCGGATTTCCTTCTGCGTCGCTGGCGGTTCCTACCGCCGCCACCGTGGCGGCGGGTTGTCCACGAATCACCGTAATTCCGTTCGAGATGTTCAGCGTTGGCGCCGTATTCGTGGAAGTAAGCGTGAGATCGGCGTCGGAAATATCGAAGAAAATGTTACCGAGTGCCTCTACTTTGACGCGTCCCTGAGCCGTCGCCACATTGGCAGTGTTAGGAATCGTCACTACCGCCGAGCCATTGTTAGGCACCGAGTCCGCCAGCACGATGGGGAAGGAATTGCCGCCGTCGGTCGAAAGAGATATCTTCACGGTGGCGCAGTTGATCGGCGCGAGATTGGTGTTCGCCACTTTCCAGGTTACGGTTTGTTGAGAGCCCCCGGCAATCGTTAGGGCACTGTTCGGAGCCGTAATGGCAAAGGGGCCGGCCGATGCCACCGAGGTTACGGTGGTCGCATTGTAGCTTGTCCCGCCTCCGCCCAGATGGTTGTCGCGCACGGTGACCCGAAAATTCATCGTTCGACTGGTCGTAGGCAGATATTCGGCCGTGGCAAAGCTGCCGACTAACGGCGGCGGGACGTTCTGATTGTTCAGGATATAGGTAAGCGCAGGGAAACAGCGCACCGGACTTTGCCGTGGCGGATATGATCTAAATAGCGGTGAACCGCCGTTGTCTCTGGGTTCTGCAGTCGGATCCTGGAAAGGGCCGCGATCGAATTCTTCCCAGCAGTAGGTCAGAGTGTCGCCGTCCGGATCGGTCGCGGACGCGGTGAGAGCGAATGGTGTCTGGGCTGGAATAGTGAAAGCCGTTAGGCCTCCAATTGTCGGCGGAGTATTTCCGGTGGCGGTGGTTTGGGCACAATTGTTACTGCCGGTGGTCGCGGTCCGGGTGCTGATCTCGTCGTAACTGATGGTGTGAAAATAATCGTCGCTATGTGAGGTGACGTTTTGGCCGATACAAATACCCGCATAAGACATGATAGTTGTGCCGCTCCCGGGCTCGTAAGCGGTGGTGGAATTGCCGTTTCCATCGCAGCTTCCGGACGTTCCATCAAACGGATGGTTCGCGCCGAGCTGATGGCCCATTTCATGAGCCACGTAATCGACATCATAAGGATCACCGACCGGGTTTGAGGAGCCGGTGACACCGCGCGCTTTTATGCCACCGGTGCAGATTGCTCCGACCACGGCAACGCCTCCGCCTCCGGTACTGAATACGTGACCCAGATCGTAGTTAGCGTTCCCGATTACGCTGTCGATCGTGGACTGATTTTGACCCAGCATGGTCGAACCGTTGCCGTTCGAATACGGGTCAGTATTCCCATCAAGGAAAAGCAGTTTGTCCGTATTTTGGACGAGGAGAAAACGAATCGCGAACTCGCGTTCGTAAATTGCGCTGGCGCGGTTAACCGAGGTAACGATTGCGGCCAGAGTTCCTGCCACGGTTGGCGCGTTCGGGCTGCAAACTGCCGCCGCGTATTCGCCCGTGCAGGCAACTGCCAGGCGATAGGTTTTTAGGGTTCCGCCACTGGAACGAATGTTCGCCAAAGGTTCTGGGAAGCCGGCAACATCTGCCCCGCCTGATTCCAAATGGCACTCAAACGGTTTCGCCAACTCCAGATCCTTTTTGAAATAGGAAATGTAATTGGTGTCGGTATCGCGCGAGTACGGATCAATATAAATCTGTCCTTCCGCGGAAAGAATTATGGCATGAAAACCGCGTGGCGTTAGGTCGATACGAGCCGTGGCGGCAGGATCATCCACGCTGCGGGCAATGTAAGTTTTTATCCCCGGATAACGAGCGGCCAGATTACTGTCGAGGATTGAAGATTCCTGGATAAGAAAACGGCGAAACCCGCCACTGGGGTGCGGCAATTCAAATTCCAATCCGGTTGCCTCAATCGGACCGGCTGCTTCCGGAGCCGCCGAGTTCAATGTGATTGTTAGCGCCGCCTTATCGACACGGAGGGTGCGATATTTTTGAGGTAAAATGTCGCGACGCCGCTGGGCACCTCGAACCGCGGATAAACGCGTCGAGATATCGGTCTCGGAGACATCCGACCACACGCCGTTATGCCACGCTCGGCTAACGGGTTGGCCGGGCGTCTGCGCGGCCAGGGGCAGACCAATAGACAATAAAAAAACGGCGGGAACCGCCGTTAGGAGGTTGGGAGTCATTCCGGGGGTCCGGACTATGGAAAGTCTGTTTGTTCTGGGCAAGCTAAAAAGGTCAGGAATTTCCTTATAATTTTCATAGGAATTTTCCTTTGAATTTTAGCTGCCTGCCGCGCTCCACGCCCTCGACAGAGTGCTTTGTGGAATCTTCGGTATCGCTCCCGCGGCCGTCGCGTAATGCGACGTGTCATTGAACAAGGTGAGACGTGCCATCGTGGGACTCCGAAAATCCACAATATTTAACGCCGCCGGATTTTGATCGAGATTATCGCGATAGCGTCTCGGATCGAATCCCAGAAGCGAACTCAACAACAATCGAATGGTGCCTTTGTGTGAAACTACCAGAAAACATTCGCCGGAATGTCGCCGAACCAGGTCAATCAACGCAGGCAACGCCCGCGCCGTCACCGCCAATCCGCTTTCCCCGCCTTGCGGCGCGAATGTGTAAGGATCTTTTTCCCACTCTGCCGCCTCATCCGGAAATTTCTCCTCCACTTCGCGGCGGGTCATCTGTTCCCAGCGGCCGTGCGAAATTTCACGGAAGCCGTCCCGCCGTTGCACGCTGAGTTGATGCGGGGCGGCAAGAATGCTCGCTGTCTCCATGGTGCGGCCCATCGGCGACGCAAACACCCCGGCAATTTTCTCCGCACTAAGCCGTTCCGCCAATCGCCTGGTTTGCTCGCGGCCTTCGTCTGACAGTTGCACATCGGTGGAACCGGCAAACCGATCTTCCGCCGTCAGAACGGTCGCGCCATGACGAACCATGAACACACGCGTCACCGAAGCCGGCATGACTTTTTCAATGCCGAAAAATTTCGGACAAAGCAATGCTCAACATCACGGATGTACGTATTTCTCCTATGGATTGACCAGAGTTAACCCGACTGGTGTTTTTCAGCCGCTTCAGTCATCCTCCGGCATCACCTCCCCTGCTCCTCTTCAACTTTCTCCCGCTCAAAAATTGGAACTGCTGAGGCGGTTAGATCGATGGCGGCCATGGCGGTCGCTGGATGATCGGCGCCTTTGTCTCGGCTGCGGCCGGCTCATGAGCGGTCATGAGATCGAGGCCGTACCGGTAGAAAGCGATCAGGGCGAGTCGGTGGAACTTCATTGCCCCACGCAAGGTTGCCAATCGATTCCGTTGGATTGGATTTTGCCGGGCCAGCCCGGCGGGGAAGCTCAATCGTAATTCGCCTGACGCGTTTTCAAAGCGTAAAGCGAAGTTCATCGTCAACCCGCCTAACAATATGACCGATGCAATCCGGTCGCGCCATTGTACAGAAAAACGGCAGCGAGTTTTCGCCCGCTGCCGCGTTTCAATATTCGCTAACCCTGCGTACCTGCTAATCGAATGTCAGGTCCGCTGTTGATACCGGTTTGTATTACTCGGTAACAATAACCCGGTCTACTACCATCCCGTCGCCTTCCTTCATGTAGTGAACCCGCACCTTCGAATTCTTTTTGATCTTCGAAGCTTCGATCACTTTACCGTCCGGCGTAACATAGGTAACGGTCTTGCTGAACCGGTAGGTAGTCGGCGTGCCTGTGCCACTGCTGAGCACGATTGAGGCGCCCGGCGAAAACTCGGTCACGGTTCCCGTGGTTTCGGTGGTTGCTGTCGTCGTGGTGGCGGCCTGAGTGTCTGCCGTTCCGGTCGTCGTAGTCGTAGTGCTGGACGTTTGTCCATACGCGACTGCCACGAGCAAAACGGTAGCGGAAACAACACTGAACAATAGCTTCATAATAGTAACTCTCCTGGTTTGGTACTGGCCTGCAGAGGTCGCAGCTTCGGCTCGGAACGATGAACTCCCAGCATCCTCCGAACTGAAGATGGGCAGGTATACTTACTATCGGCTGCTACCAGTGCTTCGGCCGTGTGGCTTAAACTCTTATCGGCCAACGCGATCCCACCGTTGGGGATCGTTCCGAAAGAACGCAACCGGCAGAGCAATCGCCACCGCGGCGGCAGCGAAGATTAATATGAACACCAGCATCTTGAGCGTCGGATCAGGAAAATGGTGAGTGAATCCATAACGCCCCAACAAGATCAGTGCGGTGAGTATCGCCAGTTCACTAAGTCCAAAGCCGATCCAACGGTTTCTCCGCTGCCGGGCGTCGACCGAGAAAAGGTCGGATTGCGCGATCTCGAGACGCGCAGCTGCAATCTTGCGCGCTGATAACTCCGGGCGCGGCGACAATCGTTCCAACGGCTCAAGCGTCTTGGCAGCCATTTTGGGTTCCGTTTCGATTGGCGCTACCCGCTTCCGCTCCAAAGCAGGACTCACTTTTTCTTCCGGTGAAACATCTTTTGCCAAGTCCGGATCGAGCGAAGGCACACTCGCTGCCTCATCTTGGGTGGGTGGCAGTTGCGGCCGTGGTTTTATTTTCCGCGGTGTGATCCGGATTTTAGCCGGTGCTTTAGGAACGACGGGCTCGCTCGTTGCTCGAGCTGTGGTCGCGTCTCGAGCAGTCGGCGGCGGGGCTTCGTGAACGGGCGCGGCCGAGATCGTGGGTCGAGGAACAACTGCTGGGACAGAAGGCGACGGTTTAGTCACCGCCGTCGGGTGCCTAGCGACAAATTCCTGTTCAGGCACAACGGCTGACGGCACCGAAAAGGTAGGCTCCGGCGCACGGGCCGGCGTCGCCGGTGATGGAGACACCGGTTTTTGGGCGATGGAAAAGTCTGAAGCCGGGGGTTCAAGGACGGGGGCAGGTGCAACGAATGGGGGCGAAGAAGGCGGCTCCGATACGATCGGCTGCGGAGCACCGGATGGCTCCGGAACGGTCTGGCCCACTAACGCCCCGCGCTGAACCGCCGCGGCAATCAATTCGAAAATGTGATTGGCCTGGGCCGGGGTCTGGATTTCAACTGAGCCGATGGGAGCTTCAACATCGGTGTGAGATAACGATTCCAAAGCGGCAACAATCGACTGTTGAGAAGACTTGGCATTACTGGCCGCCGCCGGTTCCGGTTCGGCAAATGGTGGCTCGGCGATGGGCTCAAAACTGACTGGAGCCACCGTTAGGGGTTCGTTAGGCGGAGCGACCAATCCTGGCGATTCAACCGGAACATTTGTCGGAACGACGCCAGAGACGGTCGCGACATCTTCGGGCGGAAACGCAGTTTCGCCGTTAGGCTGGTCGACCGCAACCGAGGGCGCTGGCACTGCCGCTCCAGAAAGGAAATACTGCAATAAGGCATTCATCTCCACCGGGCCCGGCGAGGCCGCTGCTAGCTGTTCGTCGCTCGCTGCTTTGGGAATCAATTCCAGTTGCCGATCGTCCCCCTCGCCTTGTGGTTCGGCGGACGGTGCAGGCTCCCCTTGGGACACGAGCGAAGGAGGCGGTTCGAAGGGGGCAGGAGGAGCAGCGGAAAAGGTTTCTGTGGCTGTCGTGTGCAATTTAACTGACGACGGAACTAGATTACCGTCGGGCTGGTGCGGGGGCGGCAAGCTGCCGTCCGCGTCGTCCAATTCATCGAGGCGCCACCCCACATTCGCCCGGAAACTATCGGGGAAATTGAGTGACTCGCTCGGTATGAGAGACATTGTTTTTATGGTTAAATATTGAACATATAGAATCAAGGGTAATCGCCCCGTCTGGATCGTCTCTCCTAACCTAAACGCCGCTCAATCGCCCCCTTCCAGCTCATTGATTCCAACCATCCGCCCACCACCGGTAGACGGCAGCCTTCACTCCTATCAAATTGTTGTGTGGTAAAGCAAACCCCTCCCCGCGCCATTGTCCACCTCGACATGGACTGTTTTTACGCTGCGATCGAGGTGCGTGACCGTCCGTCGCTTCGCGGAAAACCGGTAGGCGTGGGAGGCGCAAGGGACCGCCGGGGCGTCCTAACCACCTGCAATTATGAGGCACGCGAATTCGGTGTTCGCTCGGCCATGCCTACGTTCATGGCATTGCAACGCTGCCCGCAGTTGATTGTCGTGCCTACGCGGTTCGACGTTTATCGCCGGGAAGCGGCCCTTATTCGCGCCATTTTGCATCGGTTCACCAGCCTGGTCGAGCCGCTTTCGCTCGATGAAGCTTATCTCGATCTCACCGATCATCCCGGTGCTCCGGCCTCGGTAGCTCAACTAATTCGCGGCCTGATTTTCAACAAGACTCGGTTAACCGCCTCAGCCGGGATTGGGCCTAACAAGTTGGTGGCAAAAATTGCCAGCGACATCAACAAACCTAACGGTCAATTCGAAGTGAAACCGGAAGGTCTGGCCGAATTCATGCAGCCGTTGCCAGTACGCAAAATCTGGGGCGTAGGAGAAAAAACCGATCAAAAGATGGAACAACTCGGAATTCGGACCTGCGGGGAAATGCAAAGGCTTTCCCGGATCGAACTCCAGGAGCATTTCGGCAAGTTCGGCTTGGAATTATACGATCTTTGCCGCGGAATTGACGATCGGCCGGTCGAGCCGGATCGGCCCCGGAAGTCTCTGAGTACGGAAGAGACGTTTGCGGTCGATCTGACGTCGCTCGAACAGTGCGAGGAAAAATTAGAGGAATTGTATCAAGAGCTCATGGCCGAGCTTGCGCAGAAAGAAGCGAATCGCGCCATCACCGGAATCTTTGTGAAGCTGAAGTTTCATGACTTCACCCGGACTACTGCCGATCGAGCAGGCCTCGATCCGGCACTCCCGTCCTATAAATCACTTTTAGCGGAAGCGTTTTCCCGCGCAGACAAAAATGTGCGATTGATAGGAGTCGGTGTCCGATTTGCTGATAACGTGCGGGCTGACACTCAGATGTCGCTGCTTTGAGCCCTAACATCATGATCCCGCTCTCTTCAGAGTGAGTCCGCAATGGAAATCGCGATTGAAAAGCTAGTGGCGATCGGTTTCCTCGTCGTCGGCGTTTCTCATTTGATCCAGCCACGCGCCTGGTCGGAATTCTTTATCCGTATTCGCGAAAAAGGCGCAGTAGGCAGTTTGCAGCTCGGGCTGCTAAACTTGCCCTTCGCGTTGTTGATCGTCGGCTTTCACAACGTCTGGCACGGACTATCGATGATAGTGACGATCGTCGGCTGGGGGTTACTGTTGAAAAGTTTTCTCTACCTGATCTGGCCGAGCCATGGCCTGCGCATGTTAGGCACAATTTCGTTGGAAAACTCCTGGCGCTTCGTCGCCGGTGGCGTGATCTCGATCGCCATGAGCGGCATGATTTTCTTTTGCCTCTGGCAATCAACTCTGGCGAACCGCCAATGACGGCAACTCAGGAATCAGCAATCAAGTCGAGTGGTTGCGATGTTCGGTTCGATGATCTCACCCGTCAGCTCTATTCCACCGACGCTTCGATTTATCAGATTTATCCGGCTGGCGTGGCGTTTCCCCGCACCGCGGCCGAGGCCGGCGCGGTCATCGATAGAGCCGCGCAGGAAGACATGCCCATTACTCCGCGCGGCGCTGGAACAAGTTTGTCGGGTGGGGCGATCGGGGAAGGATTGATTGTCGATTTTTCCCGGCACAATCGCGCGATTACCGACCTAAATATCGAAGAGCGCACCGTCCGTGCCGGCGCAGGCGTGGTGCTGGACGAGCTGAACGCCTTTTTGGGCCCGCATGGCTACTGCTTCGGTCCCGATGTTGCCACCAGTTCACGGGCAACAATTGGCGGCATGATCGCTAACAATTCGTCCGGCGCGCGGGTTCCTGTTTACGGCACGACGGCCGATCACGTGAGATCGCTCGAGCTGGTTTTAGCGGACGGACGAATTCATCAGATCGGACCGCATTCAAATGCGCTTGCCCAGGAACGGGCCCAGATTGAACGGCTTGTTAGGCTGCAAGAACATGAAATTGCCGAAAGATGGCCGCCGGGCCTGTTGAAACGATGGCCGGGCTACGGCGTCGAGCGGTTCTTGAGATCGCCTAACAATTTGAATGAACTCTTGGCGGGAAGCGAAGGAACGTTAGCCGCGATTTTTTCGGCGGAACTAAACATTTGTCGATTGCCCCGGCAGAAGGGTCTGGGACTTATCTTCTTCGCCAGCATCGACGAAGCAATGCAGGCCACGGTCGAACTTCTCGACTTGAAACCCGCTGCAATCGAACACATCGACCGGCCGCTACTGGATCAAACGAAAGGCCAGCTCCATTTCCAATCCGCGCGAGACCTGATGGAGCTCGATGCCAAACCCTGCGAGGCAATGCTGATCGTCGAATTCTACGATGACGACGTCGCCGGTCGCCTAACTACTTTGCAGTCTCGAAATCTTGGATTGCGGACGAAAATTGTGACGGACGCGCGGGAAATGAACTTGGTGTGGTCGGTGCGGAAAGCCGGCCTGTCACTGCTGACCGGGTGTGTCGGTCCGGCGAAACCGGTCGCATTTATCGAAGATGCAGCGGTTCGGCCCGAGCAACTGCCGGCATACGTGGCCGCACTGGAGAAGATAATGAAGTCGCTCCATTTGGAGGCGAGCTATTATGGCCATGCCGCCACCGGACTCCTGCATGTTCGTCCTGTTCTCGATCTGCACAGCGCGGCTGATCTGAAGAAATTCCGGCAGGTGGCGGACGAAACTTCGGCGCTGGTCAGGGAATTCAAGGGATCGCTATCAGCCGAGCACGGGGTAGGCATCGCTCGAACCGAATACATGCCGGACCAGTTAGGCGGCGAACTGCTTCAGTTGATGCGCGACATCAAACGAACATTTGATTCAAGGAATTTGTTCAACCCGGGAAAAATCCTGAGCCACCAATCGGGAGCGGACGGCCGGTCCGAGCCGGACGGGCGCACTTACCGAATCGATAATCATTTGCGGCAGAATTTCATCAAACCGCTCGACCTCCCTTTCGCTCCTCGCCTGGCTTTTGCATTCAAAGACCACTCATTCATCGGCAATCTGGAGCAATGCAACGGTTGCGGCGGCTGCCGCAAAGCCGCGCCAATGATGTGTCCTACTTACCTGGCGACCGGGGATGAAATCATGTCGACCCGAGGTCGCGCCAACGTCATTCGCAACGTGTTGCAGTGGCGCCAGGGTAACGGTCACGACGGGTTAGATTCGGATGAATTGGATGCGGCGTTAAGCAACTGCCTCTCGTGCAAGGGCTGCACGCCGGAATGTCCGTCGAACGTCAATCTGGCGTTGTTGAAAGCGGAACTGCTTTATGCGCGGCATCGCAAGCACGGGCTGCCACTTCGCGAACGCGTCCTCAGCAACGTCGATTTGTTAGGCCGCCTGGGTTGCATGATGCCGGCGGTGGCGAATGCCAGCCTGGAATTTCGACCGTTACGTGGATTGATGGAGCGCAGCCTGGGTCTATCAGCGAAACGCACTCTGCCGCATTACGCGGACCAGCGCTTCGACCGTTGGTTCCGGAAACACTCCAACGGCGCTCATAAAGCACCGCTACAGAAGAACGTCATTCTCTGGGACGACACGTTTGTGCGTTACCATGAACCGCATATCGGCATTGCTGCGGTGCGCGTGCTCGAGCGGCTGGGATTCAACGTATCCCTCGTTAGGGGACGAAAATGTTGCGGCCGCCCGGCCTTCAGCCAGGGAAATCTGGATTTCGCTGCCCGCGTCGGCCAGCATAACGTCGATCTGCTCTCCTCTCTTCAAAATTCCAGTCCTACTCGGAGGTCGGCCGCGCCAATTCTGTTCCTGGAACCTTCGTGTTACTCGATGTTCGTGGAGGATTACCGGGAACTGAGCATCGCCCGGGTCGATGACATCGCTCAACACTGCTTCCTGTTCGAAAAATTTGTCGACGAGCAACTGGCCAAAGACCCGCCGTCCACCGTATTCAATTCCGGTGATCGAAACGTGGCCATCCATGCTCATTGCCACGCTAAATCCCTGCTAAATCCACAATTCATGGCGCGCTTGATCGAACGGATCCCGGGAAGGAAAGCGACGGTAATGGACACCGGTTGTTGCGGCATGGCCGGGGCGTTCGGCATGTTGAATGAAAAATACGATTTATCAGTGCAGGTGGCCGCCGACTTAGTGAAGAAGATTCGCAATCAACCAACCAATACTGAAATCATTGCGTCCGGCACAAGTTGCCGGCACCAGATCGCCGATCTGACCGAGATCCATCCTAAACACATCGCCGAAGTGCTTTCGGACGCGATCGCCTAAAGTCAATCAAGCCTAACAAGATGGAGCAAATGCAGCTTGGTTCAAGAAGGTCGAGACTTCTGCGACCTCAGATTCGCTCATCACAGATTCCTGGCCATCGAGATACTGCGCCAACTCATTCTCGCTCAACACCGGAACGTGGTCCTCGCCTTGCGTCCGGTTAATTCGCCAGTCGTTCAGAAACACAACCAATGGTTTAACCACAAGACCTTTGTGCAGAACGCCCTTTAAGCCCTCGCGAATCTTTAGCGCAGCGGCTTGCGCCTGCCTGACCGGCCGTGAATCAGCAATCCGGCCGCCCAGAACGAGCTTGTCGTCGCCGGCAACTTCGATGATTCGCGATCCGAAGACATTTCGCTCTTTGACTTCGACAGCGTAAATCCCGGATGGGCCGACGATGACGTAACCGTCGCCTTTCGTTTCACTCGGATCCTGGTAAACCGCGAACCCACTCGAATGAACGCGATTCACAACTTCGTTCGCGCGCGTTCGTTTCATACGAGCGGCGACGTTCGGTCGCGGCGATGTGAGCCGAAAGACACGTACTCCGCTGTAAAATGTGATCAGGATCGCAACCACCATCCAAAATTTCGGGTTGAGGCCCTGGCCGCCCGTCAGCTGAACTAACTCAACCGCGCCGACAAGCCATAGAGTGAATGCCACCACAAGATATGGCTGAAAGCGTTCGCGTGGAAGCGAATGCATCCTCTTCCGGAATGATGCGAGGAAGGCGCCAATGTTAAATAGTGATCGGAGTTGTTTGAAATGGAAGTGGGGGTTGGGCGTCATTAATGCCTAAAACGCCGCTAATTCTGTGCCACAAAATGCCGTGATCCCGCCGTAATCTCTCAGCGGAAACTGACTCGCCCGGCAGGGTGACACGACCTGCAAAAAAGGTAAGCGATCGAAGTCGCGAACAGGAAGACTTAAGCAATGGTCTAACGAGAGATTGAAAAACTTTCAGACTTAAATGCGAAAGTTTTTGGTCAAATTTTCGGGCCTACCGAGCGAAGGCACGCCGACGACACAGCTAACAAGCCAAATGTGGCGGGTCTACCGTCTATCGGTCGAGATTAGCGCCAGAAGGCGCTTCCGCATTTACGGTTTCGGAGGAGCGCTACCGGGTTCGGGCGGTTTTCCCTGGCCACCTGCGGGCGGAGCTCCGCCACCGGCCGGCGCGCCGCCGGGCAAATCTTCGTCCGGTGCGCTTTCGATGTCGTGCGCGGTGAACGAGCCGGGATGCGAGGCTAGTTCCTTACGCAAGGCGGCGACTTGCTCTTTGGTTAGCGGACTTCCCTTGTTTCCCCAGGCTTGCCGTTCGTAAGTCAGTACATCGGCAACCTTTTGGTCGCCCAAACTTTCCCACGCCTGCATGACTGCACTTCCGTACTGTTTCCCCTTTACCGTGATCGGCCCTTGCAAGCCTTTCAGCACCACCATCGCCGCGCGACGCGAACCGCCATTGGTGATTTCTGATCCGGCCAGCGGCGGATAGCCTTGCGCATCGGACCCGTTGCCATCCGGACCATGGCAGACCTGACAATTCGCCGAAAAGACTTTCTTGCCGCGCTCGGCCGGCGTTAGTTCGGCCGCACCGCCACCTGGCTGTTGTGGGCCTCCTGCCGTCTTCTTCATTGTTTGCGGGCCTGGATTCGGATCCAAGCTATCGCCGCTAAAACTTCCAGAAAAACGTCCGAGATATGCGCCTCCGAAAAATATCGCCAGGCCGTAAATGGCAATCAGCCAAATCGATAGCGGTTCGAGACCGACGCGCGGTTCTCGTTTCTCTCTCTGGATCGCGGCGTGCACTTCCTGCACTTCTGCGCTCTCGCCATAGTCCATGCCCTGGCGACTGCGCGGTGTGGGAGTGGAAGGTGTCTCGTTCATTTGGCGGGTGCAGCGGGAGATCCAGCGGGTGATGCGGGGGCGGCGGCAGCGCCACCGGCGGCTTTCGCTTCATTCAATGGATGCGACTGATTCGACGACATCAGGAACGCCACCAAACATTTGGCATCATACGACGGAATTATTTCCCATCCTTCGGGTGGCGCATCTTTACCGGTTAATTTGAGGGCGTCGGCTGAGGTTTGCCCGGTAATCGGACGCTTTTCATAAAGGAACCGGTAGGCCGGCATAATGGAATCAATGATGATGCTGCGCGGTGAGTACAAATGCTTGTGATGCCAGGCCGCTGAATAGGCCGGGGCTTCGTTAGGCTTACTTTCGCCGCCTAACGAACTCCCCGCGGCTGCCTGAGCAGCCGCGGCTGGACTCGCGCCGGCCGCGGGAGAACCTCCTGCTGTCGGTGAACCGGATGGCGACGTGGCGGCGCCGGCCGGCTGGTTTTGCGCAACTGCAGCTGCAGGCGAGGCCTCTGGTGAACTTCCGGCCGCCGGGGCTGATGCTGTCGCCGGTGAACCGGCGGCAGCTGGTGAAGGCGAGGCCGCACTTTCTTCCTCGGCAGGGGCGCGCTGACCAACATTGGAAAGATCCGGACCCGTCCGCATTTTTCCAAGCAACACTGGTCGCTCGAACACATAATCGCGCGGCGCGCTGCGCCGGGCTCCCCACTTCCGCTCCAAATCCGATCCAGCGTAATCCGCCCGGACCCATCGACTGTGACAATAGGTGCAACCATTCGCCGCATAAACCTGGCGTCCGCGTTCTGCCATTCCGGACAGCGGCATGGGATAAATATCAGTGTCCTCCTCGAGACTTTGCGGCTCGAGCCGTCCGATTTGCGCGTTTGGCACAACCGTTAGGCCAATCCACGAGAACATAAAAGTCCCGAACAGACCGAGAAAAAGTGGAGCGAGCCCTTTCATAGATGCTCTTCCGAGCCTTCGGCCTCCACCGGGTTAAGGAATGTCGGCATGCTGGATGTGCGACCGAGGCCGAACAGCATCAAACCAAAATGAAAAGCGAATATGAAATGGGACGCGGTCATAAGCAGACCGGCCACACTGCGCCCTCGCAAGTAGGGCAGGATTGACTGCACCGTTTCCACAAACGGCAGGGTGGAATCGTCGAGTGAAAGTCCCTGCATGATCGCCGCCGACAGCAGCATCAGCGACATCAGGCCAACTCCGTAGGCCGACGCCCAGAAGTGAAGTTTGATGAGCGAAGCGTAACGCCATTCACGTCCAACCAATCGCGGCACGATGTAGTACATTGAACCGAACAGGATCATTGTCACAAACGCATAAAGGCCCATGTGCGACCAGGCAACGCTGGCCTGGCTGAACTCGAGATAACGGCTCATCGAACGGAGCGAGATAACCACCCCCACCACACTGAAGACAGTGTAAGAAATCGCGCCGAAAACGGTAAACCGCAGCGTTGGGCTGTAGCGCAGGAGCGGGAAATAACCCTGCATCGTCATGTGATGATTCAACCCCACCGTCGCTACCGGAATGATGGTGAGAATCGTTGCGGCGATGCTCGCCGTAACCATCCACGCTGGAAAAGGTCCATCGACCAGCCGTTGCATTCCGGTCCAGCTGGAGAAAAGCGCGTAGGTCCAGAAGCCAATCGTGGCAAGGTGATAACTGTAGACCGGGCGGCCGATCACTTTCGGGATCATGTAATAGGCGGTGCCGAGACCGATCGCTCCGAACCACAGGAACAGCAGATTGTTCGAAAACCACCAGTCAACCGCGGCCTGCAACACCCCCTGCACCGGCACCGCGAACAACATCAGTTGGGCAGCGCCATACAGCCATGGGAACCATAGAAAAGCGCCTAACAAGTACCACTGCGTAATATAAATTTGTTCGCCGCGACGGAATCGGAACATCAAAACCGCCCACGACATGATGAGCAGATAGGCGACAAACAGGGTAACCGCGGCATAGGGCGGAAACTCGAGCCATTGAAAGCCGGTGCCTTGCCCGGCCAATATGGCCACCATGCCAATTAGCACACCGAGATTCCAAAATCCCGCGCCGGCGACAATCAACAGCGGATGACGCAACACCGTTCGGCACAACCGGGCCATCAACCAAATGGAAGTGCCCATGGCCGCCATCGATGCCCAGCCATAAATCATGACGTTAACGTGCGCCGGACGCAGCCGTCCCCACGAAAGAAAGCTGACATTCGACAGTAAATCGGGCGCGTGCATTTTGATCGAGACCATCATCGCCAGCACTGTCCCGATCAGCAGCCACACGAGCGCCGAGGTGTAAAACATCAACACCGGCACGCGAGTCGAAGCATCGATCAACGCGCGTTCGACCTGCTCGACCTCAGTCGGCGGCGTGTCGATCTTCAGCTCGGGCGCCTTTAGCGGTATTTCAGCAGCGTCCATATATAGAGTTGAGTAAAGCGCGGATCATAAAATCATTGGCTGCCGGGGGTACTGCCGCGAACCGGCAAAGGGGACCCGGACGGCGCTGGGGTGGCCGCGGCCGGCGGCGATGATGGAGGCACGGCGACCGGCGGAAGCGAAGCAGCCGGCGTAGCGAAGGGACCCGGCTGAGTTCCAGGCGCGGCGCCGGGCGGAGTTCGGCCGGCGGCCGGTTGTGCTTTACTGCCGTGTGCTTCCACTTCCATTCCTTTCGGCGTTAACGATGGTGACGGAGAGGCAGGCGGTGCTCCAGTAACTGGCGGCGTCGTTACCCCGGTGTCAGCCGCCGCGGGTTGCGCAGCCGGAGGCGTGGCAATGGGTCCGGCCGCCGAAGGTTTCTTTGCCGCGAGTTCAGTGGCGGTGATTTGAATGGCCTTATCGATCGGGATTCGCACGGTCCCCTTGGCCTTATCAACCCAAGCGTAACCAGTTAGGGCAGCCTGATCCTGTTCGTGTTGCGCCTTTAGCTTATTCAGCCGATTGGCTGCGCGTTTCTCTTCGTAATCTGTCCCTCGCGCAGATGGGCCGATAATTGCCAGGACGATCAACCCAAACATCAAAAACAACAGCACGACGCCTAACCACGTCGAAAATGGCGTTCGGGTCTGAGCAACCTGACGAAGTGTTTGAGCGTCTGCCATATCTTAATTCACGATTCGGATGGACTCGATCACACGAGGATCGCGCACGGGAAAGAGAGAAGTGCGTCCAACGATCCGGAGATAAACAAAAGCGAGGGTGCAGCCGATCGCGATGGGGCTGATGAAATCCCAGAGACTAGGATGCACCCCAGTGCCATGTAACGCCGGCAGAACAATCACGTAGATATCGAGCAGCTGCATACACAGGATCCAGGCCGCAATCCAACCTAACTGGTGCGGATGTTTCTTGGGCGAACGCACCAACAGGATTGCGAATGTCAGGAAGAACCGGCCGAAAACCAGTATCAGACTGAGGTACCACCAGCTGCCGGTATTCCGGGCCAGAAAATACTGGGTTTCTTCCGGAATATTGGCGTACCAGATCAGCATGAACTGGCTGAATCCGATGTAGGCCCAGAAAACGGAGAAGGCGAGCATCCACTTACCCATGATGTGGTAATGCTCCATGGTCACTACCTCGCGCAGATATCCCGCTTTCCGCAGGCCGGTAATCACCAGCACCAGTAACGACATCGAGCTGCCCGCGGCTCCGGCAAAAATATAAACACCCCACATCGTGGAAAACCACGTGAAATGGAGGCTCATAAACCAGTCGCAGGCGGCGAAGGTCAACGACAGCGCGAACAGCGGCAGACTGATGAACGATACTTTGCGCATGGCCAGCGTGAACGCCGGATTTCCATCCTTGTCCTGTTTCACTGAAAGCCGCCGGATCAGTAGAGACGCGATGATGAAGAAGGTGAAATAGAAGAGGGCCCGAATAACAAAGAAACTCCAGTTGAGATACAGTCGCTTGGAATCCAGCGCGTGATTCTGCCCTAACGGAATGATCAGCCAGTCATAAAGATGGTTCCGCAGGAAAAGTATCGGAAGAAACAGCACCGCCAGGACAACAAACAAGGCCGCGATGTTTTCGAGTTGCCGGCGCACCACCACCGACCATTCGGCGTCGACGGCGTGATGCACAATCGTCCAGAAAAAGCACCCGCCGCAAAGGGTGAAAAAGTAGCCGAAGGCGAACAACCACGAATAACTGAACTGAAGCGGCTGCATCACCGCGCCGATTACGCAAACAACCAGGCCGGCAAAGCCAATCGCTCCGAGAAGAAGTGACAAGCCTGCGAACCGGTTAGGTTCGAAATATTCACCCTCAGGAGCGGGCAGGTCGTGTGGTCGATCGCTCATTTTTTCTCCGGCGCGGCTGGCGCGGGTTTATCCAGTGCGGCTCGTTCGTTTGGCGGTACGTCGGCGATCACCGCATTTTGGCTCCGTTGCAACGCGCGCAGATAAGCGATAATCGCCCATCGATCCGCCACGGTTACGGTGCTTCCGTACGGCATCATCGTGTTTTTGCCGTGCGTGATAGTGTTGAAAATCTCGCCGTCAGACATCCCACGAATGCGGTCGTCCATTAGGGTTACGACCGTTGCCAGCCCAAATTGCTTCGTTATACCGTTGCCGGCGCCGGTCGCGCCGTGGCACATCGCACAAGTAATGTTGAAACGTTCCTGGCCGCGCTTCATCAAAGCAGCCGTTACCTCCACCGGCATACCCGTTCCCCAGCGATCAGGTCCCATCTTGCCGCTGTTGTAATAATCGGTGCCATTACTGAAAGCGATTCGCTCGCGTGTCTCCGCAGCCGGGACACCAGCGGCGGGTGTGGCCAATGTCTGCGGCTGCGGCATCTCATAACCGATCGGGACAGTGCCCTCGATCGGAAGACGGCCGCCGCGGCGATCAGCAAAGAAATCGAGCGGCGCCTGAGCGCGCACCTTGGGCTGCCGAACCATGTCTGGGAACAGTTCGAACGGCGGCTCCGAGCTCTTTTTTCCCCGGAAACCGAGATAGGCGATCGCGGTGATCGTCAGCAACAATGAGATGAGGATAAAACCGCGCAACATACTAGTAAGTCATTATTCCTCGTGAATGATGGTGATGTGCTGTCCGCCGCTGCGCTCCAGAAGCTCGCGAGCTTCTATTTCGGTGAACCGCGGGTCGCGGGCTTCAATCGCCAGAAAAAATCCGTCGTTAGACGCGCGCTTGAATCGCGACCAGTTAAACATCGGGTGATTCCAGCGCGGCAGTCCATTCATCAATTGCCACGCAAAAAAGGCGGCAAAGGCGGAGAAAAGAACCGTCAACTCGAACATGATCGGGAAAAACGCCGGCACCGTTCTCCAGGAGTAGGGTTTGCCGTGAACGATCAACGGATAAATGAACCAGGACGGGCCAAATTCGACAATCATCGCGGTAAGCAGGCCGGTGATACCGCCAATCAACACCACCGCGCTCAACCACGATTTGCCGAGCCCCATTGCGTCGTCCATTCCGTGGATGGGGAACGGCGAAAAGACGTCCCAGCGTTTGAAACCGGCATCACGCACCATCTTCGCCGCTTCGTACAGCGCCGGGGCGCTCGGATACTCTGCGCCCATCGCGTAAACTTTGTGTCCGGATGGCGTTCTCATGTGCGCTCCATCCCTCCGGCAGCGACCGGATGATGTTCCGCGCCGCTGACATGATGCGGATCGGCTTCCGGGACGACAATTTTGACTTCGCTCATGGCAATCATGGGCAGAAACCTAACGAAGATTAAAAAGAGTGAGGTGAAGATGCCCAGCGTGCCGATGAACGTCCAGATATCGACCCAGGTGGCATGGAAAAGTCCCCACGACGAAGGGAGGAAATCGCGGTGCAATCCGCCGACGATGATAATGAAACGCTCGTACCACATGCCGGCGTTCACGCACATGCAGACGAAATAAACGACGAACACGTTCCGGCGACACCACTTGAACCAGAACAACTGCGGCGCGAGCATATTGCAGAACAACATGCCGACCCACCAGTACCACCAGTAGGGTCCGAGCACGCGATTGAAGAACGCAAACCGCTCGTACTGATTGCCGCTGTACCAGGCCATGAAGAACTCCATGGCGTAGGCATAACTAACGAAGGAGCCGGTCAGAAGGATGATCTTCGCCATCTTATCGACGTGCTGCGGCGTAATGATGTCGTGCAGTTTGAAAATCGCGCGCGCGGGTAACATCAAGGTCAGCACCATTGCGAAGCCGCCAAAAATGGCGCCGGCGACGAAGTAAGGGGGGAAGATGGTGGTGTGCCAGGTAGGCAAGACCGACGTAGCGAAGTCGAACGACACCACGCTGTGCACCGACAGCACCAGCGGCGTGGACAGTCCGGCCAATAACAAATAGGCCATCTCGTAATGGCGCCAATGCCGGTTAGACCCGCGCCAGCCCAGCGCGAATATGCCGAGCAGAAACTTCCTCATCTTCGAAGTCGCCCGGTCGCGCAAGGTAGCCAGATCCGGAACCAATCCGGTGTACCAGAACAACACCGATACCGTGAAGTAGGTTGAAACCGCGAATACGTCCCACATCAGCGGGCTGCGGAAGTTAGGCCAAATGCCGTAGTTATTCCAGACCGGGGCCAGGAACCACGCCATCCAGACCCGGCCCACGTGGATACCCGGGAAAATCGCCGCGCACATGACGGCGAACAACGTCATCGCTTCGGCGGCGCGATTGATCGATGTGCGCCACTTCTGTCGCAACAGAAACAGAATGGCGGAGATCAGAGTGCCGGCATGTCCGATACCGATCCAGAACACGAAATTGGTAATGTCCCACGCCCAGCCGACCGGATGATTCAATCCCCAGGTGCCAACCCCGGTCGAAATCTGGTAGCCAATGCAGAACAATCCGATCGAGGCGATCACCGATGTAACCGTAAACATCACCCACCACCACCGCGGTGCCCCTTGCTCGACCACGCCGGCGATTCGTTCCGTGATCCAGCTGAAGTTCCGGCGGTTTAACACCAGGGGTACTCGCGCCAACGGACGTTCGGGCGAGGTGGAGGCCTCCCCTCGAATGATGTCTGGAACTGTTGAGCCGCTATCCATGGTTAATCGTTAGTCATTAGTGGGCGGGACTTTCCTCCCCTTTAGGTTCCCGGTCCGACGCCGGCTTCAACTTGCCCTTGTTATGCTGGTCTTCGTACTTGTGCTCCTCAGTCTTGGAGTGATGCTTTTCCACCGGACTGGCCACACCAATGAGGTGGGCGTCCGGCATTTTCGGATTCGGATTGCGGATCCGGGCCAGATAACTGGTCCGGGTATTCACGTTGAGATACTGGAGCAACCGGTAATTCCGATCCTGGCTTTTGATCTTCGAAACTTTGCTGTCCGGATCGGCAACATCGCCGAAGACAATGGCCTCGTTAGGGCAAGCCTGGGCACACGCGCTGGTGAACGAATCACGCGGAATTCTCAAATCACCGCCGTTCGTACCAACCCGAACGTGCTGCGCTATTTTCGCTTCTTCGATGCGCTGCACGCAGTAGGTGCATTTTTCCATCACCCCACGCATTCGAACGGTGACGTTCGGATTTTTTTGCAACTTGATGATGTCCGGCGCGCCTTTTTTAGTGAGCGGACCGAGATACTCGTGATAAGTGCCCAGCTTTCCGGCAATTTTCTTTTTCCCGACCGGGCGCTGATTGTAATCGAAGAAATTGAACCGGCGCACCTTGAACGGACAGTTGTTAGCGCAATACCGGGTGCCGACGCACCGGTTATACGCCATGATATTCAATCCGTCCTCGCTGTGGACGGTCGCGTTCACCGGACAAACCGTTTCGCACGGCGCATTCTCGCAGTGCTGACACATCATCGGCTCGTGGACCATTTCCGGGTTCTCCGGATACTCGCCTCGATCCTGATCAAAACCTTTTTCGCTGGCGAAATAGCGATCAATGCGGAGCCAATGCATCGACCTGCCATGGGAAACCTGAAGTTTACCTACAACCGGAGTGTTGTTTTCAGCCTGGCAGGCGATGACACACGCGCTGCATCCGGTGCAGACATTCAGATCTACCGCCATGCCCCATTGCTGCTCACCCTTCAAAGCCGGATGCGCGTATAACGACGGCAATTTCGCCGGCAACTCTTCGTCGCCGGCGATTTTCTTAACGAACTCGTTTTCTTCTCTGTAATGCTCAAGCGTCGCTTCGCGGACCAGACCACGCCCTTCAATGCTCCAGTGCTCCTGCGTCACCGCGAGCGGATAGCTTCCTCCCGCTTTTTCAACCTGAACGCTCTCGATGTTTTTGCCATCGGCGACCAGGAAGTGCGGACTCCAAACCGTTCGCAGCAAATATCCATTGAAACCGCGCTGTTCTTCGAGGCCCGGCTTCTGCGCGTCGACGTTTCCGCCGGCGTAGGGTAACGAGTCGAACCCGGGCATCATGCGGCCGTAGCCAAGAGGAATGGTAACGGAATGATCCGCGTGGCCCGGCGCGATCATTGCCGCGATTACGAGTTCGCGTTTGATCGGCGCATTGTTTGCGTCCCGCGCGGTCTCGGTAACGGAAATGCGAAGGAGATCGCCCGTCAGCACATTGAGTTCGTCCGCCATCGTCGGACTGATTAAGGCCGCGTTATCCCATGTCAGCTTGGTGACCGGATCAGGCAGCTCCTGGAGCCATCCATTATTATAATAGCGGCCGTCATCCACCGAGTAGTCGCGAACGAAGACGATTTCCGGCGATTTGTCGGTAGGCGCAGGCAGAGCCGCCCACGTTTGCTGGGCCAGGCCGGCGGCGCCTCCTCCAATCACAGTTGCGGCGCGATCGCGCACCTGGACGTGAGCGGCAAATCCGTCGTGGACAAATTTCTGCCAGCCGGCCGCGAAATCTCCGGTTGGCCCGGTCGCACGAAACGTATCCTGAACCAGTTGAGGGCCGTCAACGTGAGGGCCGCCGAGAACCATGTTCAGCAACTCAATCTCCGACAATCCCCCGAATAGCGGGAGGATCATTGGCTGAACCGATAAATAAGTGCCATCGCGAGATAGCGCATCCCCCCAACTCTCCAGAAAATGCGCCATGGGAACATGCCATGTGCTGGCTGTTGAGGTCGCATCTTCGTGATAACCCAGCCTAACGACGTCCGGCACTCGTTTCTGCAAATCGAGCCAGTCGAGCGGCTGTTTGGTTTGAGGATCCCGCGCCAAACCACGGAAGGCGTTATAAACCGGATCGCCGCCGAGAATGAAAAGCTGTTTCACCCGGTCATGAACGATGTCGTCTGCCAGTTGAAGCAGGCTGATTGTGCGCGCGTTGCGCGGCACATCAAGAACCATAACGGTCGCGCCAATATTCTTGAGCGCCGCATTCATCCCGTGGACCAGCAATTGCACGGGCACCGGCTGATGAGCACCGGCGATGACAAGACTGGCGCCGGCTTTTGAAGCCAAATCGGCCGCGGCCTGCTTAATCCATTCGCCGTCCAAACCGTCGTTAGGCGTCGGCGGCAGCGTGCCTAACAATCCGTTCAGAGTTCCATCCCCGGTGGCGGCGGCAATTTCCCGCGCCAGAGCGTAGGCCACTCGCGGAATCTGACTGGCGGCGCACCGCAAACGATGGTCCGCCATCGAACCGGTTAGGGTAAACCGGTTCTCGACCACGTACAAGCGGTTCATCGTGTCCTTGGCTTGCGTCACCCGACGCCGCGAGGTAAACCCGCGCACCGAAGCAAGATCGCCGTCTCCGCAATCAACAAAATCCGCGTCCAGAGCCAGGATCACATCGGCGCGTTCGAATCGCGGGACCAGCCAGCTGTTAGGTCCAAAGGCGGACTGTGCCGCCACCGTTTGCGCTTCGGTCCGTGCCGGATCGTAAACGCACCAGCGCATCGACGGGAAATTACGCTCCAGTTCCGCACGTAACCGGTCGCGAGTCGGCGAATGCACTTCTTCAACCAGGAACGCTATCCCCGCGCCGCCATCGCCCTTCGCCTTGCCCATCAACTCGCCCAGGTATTTTTCAAAGTCCGCGCGCTCCCGCGTTTCAAGTTGTTCGGTCTTTTTCCCCTTGGTCGTGCTCTTTGCTCTTTGGGCGAATCGGCGGGACCGGGTCGGATCATAAAGATCCAGGACCGATGCCTGCGCATAAAGATCAGTGGCGCCCCCGCTGGCGGGATGCAGCGGATTGCCCTCGAGCTTGATCGGCCGTCCATCCACCGTAGTGGCGATCAATGGGATCGCTCCGCCGCGGCGCGGCATCGCAGTCGCGTAATACAACGCCTTCCCGGGAATCGTCCACTCCACACTCTTGGTGAAAGGAACCAGATGCGCCTCGGGCCGGCGACAGCTGGTTAGGCCAACGCCCGCCAGGGCCATCGATGCACCCATCAGTTTAAGGAAACCGCGCCGCGACCAATCCTCATCCGATTCGGAAGCGCCGTTAGGGAACTCGCGCTCGAGCCATTCGCGAAATTCCGGCGTATCGCTCAACTCGTTAACGCTGCGCCAATACCGTTTCCCGGTGGCCGGTTCCGGTGGATGTTCGAATACGCGTTTCATTTAGTGATTCGAAAATCCTTTCCGCTCATCGGTGACACGCCTGACAATTTGTCGAGGGATTGATGTTCCACTTTTCTTTCAAGACCTTGCCAATCTCGACCTGGGTAAGCTTCTCCTTCTTGCTCCAATCTTCGGTGGCGTCTTTGGGTTGGCCGTACTTCGCCACGAACTGTGCCGGCTTAACGTCATCCGGTTTCCAATCGAGGTTAAAAATCTGATCCTCAGGCCGCAAAAAATTCTCGGGATGGCGGTGACATTCCAAGCACCACGCCATGCTATGAGGCTTGGCGTGATAAACCGCAGACATGTGATTGATATCGCCGTGACAACTGGCGCAGCTGATTCCGCGGTTGATGTGGGCGGCATGATTGTAAAAGACGTAATCGGGAGTCCGATGGATCTGCACCCACTCGACCGGCTTTCCGGTTTTCCAGCTGGCCCGGACGGGCTCCAGTTTCGGATTATCTTTCTGGACCTGCTGATGGCAATTCATACAAACCTGCGTAGCCGGTAAGTTCGAATGAGCGGCGGTCTCAACAAAGCTATGGCAGTAACGGCAATCCATTCCCAGCTGCGTAACGTGGATATCGTGCGGAAATGGCACGGGCTGAATGGGTTGATATCCCACCCTGGTATATTTCGGCGTCGCGTAATACCACGTCGCGGCGGTCAAACCGGTGACAGCCAGAATTCCGCACACGGCCAGCTTCAGCGGAAGCCAGTTTGTCCAGCGTGGGAAAAAGTTCGCCATAATGCTTAGCGGACGCCCGCGCTGCCTCCCTTGCGTCGCCAACCTAAAAACGATTTAAAGTTGCGGGTAGGATGTGCGGCGTTCAGACGACTACAAATTTGAAGTTGATTACTCGTCTGCGGGGAAGGCAAGAGTCTATAAAACAGGGCGACTGTGGCAAAAGAAAATTCAAACTCCATGTGGATGTTCAACAAACCAGCCGACTTCCACTCCGGAAGTGCGTTTTCCCCGCAGATTGATAAGCGCGAAGTTGGCGGCGACGTCAAGTGAAAGCACAATTGTTCCGTAAAACTATTATTTTGGGACTTATCGCGCTGGTGCAGCCCGCGTTCGCGGCTGAAGCAACCCCGGTGGTTTTTCTAAACGGAAATATCTACACCGGCGCGGACAACCAACCACGGGCGGAAGCAATCGGGGTCGAAGGTGATCGGATCGTTTTTGTCGGTTCGACCCTCGAGGCCAAGAACAAGTTTCCCGAGGGAAAAGTCGTTGATCTACAAGGCAAAACGGTTGTGCCGGGCCTCACCGATTCGCACTGCCATATTTTTGGAATCGGCGAGCGCGAGATGGGCTTGAATTTCGAGGGCACGAACAGTCGCGAAAATTTTCTGCGGAAAATCAACGAGCGAATCCAGAAAACCCCTCCAGGAAAATGGATCGTGGGTCGCGGTTGGATTGAAACGTTTTGGACGCCGCCAGAATTTCCGACCCGCCAAGATTTGGACACAATTGCGCCAGACCATCCCGTTTACCTGACTCGGGCCGATGGCCACGCGTCGGTCGTTAATAGCGCCGCGCTTCGCATTGCGGCAATCGACAAAAACACCGCTGATCCGTTTGGTGGTCAGATTCTCAAAGACAAAAAAGGCGAGCTTAGCGGCATGCTGCTCGATAACGCACAGGATCTGGTCGAAAAACATATTCCCCGGCCGGTGGGCGCTGAACGAGAAGAGGCGCTGTTGTTAGGCATCGAGCGGGAAATCAAACTCGGCTGGTGCGAAATTCAGAATGCAGGCAGCGGCCACGAGGATGCCGATCTGATCCGAAAGGGCTACCAATCGGGCAAGATCAAGATGCGCATCTATAATGCAATTTACGGCCCGGGGGTTGATGCGAAATCGCTACTCGATCAAGGGCCCATGCTTAACGAGTTCGATAAGCGGCTAACTCAACGAACAATCAAAGTGGTATTTGACGGGGCGCTCGGCTCCCGGGGCGCTGCGCTACTAAAACCTTACACGGATTGGCCGGAAACGACGGGTTACCTGACCCAGAAGCCCGAGCTACTCCGGCCCATGTTCAAAGAGGCGTTGCGGCGCGGGATTCAAGTGGAAACCCACGCCATCGGCGATCGAGCCAATCGGGTGATCCTTGATCTATATAAAGAGGCTTTTGGCACAGTTCCGCCCGATCAAAGGAAAGAGCGCGAGCCGCGGTGGCGCGTGGAACATGCCCAGATTCTCGATCCAGCCGACATCCCCCGGTTCGCGAACCTTAAAGTCATCGCTTCGATGCAGCCGTCGCATGCGATCAGCGATTTGTTTTTTGCGCCGGCGAGGTTGGGAAAAGAACGCCTAACCGGTGCCTACGCGTGGGAATCGTTGCTGAAAAGCGGAGTAATTATTTGCGGCGGCTCGGACGCGCCAGTAGAACGTGGTGAACCGATGATTGAATTCTATGCGGCGGTTGCGCGCAAAAGCGTCAAAGGCGAATCGGCTGAGGGCTGGCATCCGGAACAGGCGGTCTCACGGGAGCAGGCATTAAAGATGTTCACGCTGTGGCCGGCTTACGCCGCTTTCCAAGAAAACGTCAAAGGCACAATCGAGCCGGGCAAACTGGCTGATCTGACTGTGCTCTCAGCCGATATTATGAAGATCCCCGCGGCGGAGATCCTGAAAACGCAATGTGAGATGACGGTGATCGGCGGAGACATTGTTTACCAGCGGTGAAGCGCCAGGTCACTGTAATATGAACCTTCCGTTGCCAGACGGAACGAAGTAACAAAAGATTGTCATCCTGAGCGAAGTGGAGGGATATCCCAGCTACTATTCCGCGAGCGCCCGGTCCGGAATAAACATGCGAATGTGCCGGCTGATCTTTTCTCTGAATCGATTCTCCAAATCTTTCCGGCGCTTCTGATATTGCACGCCGAGAAAAATAATCAGAAGCCCGATCACAGTCAGGACCAACGGGAACATAACTGAATCCTGGAATACGCTGTAAGCCAGATGGCTCAGATACCAAAAAACGCCTAACGCCCCAAAGATCATCAGCACTCGCCGCCGAAGCGCGATCGAGCCCAAAATCAGAAACAGGTTTATCAGAAAATAAATGAAGCGGCCGGTTTCAGATTGACTCTCCATACTGGAAAGCCCGCCCCAAAAAATCACTGTTCCGAACAGGTAGGCCCAGAACGCATAATCCTGATCTCTGCCTAACAAATCGGCGAGATAAGCCCCCAAAAGCATAAGCGCTCCGAATACCGCGGTGATGTTCGCCTTTTCATGCCAGCTCATGTATCCGCCACCCGACATCAAATGGACGAGGTCCATCGACATGTACCAAAGCGCATAGGCAATCGGGGCGGTGAGGAACGGGAACCGAAAGAACCATAGCGCCACCAAACCCGCCACAATGGTGGCTGCCTCCATGATCAGCCAGCTCCCGTTAATATAGGGATGAAAATGAGTATAGGTCCCCGGGTCGTCAGCCGGCCAGAACCCGGTCCATCGTTCCAAACCGTACACCGCCAGGGGAACCATGCACACCGCCATCGTAATCAGTAGACCCGCCGGCACCCGCAGCCCGGGCTTTTTGAAGAGCGCCCGCCCTGCGATCACAAAGCAAATGGCGTAACAAAGCGCGATGGCAAACAGTCCAAGGCCACCAAAGCTCTCCCACGCCTTGGTCATAAACCAGCCCATGGCGCCAATCACAATCAGCGCGCCGAAGTAGTAGGCGACGTTGGCTGCATCAAAGCTCGGCCCATCGTTACTCGCGGCCTCGATCTTCAATGCCTCCCATAGCCGGTCCGCCTGTTCCGGCGACAAACCGGATGCGGAAGCTGCTCGTTGCAAATGGGATCGGGAAACGTTCATTAGCGGGAAGGATAACGTAATGGCAGCCTAACGATAATCACAATTTTCAATCATGATCATCACTTCGCCAGATGATATTCATTCGGTGCGAGACCGGAGTGATGGAGTGCAGTGATGCAAATTTCCGATGAATTACGCTTACTAAATAGAAAGGGAAATCTTCAATGAAAACACTACCGAAGGAAAAATATGCCCTGCTGTTCCTGTCGTCTCTGGGGTGCATCACGTCGACGGCATTATTTGCGGCCGATGTGGCCGAGCATCACGATCATCCGGTTCCGGAAAAGCTTGGCGCCGTAACATTCGTCACGTCGTGTAGTCCCGACACTCAAAAAAAATTCGAGCGGGCGGTCGCTCTTCTGCATTCGTTCGCCTACTCGGCCACAGCAAAGGCGTTTAGCGATGTCATCGCGGCAGATCCGCAATGCGCGATGGCATACTGGGGCCTGGCCATGAGTTACGTCCATCCGTTATGGGAACCCCACATCTCGGCGGAAGACATGCCGAAAGGCCGGGCCGCGATTCAGAAAGCGACACACCTCGGTGGCTCAGAACGAGAACGCGGGTTCATCGAAGCGCTTAACCAGCTCTACGCGACTGCTGACTCGGCGCCCTATGCGAAGCGTGCAGAGGCTTATACCATGGCCATGGGGAAACTGGCCGAGCGCAATTCCGAGGACGTGGAATGCCAGGTCTTTTACGCTCTGGCGCTGTTGTCTACCTCCTCACCCGGGGACAAGTCGCACGCCAACGACAAGAAAGCGGTCGACCTCCTGGAGCCGCTATTCAAGAAGTTCCCTCAGCATCCTGGTATCGCGCATTACCTGATTCACGCCTGCGACAATTCCGAAATGGCAACTCGCGGCGTACAAGCGGCGCGGCTTTACGCCCAGATCGCGCCATCAGCGCCCCACGCGCTGCACATGCCGTCGCACATCCATACCCGGTTAGGCATGTGGGAGGACTCGATTGCCTCCAATCGCGCGGCCCGAAAGGCGGCGCGCGACGAGGGTGATGTGGGCGAAGAACTGCACGCGATGGATTATCTGACCTACGCTTACCTGCAACTTGGGCGCGAAGACGAGGCCGCCAAGGTTGTCAAAGATTTGACCAGCATGTCGGATTTGCGGGCGGCAGAATTCAAAATCGGTTTCGCCGCCAGCGCAATGCCGGTTCGTTACGCGATCGAGCGGCAGAAGTGGAATGACGCCACCCGCCTGGAACCCCTCACCGGGACGCAGCCCCATGTTTTTGCCCTAACGGTATGGGCGCGTGCTGTCGGATTCGCTCGCAGCGGGAATGCAGCGGCGGCTCAACAGGAAGTTCCGAAAATGGAAGCGGCACATTCGAAACTGAAATCCGCGGGCGAAGATTACTGGGCGCACCAGGTGAAGGTGCAAATTACCGAAGCACAGGCGTGGATTGCTCACGCTGAAGGCAAGGCGGACGAAGCAGTGAGATTGATGCGTCAGGCTGCGGACGATGAGGACTCGGTGGAAAAGCGTCCGGTTACCCCTGGGCCGGTGGTGCCAGCGCGCGAACAGTTAGGCGAGCTGTTACTTGAATTGAAACGTCCGCAGGACGCTATCATTGCATTCGATATGGCCTTGAAGATGTCGCCCGAAAGGCGCGGAGCAGTGCAAGGAAAAGCGCGCGCCGTGGAACTCGCCAGTACTACAAAGAGTTAATCGGCGTGGTTAGGTGAACTACTCGATTGGAATCACTGGCATACTCTAGCTAAGGCGACTTCGGGCCGATCGGGCGTGACCGCACCGAAAACCGCGCGGCTTCCCCTGGATCCAACGAACAAACTTCGCGATCTTCGGATGCTGACTCAGTTTAGCTACCGTGTTGAACTCTCGTTCCAATTCTTTTTCTGAAAGCAGTTCATGAATCTGCGAATGGCAAGGCCGACAGATTCCAGCGACTCGCTTGACCGTACTCCGATCGAAGTCGCGTTTATTGCGCTTGTTATGGTGGCGTGTCCGCGGAATCAAATGATGGCGGGTCAACGTCTCTTCGCGGCCGCCGATGGCGCACAACTGTTCCGGTGATTTCAACGTCGGCTTATGATTTACAAGCCACCTCTAGGAGATGGCGATTGTTCTGTGTTTTGTCCGATCTCGATCGACGAACATCTGTGCAGGGCGGATTGTTAGAGCCACAGCCATCGTCATTCACAACGCCGATTCAGTTTGTACTATGAAAATTCTTCTCTCGTTCATTTGTGTAATTGGACTGTCGGCTGCGTCCGTCCGCGCTGAGGGGCCAGCGAAGGAAGTATGGGATACAACCAAGGAAACCGCGAAAGCGGTTGGACGCACGACAAAGGAGACGGCGAAAGACGTCGGCCACACCCTAAAGAAGGGAACGAAAAAGGCAGCCCACAAGGTTAAGGAAGCGCTTACACCCGACCCCGACGCGAATCGCGTCGATGTAAACGTATCGGCAAACAGCATCGACGTTCCGAAATCGATTGGACCCGGCAAAACCGCATTTGTGGTGACCAACAACAGCGATGAAAGGCTGACCTTCGAAGTAGAACGGCGAGGCGAGGAGCAAGAGTTCGCGACCACATTGGATCCGAAACAAACGAAGGTTATTCATGTGCACCTTGAGAGCGGGAGATATCACGCGGGTGTGGTCATCAAAGGTCGCGACACCAAGCGGGAAGAGGTCAGCTTTCGGGTGAAGTAAATCGTCCGCCTAACGAAGCTCGTACTTCATTACTGATTTCGCACCGGACGGAAGGACTGTGACGCAGTTAGCTGGGCCTTGCGTTAGCGCTACCGCAAATCGAGTTTTGAGCGCTCGGCTACGACCTCGCTGGCCATCAAAGGCAAACTGCCGGCCCGTGCAACCAGCGTTTGTCCGACATCGGATAACAATAAGTTAACGAGTTCACGCTCGAACGGGCCGGCTTCGCCAAACGACCGCGCCGCAATGTACCCGTAAAATTTGCGCTGAAGCGGATATTTGCCGGAATAGACCGACGGCGCATCGGGCAGATACGCGGTCTCACCTGAGTTCGGCGCAATCGGGACCAAACGAACGACCGGTCCGCGACGCCGCAGGGTTGCAAAGCCAATTGCAGCCGTATCGCGAGCTACCTGCTTTTCTACACCGCGGCTGTAGACCACGTCCGATTTCACAAGGTCATCGCGAAATGCGCCGCCATTGAGAACCAGCTGCTGAAACGTACGCGTAGTGCCGTAGTTTAGATGCCCGCCGACCGCCTTAATTTTGCCGCCGGCTCCGCCCAGCTGATTCCAGTCGCGAATTAATTCCGGCGCTCCTGCCCTCAATTCCGCGCCGTAAATCGCGTCAAGTTGCGGTATTGTAAGGGCGCCGATCGAATTGGAGTCGTTAACCAAAATCTGCAACGCATCGCGAGCGAACTGCACTTCCGTGATCCGATGCCCGCTTGCTCGGAAAAATTCTTCTTTTTCAGCCGAACTCAAAGCCACACTCATGAAACCGACGGATTCGTGCGCCTTCAGCATTTGATGAGCAACCCCATCGCTACTCGTGTAGAACGGCTTCGCCGGTTCGCCGCCGGACGCCAGAGCGATCATGCGCAGCGCGTTTGTGAGTATGGCTTCTGTCGTGTTTGAAATAGAAAACTTAACCGGACCGAGCCCAGTATTGCTCAGAGGACGGTAAGGCGGATAACCACCTTGTTTCAGCGCTGCGGCTGCGACCTGATTGGTCCGGTCGAGTGGCAGAATTACGTGAACGTCACCTACCGTGGTAGTTCCTTCGGGTGAACCGGTGGCGGTCCCACCACCGCGTGTGAACATCCAGTGATGCGGGCTAAGCAACACTCCCAATTGTTGGGCCAAAGCATTTTCGTTTTCCGCGTTAGCAGTGACTTCACTCAACACGGGATAGAGTCCGCCTCCCAGCACCCGAAGATCTCCTGCTAACCGCCGCACTGAAATAGTGGTCGCTTCGGGGTAACGATTCAATGGGACGACGAATGTGTCGGTACCAACGGCACGAGCGTTGTGCGCCATCTCGCCAAAAAGATCCAGCGCGATGGCGCGACCTTGTCCATCGAACAACTGCACTGCGAGGTCAGTGTCTTTCTGCCAATCAACGCGCAACACGAGGGCGAGATCACCGGGGAGCTCGGCGCGATCGATATTAAATTGAAGGGTTCCGTCGCCAAACGGCCGGTCTGACGTGACTCGCCACCAGCCGTTTGCAATATTGCCCCCACTGCGACGCGCGGACATGAAATAGCGCGCGTCACCGGTTGTACTTATTTTGATACCATCGTTAGTCGCGGTCGACTCGAACGCGAACTCGACCGTTGCCGGAACCGGCGTTTCCGCCAGCAGGATCGATATGCCCAGCAGCAAACCCGCGATAAGGAGACGTTTCAAAGCTGGCTCCCAGCCTAACGTAACCAGCGCCGGCGATTCAAGCGCCTAAACCAGTATTTTAAGAATACAAATACTCGTCGTGATATTCGCGCTGCGGCGCGAACTGCACGTTCTCGTTACCCGCTTCCGGATACTCGAAGATTTGCCCCTCGTAATTGCGGATCACGATCTTTTCGTTGTCGTGATACAGCACATAACCGGGGTTGATCGGCACTTTGCCGCCACCGCCAGGAGCGTCGATCACAAATTGGGGCACGCCATAACCGGTGGTGTGGCCGCGCAGGCCTTCGATGATTTCGATGCCTTTGGCGACCGATGTCCGTAAATGCGAGGACCCGTTAATCAGGTCGCACTGATATATATAGTATGGCCGGACGCGGCACATCAGCAGTTTGTGAACGAGGATCTTCATCGTTTCCAGGTCGTCATTAACGCCTTTGAGCAGAACACTCTGATTGCCTAACGGGATTCCGTGATTGGCCAGCCGTTCCAGCGCCTCCTTCACCTCGATGGTCAATTCCCTCGGATGATTGACATGAACGCTCATCCACAGGGGATGATACTTCGCCAGCATCGCGCACAGTTCCGGCGTGATTCGTTGAGGGAGGAAAATTGGCACCCGCGTCCCAATTCGCAAAAATTCGATGTGAGAGATCGAGCGGAGCCTGCTCAAGATCTTTTCCAGCCGGTCATCGCTGAAAAGTAACGCGTCGCCGCCACTTAAAAGAACATCACGGACTTCGGTGTGACGTTCCAAGTACCGAAATGCCTCTTCGAAATCGGTGTGTAATTCCTGTTCGCCGACACCACTGACCACGCGGCTGCGGGTGCAATAACGGCAATAACTTGCGCACCGATCTGTCACCAGAAATAGAACGCGATCGGGGTATCGATGCACCAGTCCCGGAACCGGCATATGCGAGTCCTCCCCGCACGGGTCCGCCATGTCGTAAGGCGAACTCCATGTTTCCTCGATGCGCGGGATCATCTGCCGGCGTATCGGATCTTCGGCCCCGTCCCGCGGAATCAGGTTAAAAAAGTGGGGGGTTATCGCCAGCGCCAGTTTGTCGCCGGAAAGTAATACACCCGCGCGCTCTTCTTCCGTCAGCGAAAGATGCTTTTCGAGCTGCGGAAGCGAAGTAACCCGATTTTTGAGCTGCCATTTCCAGTCCGTCCAAAGCTCAGGCGCAATCCTATCGGCGGCCCAATAACCGGGCGCATGCGAGACGAACTCCTTCCCATTACCTACCAGGGATGTGAACATTTGTGATGTTGAGGCGGAGACGTTAAGGCCGTTAATAATCGTGTCAACGCAGGTAAAACCTGAGCGCGGGATAGTCGACGGACTGATGTCTGCAGTTATTCAGATTAGTGAATAAGAGGGTCGGCGCTGCCGGAAAAGAGCAGACAAAACTTTCTGCGAGCTGCCGGAATCCTATTTTACCGTTACCAGCGTACCGACCGGAATCTCGGCAAACAGCTTCTTGGCCGCATCGCCCGGCAATCGGATGCAGCCGTGTGAAGCGGGATAATTCGGCACTGCGCCTTCGTGCATGCCGAAATCAAGGCAGCTCAAGCGCATGAAGTACGGCATCTCCACTTTGTAAATCGTGGAGACATGGGAGCGATTTTTGTCGGTAATCACGTAATCTCCGGTTTGAGTGGCAAAGCCAGCTCGACCAGTCGAGCAGATTGTATCGAAAACGGAAATGCCGTTTTTGAACACCGCGGCGCGCTGGGACGCGAGGGTGATTTCCACGCGTAATTCATCCGGCGAAGGCCCGCCGCCTAACAAGATCTGTGCGCACTGCCATTTGCCCGTTTGTGCAGCAACATAAAGAGGCAACATCTTGTAGCGTGTAGTAGCGAGGTTCTTCCGTGCGCCTGCATCCAGGAGAGCCTTAACCACGTCGCAATGGCCCAGTCCGGCTGCCAACGCCAGAAGGGTCACGCCTTTATCCCCGTCGACGTAATAGCGAAGCTTCTTTGGCAGCATAGCCAGAAACTCAGCATCGCATTTGTCCGGTAGGATCATGTTGGCATCAGCTCCACACTCCAGGAGTGTGCGACACATCGCAACGTTGCCAGCTGCGATTTCGTAGGCCAGTAGCGGCACGTTCTTGTCTTCCGCGATCGGCGGCGTGCAATGCTTCGATAAAAGCGTTTTAGCCAGATCTTTGTTGCCCGCGGCCAAAGCGGCTTCGAGCAGACGCATTGTCTCGACGTTCCATTCCTGTTCGCCGGGCAAATAATTAACCAGCTGATCGACAACCTGCGGATTCTCCTGTTCGACGGCCATCATTAACGCGCTTCGGCCATCTTTGCTTTGCCGCATTAAATCCGGGAATGTCGGTAACAGGATCTCAACGACTCCGCCTTTGCCGGCAGCGATTGCATAATGCAGGGCGTCCAGACCTTTGCGATCAGTCGCTGCGGGATTTGTGGTCAACGGCAGAAGCTGCTGGACCATTTCGATATCGCCGACCAACGACGCTGCCATCAGCGAATTCAACCCATTCTCGTCAGCCAAATCGACACAGGCCCCGGCGTCGAGGAGACGCTGCGCGATATCCCGGTTTCCCTGCAGGATTGCACTAACCAGGATCGGTCGATCCTGGCCGGCCCGCGCATTGACATTCGGAGAATGCGAAAAAAACGAATCGACGACCTGGGACTTGTGAGCCGTTACCGCATGCAGAAACTGGTCGGCGCTAACCCGCGTAACCTCCTCCGGAGCCGACCCAACGCCCGTCATTCCCAGGAACGCGAACGCGCTGGCCACGATCGCCACCAATTTTTGACCCCTAAGAATGTGCATGTGAGGCAGGAAGCCTAATTTGGATATTAGAATAAATGTTAACGTTTGAACAGTCCTACGAAGTCGGTTTTCCAGACCGGCCTGACCCGACCCCGAACTAGTTGATTATTAGCAAGGTAGGGGCCTAAAACGTCGCCAAAATTCAGTCCGTTTCGCGTCGATCCGCCCCTGTCGTTGACGCGCAACTGGACCCGACCGAGGCTGCGACTCCACCGGGAGCGGCGAATGAACGTCGCATTCTTAATGCTGTCCAAAATGCCAAAGGAAATGCGCCCGTATTTGTTTTTCATTGTGCTGACGCTAGTCGCGGCCCGGCCACTCGATGCCGCGACGCCGGAAGCAACTTCAACAGTTCCCCCCGAGGCGGCTGAACCCGGCAAAGATCAGGTTCACGCTTTAAATAATGCATTCGCGCGAGTCTTCGAAATGGTCGCGCCAGCGGTTGTGATCATTGAGGTCTCTAAAAAAGACGATGTCAGCGATAATTCGCCGCTTGATGACTTTTTCTTTCCAAATCCTGATCAGAATAATCCGCGCCGAAATCCAAACGGCTTTCAACCGCAGCGTAGTGAAGGTTCCGGATTCATCGCGCGTGCTGACGGTTTTATCTTCACCAACTTTCACGTCGTGGAAGCCGCGGACAAACTCACCGTAAAGTTGAAGGACGGCCGCGAATTCGCCGGTCGAGTCGTGGGCACTGACGAGCGCACGGATGTAGCGGTAATCAAAATCGACGCCAAAGATCTGCCAGTAGCCGAGCTGGGTGACAGCGACGCCGTGCGCGTCGGCCAATTCGCCTTCGCGATCGGTGCCCCGTTCAAGCTCGATTATACGTTTACCTACGGGGTGATCAGCGGGAAAGGGAGGAGCAAATTGATCGGCGGGGGCTCCATCTCCGATTTCTTGCAAACCGACGCCTCTATTAATCCCGGAAACAGCGGCGGGCCTCTGTGCGATATCGACGGTAAGGTCGTTGGCATGAACACGCTGATAAACGGTTTGAACCGGGGCCTCGGCTTTGCGATTCCGAGCAACATGGTCCGGGAGATTGGGAACGAGTTAATTGCCGGTCACAAGATCATGCGGCCCTGGCTCGGCATCCGGATTGAGACCCTGGGAGATGATCCCTCTATCCGCGACATGTTCAAAGGCGTCGAGAAAGGCGTGGTAGTGCGCACAATTGAAGCCGACGCGCCGGCTTACAAAAGCGAGCTGCGTCCGTTCGATGTGATCACACATGTGGATGGAAGCACCGTCACCACTGATACGGAGCTGCAACATCAAATCCTGCGTAAGAAGATCGGTCAGAACGTAGATCTGACTGTTTGGCGCAAAGGACAAACGATGAAGATTCCCATCACTACCGGTGAATTACCGAACGACATCGCTCGGGCGTCAAATCGTCCGCCGCCGCCAAATCGGCCACCGGAAGAGCAGATCGGCAAATTCGGATTGCAGGTTCAGGAGTTGACCAAGGAAATGGCCGAACGCATGAAGCTGGGGGTCGACAAAGGGGTGATCGTTACCGATGTGACCGATAACAGCCTCGCGGCTCAGCAAGGTATTGAGCGGGGAGACGTGATCACCGAAGTCGACGGCCGGCCTGTAACCGATGTGAAATCGTTTCGGGAATCGCTGAACAAAGCAGATCCGAAACGGGGCGTGCTTCTTTATTTGGACCGTAAGGGCAGCAAGACCTTTGCGGTGTTAAAGGCTGGCGGCTTGGAGCAGCCCAACGAGCGATAAGGCAGCGAACGCACCATCGGTCCGGCAATTGGCTACCCCGCTTGGACTCGAACCAAGAATAACGCCTCCAAAGGGCGCTGTGTTACCATTACACCACGGGGTATTCCCGATACCGGTGGAGTAATTCGACCAATTTGTGCTCAAGCGCAATTCCGGTGAATCGCGAAACATGGTCAATTTTCGGCCCGCTTCAATCCAACGTCGCCGGGGCTCGACCCGGCTTAACTGACGGCTGACATTCCGCTGGGATCGGTGGTGTCCTGCGAATACAGCGATCTTTGGAGAGTCGACTTTACCACCGCAAGAAGTTCATCTGGCGGCACCGGCTTGCGGAGAAAACCGTTGAGACCCTGCCCCAGCATTCCGGTCAATTTTTCCTGCAAAATAAATCCGGTGCACAGGACAACTGGAATGTTGTTTCGAATGTCACGCAGACGCCGGAAAACTTCTTCGCCGTCCATGAATGGCAAACTGAAATCCAGCAGGACTAACGAGTAACGGTGTGGCTCGCGCCGAAAAAAATCAACCGCTTCGAATCCGGATTGCGCCACCACCACGTCGTACCCAGCCTCGCGAAGAAAGCGTTCAATCAATGTCAGCGCCATCTTTTCGTCGTCCACTACAAGAACCGTCTGTCGCACTGACTTGCCTCGATTGCTTTTCTTTTTCAGAAACGTTCCGACTTCGGTGTTCGAAATTGCCTTTTCCGCAGTCCCACCAGCCCGGCTTGCCAATTCCTGGCCTAACACCTCGGCCCGATCGACACTGGCTCGTAGCATTTGAAAATACTCGGTGTCCTGATCGGCGTGTTTCGATTTCTCCAACGCTGCCCGGCTGCCGGATATGATTTGCAGTAGGTTGTTGAGTTCGCTTGTAGCCCGAGCGACGAACTCGGTAGAGGGCTCGGGGCTGGGGGTCTTATTTGATTCAGAATCCGACATACGGGTGTAGCGGTTTACAGAGCATTTCCGGTGCCGCATCTACGCGCCGTTCGAATGACTAAAGCGTTAACTTAGAGGACCTTACGCCAGGTTCAGGCTGCCTCTTCTGGGACTGGAAGGCGAATTTCTATCGAGGTGCCCGTTCCCACCTCGCTCGTCACCGAAATCTCGCCCCGATGACCTTGCACAATGGACTTGGCGATGGCGAGGCCCAGACCGGTGCCATTAGTCTTCCCATGAGTCACAAACGGCTCAAACAGCTGTGGCAAGATTTCGGGCGGGATCCCGATGCCTGTGTCGGAAACTCGCATTACCACGTCGTCCGCGTGCCTTTCTATCGCCAGGGTTAAAATACCCCCCTGCGGCATCGCCTCTCGCGCATTCTTGATGATGTTACAAAGCATGCGGGAGAACCGCGCCAGATCGATGTTCACATTCCCCTCATACGAAATATTCTTGATGCACTGAATGTTATGGCTGGGCAGGACTTGGAGTGCCTGGTCGTTGATGTCGTCCAACAGTTTCCAGATCGAGACCGCTTTCAGCGTGAACGAACTCGAGCCCCGCGCGTAGTCGAGCAATTCCTGGGTCATTGCCAGCATTCCATCCATGGCGGAATCAATCATTTTGGTCATCTCACTGATGCGCGAATCCTTGCTGTCTTTGGCGATGAAGTGTGAACAGTAACGCACGACGTGAATCGGGTTCTTCAAGTCGTGAATGATGGAGTTCGCCATGGTGCCAACGAGACTCAGCCGCTCGTTGCGCAACATTTCGGTGATGAAATGCGAGTTTACGTTGCGAAGCCGCTTGGTAACTGATTGCAGAAAATTCAAATGGAGCCGGCTTGGAGCGATTTCGAGAATGCGCTGAAACGCATCCTCACGCATCAGGCCCAGGACAGTAGGTTCAGCCGCGGTAGCCATGGCGGAACGCGGCTCATGATCCAACAGTGCCATTTCACCAAAGAAGCTTCCCGGACCGATGAAGCTCAGCGTCTCCTGCTGTCCACCGCGTCCTAATTTTGAGATTCGGATCGAGCCTTTCCCAACCAAGTACAGCGCATCACCGGGGTCGCCTTCACGAAACACTACGTCGTTCTCCGCAAACTGCACAATCCCAACCTGCGGAGCTAGTTCCTCAAGCAGATCACCGGGAATACCATCGAAAAGATGGTTTGCCCGGAATTGAGAGAAGGTCTGCTCAACCGCCGCGGTGCTCATTAGCCACTGCTCAAGCATCCGCAGTGCCGATGGCGACAATAAGAGCGCCGCCGCGGGATGCTCAAGCTGAACTAACCTACAGCTATGAAGTGCCTAACTAATAGCCAGGCGCATTGCTGAGCGGCTGAGTGGTCGCGCCCTGTCCGGCAAAGGTACCAGTGGTGGACCCGTTACCGCCAAAACCGCTGTAATTCGGGTGGTTAGTGAAAACATTTGCCGGCGCCGGTCCGTGGACCGTGACGACTTTCCCGTTAAAGATGGTAACGGTATTGCCGGCGATGTTTTTTACGCTATTGCCGCTGAGGGTAACATTGTCGACGAAGTTCACTGTGCCGTTGCTGTTGCTCGCGTAAAGTTTAATGAGCGTATCGGCCGATATGGTTCCGCCGCCGATTGTTAACGTGCCGTTACTCCCGAGCGCACCAGCCTTGATCGTGCTGGCATTCAAAGTAGCATTCGCGAGCGTAATCGATCCGTTAGGACCGTTGTTCCGCATGTCGATCGAGCCGCGGTCACTTTGGACGGTACCGCCGTTAACGTTGATATCGCCACCAGCGGTGGTGAAGGTGATTTTACCGCCTCCCCCGCTGCCAGGCGATCCCGCCAATAACGCCAGCAGTTGACCGCTGCTGTTAACGGCAATAGCGGTACCGTTAGTCTTGTTGCTGTTGATGGAAATTTCGCCCTTCTTCTTGCCTACAGTGGAGTCCGATACCTTAATCGTGTTATTGACGGTCACCGAATCGTTAGACTCGATTTTCACCGAACCGCTGCCGCCGTTCTTGCTGTAGTCCTGGGCTTTGTTCAGCACCAGCGCGGATGTGATCGGGTGACCTTTGTCGCCATATCGCACCTCGGTTTTCTTGCCATCCCCAGTAACTTTTACAGAGGCGATTGGACCTACGTCGTTAGGCGGCGGAGTCGAAGAAGGTATCGGCGTCGAGGAAGGAACGCCTGGCGTTGAAGTAGGAATTGGCGTCGAGGATGGCGTGATGACCCCGTTCGGTCCGGTCGCGACATCGGTCCGCTGACTCAAGTTCTCAAGCAGTGTGTTTGAGGCAAGCAGCACATTTGTCCCTTTGCCCATGATCACGAGATTGGTGTCGATCAGTCGGTGGCCATCCTTGGCCAACTGCTGCTTCTGAGCCTCCTGTTCGATCAATGCAATGCTCGGCAAGGCCTTTCCTTTTTTCTTGCCGCTGCCTTTGTCCATGTTCACCAAATCGGATGTCCCGATGATCTTTTTCAGATCTACGGTTACCGGATCGGGAATTCGCTTGGCGTTAGGCGGCATGATGACCATCTTTCCCGGCGTCAAAAGAAGCGAATCACCGAAGCGGCCGTTCGAGAGCCGCAAAGAACCTTCTAGAACGAGAACCTTGAGGCTCTTTTGCGGCAGGTGCTCGATCATGATTGTCGTGCCGGTAATCGCGGCGGTGACAGCCGCGGTATGAATGTTTGCGCCGCCGTGACCTTTCGGAACCTGTAGCAACAGCGTGCCGCGCTGAAGTGTCATATCACGGGTCCCGGGTACGAAACTGAAATAGCTCTCCGGCCCGAGCCGGGACAAGGTGTTGTCTTGAAACAGGAGCTCCGATCGGGACTTGATTCCCGTCGTCAAAGCAAGGTCGCCATGGATGCGATCGTTCATTTGGGCGTTCCGGTCGCCGGCGCGCGCATCCACGATTTTAACCTGATTAATGATCTTGGTTACGTGCGCCTCAGTCAGCGGGGCGGCGAACAGTTTCGGGCCGGCCAAAGCCCACAGAAGGTATATAACCACTAGATGGCGTTGCATTAACCATAAGTGGAGCAGAGCACATGCCCCGGGGGGCGGTTTTGCCCAGATAAACCGCTAGAATCGGACAGTTAGCGCCACGCCGCCACCCCCCGAAAACACATCGTATTCGAAGACCTCGCGGTTCGAATCGTTCAGGGCCCCGGACAGATATCCGTTGAGGCTTGCCCACGGCGTAAAGTTGTAGTGCACACCGAGGGAAACCACTTGGTTCAGGTCCACCCGGCCGTCCCGGTTGTAGAAATACCACGAGTGGCGGTAGCCGACATCTGCGCCAAAATTGCGTGCTATCTGCAAGTGGTAGGCGATCGCAAATCCAGCCTGATCACGCTGCTCGGTAATTGGATCCGAAACCCCGAGAGAGCCGATGGCGCCGAATGTGAATGCCTGTGCCCTCCCGAGCGGGAGAAACTTCTGTGCGGCCAGCGAAAACTGGTGATCCAGGAGGATTCTGTGATCGTGGTGGTCGAGCAGTTCTACGAAGTCGTACCGAGTCGTAAACGACAAATTCCACGCGTGTGGCGGAGTCCAAATAAATCCAGTTCCAGTCCCTACACTTTCGAAATCGAGGGCACTCGTTTCATAACGGAAAAGTCCCAGTGCGCCACCAATCTGAAATTGCAGCTGGGGATTCAGCCGTGGCATCCAGCTTACACCGGCGTCCCCGACATAGAAAACCTCCGCCTTCGGATCGCTCCGAGTCAGCGCTACGTTGCTGGTGTAGTAGATCGAGCTGGTCGCGTTTATGAAAACCTGCGGCCCCTTTTCTTCCTCCTTTAGGATTTGCTGCGCGCCGAAACTTTCGTCGTCCGAACTAACCACTTCGACCTGTGGGCTCGACAGCGTGCCGGACGAGGTATCGCCTGCGGTTGGCGGAATGGTGCGTGGATAAAGGCGCGACTGCTCGATCGCCGCGCTCGAATCCTGAGCTGTAACCGGCATAACACCTTTCCAGCACATTGGGATCCTAAGCTTAGAATTCCACGTGGACAAGTTGTC
>JADMIO010930441.1_pt1 | contig 54382 bp, 47 predicted proteins | sample 8958161 | NCBI WGS metagenome assembly JADMIO01 (sample SAMN16585339, study PRJNA669376) | soil metagenome | isolation source: Crop rotation soil | place: USA: Cullars Rotation, Alabama | collected 2011
AGGTGAGCCAGTGTGATTACATTTGCGGCCTAACTGTGGCCAGTCCAGTTACGCTGGAGTCACTAGTATTTAGGTGACACTATAGAAGCGGCCGCGACAACTTGTCCACGTGGAATTCTAAGCTTAGGATCCCAATGTGCTGGAAAGGTGTAGAGCACGCCGGCGATGCCGGAGAGCAGGCCGGAGAGTCCGTACACCCAGATCTTAGTGGCGCGGATCGGCAGGCCGGCGTACTCCGCGGCCTTGGGATTGTCGCCGATGGCGCGGACGTAGCGGCCGAACACAGTGCGCGTCAGCAGAACCCAGAAGGCAGCCGCCAGCCCGACGTACGTGCCGATGACGACGCTCTTCTGACGGAAGGCAGCGGCGAAGGTCGCGGCGAGATCGTGGCCGAAACCGATATCGATGTTCTCGTTGCTGGAGAGCCATTTTGCCAGGCCCCGGACGCCGATCATGGTCGCGAGCGTGACCACGAACGGTTGCATGCGCAGCGTGGCGACGACCACGCCGTTGAGCGCTCCGACCGCGGCGGACGCGCCGAGCGCGAGCAGGATCGAGACGGCGATGCTGTGTCCCTGGCGGGCGAGCCCCATGCCGGCGACGACGGTCGCGAGCGCGAGGATGCTGCCGACGCTGAGGTCGATGCCCGCGGTCAGGATCACGAAGGTCATCGCCAGCGAGATGATGCCGATGAGCGAGATCTGGCGGAGGATGTCGGTGAGGTTGCCGGGCTGCAGGAAAATGCGTCCGCCATCGGACGCGACCGGGCTGACGGCGATCGCGAGGATGATGATGCCGAGGAGAGCGAGCAAGCTCTCGGGAAACCGGCGCGGTCGCTTGGTCATCGGAACTTCGTATTATAGGCGGGTTGCAGCGGCCATGATCGTCTCCTGCGTGGCGGTGGCAGCGTCGAGCAGGGCCGTCTGGCGGCCGGCCGCGAGGACGAGGATGCGGCCGGAGCAGCGGAGGAGCTCGGGGAGCTCGGAGCTGACGAGGAGGACGCCTTTGCCCGCCATGGCGAAAGCATCGATCGCGCGATAGATGTCCTGCTTGGCTGCGACGTCGATCCCGCGGGCGGGGTCGTCGAGGAAGAGGACGGCGGGATCGCGGAGGAGCGAGCGGGCGAAGAGAACCTTCTGCTGGTTGCCGCCGCTCAAAGTGCTGACAGGCGCGTCCATGGAGGCGCACTTGAGCGCAAGACCGGCCGCGACGGGGTCGAGCAGGCGGCGCTCTTCGGCCTCGCGGATAAAACCGAATTCCTGGACGCGGTCGAGGACGGCGAGGGTGCCGTTCTCGAGGACGCTGAGGTCGGGCATGAGTCCCTGCGCGCCGCGGTCCTCGGGCAGCAGGGCGACGGGGCCGCCGCGCACCGTCCCGCCGAGAATCGGGTCGAGGCCCGCGAGGGCGGCGCCGAGAGCGCTGCGTCCCGCGCCCACCAGTCCGGCGATACCGAGCACTTCTCCGCGGCGGAGCTCGAAGGAGATGCCGGAGAGCTTGCGGGTGCGTAGGTCGTCGACCGTGAGGACAGGCTCGGTGGAAACCGTGCGGCGCGGGCGCGCGGTGAGGTCGACGTCGCGGCCCACCATCAGGCGAACGATTTCGGAGGGCGTGGTCGCGGCGGCGTCGAGGGTGTCGACGGTCTGGCCGTCGCGCAGGACGGTAATGCGGTCGGCGATGCGGAAGATCTCGTCCATCTTGTGCGAGACATAGACGATCGCGACCCCGCGAGCTTTGAGGTCCGCGATAAGGGTGAAGAGCCGCTCGACGGAATCGCCGGTCAACGCGCTGGTCGGCTCATCCATCAGGAGAATGCGGGCGTTCATGCTCAGCGCGCGCGCGATGGCGAGGAGTTGCTGTTGCCCGATGGAGAGCGAGTCGACGGCGCGAGAGGTGGGGCAGTCGAGGCCGGCGCGGTCGAGCTCGATGCGGCCGCCGGAGTAGTGTAGATTGCCGATCGTCATGTTCTCGGCGATGGTGAGGCTCGGGAAAAGATCGAGCTCCTGGTGGATGATGGCGATCCCGAGTCGTTGAGCGTCTTGAAAACTGCGGATGCGGACAGGCTGGCCGTTCAGAGAAATGCTGCCGGAATTGGGTTGGGTGATACCGGAAAGAATGCGGGCGAGTGTGCTCTTGCCGGCGCCGTTCTCGCCAATCAGGGCATGGACTTCACCGGGAAAAAGAGAAAAGCGGGCGCCGCGAAGGGCTTGGACTCCGTCGTAATGCTTGGAAATATTTTCGGCTAAGAGCAAAGATCATTTTAGGCCACGGCCTATAGTCATTCCAGAACCTTCTGCAGCGCTCCGATTCGAATGCGCAGCGCCTTCACGTATTTGTCCGTCTCCTCTGGCGAGGCCCCGCTGGAAAGCAGGCCTTCTCTGAGTTGATCGTCTGTGACTCGTCCCAGCCTTTGCAGGAGCCAGCGGATGTCTTCGGGCTGGACGCCTTTCTTGAGCAGCGAGGAGTGTTGGCCGACGTAGCCCCAGCGGAGATCGCCGTCCTTCATGGTGACGAAGTTATCGCTTTGTTTGAGGAAGCTGTCGGCGTTCCATTTACTGCGCGTGAAGTACTTGCCCCAGCGTCCCATGGCGCCGCCCCAGTCGTCGATGAAGTAATAGAGCAGCTTGTCCTGCTGATAGATGGCAGTGTTGGTGCCGCGTTTTTCGGCGTCGCGGGCGTCCTTATTGTCCCAATCGGAGAGCAGCATCATGAGAATCTTCAGGCCGGAGAATTCGGGTGTGCCGATGAACGGATTGTCGGTCCACGACCAGGTAATGTACTTCAGGAATTTCGGCTCGGCTGCGCGGAGTTGAAAGCGGCCGGCCTGGAAATGGCCGCCGGCATCGACCGCGCCGCGCGCGCGATTCAGGTTTCTGACGTTCTCGATCGTGCCATCCTCGACGTAATATGTGGGCTCGACGTAGTAGCCGAGGGCCCACGCGAGCCGCGTGCAGAACGTGTCGGGGCTGGACTCCTCTCCGAACTTCACGACCCAGGAGCGGCCGTTGGCGTCCTTCACTTTGATTTTCGGAGTGGAGCCCGTGGGGTCCTCGTCGACGAACGTGAAGGGGGGCTTGGGGGCAAGATCGGCGCCGCCGATACCGTTACGGAAATCGAGGGTCTCGACGGCGCCGGGATCATGCCAGAGGACGTACTGACCTTCACGCACGAGCGGCGATTGCCAATACGCGCTCGGGAGCGAGTCCGCCGCGAACGCGGAACAACAGATCCCGAGAAAGATGGCAGTCGCACGCACGCCCCCTCGTGTGCACGCGTCGGGCCACGGGGCGGGGAATCACGAACTCCGGATGATAAGGCACACTAGAATCTAGTGCCCTATACCAAGATCGTTGCCACCCTGGGACCCGCTACCGACGCCCCCGGTGTGTTGGCGCAACTCATCGCCGGCGGCGTCGATGTCTTCCGATTGAATGCTTCGCACGGCGAGCACGCAGAACACAAGGCTCGGATTGAGGCGGTGCGCGCCGCGGCGAGCGAGGCGGGCGCCATCCCGGCGATCCTGCTCGACCTGCAAGGCCCGAAGATCCGGCTGGGACGGTTCGAGAACAAGGAGTGTGTGCTGCAAAACGGGCAGACCTTCACGATCACGACGGAGAACGTGGTCGGGAACTGCGAAGTGGCGTCCACCGGGTATGCGAACTTCGCGCGCGATGTGAAGGCGGGCGACCGCATCCTGATCGCGGACGGCGCCGTCGAGCTGCGCGCCATCGCGTCCGATGAAGTGGCAGTGCGGACCGAGGTCGTGATCGGCGGACGGATCGCCGACCACAAGGGCATCAACCTGCCGGGCGTAAAGGTCAGCATCCCGTCGCTCACTGAAAAGGATCTCGCCGATCTTCATTTCGGACTCACCAACGGCGTCGACATGGTGGCGCTGTCGTTCGTCCGCGGCGCGGGCGACGTCGAGCAGTTGCGCGACCGCCTCGGCGGCCGTCCGGTGACGATCGTGGCGAAGATCGAGAAGCCCGAGGGCTGGGAAAATATCGAGCCGATTTTGAATGTCACCGATGGCGTGATGGTGGCGCGCGGCGATCTCGGGGTCGAGACGGCCCTGGAGAAGGTGCCGCGCATTCAGAAATCGATCATCCGGCGGGCGCGGCGTAAGGGCCGGTTCGTGATCACCGCGACCCAGATGCTGGAATCGATGATCGAGAATCCGACGCCGACGCGCGCGGAGGTCAGCGACGTCGCCAACGCAATCTACGACGGCACGGACGCGGTGATGCTCTCGGCGGAGACATCGATCGGAAAGTACCCTGTGGAGGCGGTGCGGTTCATGTCGCGGATTGCGGCTGAGGCGGAGGATTCGATTCGCAAGAAGGGCTACCAGGACCCGCCGCACACGCCGCAGCCGACTAATCCCGAGATTCTGGCGGACGCGGCGTATCATGCGGCGCGCGAGTCCAAGGCGGCGGCGATCGTGGTGTTTACCTCGCGGGGATCGAGCGCGCGGCTGGTCTCGCGGTACCGCCCGCCGGTGGCGATCTACGCAATCACGCCGCACGACACGACGGCGCGGCAGCTCTCGGTGAATTACGGGGTGACGGCCGTCCTTGCGCCCGACGTCTCCAGCACCGACGAGATGCTGGCGCAGATGGACCGCGTGATGGTCGAGGGCGGCTACTTGCGGAAGGGCGAACTGGTGGTGTTCGTGGCGGGCCAGCCGGTCGGGCGTCCGGGCACGACCAATTTGATGAAGCTGCACCGCATCGGCGTGGAATGACCAAGCCCTGGAACCTGGGTTTTCGACGCTGTCTCCGGTCTTTTGAAATCAGCTCGCCAAGGCCTTCTTGAGTGCCGACATAGCGGCCTCCGCCGCCTGGTCGGGCTGCATCTGCCGGACCGCTTCGTTGAACGGCTCGGCGCGGACCGGTCCGTGATACCCGATCTTCTCCAGCGCTCCCACGAACGCTTTGACGTCGATGATGCCGGTGGCGGCGGGAAGCTCGCGTTTGCCGTCGACCATCTCGCCTTTCGGAACGTTTGCGGGCGCGTCGTTCAAATCGACGCTGACGACGTCCTTGGGCTCCAGTTTCGCGATGTCGGCGGCGGTGTCGCCGGCGTGGTACCAATGCCAGCTATCGAGGACCATGCCGACGTTGGGACGTCCGATTTCGGCGATCAACTCGCGCGTCTCCGCCATCGTATGGGCGAACGGGTAGCGCTTCGCGACCAACAGCGTGCGCGGCGCGACGTACTCGATACCGAAGCGAATGCCGTTGTCGTCGAGGACGCGGGCGATCTCGCGCAGCCGCGTCGCGTGCAGGTTGAAGTTCTGGCGGTAGGTCCACGTGTCGCTGCTGGGGAGGATCCACGTGGTGACCTTGTCGACCTTCGCGCGCTTGAGGCCGCGGGCATAATCGGGGAATTTGGCGAGGCCGTCGCGGAAGGGGGTCTCCTCGCCGCGGAAGTCGACCGGGAGGCCCGCCATTGCCCAGCCCACGTTCTTCGATTTCATCCAACCGAGGAAGTCCTGGAGTTCGGCGTCGGACCGGGAGCCGAGCCATGTGCCGTTGGCATCGACTACGTCGTAGCCGTGCTTCGCGGCTAGCTCGACGGCTTGCCGCTGGTCGGCTTTGATGCCGAGAGCGCCGCAGCTCAGATGGAGCTGCATCCCGCGAAGGGTGGCGCGAACCTGCGCCGCCATGGCGGCGAGTGTAAGAAAAGTGCGTCGTTGCACGGCCCCATCTTAGCGCAGCAGTGCATCGCGGATGCGCAGCCACCATTCCGCGCCCCAGACCGGAGGACGGAAGAGGATGTTGGCGCGGAAGAGGTCGAGGACGCGCGGAGCCCAGACCGCGGGATCGCCCGCCAGCGCGAGGTCCTGGATCGCGTCGCGCCGCAGAATGCCGCGGAGAGTTTCGCCGGGCGGCGGCATGGTGAGCGGCGCGCCGGCGTACCAGCGGGCGAACTCGTCGACCGCGGCGGCGCTGGCCATGGCGTCGATCGCAGGCAAGGGACGATCGCGGCCGGCGGGGATGTCCGGGATGCGCGCCTGGACTATGCGGACCTCCATCGGCCGGATGGTCCAGTCGGCGACCTTGACTTGCACCTCGAGTCGAAAGCGAGCGACGTCGGCGTTCGGCGGCAGCCAGAGCTGGACAAGGTAGACGCGGGTCGTTTGGTCCGCGATGCCGTCGTCGGGGTCGGGCATGACTCCGAAATCGGGGAGACGTTGGAGCGCGGTGAGGCGGTCGGGAACCCAGCCGGCGGCGGTCTTGACGAAATGTTCCTTGAACACGTCGACGCGGCAGGCTGTCAACGGGTTGGGGAGGACGTAGAGGAAATAGCTCTCCTTCGCGGGGACGGTGATGGCGACATGGAAGGAGGCGAAGCCGTTGCGCGCGACAGCGGGGGAGAGGATCTCGCGCGGTCGCCAGCCGCGGTCCGCCGTGACGATGCCGCCATAAGGGTCGGGACGCTGGAACTCGGAATAGACCTCGACCGTCTGCGCGGCAGCGGCCACGGTGGCGAGAAGTGCGAGGGCTGTGAGGCGGATGGGGCCGATGACCCCTATCGTAGCGGAGACCACGAGCCGCGACAGTAATGGAGCGGTTCTTACATCAGCCGATTCGTTCGCCGGGACAACCGCTCCATAACTGTCGCGGCTCGTTGCGTGCGTCCGCAGCGTTTACCGCACTTTGACGGTCGCCTTCGTGAGCGGAACGACGTGGCGGATCACCTTCGCGCCACGGAAGTCCGCCTCGGCGCCGACGGCCTGGAGGCGCGCCATCTCGGCGTACCAACCGTCCCGCGCGATCAGTTCGGCGTGCGTACCCTGCTCGGCGATCCCCGTCTTGTCGAGCACGACGATTTCGTCGGCCAGTTTGCGGACGGTGGAGAGCCGGTGCGCGACGATGATCACGGTGCGGCCTTCGAGCCACGGAGCGAGGTTGCGCAGGATGCGCTCCTCGGTCTCGGAGTCGAGCGCGCTGGTGAACTCGTCGAGGACCAGGATCTTGCGGTCATCGGTCATGGCGAGGAGCGCCTGCGCTAACGCGATGCGCTGCTGCTGGCCTTTCGAGAGCATGACGCCGCCCTGTCCGATGCGGGTGCGGTACTTCTCCGGCATGCGGCAGATGTCCTCGTGGATGCAGGCGGCCTTGGCGGCGGCGACTGCTTCGCGGAGGGTTGCCTCGGGACGCCCGAAACGGATCACGTCCCACATGCGCATCCCGGAAAAGAAGACGCCGCCGTTCTGCGAGACGTGCGAAAAGAGGCTGCGCAGTTGGGCGAGGGGCCAGAGGCGGACGTCGCGGCCGGAGATCTCGACCGAGCCCTGCTGGACGTCGAAGAGCCGTGTCAGGAGGTTCTGGATTGTCGTCTTGCCGGCGCCGGAGCGTCCGACGATGCCGAGGACGGTGCCCGGCTCAATGGTGAGCTGGAACTTCTTGAGCACGGAGGCCTTGCGTCCCGGGTACGAGAATTTGACGTCCTTCATGCGGACGCCGACGCGGCGGGCGAGCGGAACGTGGGGCAGCGACGAGTCGTCGGCGATCGCCGGCTTCTCGTTCATGAGTTTGATCAGGACGCGGGTCGGCTCGATGCCGTCGTACACGCGCTCGAGGAGCGAGGCGTACCCGCCGAAGGAGGCGAGCAACTGCTCGGTCAGCATGTTGAGGTACAGGATCATGGCGGCGTCGAGCGCGTTATGGCGGTACTGCCAGATCCAGATGCCCTGGCAGGCGCGCTTGGCGATCGAGAGCGCGAGCGAGCGGCGGAATCCGTAGCGGTTGCCGATCCGCGCCTCCGCCAGGCCGTCGCTGACGATACGGTCCTGGACGCGCTGGTACTTGCGGAGGACGGCGGCTTCCTGGCCGTACTGCGCCACCGCCTGGATCGCCTGGACGGCTTCGGTGAACTGGCCGGAGTCGCGATTGTACTGGCGGTAGCGCGACTTGGCGTAGGGCTTCCGACGGCGGTTCTCGAGGATCGTCAGCCAGAGGAAAATGCCTAGCGCGCCGAACAGCGCGGGCATGGTCCGGGAGCTGAACCAGAGGAGCGGGATCAGGCTGAAGCCGGTCTGGATGAGGGCGGGGACGAGCTCGCGGCTGAGCCCTTCGGCGGTCTGCACGACCTTGCCGACGCCGTTGTTCACCTTGCCGGTCAGCTCGCCCGAACTCTGGCGCTGGTGCCACTCCATCGGCATGTGCAGGACCTTGTCGAGGGAGCGGAGCCGGAGCTTGGCGAACAGCGGATAGCTGATGCGGGCGGAGAAGAAAAAGTTCAGGCCGAGGTCGAACCCGAGATAGGCCGCATCGAAGAGGACGAATGCGGCAACGAAGATCCATTCGGGGACGTTCGAGTGCGGGATGGCCAGCCGGAGGGCCCACACGAGTGAGTAGCCTCCGAGAACGACAATGGCCTGCCGCAGGACCACGCCCGCCAGGAATCGTGCGTATTCACGGCGGAACGGGCGTAAAAGGTTGAGAAACTGTCGGAAAACCAAGGGGAGCAGCGCTTTCTGACTACAATTGTACGAACAAGTACAAAGAACACTCAATGAATTCAGGATTAAAGGTTTGTAGATTTTTGCGGGTAGTCGCCTACCCTCATTCGTAGCGGAGCGCTTCGGTGGGGTTGAGGTGGGCGGCGCGATTTGCGGGGAGAATGCCGAAGATGAGTCCGACCAGGCAGGAGACTCCGAAAGCGACCCCGATCGCGAGTCCGGAAATGGGAATACGGACGTCGGCGAACAGTTGGACGCTCAAGGGGATGGCAACGCCGACGAGAATCCCTACGCTGCCGCCGGCGAGGCTCACCATCATGGCCTCGGTAAGGAATTGGAGCAGGATTTCGCGGGCGGAGGCGCCGACCGCCAGGCGGACCCCGATCTCGCGCGTCCGCTCCGTAACCGTGACCAGCATGATGTTCATGATCCCGATTCCCGAGATGACCAGTGTGATGGCGGAAACGAGCACCAGGACGGCCGAGAGGATGAGCGAGATGTTCTTTGCTGCGTTGAGGATAGCGGTCAAAGTCTCAACCCGGTACGCAGCTCCGGGCCGGTGGCGCGCGGCGACGATGTCGTGCACCTCGGCGGCGATGCGGTCCACCTCGAGGGGGGATCGGACCTGGACGTACAGCGGGTCGATGCGCTCGACGGGGGTGAAGTAGCGCAGGACGGTGATCGGCATCAGAATCGTGTCGCGCTCGACCTCGGACTGCCCGAAGGTCTCAACTTTTTCGTGGAACGTGCCGATGACGGTGAATTGGAGGCCGAATAAACGGATGACCTGATTCAACGCGGCGGAGCGGCTGCCGTACATGCGCTCGGCGAGTTTGTCGGTGAGCAGTGCGACCTTGTTGCGAAGTTGGATATCGGACTGGTCGAGGAAACGGCCGTTGCTGACGATGATGTTGCGGACGGCCTGGTAGTCCTCGTCTGTCCCGAGGACCTTCACGTCCTGCTCCTTGCCTCCGATGAGGATGCGGTCGAAGTTCGACATCACCCCGGTGGCGGCGACGATGTCCGAGCCGATCTGGCGGCGGATCGCCTCGACGTCGCTCATCTTGATGTAGTCGGCGTCGGCGGTGGCGCTCGAAGGTCCGGCGGAGACGAAGTAGGCGAAGATGATGTTCGACCCGATGCCCTGGACCTGTTCGAGGATATAGTCGCGGCTCGTGAGCGAGATGGTGACGACCAGGATCACGGACGCGGTCCCGATGACCATGCCGATGCCGGTCAGGAGGGAGCGGACGGGGTTTGCGCGCAGCGCCTGAACGCTGAACTTCAGGGCTTCGCCGAGGAACATCAGCCGGCTTTCTCGACCTGCTTCAGGAGCTTGGCGGCGTCGGCGCGCGGCGGGTCCTCAGGGGAGAGCTTCATGGTCATGTAGCGCTTGAGGAGAGTCTTGGCAACTTCCAGATTCCGCCCGGTTTGAATGTACACATCCGCCTTCGCGTAGACGATCTTCGGGTTGTTCGGGGCCACCTTTTCGGCGCGCGCGAAGCTCTGGTCGGCTTCCTGGAAACGCCCGTGGCGGGCAAGAAATTTGGCGAGATCCAGAATGCGGCCGACGCGCTGCGGGGAGGCCTCGATGGCGCGGCGGAGTTGTTCCTCGGCGCTGCCGAACTCCTTGCGCTTCTCGGCGAGCTTGGCGGCGGACCAATGCCCTTCCGCGGTGTCGAGGGTGCTCATCCGCGCAGCGATGGTCTGTGCTTTATCGAGACCGCCGCCGAGGAAGCCCGGCGCCTCCAGGTAATACTCGAACAAATCGCTCAAAGCCTCTAGATTTTTAGGGCTTAACTCCACAGCCTTCTCGAACCATTGGCGCGCCTTGGAAGCGTGGCCGGGGGCGGTGAACGGGCTGGAGGTCTCGGCGCGGCGCCCGTATGCGCGGCCGAGCCAGAGGGCGACCTCTCCGTTATCGGGGTCGGCCGCGCTGGCTTTGTCGAGCGCTTCGGTCGCTTTCTTGTACTCACCCTGCATGTAGTAATTGCGGCCGATGAACTCGTAAACGGCAGCGTCCTTTTCCGGGATCGCAAGCAGCACTTTCAGAGATTGATCGAACTCAGTGAGATTGTAGAACTTACGCGCCTGTTCGAAGTCACCGCCGGTAGCGGCAAGGAGCGTGGCGGCGAACATCAGAAGAGGACCGAACTTCATCGCTTTCACCATTGTATCCAGCTACATGGATGAGTACGAGCGGGCCGGAGTTTCGGTTTTTCATAGTCTAATCGGAGTAGCGTATGCGCACCCTTCTTTTGGCAGGTATCCTTCTGCTCTCTCCCGCGGCGCTGGCGCAGCGGATCGTCACCATCGCGGGAATGGGTCCGAGCCACCGCACCGAGGTCGACGGGAAGAATGCGCAACTCGTCCCGCTGAATTCTACATACGGGCTGCTGCTCACCGGGAGCGGCCGGCTGTTGTTCCACGACGAGACCCTGGTGGAGCGCCTGGAGCCGGATGGGACGGTGATCGTGGTGGCCGGCGCGCGAAACCGTATCGACTCGTCGACTGAGGACGCAACCCCGGCGAGCGCGGTCGCGATCTCCGTCCTTCGCGGCATGGCCGAGGACGCCACGGGCGCACTCTACGTCTCGGACGCGGGACTTGGGCGCGTATTCCGGATCGGCAGCGACGGACGAGTGAAGACGGTCTTTAGACAGGGTAATGTGTCGCCTCGCGGTCTGGCCTTCGATTCGAAGGGAAACCTGTTCATTGCCGAGGCGTTCTGCCACTGCATCCGGGAACTCACTCCGGACGGCGCCCTCTCGATCTTCTACACTCTCCCGCAGTCGACCGCCTTCCATTACTTCGAAGGTCTCGCCATGGACGCTCACGACAATCTCTACGCCGCCGAGTACGCGGGCGACCAGGTGATGCGAATTACGCCGGACGGGTCGGCGACCGTGGTGGCGGGGACGGGGGTCGAGGGCTTCTCGGGCGATGGCGGCCAGGCGACCCAGGCGCAGCTCCAAGGGCCGAGCGGCGTCGCGGTCACGTCGGACGGGACACTCTACATCGCCGATACGAAGAACCATCGCATTCGGAAGGTGGCTCCCGACGGTACGATCTCGACGATTGCCGGCGTGGGGACGGCGGGATTCTCGGGCGACGGCGGACCGGCGCTCGCCGCGCAGCTCAATCTGCCGGCGCAGATCCAGGTCGCTGCCGGCGGGACGATCTATTTCTCCGATTACGGCAACCGGCGGCTCCGGCAGATCTCGAAGGATGGGACCATTGTGACGCTGGCGGGGAGCGGTACCCGCAGCACGGTGGGGCCGCCGCCACAGTCGGTAGGCGACGGCGGGCCGGCGATCACGGCGACACTCTCGATCCCCTCCGGGCTGGCGTTCGATCCGGCGGGCAACCTCCTGGTGAGCGAACTCGGCGGAAGCCGCGTCCGGCGTATCGCGCCCGACGGCACGATTACCACCGTGGCCAACCTGCCGAACCCATTCGGCCTCACGCCCGATGCGGTGGGCGCGCTCTATCTCGCGTCGGGCGATAGCCGGGTGCGGCGCGTGGATCCGGCCGGCACGATCTCGATTGTGGCGGGCACGGGCATTGGCGATGGACCGGTCCGGTCGCAAGGCGACGGCGGTCCGGCGACGGCCGCGACGCTCAACGAACCGAAGTCCGTGGCGGTGGACGCATCCGGCAACGTCTATATCGCGGACACCAGCAACGCGCGCTTGCGGGTCATCGACCGGAACGGCATCATCCGGACGGTTTCGCCTCCGGGCCGGCAGGGGACCGATTATTGGAACGTGGTGGCGATCGACCCGCAAGGGGCGATCTACGTCGCGATCGCCCACCTGGAGCCGCCGCGGGTTTGGAGCGAAATCGACCGGGTGAACAACGACGGCTCGCTGACGCGTTTCGGCGGCAATGGGCAAGGCTGCCTCGACAACGTGCCCGCGTGGGTTTACGACGGACGCCCGATCGCCGGCGTCCCGCTCTGCATTCCGATCGCGTTGTACTTCGACGACCGGGGCAATCTGTGGATCGGGGAGTCCTACTACGGGTCGGTGCTGCGCGTGGGTCCCGACGGTCTGGTGACGCGCGTCGCCGGGACCGTCGAGGCGCAGTCGCTCGGCGATGGCGGTCCGGCGTTGAGCGCGAACCCCGGCTTCACGTCGGGGTATTTCGCGCCGGCGGCGATCGTGACCGACCGCGCGGGAAATCTGTACTTCGCGGGCGGCGACCGGATCCGGGAGGTCACGGCGGCCGCGTTGACGCCCCAACTGTCGCCCGCGCGTGTGGACTTCACCGCGGCCGGGTCGCAGGTGGTCGCCGTGAACACGAATTTCGCGGAGCCGTTCCCGTACGTGGTCGCGATCTCGGGCGGCGCGTGGCTGACGGCGAATCGCGCGTCGGGGCTGACGGCGGAGGAGCTCCTGACGCTCTCCGCCGATCCCAAGGGGCTGGCGGCGGGGACCTATCGGGCGACGGTCACGATCCAGGTCGCGTCGGCAGATCCGGTCTCGGTGGATCTGCCGGTGACGCTGACAGTGAAGTGATAGCGAGCAGCGATTATGGAGCGCCGAGCCGGGCCGCCAGTTGTGCCAGTTCCTTCTGGCTTCGCACGCCGGTCCGGCGAAAAATGCTGGCGAGTTGTGTCTTGGCGGTATTGATCGAGATGCCGAGCGGCGCGGCCGCACGCGCCAGCGAAGGGCTTTCCAGGAGAGCGCGGGTCAGGCGGATCTCTGCGGGCGTGAGGCCGAAGTCAGCGGCGAGACGGCGGCTCCAATCGACGGGGCCGGGGGACGGGAATAGCAGGACCGTCAGGCGGCCACCCCCTGGGCTGGCCGAGGCGGGAAGCGGTGTCGCCCGGATCCGCAGCGGGCGGCCGCCGTCTTCCCGCAGCGTGGCGGAATGGCGCTCGCCGCGAACCAGCGATCCCACCAGTTCCCGGTATTCGGCGGCAATCGACAGGGATCCGTGTCGTCTCGAGACCAGCCCGGTATTTTTCAGGAGAGTTTCCACGCATGCGCTGGCATCGCGCACGCGCAGGCGTTCGTCGAGCACCAGGTAAGCCGGGGACAGCCCGTCTTGAATGGCCATCGCGGTCTTCCATTCCGCGAGCCGGCCGCGGATGCGAATTGCCCGGCGCAGGTGGGGCTCCAGCATTCGAATCACCGCCACCTCGGCCCGGGTAAAGACGCCCGTCGACTGCCGCCGGTTCAGACTCAGGACGGCGGAGCCTTCCTGCCCCTCGGACACGTGGCACGCGACGCCGTGCGCGATGTGGTTAGGAACGCCGAATTCCTGGTAGAACGCGCTTCTCCGGTACGTGTCGAAAGGCAGAATCTCCTCTCCCACATACACTGGGCTGCCGGTCCGGTTGACCATCGCTGGAAGGTAGGGATTCAGATAGCAGTAGTGCTGTTGATAAGCGTGTTCGGCAGCGGAATCCATTCCGTTTTGCATCCGAAGATCCGCCGTTCGGCCGTCTCCGCCAAACACATGCAGCGCCGACTGGTCGAACGGAATTACCTGGGCGAGACTGTCAAACAGAGCGCCCCAGGTTTCGCCCGTCTCCGCTCCCGCGTAAACCAGCTCGATCAATTCCAGAAGCGACGGCATGCAAAGGTTGAGTCCCAAATCCTATCAGAAGGGGAACGGTAGTTCCAGGACCGATTCACCCGTTCGGGTGATTTGTGAGTGCAGGGCGCTGCTCTAACCTTTTGACACTATCAATATGACTCGATCGAAACAGACGATATTGGCAGCGTCAGCCTCATTGCTGTTGACTGCGGCTCTGGCTCGGGCGAGCGGGATGTGGCCAACCACGGCGGATACCTCAGGCGCGAGCTACGTCGATAGTCAGGTCAAGAGTGGATTCTCGCTGCTGTGGGATGCCGCCTTGGCGCTGACGTCGCCCATCTTCGGCGACGACGAACTGACGGGCGGGCTTATCCTGACCGGGCAAGACGGCCCAGGCGACCCGAATACCTCGGGAGGCGGCGCCCCGGGGGGCGGGGACACGGGCGGCGCCCCGGGCGGCACCGCGGGCAGCAGTGGGGACCCGAACAACAGCGGCACCACGGGCGGTACGGTAGCTCCAGAGCCGGGCACGGTGATCCTGACCGCGATCGGGATGGGCGGCGCGCTGTTTCTCGCGCGGCGGAAGCGCAGGACGAACTCCTAGCGTCGCACCGCACCATGGCGGATTCCGAAAAGCACCGGGCAGGGGCGCACGGACTGGTGGCAGCCTATTGCTATTGGTGGCTGTTCTGGGCGATTTCCAGTCTCGGTAACTCCTACTTTGGCCTCCATCCGCCGGGTTGGAAAGACTACCTGGCCGGCTTGGCGACCGCGGGCGGATGGGTCGCGCTCACGGTCGCGTGCGGGCGGCGGGGGCGGATCGCGTTCTGCGTCGCGGGATACGTGGTGCTGGGCTTCAGCACCCTGCTTCGCATCGGCGCGCTGGCCACGACCGGTTCCGAGTTCTCCCCTTCGTACGTCGAGGTGCTCCTGCAGACGAACGGCCCCGAGGCTCGCGAGTTCCTCACCGCCGCGGGAGGCCTCGGCGCTCTCGCAATCTTCGCGGCGCTGCTGTTGCTGCCGCTGGTGCCCCTCGCCGAGCTGCGCCGCATCCGCATCCTGACCGATCGGCCGCGCCAGGCGATCGCGATTGGCCTCGTGGCGCTGATGGCGCCGGCGCTGACCGCCAGAGCGATGGGCGTTCGCAGCCTCTACGCCAACTACAGCCCCGGGCGGGTGTATCGGACGCTCTATGCCGGTATCCGCGATTCCGCGCTGGCGCGCTATGCCGATCCTGCGCCCCTTACCGGCGTGACCGTGACGGGCGCCCCGCCGGAACTCCTCGTGATCGTGGTCGGCGAAAGCACGGCGCGGCGCCACATGGGACTCTACGGCTACGCGCGTCCCACTACGCCGCGTCTGTCCGCGATGGCCGGCGAGCTCTATCCCTTCAGGGACGCGCTCTCTTCCCAGGTCTACACGAACGCTTCGCTGGAAGATCTGTTTTCTCTGCCCCGTTCCGGCTCCGCCCGGACTCACACGCTCCTGCAGGCGCTCCGCGCAGGCGGTTTCGATCTCTGGTGGTTGTCGAACGAATCGCCGTTTGGGATTGTCGGCGATGGGATCCACGGATTTCTGGCGGACGTCGCTCACCGGCAGTGGCTCAACCATCTGATCACTCCCGACCGCGCCGTAGCCCTTCAGCAGGCTCCGCTCGACGATGTCGTTCTACCGGCCCTTGATAACGCGCTCCGGGGGAACGGTCGGCGCGCCGTCTTCATCCATCTGATGGGCTGCCACGTCGCCTATTCGAGCCGCTATCCGAAAGAGTTCGACACCTTCAGCGGCAGCCCGCGCCCCGTGCCCGTCGCGCGGGCGAAGGTGGTGGGAGAGTACGACAACTCCGTGCTCTACGATGACTGGGTAGTGTCGGCCATTCTGGAGCGGGTCCGCGCGGCGGGTGGCTCCAGCGCATTCGTGTTTTTCTCAGATCATGGCGAGGACGTCTACGACGACACTCCCGCCTACGGTCACTTTCCCAGCGCCGCATCCAAGACCATGGCTGAGGTGCCGTTCCTCGTCTGGTTATCGAGCGGCTTTCAGGCAAGCCATCCCGAGGTGGCGCGGCAACTGCCCAGCTGGTTGAATCGCCCCATTTCTCTGTCCGACTTCTCGGTGAGCATGGCCGACCTGGCCGGCGTGCGTTTTCCGGGGTGGACGGCTGAGCGGAGCTTTTTCGCTCCGGAGTTTCGGCCTCGGCCCCGGCTCGTGGGCGGCAAGCGCTACGAGACGCTCCTGGACCGGACTCGCCCGTAACCCGTAATCCGGTCGGTGGATCTGCCAGTGACGCTGACGGTGAAGTGGTCTGCGACCCTACTTCCCGCGGCCCGGGTGTGGGGTCGGTACCTGGCCGTCGTTCGGGTGATTCGGATTGGGTGTGCGCGCGTCGGGTTGAGCGGGGGCGGCGGGTTTGGCTTTCGAATCATCCGAGCGCGCGGTCTCGACCGCCGCCTCCTCAGTGCCCCCGCCGTTGCCCCCACCGAAGGAGATCGAGTTGAACGCCGTCGTGATGCGATTGGCGAGACGGCGCAGCGGGCCGACCGCCTCGACGATGCGGAACTCGGGCGCAGCAGCCGAACCGCGAGCGATCATCTTCTGTCCCGGCGTGACCCATTCCGCGCCTTGCGGAGACACGACGCGTACCCGGGCGCCGGTCGGCGTCACTTGCGTCTCGCCGAACCGCGTCACTTCGATCCGGTACTCTCCCACTAGAAACGGCTGGACGGTGACGCTCGGCGTGACGATCTCGACGGGCCGGTACGCGGAGTCGTAGATGTGGAAGGTGACCACCCCGTGATCCAGCTGGACGCGGTGATCGTCGACGCGAACCACCGTGAACAGATCCGGGTGGAGGACATTCTTGCCGCCGAAGGTGATGTCCTTTGCTTCGGCGGCGAACAGGGCAGCGCAGAGCAGAACGGCGGTCCTCATAGCGAACCTCCAGCGAAAGGGAAGGCGGAACGAGGGGGCGCCGGGTTGCCGGGTCTTTCGAGCTAATCGCGCGGGGCCATGACGAGCCCCGCCGCGCCGACGATGCCGGATTTATCGGCGACCTCCTGCTCGACGAGCGGGACGTCCCGGGCGAGCAGGCGGCGGGAGCGGGTCCAGACCTCTTCCTGCAACGGCTCGAGGAGACCGGCGCCGGCGTCGACGAGCTGTCCGCCGAGGATCACGATCTCGGGATCGAAGACGTGGAGCAGACCGGCAATGGCGGCGCCGAGATGGAAGACGGCGCGGCCGACGATCGACCGCGCGAGCGGATCGCCTTCGCTGGCCGCCTGAAAGACGGTGCGGCAGGAGGCCAACTGCGGCTGCTCGCGGAACAGGCGCGTCAGCGAGGAGTCGCAGCCCCGGTGAACGGCGGACCACGCCTGTCCTTCGATCGCACGCGCGGAGAACACGGTTTCGAGACAGCCGCGGTTGCCGCAGGAGCAGAGGACGCCGTCGGGGTCGATGGTGATGTGCCCGAGATGGCCGGCGACGCCGGACTGTCCGCGCAGAATGTGGCCATTCGACATGACGGCGCCGCCGACGCCGGCCCCGAGAGTCAGCATCACGACGTTGTGCCGTCCGCGAGCGGCGCCCCAGACGACCTCGCCGGCGAGCGCGACGCGCGCGGCGTTGTCGGCGAAAACGGGGACGTCGAGCGGCAGTCCGATCACGTCGGCGAGGCGCATGCCTTCGAGGAAATGCAGCGCGCCGGGGAGGACCTCGATGCGGGTGCTGTCGGGGTCGATGATGCCCTTGCAGCCGATGCCCACGCCGGCAGGGACGGTGACGGCTTCGAGCAGCCAGCGGACCGCGTCCTGAAGCGCGGGGACGAACGACTCGAGGTCGTTGGGGGTCGGGATGGTGCGGGAGGCGAGGATTGCGCCATCCTCGTCGACCATTCCGGCGCGGACCTGTGCGCCACCGATATCGATGCCTAAGACGACCATGTGTGCTCCGATCAGGCGCCGCTGACGGACCAGCCACCGTCGACGGCGAGCGCCTCACCGGTGATGGCGCTGGCCTCTTCGCTGAGTAGGAAGAGCGCGGCGCGGGCGACGGCTTCGGCGTCGACCATGCCTCCGGTGAGCGGTTGTTTGTGGCGGACGAAGTCGAGCAGCCCGGGAGTTCCGGCGCGCTCGCTGGCGGGCGTCCGGACGAGTCCGGGCGCGAGTAAATTGACGCGAATGCCGTGCGCCGCGTAACAGGACGCCATGGAACGGGTCATGGCGGCGACGGCTCCTTTGGCCGCGGCGTACGCGTGGTGAGCGAAGTGGCGCGGGTCGGGCGAATGGGCGAGGACGGAGCCGAGATTGACGATCGAGCCGCGGGCGCCGTTCGCGGCGGGATCCTGCTGGAGCATGCGGATGATCGCGGCGCGGCACATCTGGAAGGCGACGCGGAGATTGTGGTCGAGCGCGGTGTCCCAGCCTTCGTCGGAGATCTCGTGGACGGGGCCATCGCCGAATCGCCGCCCGCTGAGGCCGGAGGCGTTGCAGAGCGCGTCGACGCGCCGGTAACGGGAGACGCAAAGGTCGACGATTTCCGCGGCGGCGTCGGGACGAGTGAGATTGCCGACCCAAGGCTCGACGCCGAGCTCGGCCCCGAGCGCCCAGGCGGACTGCTCGTCGGCGGAGGCGATGATGAGGCGCGCACCGCGGGCGGCGGCCAGTCGCGCAATGGCGGCGGCGATGCCGGTGGACCCGGTGACGATGAGGGAGTGGCCCTGCAAGTTTCTACTGTAGCTGACGGCAGCTTGTCCGGGCTGCGGAAATGTGGTTCCATAAGGCAGGTATGGCCGAGACAATTTTGGGCGGAATTGTTTTATTGCTGCTGGTCGTGATCGGGGTCCAGATGCTGCTCTGGCGGCGGATTGCGGCGGGCCGGGTCGACCTCGCGCCGCTGAGCGCGCGCATCGAGAGCGTGGAGCGGGCGCAGGAACGGGCGGAGCGCGGACTTCGCGAGGAGATCGCGCGCGGACGCGAAGATGCGTCGCGGGAGGCGCGGGAGTTCCGCCAGGAGCTCGGCGAAGGCCTGAAGAAAACCGGCGACTCGCTGGTGCAGAGCGTCACGCTCATGTCGGCGAATCAATCCGCGGAGCTGGCGCGGATGACGGAGATGACCGGACAGCGGCTGCGCGGGCTGCAGGAGGAGAACGCGGCCAAGCTGGAGCAGATCCGCCATACCGTTGACGAACAGTTGCAGACCGCGCTCGAGAAGCGGCTGGGCGAATCGTTCCGCCTCGTCAGCGACCGCCTGGAGCAGGTGCACCGCGGGCTCGGCGAGATGCAGACGCTGGCCTCGGGCGTCGGCGATTTGAAGAAGCTGCTGAGTAACGTGCGGACGCGCGGCACGTGGGGCGAGGCGCAACTCGGGATGCTGCTGGAGCAGATGCTCACGGCGGAGCAGTACGCGCTGAACGTGGCGGTCACCGGGACGGGCGAGCGCGTCGAATTCGCGATTAAACTGCCGGGTCCGGATCGCGACGGGCACATCTGGCTGCCGATCGACGCCAAGTTCCCGCGCGAGGACTACGAGCGGCTGGTGGACGCGGTGGAGCGCGCCGACGTGGCCGCGGTCGAGGCTTGCGCGCAAGGGCTGGAAACGCGGGCGAAGCAGTGCGCCCGGGAGATCTCGCAGAAGTACATCGCGCCGCCGTTGACCACCGAGTTCGCGATCATGTACCTGCCGACCGAAGGGCTGTACGCCGAAGTGCTGCGGCGTCCGGGGCTGATCGAGGCGATCCAGCGGGAGCACCACGTGACGATCGCAGGTCCCATGACGCTGGCGGCGATCCTGAACAGTTTGCAGATGGGCTTCCGGACGCTGGCGATTCAGAAGCGGTCGAGCGAGGTGTGGGAAGTGCTCGGGCACGTGAAGACGGAGTTCGAGAAGTACGGCGACGTGCTGGCGAAGGTCCAGAAAAAGCTGATCGAGGCGAGCAACACCGTCGACGTGGGGTTGACGCGCACCCGCGTGCTGCAGCGAAAGCTGAAGAACGCACAGGAAATGCCGGAGGGCGGGCTGCCGCTGCTGGAAGAGGAAGAGTTCGAGGCCGTCCCGGTCGAGCGCTAACGAAGGTTACTCCCGCCGTCAGGCCGCGAGGGGATCGGACGCGACAGCGCCGAGCAGAATTGCGACTCCGGCATACGTCGCCGGATCGTGCGCGGTGACGCCATAGAGCGACGCGGCGCGTTGCCTCCGCGTTCTCCGCGGTGAACGCTGCTCTTCTGCTCTATTGCAGCGGATATCCGCGGATCAGGCGGAACGTCCGCGACCAGCGTGTCTTGGTGAAAAAGTGCGTCACCACGTCGACGATGTGGTCGATCCCGATGTTCGGGTTGGTGAGATCGGCGGTCGGAGCCTCGAAGGACCAGTAGATGATCAGCGGCGTGCCGACGATGTTCTCGCGCGGGACGAAGCCCCAGTAGCGGCTGTCGAGCGAATCGTCGCGATTGTCGCCCATCGCGAAGATATAGCCGGGCGGGACGACCACCTCACCGTTCTCGACGTGGTTGCGGAGCATGTCGAGGGCGGCGGGCGGAAGATTCTCTTCGGCGGCGTTGGCGGGGAAATTATCGCGATAGGGGCTGAGATACGGGGTGCGATGGATCACGTATGGCTCGGTGACGAGGTGCCCGTTCAGCATGAGCTGTTTGTTCATGAGGCGGATGTGGTCGCCGGGGACGCCGATGGCCCGCTTCACGTAATCCTCTTTGATATTGAGCGGGAAGCGGAAGACGATGACATCGCCGCGGCGCGGGTCGCGGTACGGCAGCAGATGCGAACTGACCGAGCCGGCAGGCGAGAAAACGAGCTTATCGACCAGCACGTGATCGCCGATCAGCAGCGTGTTCTCCATCGACGCGCTGGGGATGACGAAGGCTTGGACCAGGGTGGTCGTCGCGAAGAGCAGGAGGATGATGGTGACGGTCCACTCTCCCACGAAGCCGCGGCGCACGTCGCGGGTGACCTCCCGAAGCTGAGTCCAGCGGGTATTGGGCGGATTCGTCTGCTCTTCCTTGATTGGCACTTCAGCCATTGTATCGAAGGAAACGGGCCGCACCATGACGGCTGATGTACAATCGCGGCAGAGAGGGGGGTTTGCTTGTCTAGAGCCACACAGGAATTACCCCGTACCTTCGGCGCGCTTCGCACCAGTTCCTTCTCCGAAGTCAAACTCGCCAACCGTACCGTCAAGGACGAAATCCGCAACAATCTCATCTGCAAAATACAGAAGGGCGAAGAACTGTTTCCTGGCATTGTCGGGTACGAGGACACGGTTGTGCCGCAGGTGGTCAACGCCATTCTCTCGCGCCATCATTTCATTCTTCTGGGACTGCGCGGGCAGGCGAAAACGCGCCTCATCCGCATGCTGACGGCCATGCTGGACGAATGGACGCCTTACGTCGCGGGCTGCGAGATTCACGACAACCCGTACCGGCCGATCTGCCGGCGGTGCCGCGATCTGCTGGCGGATTCGGCCGACGAGGCGCCGATCGGCTGGCTCCATCGCGAACAGCGGTACGTGGAAAAGCTGGCGACCCCGGACGTGACGATTGCCGACATGATCGGCGATATCGACCCGATCAAGGCGGCGCGGCGCGGGCAGGACATTTCGGACGAGCTGACCGTCCACTACGGACTGCTGCCGCGCGCGAATCGCGGCATCTTCGCGATCAACGAACTGCCAGACCTGGCGGGCAAGATCCAGGTCGGGCTGTTCAACATCATGCAGGAGGGTGATGTTCAGATTAAGGGGTATCCGGTGCGGCTGCCGCTCGATCTGATGCTGGTGTTCACGGCGAACCCCGAGGACTACACGGCGCGCGGCAAGATCATCACACCGCTGAAAGACCGCATCGGCAGCGAGATCCGGACGCACTATCCCGTGGCGTTGGAGCAGGGCATTTCGATCACGGAGCAGGAGGCGTGGCTCACGCGGCAGTCGCCGGTCGAGGTGCGGGTGCCGGACTATATGAAGGAGGTCGTGGAGCAACTGGCGTTTCTGGCGCGCGAGGACAAGCGGATCGATAAGCGCTCCGGCGTGTCGCAGCGGCTGCCGATCTCGGTGCTGGAGAATGTGGTGTCGAACGCGGAGCGGCGGGCGCTGCGGGCGAAGGAGTCGGTGGCAGTGCCGCGGATTCTGGACCTGTACTCGGCGCTGCCGGCGATCACGGGCAAGCTCGAGCTGGAGTACGAAGGCGAGCTGAAGGGCGGCGACGCGGTGGCGCGGGAGATCATCCGCACCGCTGTCGGAAAGGTGTACGACCACTACTTCGAAGGCAGCAACGTCGCGCAGATCGTGCAGTGGTTCGATCTCGGGGGCTCGTTAAAGCTCGACGAGTTTGTCGATTCGGAAAGCATGGCGCGGCAGTTGGGTGGCATTCAAGGCCTGATGGAAAAGACGAAAGCGCTGGGGCTGACGGCGAACGAGCCGGATGCCGTAAGGGCGGCCGCGGCGGAGTTCGTCTTGGAAGGACTCCACGCGCACAAGCGAATCGCGAGGAACGAGGAAAGAGGGTTCTCCGCGGAAGAGAAGACGAGGGAGAGGAAAGAAGAAGTCAAAGAAAGGCCGAATTTCAGAAGGCAGTACAACTGAGAGGAAATGGCCGCGTTCGTTTTTTATGAAGTGGATCCGCTATTCCAAATACACCGGTGAGGATCTCGGGATCGACGCCCAGGATCTTCTGAAGGCCCTTTCCGATTTTCTTTTGGAGAGCGGATTCAATACGCAGTACATGCCTTTCAGCGAGTGGAACCAGCACACGCTGGAGGATTTGAAGAAGGCCATCCAGCAGGCGCTCGAAGAGGGCCGGATGTTCGACGACCAGAATTTGCAGGAGATGATGGAGCGCCTGCAGAACATGTCGCCGGAGCAGATGGAGAAGCTGCTCGACAACCTGATCCAGAAGATGGTGGACGAGGGACAGATCACGATCGACGAGCCGTCGGACCAGCAGGCGCCGGCGCCGGGGGTCGGCATGGGCAAGGACACCAAGGTCAAGTTCGAGGTGACCGACAAGTCGCTCGACTTCCTCGGGTTCAAGACGCTGAAGGATCTGCTGGGATCTCTCGGGAAATCGAGCTTCGGACGGCATGACACGCGCGACCTGTCGACGGGCATCGAGGCGTCGGGGTCGACCAAGCAGTACGAGTTCGGCGACACGCTGAATCTCGACGTGAGCGAGACGCTGTTTCACGCGATCCGGCGCGAGGGCGCGAAGGTCCCGCTCGACATGGACTACTCGGACCTGCACGTCCATCAGTGCGAGTATCAGAGCTCCTGCGCGACGGTCCTGATGCTGGATTGTAGCCACAGCATGATCCTATATGGGGAGGATCGGTTCACGCCGGCGAAGAAGGTCGCGCTGGCGCTGGCGCACCTGATCCGCACGCAGTATCCGGGGGACAGCCTGCGGTGCGTGCTGTTCCACGATTCGGCGGAGGAGCTGGCGCTGAGCCAGTTGGCGCGGGTGCAGGTCGGGCCATATTACACGAACACGCGCGACGGGCTGATTCTGGCGCAGAAGCTCCTCAACCAGGAGCGCAAGGACATGCGCCAGATCGTCATGATCACGGACGGCAAGCCGAGTTGTCTGACGCTCGAAGACGGTCGAATGTACAAGAATGCGTTCGGCCTCGATCCGCTGGTGATCAGCAAGACGCTGGAGGAAGTGAATCGCTGCAAGAAGCAGGGGATTCTGATCAACACGTTCATGCTGGCGAGCGATTACGGGCTCGTCAACTTCGTCCAGAAGGTGACGGAGATTTGTAGAGGGAAGGCGTACTTCACGACGCCGTTCACGCTCGGGCAATACCTGCTGATGGACTACATGAATCGGAAAACGCGCACGATCCACTAGGTTTGCTTCCGATTACAATGTGGCCATGGCGGGCTTGAAGTGGAGCGAGTCGAATGCGGTGTTCGTCCCGCAAATTGACGACGAGCACAAGGACATCTTCGCGGCCGTGGCGGAGCTCGACGAAGCCTCGAGCGGCGGTGATTTGCCTCGGGTGCGGAAGCTAACGCAGCGCTTGACGGCGCGAATGTCGGAGCACTTTGCGCACGAAGAGCGGCTGATGCGGGCGGCGCGGTACGAATCCCTGCGGTGGCATAAGCAGCGGCACGACGGGGCGCGGAAACGCATGGACCTCTTCGCGGCGCGAATCCACGTCGGCGAGTTGCCGGCGGCCGTCGAACTTGCTCAGTACATCCGGACCTGGCTTCCGGACCATGCTGCCGTTGCCGACCGGATGATGGGGGCGGCGCTCCGCAATCACCGCCTCTCGACGTGGAAGGTGACGTTCCAGGCGGGCACGAAGCCGCTCGATTCCTGTTCGTGGGTAAGGGCGGACGGAGAACCGTTCGAGCCTTAATCTTCGACCACTTCGTCCAGCGGGATCACGATCGGGGAGCCGGGGATGCGCAGCGTATGCTCCTCGACGGGCTCGACTCCGGCGGCGGTCCAGAGTTCGCTTTCAAGCGACTTGGGGTCGACGATCCAGACGCGCGGCACTCCGTTCGCGACCAGGTCTTGCGCTTTGCGCCGAACGCTTGGCATGCGATCCTCCGGCGAGAGGATCTCGATCCACAGCAGCGGCGGCACGGACGGGATCTGGCCTTCGAAGCCGGCGGCCGGGTAAATGCAAACGTCGGGAATCGGATACCAGCGGTCGCGGACTTTCGTCCGGAGTTCCGTGTAGGCCCGGATCTCCCAGCGTTTGCGGCGCTGGTGAAGGTATGAAGCAAGTGCCGTTTGCAAGAACGCGTGCCGTTCTTCTCCCACGTTTCGCTCCACGAGCATGCCGTCTCGATATTCCATATCGGGGGAGTACGACGTGCGGAGATAATCTTCCAGGGAGATCAGCGTCCCGGCGCTCATGTCCTCACGATACCACTCGGCTATAATCCTGGTTTGAACCCGAAAATTGCATTCCTTTTTCCCGGCCAGGGCTCGCAGGCCACGGGCATGGGCAAGGCGCTGGCGGACACTTACCCCGCGGCGCGGCGCATCTTCCAGGAGGCCGACGATGCTCTCGCCTTCCCTATCTCACGCCTCTGTTTTGCCGGCCCCGACGAGCAGTTGAAGCTCACCGAGAACACGCAGCCGGCGTTGCTGACGGTCTCGATCGCAGCGCTCGCGGTGCTGCGCGAGAACGGTCGCACGGCGGACTATGTCGCGGGACATTCGCTCGGCGAATACTCGGCGCTGGTGGCGGCGGGCAGCCTCTCGTTCGCCGACGCGGTCCGGCTGGTGCGCAAGCGCGGACGGTACATGCAGGAGGCCGTGCCGCCGGGCGTCGGCGCGATGGCCGCGCTGCTCAAGATGCCAGACGGGAAGCTCGACGGCGTGCTCGCCGCAGCTGCGCAGGGCGAGGTGGTCACGGCCGCCAATCTGAATTCGCCGGAGCAGGTCGTGATCGCTGGAAACGCGGGCGCGGTCGGACGCGCGATCGAGTTGGCGAAAGCGGCGGGCGCGCGGCGCGCGGTGCTGCTGCCCGTCAGCGCGCCGTTCCACTGTCCGCTGATGACCCCGGCGCAGCAGCGTCTGCGCGCGGATCTCGACGCCACCGAGTTCCGCGACCTCACGACCCCGCTGATCAACAACTGGCAGGGGCGCGAGATCCGCACCGGCGCCGAGGCGCGCGAAGGGCTCTATCAGCAGGTGCCGAACCCGGTGCGGTGGGTGGACACGATCCGTTATCTCGCCTCGCAGGGAGTCACGCGGGCAATCGAGGTCGGCGCGGGGATGGTGCTGACCGGGTTGCTGCGGGCGATCGAACCCGGCATCGCGGGCGCGAAATTCGGCGAACCGGCGGACCTCGCAACGCTGTGATCCGGGCCGCCGCCATCGCGTGTTGTGCGCTCGTGCTGGCGGCGGGTTCGGCGACCGCGCAGGTGTCGGCGTGCGCGCCGTGTCACGCCGAGATCGCGGCGAGCTTCGCGAAGACGGGCATGGGCCGGTCCTTTTATCGGATGACGCCCGGGCCGTTCCCGGCGAAGCCGTACTATCACGAGCCGTCGGACAGTTACTTCGCGATGGTCGTGCGCGAGGGACACGTCTATCAGCGGCGGTGGCAGCTCGATCTCGCGGGCAAGGAAACCAACGTCGACGAGAAGCAGGTCGATTTCGTCATGGGGTCTGGCAACCACGCGAAGACGTACCTCCATCTCACGCCGCGCGGCGCGCTGCAACAGTTGCCACTGGGATGGTACGCCGAGCAGGGCGGGCTCTTCGCGATGAATCCGGGCTACGACCGTCCCGACTATCCCGGCTCCACGCGCGCGATCTCGTACGAGTGCATGGCGTGCCACAACGGCTATCCCAAGATTCCGGCGGCGAATCGCGAGGAGGGCGCGGAGGCGCGTTACCTCGCGCCGCTGCCCACAGGAATCGACTGCCAGCGCTGCCACGGCGACGCGAAAGAGCATATCGCGACCTCGGGCCGAGCGGCGGTGACCAATCCGGCAAAGCTGCCGCCGGACCGCGCGATGGAGGTGTGCCTGCAATGCCACCTCGAGACCAGCAGCCGGTTGCTGCCGCATTCGATTCAGAAACACGGCCGCGCGCCATTCTCGTACACGGCGGGGCAGCCGCTCTCCGATTTCCTGGCGACGTTCGACCGCGCGGCGGGGCAGAACACCGCGGTCGAGGTAGCCGGCGGGGCGTATCGATTCCGCCAGTCGCTGTGCTTCACGAAGAGCGCGGGCAAGATGAGCTGCACCACGTGCCACAACCCGCACGACATCCCGCGCGGCGCGGCGGCGGTCGCGCATTACAACCAGGTCTGCGCGGGCTGCCACGCCGATGCGCACCGCAAGACGGAAAACTGCGTCGGCTGCCACATGCCGAAGACCCGCACGGACGACGCCGTCCACATCGTCATCACCGACCATCGAATTCAACGCGGTCCCGTGGCGCCGGAGAAGCTGACCGCGGAAAAAGCGGAGACGCACGAGACCCCGGCGACGTCGTATCGCGGACCGGTCGTGCCGTACTACCCGGCGAAGGCGGAGCCGCTCTACGAGGCAGTGGCGCAGACGCGCGACGGCAGCAATTTGCAAGCTGGGTTGCCGCGGCTCGCGTCGCTGATGGCGCAGCAGAAGCCGGCGCACGCGGGATTCTGGGTCGATCTCGGCGAGGCGCACCGTGCGGCGGGCGACGCGGCGGGCGCGGCGCGCGCGTTCGAGGAGGCGCTCGCACGGTCGCCGGAGTCCTCTGTGATTCTGCTGAAGCTCGGAAATCTGTGGATCGAAGCGCGGCAGTGGGTGAAGGCGGAAGCGGTGCTGCGGCGCGCGACCGTCCGCGCGCCCAACGACGGGCTCGCGTGGGGACTGCTCGGCTGGACGCTCTGGCAGCAGGAGAAGCGTGCGGAGGGTCGCGCGGCGCTGGAAAAGGCGGTGCGGCTCGAACCGGAAGTGCCGGAGCTGCGCAATTATCTCGGCGGGCTGTTGGCGGGCGCTGGGGATCGCGCGGGCGCGGTGCGGGAATTTCGCGAGGCGGTGCGGCTCTCGCCCGGGATCGCCGAGTGGCGCGCCAACCTGGCGGGGATGCTCGCGTCGCTCGGCCAGATTCCGGAAGCGCGCTACCACTTCGAGCAGGCGCTGCGATTCAAGCCGGATTACGCGCAGGGGCGCTTCGATTACGCGCGACTGCTGGCGGCGACGGGCGAGATGGCGGAGGCCGAGAAGCACGCGCGGATGGCGGTCGAGGCCGATGCCTCGAATGCGGGCGCGCACGAATTGTGGGGAGCGCTCATGGCCGCGCGCCGCGACTACGACGGAGCGCAGCGGGAGCTCGAACTCGCCGTGAAGCTCGCGCCGGGATTCGGGAAGGCGCAGTACGAGCTCGGGATGGTGCTGTACTCGAAGGGAGAGACGGCCGCTGCCCTCGTGCATCTGCGGGCAGGGGCTGCGGCCGGCGATTCGGACGCGGCGGGGTTTCTGAAATCGATCGGCAAGTGAGTTCAACGAGCCGCGACAGTAATGGAGCGGTCGATGCAGTGGTACAGACCGGCGACATGCGTGACACATTTCGGCGTTGGCCGCCGATGGCGTTTTCCTGCATTGGTCATTTTGGCGACTGGTGCTCGCGGTCAAGGATTCGCTCGCCGCTCAACAGATAACGCGCCCTTGACCGCTCCGCGCCAGTCGCGGGGACAACTTCACCATAGAAGAGGAAAAGGCCGCTTTCAGGCCCGCTTTTGGGGAGCAGCTGTCACCCATGTTCCCGGCCGGTCATAGTAGTGGCTGATTCGTTCGCTAAGACAACCGCTCCATAACTGTCGCGGCTCGTTGGGTCAGTTCTCCGTCGGCTGTTTTTCGGCGGTTTCGACGACTAGCATCGCGAGCTGCGTCTTCGTCTTCTCCAGCTTCAGGCCGAACTGTTCGCGCAGCGCGTTGACGAAGGCCTCATCCGGATCGCCCTTTTCCAGCCGGATCGGAAAGTTGAAGCGTCCTTCGGCGCCCGTGCGGTCGAGGACGGGCGTGTGGAGCGGCCCGGAGAGCAGGTCGGCGAGCTGCTCCATGGTCGTGTTCTGGAGGTCGAAGCCTCCCGCCGCGGGCCCGACGCCGCTTTCGCCGGCGGCATCGTCCGACTTGTGGATTTTCAGCTTCGTCACCGTCAGCGCGTACGCCGGCGCTTCGCGCGTCTCGCGATGGAGGACGAGCTGGAAGCGGTCCGCCAGCAGTTTCTGGAGCATCAGCCGGAGCGTCGAGACAGGCGTGTCGGCGGGCGCCTTGGCGAGGACTTCATAGCGAGCGAGATCGCCGCCCAGCCAGCCCGGCGAACCGAGCCACGAGGGTCCCGAGATCTGGTAGTCCTTCACGTCGTACGCCCACTTGATCATGGCCCGCAACCGGACGTTGCTCATCGTGAGATTGCCGGGCCGCGCGAGGATATGCTCGTTGCCGTAGCCCGGTCGAAGGTTCGCCGTCAGTTTCACCGACGCCACGTCGAAGCTCTGCGCCGAGGCGGCGATCGCGAACCCGAACAGGAGGGCGGAGAAACTCATAATCCGAAGCATAAGACATTCGGCCCCGCCGCGACCGCAACATATTGTTTCCCGGCCCACGTGAACGTCATCGGACCGGCCTTCATCCGGACGTTGGTCGGGAACTGCCACAGCGTTTTTCCGCTGCGCTGATCGGCGGCAGTGAAGCCGCCGTTGGGCTGTCCGTAGAAGAGGAGGCCGCCGGCAGTGGCGAGGACGCCGGTCCACGTCTTGGCGCGCGCGGCGCCGGGCTGCGGGACCTCCCACGCAATCTCGCCGGTGTCGATATTGAGGGCGCGGAGATAGCGCTGGCCGGTCTGGTCGGGATAGCCGGTCGGCTTGCCGGTGCATTCCTCGAGCGTCATCACATAGTAGAGACGCGTGGCGGGCGACCACGCCGTTGCGTCCCAATTGGCGGCGTCGCTGGGACAGCCGCGCGGGTCGGCGACCACGGGCCGTCCATCCTTGCCGATCGCGGTGGCCCAATCGACGCGGCGGAGGAAGGGCTTCGCCAGCAGCACCGCTCCGTTGGTGCGGTCGAGGACGTAGAAAAAGCCATTGCGATCGGCGTGCAGGAGCAGCTTCGCCGCCTTCCCTCGATACTCGGTGTCGACGAGGACGTTGGGCTCGGTGGCGTCGCGGTCCTTCACGTCATGCGGCGTGAACTGATAGTGCCAACGGATCGCGCCGGTGCGCGGATCGAGAGCGAGAACGCAGTTGGTGTAGAGGTTGTCGCCGGGACGGTCGCGGTCGTCGCTATCGGGCCACGGATTGCCGGTGGCCCAGTAGAGCGTGTCGGACGCGGCATCGTACGAGCCGGTGAGCCACGTCGAGCCGCCGCCGGTGATGGGCTCCTTGCCCTGCCACGTTTCGATGCCGGGCTCGCCGCGTCGAGGGACGGTCCAGGTGCGCCAGGCGAGCGCACCGGTCTCCGCCTGGTATGCGGCGACGAAGCCGCGGATGCCGTGGTCCGCGCCGGCGACGCCCGCGATCACGGTGTCGTGAACGATCAGCGGCGCGACCGTGCCGCCATATTCGTGATGCTCGCCGGGCATGTCGGGGGCGAGCGTCTTTTCCCAGACGAGACTGCCATTGGAGCGGTCGAGCGCGAGCAGGTGGGCGTTGTCGGTGACGAAGAAGAGCTTGTCGCGGAGCAGCGCGACGCCGCGATTGGTGCCCAGGCGCGCGTCGCCGGAGAGGCCGGGGCTCGGCGGGCGCGAGTACTGCCACAGCGGACTGCCGGTGAGGACGTCGAGCGCGACCACCTGATTCGGGCCGGTGACGTAGAGGACGCCGTCGGCCGCGATCGGCGTCGTTTCGAGTCCGAAATACTGCAACGGGAAGACCCACTTCAGATGGAGCGCGGAGATGTTCGCGGTGGTGATCTCTTTCAGCGGACTGTAGCGATTGCCGGAGTCGCTGCCGTTGTAGGTGCGCCAGTCGCCGGGCTGCGGCGGTCCCCACTCGCGCTTCGCGGCGGGCGCGGGCGGCGGCGGCAGGATCGTGTCGTTATTGATGCGGCGGAGATAGCGCGCGAGATTCAGCAGGTCCGCGGCGGGAAGGTCGGCGAAGGCAGGCATGCCCGCGGCGGGGTTGCCGTGCTCGAGATACGCGCGGAGTTGGTCGACGGTTTGCGCGGCGACGCGCGCGTTGTTGGCGAGGCCCGGGGCCTGCGCGCCGCCGCGAGCGTCGTCGCCGTGACATCCGGCGCAGCGCGTCGCGAAGGGCTGCTGCGCGGCGAGCAGAATGGGAACGAAGAGGAGGAGGACTCGCATCAGTTTTCCGTGGGCCGCTCGATGCGATCGATCACGATCACGTCCACCGGACGTCGCTTCGCTTCGAGTTTCAACCCGGCTTGCTCCTGTAGTGCGGTGAAGAGCGAAGGCAGCGGCGAGTCGATGACATTCTCGGGCGCGAACGCGAGATTGAACTTGTACTTGCCCGTGAGGCCGGTCTCGTCGAAGACGCGCTTATCGACCTGATTTTCGAGGATGCTGACCAGCATGCCAATTGTGGCGCCGCCGTCGTTGGCGATCTTGCCGCGCGCCAGCTTGAGCTTGAACTTCTCGTTCTCGTCGGCGGCGGCGAGCTTGGGACCGTTCTTCGCGACCGTCAGGACGTAGGCCGGCATCTCGCGCGGCTCACGGCGAACCACCAGTTGAAAGCGGTCTTCGAGGAGCGCGCGGATGCGATCGGAGAGGTCGTCGTCGGCGAAGCCGGGACGTTTGGGCACGTAGCCTTCGGGCGGCTTGGCGTTGATGGTGTAGGCCTCGGAGCGGGTCCAGGCGGGCGCGTTGACGATCTGAAAGGGTTTGACCTTGTACGCGATCTGGATCAGGAAATCCAGCGTCATGTTGGCGTTGAACCCTCCGCCATTGGTGACCTGGATCGGCGGCACCCTGGAATCCGGCGCGGTGCGCTTCACGGAAACCACCTCGAACGACTGCGGCTGTTGCGCGAGGAAGCAGAAGAGGAAGGCGTGGGCGAGCATCAGTTCTCCGTCGGTCTCTGGATGGAATCGACGACGATCACTTCGACGGGCCGCCGTTTGGCTTCGAGTTTCAGCCCGAGCTGTTCCGGAATGGCCGTGAACAGCGAGGGGCCGTTGGCGTCGGGCAGGTTGTCGGGCGTCCAGTGGAGGTCGAACCGGTAGAAGCCGGTCAGCCCCGTCTCGTCGATTACTTTGCGGCCGGCGCGGTTTTCGAGCGAGGTGACGAGCCACGACATCGGCGCGCCGCCTTCGTTGGCGACCTGCGTCCGGCTCATGCGCAGGTTGGTGATCTCGTGCTTCTCCGATTCCGGCATCTTCGGCCCGTTCTTCGCGATCGTCAGAACGTACACCGGCATCTCGCGCATCTCTCTATGGACGACGAGGTGGAAGCGGTCGGCGAGCAGCGCGCGCAGGCGCTCGAGGAGTTCGTCCTCACGCTTACCGGGGACCTTCTGGACGGTCCCGGGCGCGGTGCGAGCGATGATCGTGTAGTCCTCGGAATGCGCCCACTCGGGCAGGTTCACGACTTGGAAGGGCGCGACTTTGTAGGCGATCACGAGGAAGAAGTCGAGCGTTGCCTTGGCGTCGATGCCGCCGCCGCCCGTAACCGTGAACGGCGGCCTGTAGGCCGTGGACGTGCTCCGTTTCACCGACGCCACGTCGAAGGTCAGGTCTTGCGCGGAGAGAAGTCCGAGGAGCAAGGCCACGGCGCGCATCCCGAGATCTTATCGCACCAGTTCGTCGACGCGCCGGAGCGAAGGGAAGAACTTCGCCCAGAGAGCCACGACGACGATCGTCCCGATACCGCCGATGAGCACAGCGGGCACGGTCCCGAAAAACTTCGCGGTCACGCCGGACTCGAACTGGCCGACCTCGTTGGACGCGCCGATGAAGACGCCGTTGACCGCGCTCACACGGCCGCGCATCTCGTCGGGGGTGCCGAGTTGGACCAGGGTATGGCGGACGATCACGCTCACCATGTCGCAGGCGCCGGTGGCGGCGAGCGCCGCCATGGAAAGAACGAAACTGTGGGAGATCGCGAAGGCGACCGTGAAGACGCCGAAGCCGGCCACGCACCAGAGCATGGCCGCGCCCGCGCGCCGGCGAAGCGGATAGTGGGCCATGAGGATCGCCACCAGCACCGCGCCGAGACCGGGCGAGGCCCGCAGCACTCCGAGACCCGTCGCGCCGGCGTGGAGGATATCGCGCGCATACACCGGGAGGAGCGCGACGGAGCCGCCGAGCAGCACCGCGAACAGGTCGAGACTGATCGCGCCGAGCAGGATGCGGTTGCGCCGGATGTAGCGCAGGCCTTCGAGGACGTAGGCCATCGACGCCACGCCGCGCGGCCGCTGCACGCCGCTCACGTGGACCATCGCCATCAGGAAGAGCGAGGCGACGTAGAACGCCGCCGCGGCGGCATACACGGGGACGGGGCTGCCGGTAATGCCGTAGATCACGCCGCCGACCATGGGCCCGAGCACCTGCGCCGCCTGAAAGATCGAGGAGCCCCAAGCCACGGCATTCGGGAAATGCTCGGCCGCGACGAGTTGGGGGAGCAGCGCCTGCGACGTCGGGCCGCTGAACGCGCGCACGACGCCGTTTGCCAGGAGCACGGCGTAAATCGGGTAAACCGACGTGAGGCCGCGGAGTGTGAGCACGAGCAGAAGAATCGAGCAGACGGAGAAGGCGGCGTAGCAGCAGGTGAGGATGGCGCGGCGCGGGAAACGATCGGCGGTGTGGCCGGCGAGGAGGAAGAGGAAGACGCCGGGCAGGAATTGCGCGAGTCCCACCAGCCCGAGGTCGAGCGGATGGTTGGTGATCGCGTACACCTGCCAGCCCACGGCGACCGCCTGCATCTCCGACGTCGCGGTCGCGAGGAAGCGGGCGATCATGTACAGGCGGAAACTCGGGTAGCGGAATGCGATGCGGCCGTCGGACAACTTCTTATTGTACGGGTGGAACTTTCGCCAACCCGCGGGGTCTATCGGAACATGGGCGAATTGCGGCTGGCATGGCGTGAGTTGCGGCGAAATGGAACCATTACCGTTGCGGCGGTCGTGGCCTTGGCGCTCGGTATCGGCGCCGGGACCGCGGTGTTCAGCGTGGTGGACCGCATCCTCTTCCGCAGTTTGCCGTACCGAAATCCCGAGCGGCTGGTGTCCTTCGGTATGGTCGCGCCGATCATCCCGCAGGAGTTCATGCTCGGGTACGACTTCTACGACTGGCGCGATGCCGCGTCGTCACCGTTCGAAGCGGTCGGCGGCTGGAGCACGGCGGCTTCGGAGTGCGACTTCAATGACACCAATCCGGCGCGCCTGCACTGTCTGCGGATGGATTCGAACCTGCTGCGGACGCTGGGCACGACAGTGGCGGTGGGGCGCGAATTTACCCGGCAGGACGAGCGTGCGGGCGGCCCGCAGATCGCGCTGATCTCGTCAACGCTGTGGCGGTCGCGGCTCGGCGGCGACCGCGCCGTGCTCGGCAAGAAGATCCGCGTCGACGGGCAGGATGTGACGGTCGTCGGTGTGCTGCCCGCGGACTTCGAGCTGCCGACGCTGGACCGGCCCGACGTCGTTTTTCCGCAAATGCTCGGCGATGCGGATCAGACGGCGCGGCGCTTCACGATACCCCTGTATTGTGTGGGCCGGCTGAAGCCCGGCGTCACACAGCAGCAGGCGCTCGCGATGCTCGAGCCGCTATTCCAGCAGGCGATGCTGGCTGTGCCGGCAGCCTTCCGCAAGGATGTCTCGCTGCGGATCCGCGACGTGCGCGACCGGCAGATTCACGATGCGCGGCTGGCCTCGTGGGTGCTCCTCGGGGCGGTGTTGGCGGTGCTGCTGATCGCGTGCGCGAATGTCGCGAATCTGCTGCTGGCGCGGGCGGCGGCGCGCGAGCGCGACACGGCGATTCGGGTAGCGCTCGGCGCCGGCCGTGGAAGGCTGGCGCGGCAGGCGTTGACGGAGAGCGTTCTGTTGGCGGCGATCGGCGGCGCGGCGGGCTGTGCGCTGGCCTTCGGTCTCCTGCGCGCGTTTACGGCGATGGCTCCGGAAGGCATCCCGCGGTTGAACGAGGCGCGGCTCGACGGGCGCGTGCTGCTGTTCACCTTGGCCGTGTCGTTACTCTCCGGAGTGCTGTTCGGTTTGGCTCCGGCGCTGCGGCGCGCGCGGCTGGAGGCGCTCGGCGCAGGACGCTCGGCCGCTCCGGGCGGATCGCGCTTCCGGCAGGTGCTGGTGGCGGCGCAGATCGGCGTCTCGCTCGTGCTGCTGACGGGCGCGGGCCTGCTGCTGCGCAGTCTGTGGAACCTGGAAAACCAGCCGCTCGGCATTCAACCGGGCGGCGCGCTCACCGCCTCGGTGACGCTCGGCCGGACCCTGTATCCCGATCCGGCAAAGCGGCTCGCGTTCTTCGAAGCGATGGAGCAGCGGCTGCGGAGCATCCCCGGAGTGGAGGTCGCGATCTCGGACTCGCTGCCGCCGTTCGACGAGATGACGCACTCGACATTATATGGCGCGATCAACGTCCGCGGACGGGCGGAGTACAGCAACGGCACCGGCGGGAACGTGACGTGGCGGTCGGTGACCCCGAATTACTTCTCCGTGCTGCGGATTCCGATCCGGCGCGGGCGCGCGTTCGAAGAGGCGGATCGCGATCCCGACCGCAACGTTGTCATCCTGAGCGAGTCGCTGGCGAGGCGCATGTTCCCGAATCAGGACCCGATCGGGCAGCAGATCCAGCCGGGCAAGGTGGGGCCGTGGCGAACCGTGATCGGCGTCGTCGAGGACGTGAAGAATAACGGCCTGCTGGAACGCAGCGATCCCGAGTATTACGTCGCGCGGAAACACTCGGCGGACGGTGTGGGCCGGGCTGCGACGGCGATTGTGCGGACGGCGGGTAGCGATCGGGCGCTGGCGCCGTGGGTGCGGTCGCAACTCGCGGAGCTGGACGCGGCGCTGCCGGTGGAGATCGCTCCGCTGGCGCAAAAGATCGGCAAGTTGGCGGAGAGGCCGCGGTTCAACGCAGTGCTGCTCGGTCTCTTCGCGTCGGTCGGACTGCTGCTCGCCGCGGTCGGCTTGTACGGCGTGATCTCGTTCCTGGTGACGCAGAGGACCGGCGAGATCGGGATTCGCATGGCGCTCGGCGCGACCCCCGGGTCGGTGAGCCGGCTGGTATTGCGGAGCGCGGCGATGTGGACGGCAGGCGGCGCCGCGGTAGGAATCGCGGGCTCGATCGCGGTCGCGCGGCTGCTGGACCGGATGCTGTTCGGCGTCTCGTCGAAGGACCCGTGGACGTTGGCCGCGGCATCGGTGGGGCTGTTCGCGATCGCCTTAGCGGCAGCGTGGGTCCCGGCGCGCCGCGCGTCGCGCGTGGAGCCGATGCAGGCGCTACGCGGAGAGTAGGTACAACCGAATTTGGGCAAGTTGCCCAACTTTGAAGTTGTAAGTTATTGAAAACAAGCGGTCTTCGTCTGAGTTTTTGGGCAACTTGCCCAAAAACTCACGGCAGCGTCGCGATCCACTGCTCCATGCGGCGGTAGTGCGAGCCCTTCCAGTACACGCGGCGGCAGCGCGGACACTGGCGGAAGTCGTCATAGCTCTCGGCGGTCCGCGGCGGGAGGCGATCGAGGACTCGCTGCTTCGGGACATCGACGAGCTCCGTATTGCACGCCATACAGCGGGTGAACGGGCGGATCGCGCGGGCAAGGTCGAAGCGGGCGATGATCTCGGCGGCCTGGCGGCGGCTATCGGTCTCGCGCAGCCAATAGCCCTGCGTCACATTGCCGCGCTTCAGCAGGCCGCGGTCGCGCGTGAGCAGCACCCGTCTCTCTTCGGCAGCGATTGCCGCGATCTCCGCGTCGTCGAAGCAACTCCGGTAGAACGTGTCGAAGCCCAGCATCCGTAGGTACGCGGCGAGCCTGCCGAGGTGGACGTCGAGCACGAACCGCGGGTCGTCGAGCGGGTATGTGGCGGGGTAGACGATGACGCGGTCGCCATCGCGATAGCGATAGGCGGCGGGTACGACGGCGCCATTCACCTCGATGCGTCCGATCTCGGTATGGGGGACGCCGCTGCTCTCGACGATGTCGAGGATCGTGCCGGGAACAACGAACGTCCGTTCGAGCTCGGGCGCGGCATGATCGGTCAGCGGCCCTTCGAAGCGGAGGTAGACGCGTCCCGGTTCCACACCCTCATGCTACCGGACCGGTTGATATAATCGAGCCGCGATATGGGCACAAAAATCAATCGAGTGATGTTGATGACCGTCTTGACGGGAGTGTGCGCGGCGGCGGGGCCGGACCGCGTGAAGATCGCGAACGGGACCATCGAAGGGACCGGGCCGCAGGCTTCGGGAGTCCGGCATTTCAAAGGCATTCCGTACGCGGCGCCGCCCGTCGGAGCACTGCGCTGGCGCGAACCGCAACCGGTGAAGAACTGGAGCGGCGTCAAGGAGACGAAACAATTCGGGCCGCGCTGCATGCAGTTGGCGGTGTTCGGCGATATGAATTTCCGGTCGAACGGAATGGGCGAGGACTGTCTGTATCTGAACGTGTGGACGCCGGCGAAAGCGGCGAGCGAGCGGCGGCCGGTCCTGGTGTACTTCTTCGGCGGCGGGTTCATCGCGGGCGACGGGTCGGAGCCGCGCTACGACGGCGAGAGCATGGCGTCGAAGTATGGGATCGTCGCGGTGACCGTGAATTACCGCCTCGGCGTGTTCGGGTTTATGGCGCATCCGGAACTCACGAAGGAGTCGCCGCACCACGCGTCGGGAAACTATGCGCTGCTTGATCAGAGCGCGGCGCTGCGCTGGGTAAAGCAGAACATCGCGGCGTTCGGCGGCGACCCGGCGAAGATCACGATCGCGGGCGAGTCGGCAGGGTCGATCTCGGTGAGCGCGCAGATGGCGTCGCCGCTCTCGAAGGACCTGATCGCGGGCGCGATCGGCGAGAGCGGGTCGATCATCGGGGCGCTGGCTCCGGCGCCGCTCGCGCAGGTCGAGGAGGCCGGGACGAAGTTCGCGGCGTCGCAGAACGCGGCGGACCTCGCGGCGCTCCGCGCGATCCCGGCGGATAAGTTGCTGGAGGCGGCGGGCAAGCAGGGGGTCCCGCGCTTCACGCCGGCGCTCGACGGCTACTTCTTCCCGGACACGCCGGCGGCGCTCTTCGATTCGGGCAAGCAGGCGCATGTGCCGCTGCTCGCCGGGTGGAACTCGGAGGAGCAAGGCGCGCGCTCGGTGCTGGGCCGCGACGAGCCGACGAAGGAGAATTTCGAGAAGGCGGTGACCCGGCTGTACGGCGCGGACGCGAAGGCGGTGCTGGCGGAGTACGCGCCGGCGACGGACGCCGACGTGGTGCAGGTCGCGACGGATCTGGCGAGCGACCGCTTCATCGCGTACAGCACGTGGCGCTGGATCGACGCGGCGGCGAAGACGGGCGGCAAGCCGGTCTATCGCTATTACTATTCGCGGCCGCGTCCGAAGATGACGCCGGAGATGGGGAATGCGACGCCGGGACTCGCGGGCGGGGTCGTGCGCGGCGGGCGGGGCACGCCGCCACCGCCGGCGCGCGGCGCGGTCCATTCCGCGGAGATCGAATACGCGATGGGGAATCTCGCGACGAACAAAGTGTACGCGTGGACACCCCAGGATTACGAGGTCTCCGCGACGATGCAAAAGTACTTCGCGAACTTCGTGAAGACGGGCGACCCGAACGGTCCGGGGCTGGCGAAGTGGCCCGCGGTCGTGGAGGGAGGCCCCGCGCAGTTCCTCAAGATCGACGTGGAGACGAAGGCGGAGACGGAGCAGCACCGGGGTCGGTATCTTCTCATGCAGAAGCTGGCGGAGAGGAAGTAAGGACCTTTCGCGTCCCGTCCTGCACACGGGTGTATACTGCATTTGCAATGAGGGGATGGGTTCTGGCGTTGGCGATCGCGGCCAGTGCGCGCGCTGAGGTGCGTTTCAATCGCGATATCCGGCCGATCATGGCCGAGACCTGCTTCCGGTGCCACGGTCCGGATAAGAGCTCGCGGATGGCCGGGATGCGGCTCGATCTGCGCGACGAGGCCACGCACCCGACGAAGAGCGGCGTCGTCCCGATCGTGCCGGGCGATCCCGATAAGTCGGCGATTATCCAGCGGATCTTCGCGACCGGCGCGCGCGTCATGCCGCCCGCCTTCATCCATAAAGAGCTGACACCGGCGCAGAAGAACACCATCCGCCAGTGGGTCGCGGAGGGCGCGAAGTACGAGGGGCACTGGGCGTATCAACCGATCACGCGACCGGCCGTGCCGGGTGACGGCAACCCGGTCGACGCGTTCATTCGCGAACGGCTGGAACGTGAGGGACTGAAGCCCTCGCCCGAGGCCGACCGGCGGACGCTGATCCGGCGCGTGTCGTTCGACCTGACCGGCGTGCCGCCGACGCCCGGCGAGACGGCGGCGTTCGTCAACGACAAGTCTCCGAACGCCTACGAGAAGCTCGTGGACCGGCTGCTGGCGTCGCCGCGATATGCGGAACAGCAGGCGCTGCACTGGCTCGACTTCGTCCGGTACGCGGACACCTGCGGCTTTCACGGCGATAATGCGCTGCCCGCGTGGCCGTATCGCGATTACGTTCTGCACTCGTTCCGCGACAACAAACCGTTCGACGAATTCACGCGCGAGCAACTGGCGGGCGATTTGATTCCGAACGCGACGATCGAGCAGAAGGTGGCGTCGGCGTACAACCGGCTGAACCGGACGTCGGCGGAGGGCGGATTGCAGGCGAAGGAGTATCTGGCGAAGTACGCGGCGGACCGCGTGCGGACCACCGCAGCCGTGTGGATGGGCAGCACGGTCGGTTGCGCGGAGTGCCACGACCACAAGTTCGATCCGTTCCTCTCTCGCGATTTCTACTCGATGAAAGCGTTCTTCGCCGACATCAAAGAGACGGGGCTGGTGCCGGACCGCGGCAAGAACGCGTGGGGCTCGCAGCTCGCGATGCCCACGCCGGAGCAGGCCGCGCGGGAGAAGGAATTAGCCAGCCAGATCGAAACCGCGCGCGAGCGGCTGGCGGCGAAGATGAAGGAGCTCGAGCCGCAGCAGGTGGCTTGGGAAAAGAAGATCCTGGCGCAGTTCGAGGCTGGCGAGCTGGCGTGGCGCTTCCAGCGTCCGATCTCCGCGAAGGCGCAGAACGGCGCGACGCTGACCGTTTACAACGACGAGCCGGTCGATTTCACGCACTATGACGGGTCGACGATGACGGTGGACCGGAGTCCCGGGAATGGGCTCGTGGTGGCGAGCGGTCGCAACCCGGACAACGAGACGTATACGGTGTCGTTCAAACCGGGCGCGGGGAAGTGGACGGCCCTCGGGTTGGAGTTGGTGCAGGACGAGGGGCTTCCCGGCATTCGCGTGGCGCGCGGGGCGGATCGCGTCGTCATTACGGAGATCGAGGCGGAGGCCGGCGGGCAGGCGGCGAAGTTTGCTTCCGGAATTTCGAACTTGAACAATCCGGCGCCCGAGCATCCGCCCGCGGCCGCGTTCGACGGCGACCCGAAGACGGGTTGGGCCGAAGCGACATACAACGACGTGTCGAAGGCGATGCTCTCGCTTCGCTTCGCGGAGCCTCTGACGACCGCGGCGGACACGGTCGTCACCGTGCGCCTGCGGCAGGACTCCGATTTCCGGCGTGCGACGCTCGGGCGCTTCCGGCTGGCGCTCTCTGCGAACGACTACGCGTGGCCGTCGCCGGAGAAAGGCAAAGAGATTCCGGACGCGCTCGTCAAGGCGCTGAAGGAGGACCCGGCCAAGCGGACCGCGGGTCAGAAGACGGCGATCGCGACCCATTTCCAATGGGGGTCGGCGGAGGCGCAGCCGCTCGCGATCGAGTTGGCGAATCTGGAGAAGGACGCGGCGCTGCTGGAGCAGGCGATCCCGCACGTGGTCGTCAGCGAGGCGACGAAGCCGACCGAGACGCGGATCCTGGCGCGTGGGAATTGGATGGACGATTCGGGTGAGGTCGTGCTGCCCGCCATCCCGGTATTCCTCGGGAAGCTGGACACGGGCGGCAAGCGCGCGACACGGCTGGACCTGGCGAACTGGCTGGTGTCGGCGCAGAATCCGCTGACCGCGCGCGTCTACGCGAATCGAACGTGGAAGCAGTTCTTCGGCATCGGGCTGACGAAGACGCTCGACGACATGGGGTCGCAAGGCGAATGGCCGACACACCCCGAGCTGCTCGACTGGCTCGCGTCGGAGTTCATGAAGCCGGAGTATCAGGCGACGGACGCGCACGCGTGGGACATGCGGCATCTCGTCCGCACGATCGTGATGAGCGAGACGTACCGGCAGTCGTCCCAGCCGCGGCCGGAGTTGGAGGAGCGCGATCCCGATAATCGCCTGCTGGCGCGGCAGTCGCGCTTCCGCGTGGAGGCGGAGATGGTGCGGGACGCGGCGCTCGCGGTCTCCGGCCTCATGGTGGAGCGGTTCGGCGGGCCGAGTGCGAAGCCGTACCAGCCCGACGGGTACCTGGCGACGCTGAACTTTCCGAAGCGCGAATACGCGGCGAGCCGCGGCGACGACTTATACCGGCGCGGCGTGTACACGTTCTGGCAGCGGTCGTTTCTGCATCCGAGTCTGTTGACGTTCGACGCGCCGACGCGCGAGGAGTGCACCATCACGCGGACCACGTCGAACACGCCGCTGCAGGCGCTGGTGCTGCTCAACGATCCGATTTACGTGGAGGCGGCGCGCGTGTTCGCGGCCAACGCAATGAAGAACGCAAGGTCGGTGACGGCGCGGGTGGATTGGGCGATGGAGCGAGCGCTCGACCGCGCGCCGACGAAGGCAGAGCGGGCGGTGCTGGAGGACCTGTATCGCACGACGCTGGCGGATTTCCGCAAGGCGCCGGCAGACGCGACAGCGTTCGTACATACGGGCGACGCGCCCGTGCCGGAGTCGCTGCCGCCCGCGGAATTCGCGGCGATGACGAATGTCACGCGCGCCATCCTGAACCTGCACGAGATGATCACGAGGAACTGACCCATGGACCCGAATCCGAAAACCAATATCGCGCGGCGGACGTTCCTGCGCAGCGGCCTGTCTGGACTGGGACTGTTCGGGCTCGGCTCATTGATGCAGCCACAGCTCTTCGGACAGGGCGTCGTGAACCCGCTGCATCACCCGGCGAAGGCGAAGCGCGTCATCTTCCTGTATCAGGCGGGCGGGCCATCACATCTCGAGACCTTCGACAACAAGCCGAAACTGGCGGCGATGAACGGCAAGGGCATGCCGGAGTCGATGACCAAGGGGCAGCAGATCGCGCAGCTCCAGGGGCGTCCGCTGACGTGTTTCGGGCCGCAGTACGGGTTCAAGAAGTTCGGCAAATCGCAGCAGGAGATTTGCGAGCTGTTCCCGCATATCGGGAGCGTCGCCGACGACATCTGCATCGTGCGCTCCATGTGGACGGAGCAGATCAACCACGATCCCGCGCACACGATCATGAACACCGGGTCGATCATTCCCGGGCGGCCGAGCATGGGGTCGTGGGTGTTCTACGGGCTTGGGTCGGACGCGAAGGATCTGCCGGGTTTCGTGGTGCTGCTCTCGGCGGGACGCGGCGGGCAGATGCAGCCGATCGCGGCGCGGCAATGGTCGGCGGGACTGCTGCCGTCGAAGTATCAGGGCGTGAAGCTGAACTCGATCGGCGACCCGGTGCTGTACATTCACAATCCAGCCGGCGTGAACGCGAAGATGCAGCGCGATTCGATCGACGCGATCACCAAGCTCGACCGGCTGGAAGACGCGGCGCTGCACGATCCGGAGATCGCGACGCGCATCTCGCAGTACGAGATGGCGTTCAAGATGCAGTCCTCGGTGCCTGGGTTGATGGATATGAGCAAGGAGCCGAAGTCCGTGCTGGACGCGTATGGGGCGCAGCCGGGGGATGGGTCGTTTGCGTCGAACTGTCTGCTGGCGCGGCGGCTGGCGGAGCGCGGCGTGCGGTTCATCCAGCTCTATCACCGCGACTGGGACCACCATGCGGCGCTCAAGCCGAACCTCGCGCTCAAGGCCGAAGAAGTCGATCGGCCGACGGCGGCGCTGCTCACCGATTTGAAACAGCGCGGGATGCTCGACGACACGCTCGTGATCTGGGGCGGGGAGTTCGGGCGAACGCCGATGTCGCAGAGCGGCGACGGGCGCGACCACCACATCAAGGGGTTCTCGTACGTGATGGCCGGCGGCGGTATCAAGGGCGGGATCAGCTATGGCACGACCGACGATCTCGGGTACGCGGCGGAGGAGAATCCGGTCAGCGTCCACGATTTCCACGCGACGATGCTGCATCTGCTCGGCGTGGACCACAAGCGGCTGGCGGTGAAGTTCCAGGGTTTGGACGTGAGGCTGACCGGGATCTCGGGCGACGTGGTGCGGGATATCCTGGCGTAGGTCGCGGCTCGTTGCCGGTTATGCCGTCTTGACGCGCGCGGGCGCGGCACTCGCGGCGCGGCGGACCGGTTTGCGTGCGGGGTGTTTCAGCGCGCGGACGGTGTCGCGGAGGAGGGGCGAAGAGGCGTCCCAGGCAGCTTTGAACCCGCGCGTCTTCTTGCGCTCCCGCTTTTTCAGCCACGACTCCAACTCGTCATCGCCGCCGAGATCTACGACAAGAGTGCGGACGGCGTGGGCGTCATGCGCGTTGCCGAGCTCAGACTGCACGGTGCGGATCTGCTCGATGGCCGTGTCGAACTGGCCGTCGTAGGCAGGACGGAGAAGTTCGAGCGAGTAGCGAAGCTTCTTGGCTTGAATGCGGGTATGGTGCAGATCGACAGGGGACGAGGCGTCCTCCGCTTCATCGAAAAACTTCTTCGCGGCCCGCGGCACGCGGTCGCGCACCACGTCCGCGAGCGGCGTGGCGCTGGCGCCGTTCGGCGTAAGCGCGGCGCGCCATTTCGAGGTGGTCCGCCGCGCGGCCCAGGCGCGCAGGTTCGGCAGCAGCATCCGGACCGCTTCCTTGCGGCGTCCGGCAAGCGGTTTCTGTAAGGCGGCGGCGCCCGGGAGTTCGGATTTGGCGATCAGTGCGCCGGCGACGTCGCAATCGCGGACCGCGCTGCTGAGATCCATCAGCTCCTTCAGGCGGCGGCGAATCTTCTTGAGATCTTTGGCGTGGTAAAGGTCCTTGAAGATCGCGAGGGACTGGGTGAAACGGCGGGTAGCGACGCGTAACTCGTGGATTGAGTTCTCGTCCTGCCGATGTACACACGCGTTGACGCGGTATGCGAGACGTTCCAGGAGGCGTGTGACGACGTTGGACGCGAAGGTTCCCGATGCAATGTCCGGCTGCATAGCGGCAGTCTCTTTCTGATTATAGCGGGGAGGGTTGACGGACTACGGCGTGGCACGATATAGTGACGTACGACATAGGGAGGGAAAATGCGCTGGATTGTGTTGATGAGTGTGGCCGCCGCGGCGGCGTATGGAGCCGCGCCGGGATGCGGCGGACATGGAGACCCCTCGACGATGCTGGCCACGGCGGACTGGCTTGCCGGGCATGCAAAAGACCCGAACCTCGTTCTGCTCGCCATCGGTCAGAAGACCGAGTTCGACCAGGGACACATTCCGGGATCGCAGTTCCTCGACTACAACTCGATCGTGCTGCGCGCGACGGCGGAGCGTCCGAACAGCTACGAGTTGCCGCCGATGGCGGACCTCGCGGCGGCCTTCGCGCAACTCGGCGTCTCGAATTCGTCGCGGATCGTGCTGTACATGACGAAGGATTACGTGTCGCCTACGACGCGCGTGTACCTCACGCTCGACGCGATGGGGCTCGGACCGCGGACGTCGCTGCTCGACGGCGGCTTCCCGGCCTGGAAGGCCGGGGGCGGTGCGGTCACGACGGAGGTGGTGGCGCCCAAAGCGGGGAAGGTGACGCCATGCGCGCAGAGCGACGTGATCGCGGATATCGCGTACGTGAAGTCGAACCTCCGGCAAAAGGGCGTCACGCTGGCGGACGCGAGGACGGCGAATTTCTACTCCGGGGAAACGCCCGGCCGCAATATGCGCGCGGGGCACATTCCGGGAGCCGTGAGTCTGCCGTACGTGACGCTGGTCGATGAACAGAACAAGTTTCATTCGATCGAGCAGCTGCGAAAGCAGTTCTCGGAGGCGGGGATACAGAAAGGCGACCGGGTCGTGAGCTACTGCCACATCGGCCAGCAGGCGACGGTGCTGTATTTCGTGGCGCGGTTTCTGGGGTACGACGCGCGGTTGTACGATGGGTCGTTCGAGGAATGGAGCCGGCACACGGAGCTGCCGGTGGAGAAGAAGTAGTCAGCAGCGGGCGCCGGCGTAATTCGCGAGGATGTTCTCGTCCGTGGTCAGGAGCGGCGCGGCTCCGTTCGCTTTGGCGTGCGCGACGATGACGCGATCGAAGGGATCGCGCGCCCAGGACTCACCAGTCGCTACTTCCGCGATAATCGGGAAGGGATAATCGCAGACGGTGAGTGCGATCTCCGCGCCGAGTTTCGTCAGGATCTGGTGCGGGGTGATCACGATTCGACCGATCTCGTAGAGGTACTGCAACTCCAGCAAGGCCATCGGCGATATCCGGACGTCGCTGGTTTCAATGAGGGAAAGCGCCCTTCGGGAGAACTTCGCCACGTTCGCCTGCGCCAGCGAGACGGCGATCTGGGTGTCGATGTAGCAGATCAAATCTCGTTCCAGTCCTTTTCCATTTCGGCGAGCATCTCAGCGCGGAGCTTTCGTTCGGCCGCGCGATGTTCCTTTTCCGTCATGTGCGGGTTAGTGACCTGCAGAGGCGTGAGGCGGTCGAGTTTGGAGTATCGGTTTTCCGGGACGACAAGGCGGACCGTCGTTCCGCGGTGAACGAACTCGACAGATTCGCCGGCAAGAACCTTCTCCACCAAGTTGAAGAGATCTTTCCGAAATTCCGTGATGGTCACCTTCATGCTTTTAGTGTACGGATGAATGTACATCGGTGTCAATCTTGGTGTACATTGCCCTGGAACAGCGTGATTCCCGCGACCCCTGCCGCGCCGGCGGCGAGGCAGGCGGGGGCGTTCTCCTCCGTTACACCCCCGAGCGCGAGGACGGGAATCGTGACGGAGCGGGTGGCTTCGCGGAGACGGTCGAGCCCCTGCGCCGGCCCGTAAACGGACTTCGAGAGCGGGTCGAACACAGGACTGAAGACGGCGAAATCGGCGCCTTCGCTTTCCGCGCGGCGAAGGTCTGCGAGCGAGTGGGTCGAGACGCCGATCAGGAAGCCGGGCGGCGCGATCGCGCGCAACGCGTCCGGCGCGATGGAGTCTCCGGGGAGGTGGACGCCGTGGGCGCCGCAGGCGATCGCGATATCGGCCCGGCCGTTCACGAGGATGCGGGCGCCTTGCGGATTGGGCAGGGCGAGGACGCGGCGGACCAGGTCGCAGAGATCGCGCGCGGAGAGATCTTTCTCGCGAATCTGGACGGCGTCGGCGCGGCCTACCGCGAGGACGCGCGCGATCGCCGCCAGCAGCGGGTCGATCCCTCCGGCGGAGCGCCGGTCCGTGATGTAGTAACGGCGGATCACGCGGGACGGTAATAGGCGCCTTCGGCGCAGGCGCGGCAGAGCGTGCGGCCGTTCGCCACGACCTCGCGGGCGAAGCTGACGGCCTCGCCGCATTGTTCACACGTGACACGGGGAGCCTTATAGCCGGGGAGGTCCTGCGGCGGCACGTCGACCTTCACCCACTGCGAAGCGAACAACTCCTCGTCGGGCAGCTCGCGATACGCGCGCATCTGCTGCTGGTTCTTGTCGGCGATCTCGGGGTAGAGCGCGCGGGCGCGGGCGCGAGACGATTCGAGCGCGGAGACGCGGACCGCGCGGCCATCGCGGAGGTCGCAGAACGTGGCGGCGACCTTCCCGTAATCTACGAACTTCAGCGCGCGCTTGCCGAGCCGGCACCCGGTCACGACCGCGATCGCGTCCGTCGCGCAGCGATCGATCTCGACGTAGGTGATGAGGCGCTTGCGGTCGGCGCCGGCGGGGTCGTCGAGGCCGAGCAGGCGCACGCCATACAGCGCGAGCCGCAATCCGAGGATCTGGCCGGCGCAGAGGTGTCCGTGGGCCGCGGTAGCAAGCCGCTCGTACTCGGGGAGGCTCAGGATTGGCATGGACGGAACCTCGCGCTGAAGTGGCGCAGGAAGGGCGGCTGCTCGGCGATTTCGAGCCCGCGGATGGCGTGCTTGCGGTCGTTCACTTCGAGGATGGCCTCGACGACGTAGTCGATGTGACTTTGCGTATAGACGCGGCGCGGGATGGCGAGGCGGAGCAACTCGTGCCGCGCGGCCTCGCCGAACATGACGGAACCGATCTCGACGGAGCGGATCCCGGCGTGGCGATAGAGCTCGACCGCGAGCGCCTGTCCGGGGAACTGCGATCGCGGAATGTGGGGGAGCATCCGCGCCGCGTCGATGTAGATGGCGTGGCCGCCGGGCGGCTCGACGATGGGGACGCCGTGGTCCGCGATGTGCCGGCCGAGATAGCCGGTCGAGGTGATGCGGTAGCGAAGATAGTCGATGTCGAGGACCTCTTCGAGGCCAGTGGCGATGGCGTCGAGATCGCGGCCGGCGAGGCCGCCATAGGTCGGGAAGCCCTCGGTCAGGATCAGCAAATTGGTTTCCTGCTGCGCCACGAGGTCGTCATTGGAGCAGAGAAAGCCGCCGATGTTGGCGAACGCGTCCTTCTTCGCGGAGAAGGTGCAGCCGTCGGCGAGCGAGAACATTTTCTGCGCGATCTGCTTGGGAGACCAATGGGCGTAGCCCGCCTCGCGCTCGCGGATGAACCACGCGTTTTCGGCGAAACGGCACGCGTCCAGATATAGCGGGACGCTGTGACGCGCGCAGACCTTCTTCACCGCTTCGATGTTGCCCATCGAGACCGGCTGCCCGCCGCCGGAATTGTTCGTGACCGTGAGCATCACCAGCGGGACGCGGTCCGCGCCTTCGGTGGCGAGCAGCGATTCCAGCGCGTCGACATCCATGTTGCCCTTGAAGTCGAGGCGCGCCTGCGTGTCGGCGGCTTCGGGGATGGGAAGGTCGACGGCGCGTGCGCCCATGAATTCGATATTCGCGCGCGTAGTGTCGAAGTGCGTGTTCGAGGGGACGATGTGGCCCGGCTTGCACAGGACTGTGAACAGGATGCGCTCGGCGGCGCGCCCCTGGTGGGTGGGGATCATGTGGCGGAACGCGGTGAGGTCGTCGACCGCGTGCTTGAGGCGGAAGAAGGACTCGCTGCCGGCGTACGACTCGTCGCCGCGCATGATGGCTGCCCACTGCTCGGTGGACATGGCGCTCGTGCCGGAGTCGGTGAGGAGGTCGATCAGGATGTCGGCGGCGGGGATGAGAAACAGGTTGTAGCCGGCCTGTTCGAGGTAGCGCTCGCGCTCTTCCGGAGTCGTCTGGCGGAGCGGCTCGACGCTCTTGATCCGGAACGGTTCGATGATCGTGCGCACGTCGAAATTGTAGCGCGGCGCTATCGCAGGTCCGGAGTGGAAAGCGTGCGAATGCGCGCGGGAAACACGGGAGGCCGCACCGATTCCGGTCGCCATCCGGTCAAGTGCTCGATGGCGGGGCCGCACACGCGTCCCTGGCAAGCGCCCATGCCGCAACGGGTGTGGAGCTTGGCCTCGCGCCACGACGAGCAGCGGCGGATCGCGCCGAGCGTGGCGTCCTCGCAGCGGCAGACGATGGTCTCGGGCGCGGCGAGTTGCGCGAGTTCCGGCCGAAGCGCGAAGGCTCGGTCGAGCGCGGCGGCGAAACGGCGATGTCGCTCGCGGCGGGCGAAGAGCGCGCGGGCGGTGTCGCGATGCCCCGCGGCGGCGAGGCCTGCGATTTCACCTTCGACGAGCGAGAGATCGAGTCCGCCGATGCCGGTGACTTCACCAGCGGCGTAGATACCCGCCGTGGCGGTCTGCTGGAATTCGTCAACGGCAGTTCCGCAGCCGAGCAGGGCCGGTAGTTCGGTGTTCGGCACGAGGCCGAAGGCGCAGGCCAAGTAGTCGCACTGTTCGGTGAAGGCGCCCGAGGGCGTTCGCAGCGTGACCGCGCCGGGCTCGGTCGAGACGGGCCAGCAGCCGGTGCGATAACGGAAACGCGCGCGGAGCTGCACCGCCTGCACGAGCTTGCCCGGATGCCCGAGGAGCGTGAAGCCAAAGCGCGTAACGGAGGCTCCGGGAGCCTGCTCGGCGACCACCGGGATTTCCGCGCCGTGCGTGCGGAGGTAGTCGGCGACGGCGAGGAGCAGCGGCCCCGAACCCGCCACCACGACGCGTTTACCGGCGATCGGCATGCCGGATTTCACCAGGGCTTGCAGACCTCCGGCGCCCGGGACGTGTGGCAGGGTCCAGCCGGGGAAGGGAAGGAAGCGCTCGCGCGCGCCGGTCGCGAGGACGAGCGCGCCGTAGTCGAGGTCGAACGCGGAATCGAAAGTCTCGAACGTGAGGCGGTTCGGCGCGGGGACGGCGACGACACGCGCGCCGCAGAGGAGCTTCACGGCGCCGGCGACCGGTGGTGACGTGCCACGCCAGATCTGCCCGCCCGGTGCGGGATTGTCGTCGGCCATGGCGACGTGCGCGCCGGCTGCGGAGGCGCGGCGGGCGGCGGCGAGTCCGGCGGGTCCGGCGCCGATCACGAGAACGTCGTAGCGCTCAGGCATCGGTGCGGACCTCCATGCCGTCGCGGCACGGTGTCTGGCAACTGCGGACGTGCGGCCGGCCGTCGACCGTCACGCGGCATTCGAAGCAGATGCCCATACCGCAGAGCGGCGCGCGCGGCTCGCCGGTCGGGGAGCGGCGGAACGTCGAGACCCCCGCGATCGAGACCGCGGCGGACACCATCGCGCCGGCCGGGATCTCGACGGGTTTCCCGTTCACGGTGAGTTTCAAGCGACCTCCGTGGGCTCACACAGAGCCGTGATCGTGAGGGAGCGGTTGTTCCCGTGGCCGCTTCGGTCGCTCACGAACCGCTCCCTGGCGGTCACGGCTCGGTGTCGGCATGGTCGTTCGGGGCGAGCGGGGGTCAATGGGCCTCCACGACGCGCGTCGGCAGGTACGGTTCGATCGAAATCTCCGACTGCCGCCCGGCGATCGCATCCGCGACCAGGCGGCCGGTGGCGAGCGACGTCGTGATGCCGAGGCCTTCGTGGCCGGTCGCGAGATACATGCGCCGGTCGGCGGCAGTCGGACCGATCAGCGGGAGCTTGTCGGGCGTGGCGGCGCGAAAGCCAGTCCAGGTGCGAATCGCGGTGAGGTCGCCCAGACCCGGCATGTATTCTTCGCAGCGGCGCAGCATGCGCGCCAGCATGGCAGCCTCGATGCCGCGCGTCTCGCTGTACTGCCGCGAGGAGCCGAGGAGGACCTGGCCGGTGCGGCGCGGCTGCGCGTTGAAGGCGACCGAATCGCCCGCCGTCGAGTGCGCGCTCTTGAGATAACCGAGCTCGACCAGGACGTGCGATACGAAGCCCGGATAACGATCGGTGATGGCGAGATGGCCTTTGCGGCGGCGGACTTCGATGCCGGGCGTGAGTTCGGCGGCCCAGGCGCCGGTCGCGTTGACCGTGATGCCGGCGGAGAGAGTCGTCCCGTCGGCGAGGCGAAGACCGCCGGCGACGACCGCGGCGGCATGGCGAAAGAGCGTCGCGCCGGAGCGCTGGAGGAAGTACGCGGCGGCGCAGGGCGGATACACGGTCGAATCGCCGGGGACGAGCAGTCCGCCCGCAAGACCGGGACGGAGATGGGGCTCGGCCTCGGTAAGCTGGCGGCCGTCGATCACCTCCATGCGGACGTGCGGCGCGAGCGCTTTTTTGCGATGGCACTCGGCGAGCTCCTCGTCGTCGGCGGCGACCCAAATGGTGCCGCACGGCAGGTACTCGGCCTCGCGCGGAAGCTCGGGAATGAGGCCGATCCAAAGGCGGCGCGAGTATTCGGTGAGCGCGAGCTGCGCGGGCGAATCGTCCATCACGACGACGTGGCCCATGCCGGCTGCGGTGGCCCCGCCGCCGATCGGGCCGGGCTCGGCGACGGCTACGGAGAGCCCCGCCTCGGCGCAGTAGAGCGCACAGGCCGCGCCCACGATGCCGCCGCCCGCAATGGCTACGTCGAAGCTTGTGCGCATGCGCCGCGGATTCCGTAACAGAAGGGATCGCGCTCGTCGAGCAGCAGGTCGGCCTCGGCATTCACGTAGGCCGAGCCGGTGATCTCGGGGATGATCTGCCCGTCGACGATCGCTACCGTGCCTTCGAAGACGCTGCCGACGATGCTTTCCTGCCGCCAGATCTGGCCGGGCTCGAGCTTGCCGTCGGCATACAGGCAGGCGACCTTGGCGCTGGTGCCGGTGCCGCACGGCGAGCGGTCGTACGCTTTGCCGGGGCAGAGGACGAAATTCTTGCTGTCGGCGCCGGGAGCAGTCGGCGGTCCGAAGAGCTCGATGTGGTCGATGAGGCCGCCGTTGGCGCCGGTGACGCCCTGCCGCTCGATGCCCTGGCGAACGCGCCACGTGTAGTCGGTAAGCGCGTCCAGGCGGTCCAGCGTAAGCGACTGGCCATGGTCGGCGATCAGGAAGAACCAGTTGCCGCCCCACGCGATGTCGCCCACGACCGGTCCGATGCCGGGAGCGTCGACGGTCACCTGTGTGGCGAGTCGATAGCTCGGGACATTGCGGATCGTGACGCGATTCTCGGCGATGAGCCGCGCCTCCACGACGCCGCAGACGGTGTCGAGCCGCACCGTGCCCTGCTTCGCACGCCCCATGTGCGCGAGCGTGACGATGAGCCCGATCGTGCCGTGCCCGCACATATTCAGGTAGCCGACGTTGTTGAAGAAGATGACGCCGGCGTCGCACGTGGGGTCGGAGGGTTCGGTGAGCAGCGCGCCGACGATGGCGTCGTTGCCGCGCGGCTCGTTCACCACGGCGGAGCGGATCGGGTCGAAGTCGCGGCGGAAGCGTGCGAGGCGCTCGGCCATCGTGCCGCCGCCGAGATCGGGGCCGCCCTCGACAATGACGCGCGTGGGCTCGCCCCCGGTATGGGAATCGATGATGCGGATGCGGCGCATGGCGGCTAGCGTGCGGCGGCCATCGGCAGCGCGGGACGGGTCGCGATGGCGTGGCGGATGATCTTGAGAATCGCTTCGCGCTCGGCGCCGATCAGCGGCAGCTTGGGCGCGCGCACCATTTCGGAGCCGAGCCCGGCTTCCGCCATGGCGAGCTTGATGTACTGCACCAGCTTGATCTTGGTGTCGAGGTGCAGCAGCGGCGTGTACCAGCGGTACAGCGCGCGCGCCTCTTCCCAGCGGCCGGCGCTGGCGAAATCCCAGAGGGCGCGATTTTCGTGCGGGAACGCATTGACGAGCCCGGAGATCCAGCCTTGCGCGCCGACGATCATGCTCTCCAGCACGAGGTCGTCGACGCCGGCGAACAGGAGGAAACGGTCGCCGAACAGGTTGATGAGATCGGTCATGCGCGGGACCTTTTCGGACGATTCCTTGATGGCGACGATATTCTTCACATCGGCGAGCTGCGCGAAGCTCTCGGGCTGCACGTCGACACCGTACGAGACGGGGTTGTTGTAGATCATGATCGGCAGGCCGGTCGACTGCGCGACCGTACGGAAGTGCGTGATCGTCTCGCGCTCGTCGGACTTGTAGACCATACCGGGGAGCACCATCAGGCCGCCGGCCCCGGCCTTCTCGGCGTCGCGCGCGTAGCGGGAGGCGAGGGCGGTGGTGTACTCGGCGACGCCGGTGAGCACCGGGATCCGGCCGCGGACCACGCCGAGCATCTCGCGGACGACGGTCAGCTTCTCCTCGTATTCGAGCGCCGTATTCTCGCCGACGGTGCCGAGCAGGACGACGCCGTGGATGCCGGCGCCGATCATGCTCTCGAGGTGCCGCGCCGTGGCATCGAGGTCGAGCGACTGGTCGTCGTGGAACTGGGTAGTGAGGGCGGGGAAGACACCGCGCCAGGATGGGGTCATTGGGAAATTATAGATCGGCGCGGGGGCGAGTCGCGACAGTGCGGTCAAACGCGAACCTTCAAACAGAGCCGCGAGCGCGAGGGGTCGCGGCTCATTGGCGTGCCTACTAACTTTGGCGTACGACGAAATAGGGTTGGTTCGCCAGGTCCGGCGCGAAGCCCGGATAGAGGAACGCCTTGTCGGGCGCGGTGCGGAACTCGAAGTAGTATTCGAGCGGGTACGGCGAATCCGTGTACGAGGCCGCGATGGTCGCGGCGCCGTCTTTGAGGTCGATGGACTGCCACCGCTCGGCCTGGCTCACATGCCGATAGTAGAGGCGCCCGGCGGCATCGCACGAGGCTTTCACGGTGAGCGGCTGTTTCGGCGTGAACTTCGCCGGAGCGGTGTGGCGGACGGGGAGCGACGTGCGGCGGGCTACCGCGACTGCTTCGGCAATGGCGGCGCGGACCCGCGGATGGTCGCTCTGGGTGGCCGAGGGCAGCTTCGCTTCGAGCGCAACGATATCGGCGTCGATCGCGGGGAGGCGGTCCATCCAGTGGCCGCGGAGCCAGGGCTGCTCGCCGACGGTAAGGTCCGCGACGTACTCCTCCTTAGCGAGCCCCGCAAACTGGGCCCACGAGGCGCGGGCCGCGCGGTAGAGCTGGATGGCGCGCTCGAGCGCCGCGCGGTCGTTGGTGCGGACGTGGAGCTCGTAGAGAACTCCGGCGCGAAACTTGGCGGCGAAGAATCGCCCCAGCCCCGTTTGCAGATAAGTCGCCGGAGCCGCGGACTTGTTGGCCAGGTCTTCGAGCCAGGTCGCGACTTCGAGCGGGGAGTACCGGCCGCCGCGTTCGCCCTTCAGCAATTCCTCGGCGCAATCGGAGATGCGCGAGAACAATTGCGGGTCGAGCGCCTCGACATTGCCGAACGTCCTCGGCGCAGGCGTGTCGCTGTAGTGGTGCTTCACGCCGTCGACCATCGGCTGATTGGTGTAGATCTCCGGCCAGTAATTGTTGTTGGCGGCGGACGGCATGTGCGCGGTGGTGACGATCGGCAGGACGCGGCTGGCCGCGGCGAGCGCTGGATCGGCTTTGACCTCGGCGTCGGGATCGAGGAGCTTCGCGCCCCAAACGCGATAGGTGTCGGTGAAGCGCTCCCAGTCGTATCGCGGCGCCTTCTTCAGGCCGGTGCGGCTGCCCGCGACCCCCGACCCGCGGCGTCCTTTGAACGACAGCGGTTCCATCACCTCGACGCCCGCGGAGCCGCAGAACTGGAAGGCGCGCGCGTAGCCGGCGGCGAAGACGGGGTCGGCCCACGGCAGCAGGCGCTGCGTGCCGGGCCAGATGCGCCAGAGGATGTCGAACTTGCGGTCTTCCCGCAGCAGGTCGGCGTAGCCGTAGCGCGTGAAGCTCCGCGACCCGGCGCTGAGCGCCATGAGCCCGCTGTCCTGGTGCCCGGCGCGCGGCCGCTCCTCGGTGCGGATATCCGCCTGATGGTACGGCATGCCGAGGTGCTCGGCCCAGAACTTGGGCGACACCTTGACTGGCAGGCCGGTGGCCAGGGCGAGGTCGATCATGCGCTGGTCGATGCCCTTCGCGTGCAGGTCGAGCTCGAGCTTGCGGCCGGAGCGCTGCGCGCCCTCGAACACCATCTTCCAGAACTCGTAGCTGCCCTCGGCGACGCCGCTCTCGCCGTGGACGCGCAGGTTCACGCCGGTGACAGCGGGCAAGGCGCGCAGCAGCGCGGTCAACGCCTCGCGGCAGTACGGGCCGTGGTTCTCGCGATTGAGCCCTTCGATGGTGTAGTTCGGGTGGGGACTGTTCTCCCATCGATAGCCGTGCATCCAGATGCCGAGCTGGAACTTTCCAGCACAGTGGGATCCGAAGCTTGGAATTCACGTGACTTGAAGTCGCGGC
>JADMIO010838905.1_pt1 | contig 54380 bp, 50 predicted proteins | sample 8958161 | NCBI WGS metagenome assembly JADMIO01 (sample SAMN16585339, study PRJNA669376) | soil metagenome | isolation source: Crop rotation soil | place: USA: Cullars Rotation, Alabama | collected 2011
CGCGACAACTTGTCCACGTGGAATTCTAAGCTTAGGATCCCAATGTGCTGGAAAGGAGCCGCCACGCTTCAAGTGATTACCCCGCGCGCCACCCGCTTGATTCGCGTGGCACATCTCGAAGCGTTCAGGGCGGCGCTGTCTGCGCTCGCGTCCGAAGGCTCGCCCCTTGCTGCCCGCGATCGCCTGGTTGTCGTGCCGACGCGGGCCGCGGCGGCGCATCTGCTCAGGACGATTGAAGACCGCGAGTGCGGCGCCGATCGACAAACGATCATCCTGCCCGACTTCGTCACGGCTCGTGAGCTGGTGCCGTCGCTCGAGCGGCGGTTGCCTGCCGCACGTCCCTCGCTGGCTCGCGCCGAGCGCGAAGCGCTGCTCGGCGTGGCGTGTCGCATGGCGCGCGATGCCGGAACGCCGCCGCCGTTTCGGCTGCGCCCCGGTCTCATCGCGGAGATCCTTCACTTCTACGACACGCTGCGGTGCAACGGAAAAGATCTGGATTCGTTCGAGCGACTGGCGCTGGCCGCCCTCGAGCCTGGCGCTGCCTACGATCGCGGCGCCGAGCGTCTTGTCCGGCAGACGGTATTCCTGGTGGCAGCGTTCCGGGCGTTCGAGCAACTGTCGGCCCAGCATGGCGACGATGAGCATGCCGTGCGCGCCCGGCTCATCGGCGAAGCATCCGACCGTCCGTATCGCCACGTGATCGTGACGGTGTCCGATCGCGGTTTCGATCCGCACGGCCTTCATGCGGCCGACTGGGATCTGTTGTCGCGGATCCCCGGCCTCGAGCGGCTCGACGTGGTCGTGACCGATACGATGCTGGCTGGCGCTCTGCATGAGCACATGCATCGCGTGCTGCCCGGGATCGAGGAAGCGCGGTTCGACCTCGCAGACGCGTCGCCGCAACCGATCCTGGTGATCCCTCCCGCTGGCGGCCTCGTGCACGTGGCGCGCGATCGCGAAGAGGAGGTGGCCGGCTTCGCACGACGGGTCAAAGCATTGGTTCGCGGTGGCCACCTGCGGGCGCTCGGCAGCGCGGCGCTCGTCGTTCATCGGCCGCTGCCGTACGTCTACGTGGCGCGCGAGGTCTTGAGGTCGGGCGGCGTGCCCTGTCAGACCTTCGATGCGTTGCCGCTCGGCGCCGAGCCGTACGCGGCCGCACTGGATCTCGTGCTTTCTGTTGCCGCCGCCGATTTCGCGCGCGGGCCGTCCATCGCGCTGCTGTCGTCGGCGCATTTTTCGTGGCTGGTTCGAGAGGGAGAGGTCGATCGTGACGACGTGATGGCGCTCGATCGCGCCCTCGCCGAAGCGGGTTACCTCGGCGGCCACGAGGCGCTCGGACGTCTTCTCGACGATTGGCGCGCCGTGCTCGGCGCCGCCGACCCAGCAAGCCCCCGCCGTGGGCACGGCGTCATCGCGCGGGCGGTGCGAGCGGGCACACTGCTCGCCACCCTCGCGCGTCAACTGCTTCCGCTGCGCACCGACGCACCGCTCGCACGGCACCTCGCGGTGATTGCCGCTTTCCTCCAACAGCACGAGTCTGGTCCGCCGGACGAAGAACCCATTCGTGCGCGTCATCACCGCGCCCGTGCGGCGATTCTGGGAATGCTGCGAGAGCTTCACGACGCCTACGATCGGTTCGACGACGCGCCGGTGGGGATCGACGAGGTCGTGTCGCTCGTCCGCCGATGGATCGAGGGACACACGTTCGCGCCTCGCCAGGGCGATGCGGGGGTGCATCTGGTGGATGCGGCGAGCGCGCCGTTCGGCACGTTCTCGGACGTGCAGCTCGCCGGGCTGGTCGAAGGCGAGTGGCCAGACCAGGGGCGGCGGAACGTGTTCTATTCGCCCGCGATCCTCAGGGACCTTGGCTGGCCGGCCGACGCGCAGCGCCGCGAGAGTGCGCGCGCCGCATTCGCCGATCTGCTCCGCCTTCCGTCGCAGCGGCTCGTCGTCTCGACGTTCAGCCTCGAGGCGGATGCCATCGTCAGCCCCTCGATCCTCATCGAAGCCGTGGACGCAGTCGGGCTCGATGCGGTGGAAGAGTCTCACGCCCCGCATCGGGTGTTCGACCACGAGGCATTGAGCCTGCCTCCCGTGGAACCGGCGGCGGTTCCCGATGATGTTCGTGGCTGGGTGGCCGCGCGGCTCGAGGGTCCTCGTGCCGACGATCTGCGGTATCGCGGCAGAACCCAGCCGCACGCGCAGCCAGCCTATTCGTTGAGCGCGCTCGAGCGCTATCAGGACTGTCCGTTCAAGTTCTTCGCGAGCGAGGTGCTCCGCCTCGAAGAGGTGCCGGAAGACGAATCGGCGCTGTCGCCGCGAGCGCGCGGCCGCTTCATCCACGAAGTGTTCCAGCGGTTCTACGAAGCCTGGGATCAGAGCGGACGCGGCACGATCACCGTGCCTCTTCTCGACGACGCGCGGCTGCTGTTCGCGCAGGTTGCCGAGCCGTTGCTGGCGACGCTCCGTGAATCCGACGCTGCGCTCGAACGCACGCGCCTCTTCGGCTCCGCCATTTCCACAGGCATCGTCGACGTCGTGCTCGGTCTCGAGGCCGCGCATCCGGTGGACGTGAAAGAGCGGTGGCTCGAGTATCGACTCGAAGGTGAGTTCGCGCTGGGATCGGCCGACGGACCGCGTGTTCCGTTGCGCGGCGTCGCCGATCGCATCGATCTGCTGGCCGGACGACGGCTGCGCGTCATCGACTACAAGACCGGTTCGGCGCCCAATCCCAAGCGAGCGCTGCAGGTGCCCATTTATGCGCTCTGCGCGCAGGAGCGGCTGGGAGAGCGGGACTCGGCCCCGTGGGACGTGGACGAAGCCGCATACGTGGCGTTCAGCGGCAAGCGAACCCTGGTGCAGGTGGTGAAGGCGTCGGGCAACGACCGGACAGCACCGCTCGGCGCCGCACGGGCGCGCGTGCTGGAGGTGCTCGATGGCATCGCCGGGGGCGACTTCACCGCCCGTCCGCACGACCCGATGATGTGCCGCTACTGCCCGTATCCCACGGTGTGCCGGAAGGACTACATCGAGGATGAGTAACCTCCGGCTGCCATTCGAGACGGACGATCCCGGCGTCGATCGGCGGATCGACGCGCGCGACCGCGATGGCCGCGAGCGCGCCGTGGACCCTCGTTTCAATGTCGCGCTCGAAGCGTCGGCCGGCACCGGCAAGACGCGGGTGCTGGTGGATCGCTATCTCAATCTGCTGCGCGCCGGTGTCGATCCGTCGAACATCCTCGCGATCACCTTCACGCGCAAGGCGGCGGCCGAGATGCGCGACCGCATCCTCACGTCGCTGCGGACGGCGGCCGCACGCGGCGAGATTCAGCCGTCGCGCTGGCGCGAGCTGCGCGATCGCACGGCCGATATCTCCATCAGCACCATCGACGCGTTCTGCCTGTCGCTGCTGCGCGAGTTTCCGCTCGAAGCCGACCTCGATCCGGCGTTCTCGATGGCCGACGACACCGAGGTTCCGCGGCTCATCGACGAGTCGCTCGATCGGGCGCTGCGCACCTGCCGCGGCCTTGCCCGCGAGGACGCGCACGTGGCCCTCGTGTTCGCGCAGCTCGGTGACCGCCGCGCGCGCGCCGGACTTGCCGCGCTCCTCAACCGTCGTCTCATGGCGCCGGAGGCGATGGCGAAGTACTTGTCGGCGGGCCCGCGTGAGTTGACGATCGATGCCGCAACACGGCGTGGCGCCAATGCGCTCATGAGCGTGTTCGAGTCGATGCGGGGCGGGCTCGACGCGTTCGTCCGCTCCGGTCCGCGCGAGCCGGGATTCGACTTGCTGGTACGGGCGCTGAATACGCTGGCCGACTCGAGTCGAGGCGAGGCAGCCCTCGATCCGGTCGTGGTCCAGCGCGCCTTTGCCCGCACCCGCGAGTACTTCCTCACGCAGGACGGCGATGCGCGCAGCCGGTTGACGCAGCCCAAAGCGATGTTCACGTCGCAGAAGACCTGGGAGACGCATCGCGACCTGGTGATCGGCCACGCCCCGCACGTCCTGGAGGCGAGCGACGGCTATCGGCGTGACCTCAATGTGCTCGTGTCGCGCGGCGTGATGCGCATGTTCCGCGTGGCCGAGTCGGAATACCGGCGCACGCTCGATGCCCATGCGGTGCTCGATTTCTCGGACGTGCTGCTGCGGACCCTCGCGCTGCTGCGGCAGATGGAAGAGTTCTCCCGCAGCCGCTACCGTCTCGAGTCGCGCTATCACCACGTGCTCGTGGACGAGTTCCAGGACACCAGCCGGGCGCAGTGGGAGCTGATCTCGCTGCTGGTGCAGTCGTGGGGCGAAGGTGCCGGCCTCGCCCATACCGGGCCGCTCGCGCCCTCGATCTTCATCGTCGGCGACCGGAAGCAGTCGATCTACGGCTTCCGCGACGCCGACCCGTCGGTGATGCACGAGGCCGCCCGTTATCTCTCCGGGCTGCGTGCCGAGGGCGACGCGCGTCGATCGATTTCGCGCAGCTTCCGTGCGACCCCGCCGCTGCTCGCATTCGTGAACGATCTGTGCCACGAGGTCGAGAAGGTCGTCCGGCGCGATGGCTTCACCTACGACGAGGAGGATCGTTTTCCGCTCGACCAGAGCGAGGCGAACGACGCGAACGCCTCGAGCCATCCGAACGAGTCGTTGGGGTTCGTGACCGCGGATACTCCCGAAGAATGCGCCGAGATGACGGCGGCCGAGATCGCCACGCTGCTCGCCGACGGCGCGGTCGTGCGCGATCGCGACACCGGCGTTCCGCGCTCCGTGCGTCCCGGCGACATTGCCATCCTGTTCCGCACGCGCGAGAGCCATCGTGAGTTCGAGGAGGCGCTCGAGCGCCGCGGCATCGCCTCCTACGTCTACAAGGGGCTCGGCTTCTTCGATGCCGATGAAGTCCGTGACGTGCTGGCCGTGTTGTGGCACCTGGCGGAACCGCTCTCAGACCTGCGTGCCGCCGCCTGGCTGCGCTCGCGCTTCGTGCGATTGAGCGACGACGGGTTGCGAAGGCTGGCACCTCACGTGGCCGCCGCTCTGGACACGAGCAGCGCGCGGCAGCCCGAGGCGGCGCTGACGCTCGAATCGCGCGATCGTCAGATGCTGGCGATGGCGTGTGACGCATCCGCGCGGTGGCGCGCGCTGTCAGATCGCCTGCCGCCGGCGGAGCTGCTCGATCGGATTCTCAGCGAGTCGGCCTATGGTGTGGAGTTGCGGGGCGCGCGCGTGCTGCAGGCGCGCGAGAACCTCAAGAAGCTTCGCGGGCTGATCCGCCGCATCCAGAATCGCGGTTACGCCACGCTCGGACGCCTGGTCGCGCATCTCGATAGGCTCGCGGTTGGCGACGAGGCCAACGCGGTCATCGACGCCCTCGACGCCGTGAGCCTGATGACGGTGCACGCGGCGAAGGGTCTCGAGTTCCCGGTGGTGTTCCTCGTCAACATGGCCCGTGGTACCGGCAACCGGCGCGACGCGATCCGCGTGGTCGCCGATGGTGATGACGGCGCGGTGTCGGTTTCGGTGGGCGACTTCCAATCCGGTGCCGACGACGATCTCGGCGCGAGGGAGCGCGAGGAGACCAAGCGTCTGTTGTATGTCGCGCTGACGCGGGCCCGCGATCGGCTCTATTTCGGTACCGCGCTCGCCGACGGACAGGTCAAGCCCGGCCGCGGCAGCCTGGCCGAGGTGCTGCCGCAATCGCTGCGCGATCGCATGGCCGACGCACGCACGCTCGATCGAGTCGACTGGCGCGCAGCATCTGGAGCCGTGCATCGCTTTGGTGTCATGGGCCGGCTAAAGCCGGCCCCCACGACAGCAGAGGACGTGGAGGCCGCCTTTCCTGGCCTGAGCGTAGTCGAAGGCAGGCGGCCTGAACCGCCGCGAGCAGACGACTTCACCACGCTCATCGATCGCGGCATTCCTCGCCGCACCGTCGCGCAAGAGCTCCGCCGCGGACTGTCGATCGATGTGGAGCTCGCCGTCGATGGACCAGGCACGTCGCTCCGCGACGCCCGGATCACCGGCACGCTGGTGCATCGGGTCATCCAGCGCCTCGGGCTATCCGTAGACGTCGATGCAGGCGAGATTCGCCGCCACGCCGCCGCGCTGCTGCGGGCCGACGAGAGCCTCGAGCTCATCGATCGGGCACGGACGCTCGACGCCGTCGCCGAATCGTTCGCGGCGCTGCGTCTGCGCGATGACATCCGCGAGGTGTACGCAGCAGGAAAGGCGCTCCACGAGGTGCCATTCACCATGCAAACCGCTGGCGGGTTCGTACGCGGCACGATCGATTGTCTGGTGAAGTCGGCCGATCGGGTGACCGTGCTGGAATTCAAGACCGGCCGGCCGCGTCCGGAACACGCCGCGCAGGCCGAGATCTACCGGCAGGCGGCGATGCTGATATTTCACGGCGCCGCGGTCGATGCACGGCTTGTCTATATTTCCCTTGCGGATTCCCTACGGAACCATTCACAGGACGTCGCAGTCTAACCATACAAATGCAGATTTCCCCCATCGCCCCCAGCCCTCGCGCTGAAGCGATGACGCTTCTCGGGCTGGAAACCATGCCCTGCGGCTGCATTGCCGGTGTCTACCAGGTATCGCCGGCGGTAGTCGAGGTGGAATTCGTGGAGGCCAAGGGGCCCCATTGTGTCTTCGCGCGTCATCGGACCGGGGAGGTGACCCGTCTCGGGCTGTCCGACTATCTGATAGCCGATCTGGGAGAGCCGGTCGTCTAGACTGGGACAAGCGGAAAAATCGCGCGTCCAGCTCCACAATTCGGGCAATTCTGCATTGCGCCCCGTGGAAGCCATCCCATACAATCAGTTGATCGTGGTTCAGCCAGCGCTGACCCACAGTAAGGAGTTTTGCCGTTGACGACCAAAGAGGAGACGCGCGTGGCGCTGACCTGTCCCAGCTGCGGGAACGACCAGAATTTCCTCGTCAAGACCCTGCAGATGCACGTCCTCCACTTCGAAGACGCGCGCATCGAGGTGGCGGAGGAAGGACGTCCGGCCGTGCTGGAGGTTCTCTGCGACGAGTGTGAAACCGCGCTGAGTTTCGACGAGATCGACGAGGCAGTCCGGAAAGAGCTGTTGCTGACACTCGGCGCACGCTGAATTGGGGCGCGCGTCGGCGCGCTTCACCTGCCCACCGCGTCCGCCCGCTTCTCCGTACTTCAATCCCGGCGCTCTTCGATATTCTCGGCCTCGTAATCTTCGAAGTAATCGCATTCGGGACACACCCATTCCCGGGACTTCGTGGTTTTGGTCTGGTGTGTGCCCGGAATGCGATCGGTGATCTCGCGGTCGCGCAGGCGCATCGCTTCACCGCACATCGGACAGTCCTTGGCGGCCATTGACTTCTCTTCGGTCCGTCCCTATGGTACCAACAGTCCGATGCGCGGGCACACATTCCGGCCCTTCGGCGGCGATCACGTTGCGGTACTGACCGGGGAAGACTCCGGCCACGCGACGAGTTGTTTCGCTGACGACGTCGTCGTCGACTTCCCGTCGATGGCGCCAGCGGTCGAGCGCATGCAGACGGCGTTCGTCGAAGATCAACGGCCCGAGGCGCTCGGCGCGGCGATCCGCCTCTCGCTGCACCAGGCGCGCGAAGGCGTGACACTGCCGCTTCAGGTCCCGGTTCGCTGCACCTGCCGCCATTGCGGCGGCCGCGGCGGCACCTGGACGGATTCGTGTCTGCGATGTGCCGGTACCGGCAGTGAAGTGTTTCGGCATCGGGTGCAAGTGACCGTGCCGGCCGGTGTCGAGCACGGAACGCGTTTCCAATTCACGGTCACACCTCGACATAACCCGCCGACTCGAGTCGAACTGCAGATCGTCCTGGCGTAAGACACCCTTGGAACGGCACGTCAATCTACTCGGAACACTGGCCAGTCTCTGGGGAGCCCTCGCCATGCTCGTGGGCGTCTCCATGCTCCTGCTGGCCGCCGGCGCCATCGTCGAACGTTACGAGGCAACCGGTGCCTCACTGGGATTCGCAGCTGGTCTGACGGCGGTGCTGTTCGTCTTCATCGGCGTTTTCGCCCTGTTGTGGGGCGGGGCGCATGTGTGGGCGGCGATGCTGCTGCGCCGGCGCCAGGCCGCTGGACGGTTCGTAACGCTCGGGCTGGCGGTGACCAATCTGCTCGTGCTGCCTTTCGGTACGGCTCTGGGCGCTTATGCGCTCTGGGTGCTGCTGGCCAACGAAGGCCGGCGTCTGTTCGAGACCGCTCCCGCCGTCGCCACAAGATAAGATCAGGAGATATGTCTGCTGGTTTGGACCGCGATGCGGTCCTCAACGCGTTGCGCGTGGTGATCGACCCCGACCTGCGGCGCGACATCGTCGCGCTCGGATTCGTCAAGGACGTCGCGATTGCGGGTCCGCGGGTGTCGTTCACGATCGAGCTGACGACGCCAGCATGTCCCGTCAAGGATCAGATGCGCGATCAGGCGGTGGCCGCCGTTCGAGCGCTCGCCGGCGTGTCTGACGTTGATGTGCAGCTCACGGCCAAAGTGCGGTCGGTCTCGGCGCCGGAGAAGGGCGGCCCGCCGCTGCCCGGTGTGAAGAACGTCATCGCGGTTGGGGCGGGCAAGGGCGGCGTCGGCAAGACGACCGTCGCGGTGAATCTGGCGCTGGCGCTGGCACGCTGCGGCAGCCGCGTCGGCATCCTCGACGGTGACATCTACGGTCCCAACGTGCCGATGATGCTCGGGCTGAACACGAAGCTCACGTCAGACGGCGAGCGCATCGTGCCGGCCGAAAAGTACGGCGTGCAGGTCGTCTCCATCGGGTTCCTCACCGACGACGACGCGCCGATCATCTGGCGCGGACCGATGCTGCACGGCGCGATTCAACAGTTCTTCCGCCAGGTCGCGTGGAAGGATCTCGACTACCTGATCGTCGACATGCCGCCGGGCACCGGCGACGTCGCCCTCAGCTTGAGTCAGACCGTGCCGGTGGTCGGCTCGATCGTGGTGACGACGCCGCAGCAGGTGTCGCTGGCCGACAGCCGCCGGGCCGTGCGGATGTATCAGAAGCTCAACATCCCGCCGATCGGCATCGTCGAGAACATGAGTTATTACGCCTGTCCCAATTGCCATCACGAGGCCGACATCTTCGGTCACGGCGGCGGCGAAGGGCTGGCCGCGGACATGGACATTCCGTTCCTCGGGCGGCTGCCGGTGTATCAGCCGATTCGCGAGGGCAGCGACGCGGGCATTCCGCTGGTCGTGTCGGAACCGGCGTCGGTTGCCGCGCGCGCGTTCCTGACGGTCGCCGAGCGGACCGCGGCGCAGGTCTCGATCGCCGCGCATCGGTCGGCTGAAGCCAATCGCGGAAAAATCCCGCTCATCCCGGTACGGTAGTGGAGTCCCTCTCGATCCCCTTCAGCAAGCAAACGCTCGCCAACGGCCTGGATGTGGTGGTCCATGAGGATCATCACGTGCCGATCGTCGCCGTGAACGTCTGGTATCACGTCGGCTCGAAAAACGAGCATCCGGGGCGGACCGGGTTCGCGCATCTGTTCGAGCATCTGATGTTCGAGGGATCCGAGCACCACAACTCCGGATACTTTCCGCCGCTGCAGCAGGCGGGCGCGCTCCTCAACGGATCGACCAACACCGACCGGACCAACTACTGGGAAGTCGTGCCGACCAGCGCGATCGATCTCGCGTTGTGGATGGAATCGGATCGCATGGGCTATCTGCTGCCGGCGCTGACCCGCGAGCGCTTCGAGACCCAGCGCGACGTCGTGCTCAACGAGCGGCGGCAGAACTACGAGAACCGTCCGTACGGCCTGGCGATGATGGCGATGACGGCGGCGCTGTTTCCGCCGGAGCATCCGTATCACTGGATGACGATTGGCGCGGCCGACGATATCCGGGCGATGCAGCTCGAAGACGTGCAGGCGTTCTTTCGCACCTATTACGGTCCCGCGAACGCGTCGCTGGTGATTGCCGGAGACATCGACACCGGCCGGGCGTTCGATCTCGCGCAGCACTACTTCGGCGAGCTGGCGCCCGGCACCCGGCCTGGACCGGTGCGCGCCGAGGCGCAGCTCACAGCGGAGCAGCGGCTGCTGCTCGAAGACCGCGTCGAGCTGCCGCGCATTTACATCGCCTGGCACTCGCCGGCGATGTTCGCCCCGGGCGACGCGGAGATGGATCTGGCCGCGGATCTGCTCGCCAACGGCAAGACATCACGGCTCTATCAACGCCTGGTCTACGAGAAGCGCATCGCCCTGGACGTGTCCGCGTTTCAGGGCTCGCGTGAGCTGGGCAGCTACTTCATGCTGGTGGCCACCGCGGCCCCCGGCCAGGCGCTGACCGAGGTCGCGGCGGTGATCGACATCGAGCTGCAGGGACTCCTCGATCACGGGCCGACCGACAGCGAAATGGAGCGCTCCGAGGCGCAGGCCGAAGCGCACTTCCTCTATCGGCTGCAGACTGTCGGCGGCTTTGGCGGCAAGTCCGATCAGCTCAATGCCTACAACGTGATGCGCGGCGACCCGGGGTACTTCGCGGCCGACCTCGCGCGTTATCAGTCGGCGACGAAGGAGTCGGTGCGCGCCGCCGCTGCCGATCATCTCCGCGTCGATCGCCGGGTGATCCTCAGCGTCGTCCCGCGCGGCCAGGAGGCGCTGGCGCTGCCGGGATCGCTGCCAGTGAAGGTCTCGTGACAGGGGTCGATCGCTCTCAGCTACCCGCGGTCGGGCCCGATCCCGCGTTCTCCTTTCCGGCCATCGTCCGCCACGTTTTGCCCAACGGCCTGCAGGTTCGTACGCTCGAGCACCACAGCGTGCCGGTGGTCTCGCTGGTGCTGCAGCTCGATGGCGGATCTGGTGCCGATCCGGCCGACGCCGAAGGCCTTGCCGCCGTCGTTGCCGACATGGTGGACGAAGGCGTGGGGTCGCTCAGCGCGATCGATGTGTCTGATGCGCTGGCGCGTATCGGTGCCGACTATGACGTCGACGTGAGCCCTGACGTCACGGTGTTCTCGCTGACGACCCTCACGCGTTTTGCCCGCCGTGGAGCGCAGCTGCTCTGCGATCTGGTGACCAAGCCGAGCCTGCGACAGAACGACTTCGACCGCGTCCGCCAGATGCGTCTCGACCGGCTGCGGCAGTTGAAAGATTTGCCGCCGGCCGTGGCGGAGCGCGCGTTTCTCCGGCTGCTCTACGCGAATCACTCGTACGGACATCTGGCCATCGGCAACGAAGCGGCTCTCAGGAAGATGTCGCTCGAGGATGTCGCCGGTTTTCATGCAGCCTCGTCGCAGCCGCAGCGGGCGACGCTGGTGGTTGCCGGAGGGCTGCCTCACGCCGAGCTCGCGGCGATCGGAGCCGACATCTTCGGCTCGTGGACCGGTGATGGGAGCGATCGCCTCAGCACTGCGACTGACGTGCCGACGACGTCGTTGCCGCGGCTGTCGATTGTCCCGCGCGAGGGCGCGGCGCAATCCGAGCTGCGTATCGGTCATCTGTCGGCGCCGCGGAACAATCCCGACTACCCGGGCCTGCTGGTGATGAACGCCATCCTTGGTGGACAGTTCGTGAGCCGGCTCAATCTCAAGCTCCGTGAGGAGAAGGCGTACACCTACGGGGCCCGCAGCGGCTTCGACTGGCGCCGTGGCATCTCGCCGTTTGTCATGCAGGCGAGCGTGCACACGTCGGCGACGGCCGACTCGATTCGTGATTCGCTCAACGAGCTCGACGCCATTCGCGGTTCACGCCCGCCGTCGGAGAGCGAGTTGTTTCTGGCCAAGGCATCATTGACGCGAGGGTATCCACGCAACTTCGAGACGGCGCAGCAGGTGGCGAGAGCCGTGGCGCAGCTCGCCCTGTATGACCTGCCGGATACCTATTTCGAGGAGTTCCTACCGAAGGTGAATCGAGTCGACGCGGACGAGGTCGTGCGCGTGGCTCAACGGTGGCTCGACCCGTCGCGCACCACCACGCTCATCGTTGGCGACCACTCTGCCATTGCAGACTCCCTTGTCACGCTCGGCGATGGTCAGCCGCAGATCCTCCCTGTCGAACTGTAATAGTTAGTGTCCCAAGTGTCCGGATACGGACGCTAGGGAAACGCTATGGAAACCTTAACGCCGCGGTAACAAAAGCGGTCTTAGGTAGTGCTACGCTACCCGCGTTCTTCGTATAGAACTGTGTGGTGACGGTCGTGAGCCCTTCAGACGTGATGCCTGGCGCAGATCCCGAACGCGGGTTAGGCCGCGTGGCGAGCGTCGCCATGCTGATTGCCGTGATCGCGGCGATCGTTGCGGGTGCCACCATCTGGCTGCTGCTCACCGACCCGGTCACGGTGGCCAACGCGGTCGACGAAGGCGAAATCTCTCCGCTCGTTCGTCAGCTCGCTGAAGTGATCTATAACGCGATATCCGGATTGCTTCAGTACCTCTAATCAGCGCGCAGACGGGCCATGAAGGCCCGCCCTACAAGTTCCTCACCAGGAATCTCGTTAACAGGTAGCCGTCATAGAACTTGAACGGCGCCGATCCGGTGCTGTAGTGCCCGCAGGGCAGCACGGCCACTTCATGCGGAATGCCACGCTGGGCGAATTCGTCGACCAGCATTCGCGACAAGTCAACGGGAAATGTCAGGTCGTAACGCGCATAGACCAGCAGCGTCCTGGTGCGCGCGGCGCGATCGAGATAGGAGAACGGACTGATCGGACGCCATAAATGCCGAAGCCGTTCGAGCTCGATGTGTCCGTTCAGGCCTTCGCGCACGTGCCGCGTGGACAGGCCTCGCCACACGACGTCGGCAAAGAATGGCGACACGTGATTGAGCGCCTGCGCTTTCACCAGCGGCTCATGGGCGGCGGTCAGCATCGCCAGGCATGATCCCAGGCTGGTGCCGAGGATGCCGATCCGCTCGAAGCCCTGCGATGCCAGCCACGCGATCGAGCGCCGCGCATCGAGTACGGCTTGCCGGCATACCTGCGTGGTGCGGACGATGTTCGAGCTGACGATGTAGTCGGCGCGGGTGAGCTCGGGCGGCATGCGGTCGTCGTGATACGGCATGCTCAGTCGTAACGCCGACACACCGAAGCGCGCCAGCAGCCGCGCCAGGCCGGCGTGCCCCTCGCGATCCGAGTTCCACTGCGGCAGGACGACGACCGCGCGACCGCGTCTGGTTCGCGGTCCGAGATCCGCTTCTTCCTTCGTGGGGAACCAGCGTGCGACGACGGTGTTGTTCTCGACGTGCGGGGTCGTCAACGCGCTGGTGAAGCGGAGCGTGCCCGCCTCACCGCGTTCACGTTTGGCAGCGTCCGCCGGATCGAATCGGTAATCGGTCGCCGGCGTTACCGCGAAGAACGCGTCGGTGTCGCTCATGACCTCGTCCACCCAGCGCTCGACCCGCTCGCCTGGCGGCAGCTCGTGCGAGTTCGACGACAGCCAGTCGACGCCCCAGTCGAAAGGGCGGACGACCCGATCCTTGGTGACCGACGCCAGCCGGCGCTCCCAGGCGTGAAAGAAGTGACTTAGCAATATCCAACCCGGTCCGGCTGCAGCCGGACATTACGTCTTTGTTCTGGACCCGTCGTTGCACTTGCTCCGGCCATGTTCGAACATCCTCGCAAACCCGACACGCCCAGGCTGCCGGAAACACCTGACATCGTCGATCATCAGCCGCCGGATATCTCGCCGGTGCCGCCTCCGGACATTCCGCCGCAGCCTGTCGAGGAAGAACCTGAGGCTCAGCGCGACCGTCCGGGGCTGAGATAGGGCTCGGCCGCCAGGGCGACGCGCAACAGCTCGGACGTGGAATGCCGCGGACCGACGAGCTGCGCGCCAACTGGCAGACCGTCGGCCGTTCGTCCGCACGGGATGGTGATCGCCGGGTGTCCCGTGATGTTGAAGAGCTGAGTGAGCCGGAGCGTGATGTTGCGAACCGGCTCCTCACTCCCGCCGATTTTCACCATCGCCTCGCCGAGTTTGGTAGCCGGCACGGCCAGCGACGGCAACAGCAGCGCGTCGAACTGCTCGATCGTGGTGTCGACCTCGTGGCGCAACACTTCGCGGCCACGCAACGCCCGCACATAGTCTTCAGCGAGAACGTAGCGCGCCATCTCGAGCCTGGTTCGCACTGCCGGCGTGTAATCCTCCGGGCGGCTCTCCAATGTCTTTCCGTGATACGCCGCCGCTTCCGCCAGCACGATGTGGAGGTACACGGTCGCGATGTCGCCGGCATGCGCAAGCGTGACGTCCTGCAGCACCACGCCCGCGGCTTCGAGCTGCGTGCACGCGTCGGCGAAGACGGCGGCCACTTGCGCGTCGAGCAGCGCCATGAAGTAGTGGCGCAATACGCCGATTCTGAGGCCGCGGATGTCGCGCCGAGCCAGCGGCTGCGACGGGACGCCGCGCAACGCGTCGTGCAGCAGCCGCGCGTCCTCGACCGACCGGCAGATCGGTCCCACGTGATCCATCGTCGTGCTGAGCGGCACGACACCCTGAGCGGGCACGTCATGAACGGCCGGCTTCAGTCCCACCAGACCGCAGGCGGCCGCGGGGATGCGAATCGATCCGCCCGTGTCGGTGCCGATCGACCCATACGACATCTCCGCCAGCACCGAAGCCGCAGACCCGCCCGATGATCCGCCGGGGGAGCGTGTGAGATCGAGCGGGTGATGCACCGGACCGTACGCAGAGTCTTCGTTGGTGGTGCCGAACGCGAACTCGTGGAGGTTCGTCTTGCCGATGAAGACGACGCCGGCCTTGCGCAGGCGGGTTATGACGGTCGCGTCGCTGGCGGCGACATGGCCGCGGCGCAGGCGCGAGGCCGCGGTGGTCGGCCGTCCCTGCACGTCGAGCAGATCCTTGAGCGAGATCGGCACCCCGTGCAGCGGTCCGCGGTAGCGGCCGGCATCGATCTCACGGTCTGCCTCGCGCGCCTGCCGTCTCGCATCGTCGGCAAACACACTGATGAAGGCGTTGATCTCTTTGTCGCGCGCGGCAATCTGCCCGAGACAGCGTTCGGTGGCGGCTTCGGCGGTCAGTTCGCGATTCTCGATCGCGCGGGCGAGCTCGACAATCGTGCGCGGTTCAGCGGCCATCCGATGCAGGGGGCAGAGGAGCCTCGCCAGCGGCATCGACGTTCCACTCCGCCGTTCGGAGCGCCGCCGTGGCACGGGCGAGGTTCTCGAGCAACGGCCGCAGGTCGGAGAGACCTCGCCGCTCTGCATCCTGAATCGCCGCGTCGAGCCAGCTCTTGATCGTCATATTGGATCGGTGATCGCGCCCTGCCGCAATGTTAGCAGGAACCTGTAACCTATACCCCGGATGCGGAAGACGAAGATCATCGCGACCGTCGGTCCGGCGTCGAACAGCGACGCGGTGATCGGTGAGCTGATTGCTGCTGGGGTCGACGTCTTCCGGCTGAACTTCTCTCACGGTACGCGGGAGCAGCACGCCGAGGTCGTCAAGCGGATCCGCGACGCCGAGTGGGCGTCGGGCCGGTACGTCGCCATCCTGCAGGATTTGAGCGGACCGAAGATCCGCACCGGCCTTCTGGCTGGAGGCACGCCCATTCCCCTTCGCGCCGGCGACGAGTTGCGCATTGTGGTGGGCGATTTCGAAGGTGGCCCGGGGCGCATTTCGACGACCTATGCCGACCTGCCCAAGGCCGTCCATCCCGGCGATCAACTGCTCCTGGACGATGGTCACCTGCAGTTGCGGGTCGAAGCCAGCGAAGGCGACGAGGTGCGCACCGTGGTCGTCGACGGCGGGACGCTCGGCGAGCACAAAGGGATCAACGCGCCTGGCGTCGCGCTGCCATCCGCCGGTTTCACGCCGAAGGACGCCGACGATCTCGCGTTCGGCGTCAGCCTTGGCGTCGACTGGATTGCGTTGAGCTTCGTTCAGAGCGCAGACGATTTGCGGCACGCCCGCGAGGCGCTGGCAGCGGCGGGATCGTCGGTGCCGCTGATGGCGAAGCTCGAACGTCCCGAGGCGATCGAACGCCTCGAGGAAATTCTCCACGCGTCCGACGCGGTGATGATCGCGCGCGGCGATCTCGGTCTCGAAGTACCCCTCGAACAGGTGCCGCGCATTCAGAAGATGGTCACGCGCCGAGGACGCGCGCTTGCCGTGCCGGTCGTCCTGGCCACCCAGGTGCTCGAATCGATGCGCAACGAGCCACGGCCGACGCGGGCGGAAGTCAGCGACGCGGCAAACGCCGTGGACGACGGTGTGGACGGGATCATGCTCGCCGGTGAGACCGCTGCAGGGTCGTATCCTGTGCGCGCGGTCGAGACGCTCGACCACGTCGTGAAGGACGCCGAGACCATGCCGCCCGTGGGATCAGTGCCGCTCGAGGAGACGCACCTGCTGGCGGGTCATGGGCGGGCGATTTGCGAGGCCGCGGTGACGTTGGCCGAGCGCGGCGATGCGGCGGCGATTGTGGCGGTGACCCGCGGCGGCAAGACCGCTGGAGCGCTGGCGGCGCTGCGGCCGCGCGTGCCGATCTTCGCTGCGACCGACCGTGCCGAGATCGCGCGCCGGCTGGCGCTGGTGTGGGGCGTCGTGCCCGTGCTGAGCGAATTGAGCGGGGACGTGAATGAAGCGGCGACGCGAATCGCCGACGACCTGGTCGCGCGCGGCGCGATTCCTGCCGGGTCGTGCGTCGTGCTCGTGAGCCTCACGCCGGACTTGTCGCGAGGCCCGTCGAATTTCTTGAAGCTCCTCCGCGCGTAGTGTCCGGCTTCAGCCGGACCTTCAGGCTGCTGCGGTCGCCACCGACAGCTCGCGCGCCCACTTGAGCGCGTCGGCGTAGGCAATCGACAGGCGGTCGGGATCGAGCCCGGCGGTCTGCGCCGTCTTCGCCGCTTCGTCCCATTCGCCACGCTCGTAGGCGATCACCGAGTCGAGAACGGACTTGGCGACGTTGGCCTCGCCCATCAGCGCCCCGCGCACCGTTGCCGAGAGCGGCAACTGCTCGACCGCTTCCGCCTGCGGCATGCCGAGCATGCCCTCGAGGAGCGAGCACAGCCCGAGCAGGAAGAACTCGGACGCGCCCTCCTGACCCTTCAGATCCTGCGCCAGCAGCTCGCAGCAGCGCGCGCGCAAGATGGCCATGGTGACCAGTTCAAAGCTCGCCCCGCCGTTGAGTCCGGCCAGCGCCCACACGGAGGCCCACTTCCGAATCTGATCGAGCCCGAGCAGGACGAGCGCCTGGCGGATCGACTGAATCTCGCGGCGCACGCCGAAGGCCGCCGAGTTGATGCAGCGAAGCACGCGCACGGTCAGCGAGGCATCGTGCTTCACCAGGTCTTCGACGACGGAGATGTTCACGTCGGGACGGTTGAGGGCGGCCAGCAGCCGTGCGTACGCGAGGCGGCGAGCCGAGACGGCGCCGGCGGTGAACGTCGCCGGCTTGCAGAAGTAGTAACCCTGAAACAGCTTGCAGCCGGCGGTCGCGGCGTTCTTGAAGGCGTCGCCCGATTCGACTTTCTCGGCGATGAGGCTCACGCCCGAGGGCAGGCCCTTGTGGATCGCCTTTCGCTCGTCAGCGCAGGTGTCGAGGACGTCGACCTTGACGTAGCGCGCGTAAGGCATCAGCGCGTCGGCGCCCGACCAGCTGGTGAAATCGTCGAGCGCGAGCGCATAGCCCTGTTCCTTGAGCCGCTTGCACGCGTCGACGACGTCCTTGTCGACCGAGACGTCCTCGAGGATCTCGAGCACGACGGACTGGGCCGGAAGCAGCGACGCGAAGTCGCCGAGCAGCATCTGCCGCGTGAGGTTGACGAACGCTTTACGCCCGCCGGTGAGACGTTCGAGGCCGAGGGTGAGAACCGCGTCGTTCAGAACTCTCGCCGCGGCCAGATCGCGCGAGCCAAGGCAGGACGTGTCCTGCGCGCCGGCTCGATAGAGGAGTTCGTACCCGAACACGTTCCCCGACGCGTCGAGGATCGGTTGACGGGCGACGTAGATGGCTTCACGCGGATCGAGATTGGGTTGTGTGTTCACGCGACGACCTGTCTAGGGCTCTTCTTTCAATCGTCATCGCGCCACGTTCCTTGAATTGCGTGCTTCCGCGTAGTGCTTCAATTCTGCCAATGCCGAGGTCAGCCCGGTGGCAATGAGGTCGTAGTAGCGACTCCAGCGGACGCTGTCGTCCCACCCGGACTGCCGGACGTGCAGAACCGTGCCGCCGCCATGCGCCGTGCACCGGACCTCGAAGGCCATTGGTCCAATCGGATCGCCGTCGGGCGGAAGCCAGTAGGCGTCGGCCACCAGGAACTCCCGGCCCGCCCGGTAGTCGACCACCGTGCCGCGAAACACCCCGCCCAGCCGGCCGAGCACGTCGTCGCGCCATTCGGTGGGATCCCACTCGATCGAGTAGCCGCCGAGCACGCGCGGCTGGCAGAGCGATCGACGGACCTGCCACCAGCGTGCGAGCGCATCGTGGGCGAAGAACGCCTCGAGCACCACGGCCGGGGCGGCGTCGATACTCAGGCTATGAGTGAACTCACGCATGCACGTCCTCGCGCCGACCCGTCGAGCATCGGCCGATGAGCATCGGCCATTGGGCATTGAGCATTGTTCATTGTCCCCTGATAATCGATGGCCATGCACCCGCAGCCGCTCGCCTACATGGACTCGGAGTTTCTCGACAGCGAGGAGGCACGTCCGCTCCGCATTCTGGCCGAGTACCTCGAACCCCTACGCCGCTTCAAGGCACAGAACATCCAGGACACCGTCGTGTTCTTCGGTTCGGCCCGGATTCATAGCCGCGATCAGGCGCAGCAGGCGCTGGACGAACTGCTGAAGGGGACGACCAAGCCCGCGGTGGCGGATCTCGAAACAGCGGTGGCGCGCAGCCGCAAAGCGGTGGAGTGGTCGCGCTACTACGAGGAAGCCCGCGAGCTGGCGAAGACGTTCACCGAGTGGGCGCTCAGCCTCGACGCCACCCACCATCGGTTCGTGGTGACGTCGGGCGGCGGGCCGGGGATCATGGAGGCGGCCAATCGCGGCGCCGCAGAGGGTCGCGGCAAGACGATCGGCTTGAACATCCGCCTGCCGTTCGAGCAGGGTCCCAACGCCTACATCACCGAAGGACTGCACTTCGAGTTCCACTACTTCTTCATGCGGAAGTTCTGGTTCGCGTACCTGGCGAAGGCGCTGGTGATCTTTCCGGGCGGCTTCGGCACGCTCGACGAGATGTTCGAGATCCTCACGCTGATGCAGACGCACAAGCTGGCCAAACAGATCCAGATCGTGCTCTACGGCACCGACTACTGGGACCGCATTCTCGATCTCGAGCCGATGGCGGAGTGGGGGGCGATCAACGTCAGCGACCGCCATCTGCTGCAGCGTGCGAACTCGGTGGGCGAGGCATTCGAGCTGCTGAAGGCGCATCTCACGACGCACCATCTCACCCCGGCGACGGCGCAGGAGATGAAGGCGCCGGGCATCGCCAAGACGAGATCGTAGCTTCGCAGGTAATGGAGCGGACGGAGCGAACGGATTCACAGGAGAAACAGAGGAACGGAGAACCGACACAAACCACAAGACCACAAAGACACAAAGAGCGCGGGTGAGCCCGCGCTTCGCGCGGCGCATGGACCGGGCGGGGCCGCGCAAACAAACTCCGGATGATCGCGTGGGAGCTTGTTTGCGCAGCCCCGCCCGGTCCATGGGGCCGGCCCGCAGGGCCGGCGCTCACCCATCCTCCGTTGCTCCGTTTCTCCTGTGAACCCGCTTCCTCCGTCCCCTCCGTTTCCCGCGACGATGAAGGTCTCTCTCAGGCAGACTTCTTCAGTCGCAGCGCACGGTTTTTCACGATCATTGCGCCGGACCTTCTCTTCCGTTTGCCGGTTTGATGAGCTACGATCCTCGAACCCCGTCAATTCATGGAGACTCGAGGCCGGCACGTGCGTCTCGCCGCTTTCCTGGTGGCCCTGTCACTCGCCCCTGCCATTGCGCGGGCTGATGACGGTTCGCTGCGCGCGGGGAACGGCTCGCTGCGTGCCGCGACGATCGCGGCCGGTGCGGCCGCCGCTGCCGATTGGGTTTCGACCTATCACGCGCTCAAATACTTCAAGGTGCGTGAAGTGAATCCCGTGCTGCGGCCGTTCGACGACTCGCCGGCGCACGTCGTCTGGATCGGCGCCGCCATCGACGTCAGTCTGATGGCGACGTGGCAGATGGGCGTGGCGCGCAATCATCCAAAGATCGCGACCAGCGGCCTGTGGGCGATGACCGCGTTCCGCACGTATCTCGCGGTCCACAACTTCCGCAACGAAGGACGCGCCGAGCGCCGCTAGGCCCTTACGCGTCGGATCCCGTCGTCGGCCGTGTGCCGACGTCGGTCCAGCCTCGACGTTTCAACCCATCGCGCAGCGCCTGCGCTCGAGCCAGCGCCCGTGGTTCCAGCTCGAATGGCTCGGAGACAATGATCGCCTGAGGTGATGCCACGCGAAGCTCGAAGGCCGCGCCTCGTCGATACACGCTGCAGATGACGCTGTTTCCTTCGAAGGACATGTGCCACAGCGTGGTCACACGCTGTGAGTCGCCGGCGTTCGACACGTGCGGCTATTATGCACGGCCGCCTGTGTCGCGCGCCTAATGCGGATCGACTTTTCGCAGCGACCGGATGTCGCACCCCGCCGGCAGTTCTTCAGCGCGCGGCATCTTGTCGCCGGCAAAGCAACCGGGAATCACATAGAACGTGCGCGGTGGTCCGGGAGCCGAGGGAACATACGGCGCCGGAGGTGTTGAGGGTTCACGGATCGCGCGTGGCCGATCGTCGTCGTCGCGCCGGCGATCGGATTCGGTTTCGCGCTCTGGTTCAATGTCCGCCGGCGCCTCCGCCAGCAGTCCGTTGTAGTAGGTTCCCGGTAGAGACACATACCCGCGCTCGCGCCATGAGTGGCGGCCTGGCCGCCGCTCGAGGCGATCGAATCGCGGGGCATAGGTGCGGGGCCGCGCGAGAAACAGGTCCTCTCGTTCTTGTGGCGGCGCAACCGTGCGGGGAATCTCGGGCGTGGACGGTGGCGGTTTCGGTGGCGCTGGTGTGAGCACGTGCGGGCGTCCAGCCGCCCGCATTTCTGGCTGCTGCGCCGCAGAGGAGACCGTCGCCATCGATGCGATGGCCAGCCAGACCGCTGCCTGAAGCCCGCGCCACATCCTCTCAGTACTATACGCCTCGATTGTCACAGACTCATGGCAGCCCCGGCACGCGACACTGGCAACTTCAGCCGGCGTGATTTGTAATGTAGGCCGGTGCGCCTTGGGCCGTTCACTCTTGCGCTGCTGACAGCCGGGCTTCTCGCCCGTCCGTATCTGGTCGATGCGCAGTCCCCGAATCGGCGTCCCGAGGCCGCCGGTGGGCCGCTCTACGAGTCTGCGTGCGCTGCCTGTCACGGCGTCGACGGCAAAGGTGCTCCGCGCGATGTGGTCGGCTTCGACACGCCCCTCCCGGATTTCACCGACTGCAGGTTCACGACCGTCGAGGCCACGGCCGACTGGCTGGCCGTGGTCCACGAGGGCGGCCCCGCGCGTGGACGCCACCGGCGAATGCCTGCCTTTGGCGAGGCACTGACCGGAGCAGAGATTGCCCGCGTGCTCGACTTTGTCCGCGGCTTCTGCGTGAATCCCAGGTGGCCGATCGGCGATCTGAATACGCCGCGTCCGCTCGCCACCGAGAAAGCGTTCCCCGAAGACGATGCCCTGATGGCGACGGTGGTGCCGGCCACCGGCGATCCCGATTCGGTCGAGAACGAATTCATCTACGAGCGTCGCGTCGGCGCCCGCAGTCAGGTCGAGATCGTGGTGCCCTTCAATTTCCGTCACACCGTGACGGGATGGCACCGCGGGTTCGGCGACCTCACCGTGGGAGCGAAGCACGCGCTGATCGCCCGCCGGTCGACGATTGTGAGTGCGGCCGCCGAGATGACGTTTCCGACCGGCGACGTTACCAACGGCCTCGGCCGGCGCCTTCGCATTCTCGAGCCGTCAGCCCTCGTCGGTTGGATCGGTCCGGCCGACCTGTTCGTGCACGGTCAGGCCGGCCTGGAATTCCCGCTCAACATCGGGAGCGCGAACGATGAAGCCTTCTGGCGCATCGCATTGGGGCGGACGTTCACGGCGCATCGATTCGGCCGCGCGTGGTCACCGATGGTGGAGCTGCTCGGCAGCAAGGAGTTGGCCGCCGACGAGCGATATGCGTGGCAACTGCTGCCGCAACTTCACGTCACGCTCAGCCGCCGGCAGCACGTGGCCGTGAGCGGCGGGATCGTCGTGCCGCTGAATGCCGCCGGCGGACGCACGCGCACAGCAACGATGTCGCTCTTGTGGGACTGGCGCGACGGGAGCTTCTTCTCAGGCTGGTGAGCGGGCGGCACCCTGGGCGATCGCCGTCAGCGCGGCAACGACTTCGTCTTCGATCTCGAGACGGTCTTCAGCCAGGCGCTGCTGTCGAAGCGCACGCGAGCGATCGAACGGAACCCGCACGGGCTCGCCACCGGGCACAGGGCGCGCCGCACGTATCGAGTCCGCGAACTCGGCGACACCAGCGCGGTACTGCTCTCCTGACGTCAGCAGATCCGGCCGCAGCGCGATGATGAGGAAGCCGAAGTCTGCCAGCTCGGGCGGGATGAACGGCGAGCCGCTGAGCGCGCCCAGCATCTGCACCACCATCGCCAGGCCCGCGCCTTTGTGACCGCCCCACGCGGCGAACGCACCGCCGAGTGCGGCCGCCGGATTCCTCGTCGCGCGGCCGTCGCCGTCATAAGCCACGCCCTCGGGCAGCTCGCGGTTCATCCGCTTCGCCAGCACGACCTCGGCGTGCATGATCGACGAGGTGCCGATGTCCCAGATGACCGGGTCGCCGGTGCTCGGGAAGGCGACGCAGATCGGATTGGTGCCCACGCGTCCTTCGCTCGCTCCGGCCGGCGCGACCCACGGCGACGCATTCGACGCGATGATCGCCACGAGGCCCTCGGCCGTGGCCATCTCGCCGTAATACGACAGCATTCCCGTGTACCACGTGTTGCTGGCGGCGACGACCGCGATGCCGCTCCTGAGGGCCTTGGCGATGGCGATGCGGGTGGCTTGATGCCCGACGAGGTAACCGATGCGATCGCCGCCATCGATGCGTGCGGAGACGGCGGTCTCGTTCTCGACGCGGGCGGACTCCTGCCGGTTGCCGGTACGCGCGAACCGTTCGGCGATGCTCAGCGCCCGCGGCAGGCCGCCGTAATGGATGCCGCGCAGCTCGCAATCGATCAGGTGATCAGCGATGAGGCCCGCATCGGCCGGTGTGTGGCCAAGCGCCTGCATGACGCGGACGGCGAGCGCGCGAGCCTCGGCGACGGTCAGGAGCATGCGGGGATTGTAAGGCGGGTCCAGAGGACCCGCTCGGCATTGGAGGTCTATCGCGTTCGCGGCGGCGGCCCCACGACCGGAGCGGTGACCTCACAGGGGCGAGGGTTCCACTTCGAACCGTCCGCTTCTTTCCGGAAGTGAGTGCTCAGCATCAGCGGCTGCGCCAGATAGGTCGGGTCGTCGATCACGGCGGTCACGATCATCCAGGTGTCGCCGCTGGGCTCGCGCAGCACGTCGAAGAACTCGGTCATCTGCGCTTCAGCGCTGTAGGGCACACCATTGCGTCGCAGGTAGCCGGGCCGCATCTTCGTGGTGACGACCTTGAGCCCGCCGCTCAATTGCTCGCCGCCACCGCCACGACCACCGCCCCCACCACCGCCGCCGCCACCACCTGGGAGCTGCCCCTGGCTCTCGAGCATGCCCTCCCAGCGCGCCACTGACGATCCCTGCCACGAGGATTCCGCTGCGGCCGGCGCGGCAGCGTTGAAGTTGAACAGACGGACCTGCTGTCCGCTGTCGGTCTCCATCTTCAACGTGTCGTCGCCCTGCCACGAGAAACGAACGCGCGTGGGCATGCGCATGATGCCGGCGGCACCGTACGCCTTGCACTGTTCGCCGGCGGCGACGTCCTTCGCCGGATCCCACGACTCGGCGGCTTTGCGGCCGGCGTCGTTGACCGGAATGCTGGCGACGTCGCCAATCGGCGGCGTGACCATGCGGAACCGCCAGTCTTCGGTGATGAGCGGCACCCAGGTGCCCACGAGATCGATCGGCGATGTCGTTCGCGGCGTGCGCGGCGCCTGCGGGACTCCTGCGCCACGGCCGCCTTGCTGGGCCGTCAGCATCACGCTGGCGGAGACGACGATGATCGCGGCGGCGAGCGTGCGGCGAGTCATCACTGCGTCCTCCCGCCGGTGGTCGACGCCTGGCCGTTGACGCCCGCATAGACGGCGTCGAGGAACTGGTCGGTCGAGCCCGGTCCTGGCTTGCTGCCGTAAATCGTGTCGTACTCGAGGCTCGGCTTCGCCGCCTTGATCTGCGCCAGCGTCATCCGCTTCTTCACCAGCTCCTCGACGCGGTCGCGGACGATCGTCACCATGTCGCGGTAGTCGATCACTTCGGCCTCGTTGCAGATGCGGCCGTGGCCGGGAATGACACGGGTGCCGCCCATCTGATTCCGCTCGGGAATCGTCAGGTCGATGATCGCGTTGAGAGCGTTGATCACACCCTGGATGCTGCCGCCGCGCGCGGTGTCGATCACCGGATAGGTGGTCGTCAAAAACACGTCGCCGGTACTGACCACGTCCGAGCTGCGGAAGAACACCATCGCATCGCCGTCGGTGTGTGAGCTCGGCTCGGCGATCACCTGGATGGCCTCGCCATTGGCGAAGAACTCTTTTTTCGGCGTGAAGAAGGTCGACAGCGGCAGCGCGTCGCCGGTCATCGCCGGCAGATCGCGCGAGCCGGCCTGCATGCGATTGAATGCGTTCTCGTGAGAGACGGTGAGGACGCCGGCATTCTGCCCGAGCGGGTTCGCGCCGCCCACCTGCTGCGGCCGCGGCCCGCGCACGCCGTTGTTGGCTTTCACGATCTCGTCGTTGCCGGAGACGTGATCGGGATCGGCGTTGGTGTTGACGAGAAAGCGCACCGGCCGGTTGGTGAGACGCTTCAGGGCGTTGAGGACCTTCTGGCTCTGACCGCGCCCGCCCGAGTCGACCAGCAGCACGCCCTCGGATCCCACCTGCGCCGTGATGTTGCCGCCAGCGCCGGCGAGCAGGTAGACCTGCCCCTGCACCTTCAGCACCTCGATGCCATCCACGATGAGCGGCGGCGCCGGCGGATCGAGCGGCACGAGCGCCACCGGCTGCTGCGCATGTACTACGGAAACCAGAAGAGCGATGCCTGCGGCAATCGACGCAATGCGCATGGCTACTCCTTTGGTTGTGCCGCCGCGCCCACGGGTGCTCCCGCGGGGGCCAGCATCTGACGGAGTTTCTGCTCGTACTCGGGATAGATCGTCTCTTTGCCGCCCTGCGTCGACTCGAACGGCAAACCGTGATGCGCGGCGAAATCGGTCTGCTTCGTGCCGAACGGATAGTGCGGCACGTAGCCCACCGGATGTCCGGCCACTTCGTCGACCACCTCGAACAGCCACCGCTGATCGGGCGTGATGTTGGAGCTCAGCATCCAGTGCGACGTCCGCACGAACGGCTCTTCGAGATACACGGGGTCGTAGACGATCGTCAGCAGCGTCAGGTAGTCGCCATGCCGGATGAAATGCTCGCTCATCGTCGAGTTCGCGCTCGCGGGCACGCCATTCCGCTGGATGACGCCGTACTTCATGTGCGTCGTCGTGACGACGAGGCGGTTGCCTTCGACTTTGCCGGTGGAGAAGCCGTCCCAGGTGTGTTCGGCGTTCTCGGACGGATGCGGCCGGCCGTCCATCCAGATGACCCGATCGTTTCTGCCGAAGACGCCTTCGAGGGTGTAGGCCACGACCTGCTGCGTCACCGGATCCGAGCGCTTGGTGATCCGCATGTTCGGGCCCGGGCCGCGCATGAAATACATCGCCGGGTGCGGCTGCGCCGCGCGTTCGGGAAGCGCGAGAATCGACGCGTCCCAGTGCGACGCCTTCTGCCGCGCGGCCGCATTGATCGGCAGCCCGGTGTAATCGCCGAGCTCGGCGCCTGGCGCGCGGTGCGGCTGATCTTCGGTGACGCGCGCCGCCCACTCACCGGAGAGATCGACCTGGGCGGACGCGGGGATCGAGATGAGAACGACGGCAACGAGAATGAAGACGACGCGAGATAGCCTGGGTCCCATCGGCGCCCTCCCTGCAGCGTGGGCGCTGACTATATCAGTTCAGCCCTGACGGCCTCTCGAAACTTCCTGCGATTTCGATGATTTATTCGTCGTGGCCGGTCCACTGGACCAGCCCTCCACCAGCCTTGTTATGATCGAACCGATGACACGATTGACGTTGCCGTGCGCACTGGCCTTATTCCTCCTCGTTCTGCTTTCTGCGGTCGGCAGGGCCCAGGCTCCAGCCGCCGGCCGGACGGTCTGGGAGGGCGTGTTCACCGCTGAGCAGGCGGAGCGCGGCCGGCCCCAGTACTCGGCCAACTGCGCCGAGTGTCACGGCACCGCCCTTCAAGGTGGCGAGGGTGCAGGGCTGGTCGGAGACGCTTTCTGGCAGAAGTGGACCGCGCAGACGGTCGGCGACTTCGTGACTTACATCAGCAAGAACATGCCGTTCTCCGAAGACGGCTCCAAGGCCGGCACGCTTTCGCCGGGCACCTACGCCGAGATCGCCGCCCACATTCTGAACTCCAACGGATTTCCCACCGGGACACGCGAGCTGACCGCGGCGTCCGGAGCAGGCGTGCGCATCATCCCCAAAGACGGACCGGGAGAGCTTCCCGCCTCGACGCTCGCTCACGTGGTCGGCTGTCTCGCGCCGCGCGGCGCTGACGGCACCTGGAAGATCACGCAGGCTTCGCCGCCGGAGCGCATTTCGTCGAGCGGAGCGCCGCCGAACAAAGCCGTCGGTCTCGGCAACCGGGAGTTCGCGCTCAAGTTCGTCCTGCGGTCGCTCACCTCGCTCGTCGGTCACAAGCTCTCGGTGACCGGTTTGCTGCTGGGTGTCGGCGGCGTCGACGGTTTGAACGTCAGCAGCATCGATTCGATCGCGGATAGCTGCAGCTAACGCGAGACGACGGCGGCCAGGGCGTACGGCCGGCGCGCGGCGTCGAGCCGGGCGCCGAGCTGACGGACCATCGCTTCCCAGGCGATCCGATCGATCGCCTCGCGTGATGGCTTCACCGCCGGCGGCGTCTGCCGAAGCGCCGAGACCCAGTCGGGCCGCTCACGTCCGGTGGTGTCGAAGGCGACGAACTCCACCACACTCTGGCTTCTATAGACGGCGACGAGCCCCTGGCCGCGCGGCCCGCTCGATGCGATCTCCAGCCGCGCCACCCGGCCCATCGGACTCTCGTCGAAGTACGCAAACAGGCCCTCGACGAGCGGGTGCCCCGACGCGAAGAAATCGAGCGTTTCGCGTTCGACCGCCTCCTCGCGATCGAACGAGCCTACGTACATCGATCCGCCGGGAACGCCAGGAAGTCCATCGACGAGCGATTGAGTGCCGAGCTCGATTGAATAGGCGCGGCGTCCGCGCGTGCGCTCGACGTTGAACCCCAATCGTTCGCAGGCGGAGACGACGACCTGCTCGTTGAGCGCGTCCAGATGGGCGGGAACGCGCGCCAGGATTCCGGCGGCCATATGGGCGCGATACGGATCGCGGTGCAGCTGTTGGTAGGCGGCTTCACGAACGCGCGTGCGCGCGGCGCGCGCGTCCGCGAGCACGGTGTCGAGCCGTTCGTTCGAGAGTGACGCGGTCGCGTCGACGGCGATCTCCTCGATCGCGCGCTCCACATGGGCGAGTTGCGGCTCCAGTCCGGCCATCGGTTCGTTGAACACGCCAAGCGCTTCGAAGAGCGTGACGGCATCCCGGCCGATCCCTCCCGGCGGCCGGAAGTAGACGACGTCGACCGGAATGCGGCGGCCGATTCGATCGAGCCGGCCGATGCGCTGCTCGACCACTGACGGATTCCAGGGAAGATCGAAGAGCACCAGCCGGCGGCAGAACTCGAAGTTGCGCCCTTCACCGCCGCACTCGGTGGACACGAGCAGGCTCGGACCGTCGTCTTCGCGGAAGCGAGCCACCTCGGTGTCGCGGCGCGCCGGCGACAGCTCCTCGTGAAACACCCCGGTGGCCAGCTGCACCCGATGACTGAGTGCGGTGCGCAGCATCTCCAGCGTCTCGCGGTGCGCGACGAACACGAGCGTCTTCTCCCGGGCATCCCGCCACCGCGGTGCCTGCGATACCAGCCAATCCACTCGCGGATCGCGGGCGTCGGCAGCTCTTGCCGCTTCGCGCAACGCCGTCTCGTTGGGACCGAGCATGGCCGACAACGCTGCGCCAGACGCCACCGCCCGCCGGATGCGGTCGACTTTCTGACGTCTGGCGACTTCATTCGACGCCGCTGCGTTGCGCACGCTCGTCTCGAGCGCCTCGCGCGCCTGCCAACCGGTCTCGGACGCGATGGGGATGCCCACACGCGGCGGCAGTCCGCCGATATCCGACCGGCGCGTCGAGCTGGTGCACCGGGGCAATGGCGTGCCGCGCGCGAGGCGCTCCTCGAACTTCATGTCTTCCGGAAACTCGTCGGGCCGCAGCAACTGCAGCAGCCGGAAGAAGCCGTGCGCATCGTCTTCGAGCGGCGTCGCGCTGAGGAGCAGCACGTGGCGCCCGAGCGCCGCGATCGGCGCGACCGCTCTCCACCCCGGCTCGCCAGGATGGCCGGGAGGGCGCCGTAACCGTTGCGCCTCGTCCACGACGAGAAGATCGATGCCGGCCTGCACCGCCTGCTCGGTCAGGTGCGGACGTTCGATCAGCATTTCGAGCGCGATCACCACGCGACGGTGGACATCGAACGGATTGAAGCTGGCGCCGAAGTCACGCGCGACGTCGGCCAGCCGCGGCGCATCGAGCAGCGTGAACACCTGGTGGTACTTTCTCCAGAGCTCGCCCAGCCACTGCACGGTCAACGCATCGGGCACGACGACGAGGCAGCGGTCGATCTTTCCGCCGTGCACCAGGCGATTCAGAATCAACGCTGCTTCGACCGTCTTGCCCAGGCCGACTTCGTCGGCCAGCAGCCAGCGTACCGGCTCGGTCGTCGTGGCCTGTTCCGCCACGTGAAGCTGGTGCGGGAAGAGACGAACACGGCCGCCGAGAAACGACCCGAGCCCGTCTGCCTCGCGCAGGGTGAGCAGATCGAGACTGCGAAGACGGATCAGAAAGCTGGTGACATCGTCGAAGTCGCGCCGGGCCAGCCGCTCGAGAAGTGCGGTGTCGAGCGCGAGTGGTGACAACGCTGTCTGGCCCGGTTCCAGCTCGATGGGAACCAGCGCGTCGGTGTCGGCGGCGAGTCGAAGGGTGGTACCCGAGCGCGGAAACTCGATCACCAGCGCGCGCGCCTCGATGGCGCTCACGCGGCCGATGCCGATATCGGGATTGAAACGATGGGTGAGGTAGTCGCCTACCTGCCAGGAGCGCGGCGCCGACGGCATGTCTCAGGCACGATCATGCCTCACAGCCGCTGTCGTCGTCGTTCCACCGTTTAGGCTGGCGCCGATCGGGCCAGAAGGGCCGATGGCGAAGAGAACGTTCGGCGTGGCGACGAATGCTTTCGGCGTCACGAATGACGTTGTCCATCTCCTCGATCAACGCACGAACGTCGTCGAACGATTCTGGTTCTTCATCCTTCATACGCTTCCACGAACACGCGGCTTCGGCCGATCGCTGTCGTCCTCCTTCTTCCCGTGCGGCGCGTCGTGCTCCTGCCAATGGTGGCTGCACGACCCGCAGAAATAGTCGGTGGTCCCGTCACCCGCCTTGATCACCCGTTCGGCTCGGACGAACCCAACCCGGTGGCATCTCGGGCACTCTATCCGATAAGCCATGACCATGAGCTGAGCAAAGGACGCGCCACCCGCTTCCGCCGTGCGGCTTCGGCGTCGGAGGCGTCGCAAGCTAAACTTCGAGGCGGATGCGCGACTTCGAGAAGCTCGGCCAGTTCTACCTCGGCCGTCGTTACGACCCTCAGCAGAAACAGGCGACCGACGATCTTCTTCTCTACGATTCCAAAGACCTGGTCACCCACGCGCTCTGCGTGGGGATGACCGGCAGCGGCAAGACGGGTCTCTGCCTCGCGCTCATGGAAGAGGCAGCCATCGACGCCGTGCCGGCGTTGATCATCGATCCCAAAGGCGACCTGAGCAATCTGTTGCTCACGTTTCCAGCACTTACGGCAGAGGATTTCACACCCTGGGTCAATGCCGACGACGCACGGCGCAACGGGCAGAGCGAAGCGGATTACGCGGCGGCGCAGGCCGCCACCTGGAAACAGGGACTGGCGGCGTGGGGACAGGATGGCGAGCGGATCGCACGGCTGAAAAACGCCGCGGAGTTCACCATTTACACGCCAGGGAGCACCGCGGGTGTGCCGCTGTCGATCCTCAAATCGTTTGCCGCACCCGATGCCGCGATTGCCGGCGACCCCGAGTTGCTGCGCAATCGTATCCAGACGACGGCGACGACGCTGCTCGGCCTGGCGGCCGTGGATGCCGATCCGCTCAAGAGCCGCGAGCACATTCTGATCGCGACGATCCTGCAGTCGGCGTGGACGGCCGGCCGCGACCTCACGCTGCCCGAGATCATCCAGCAGATTCAGACGCCGCCCGTCGCGCGCATCGGCGTGCTGGATCTCGACTCGTTCTTCCCGGCCAGCGATCGATTCGCGCTGGCGATGGCGCTCAACAACCTGCTGGCGGCGCCGGGGTTCGACGTCTGGATGCAAGGCGAACCGCTCGACATCGGCCGGTTGCTGTACGGTGCCGGCGGCAAGCCGCGAATCTCGATCTGTTCGATCGCGCATCTCGGCGACGCCGAGCGGATGTTCTTCGTGTCGCTGCTCCTCAACCAGACGATTGGCTGGATGCGCAGCCAGCCCGGGACGACCAGCCTGCGCGCGATCGTCTACATGGACGAAATCGCCGGGTACTTTCCGCCGGTTGCCAACCCGCCGGCGAAGGCGCCGTTGTTGACGCTCCTCAAGCAGGCACGCGCGTTCGGTGTTGGTGTCGTGCTGGCGACGCAGAACCCTGTCGATCTCGATTACAAGGGCCTCGCGAACTGCGGCACGTGGTTCCTCGGCCGCCTGCAGACCGAGCGCGACAAGGCGAGAGTGCTCGAAGGCCTCGAAAGTGCGGCCACGACTGCCGGACAGGCGTTCGATCGGCAGTCGATCGACGAGACGCTCTCGAGTCTGCCCAGCCGTGTGTTCGTGATGAACAACGTCCACGAGGACGGCCCGGTGGTGTTCGAGACGCGATGGACGCTCTCGTATCTGCGAGGTCCGCTCGGACGGGAAGAGATTCGCCGCCTCATGACCGATCGCGAGGCGGTGACGCCGGTAGCCACTCCGGCCGGCGAGCCGCCCCCGCTTCCCGCCAGCCGCGCTGCGGCTACGGCAGCGCCGCCGGTCTTGCCGGCAGGAGTCGCTCAGTACTTTCTGCCCGTGCGGTCGTCGAGCGGCACATCCATCACCTATCAGCCGATGATCTACGGCTTTGCGCAGTGGCGCTGTGCCGATTCGAAGCTCAAGGTGGACGCACTGGTCGATGTTGGAGTGGTGACGCCGCTCTCGACAGGTCCGGTGCCGGTGGACTGGAATGGCTCCGCACCAATCGACATCAAGCCCGCCGATCTCGAACAGGCCGGCGATCCCGAGATCGCGTTTGCGGCGTTGCCGCCGAATGCGCTCAATGCGAAGACCATGGCGGCGTGGACGAAGGGCTTTGGCGCCTGGGTGTACGGCAGCCAGTCGATGGAGTTGATGAAGGCGGCTCATTCGGGCGTGGCCTCGGCGCCTGGCGAGAGCGAGCGTGACTTCCGCATCCGGCTGCAGCAGACCTCACGCGAAGGACGCGACGCGATGGTCGAGAAGCTGCGCCGGAAGTACGCCCCGAAGATCGCCGCAGCACAGGAGCGGCTTCGGCGAGCGCAGCAGGCGCTCGAGCGCGAGGCCGAGCAAGCCAACGCACAGAAGCTGCAGACGGCGATCTCCTTTGGCACCACGCTGCTCGGCGCGTTCATGGGTCGTAAGGCGGTGTCGGCGTCGACGCTCGGACGAGCCACGACGGCGATGCGCGGCGTGGGGCGGACGGTGAAGGAGAGCCAGGATATCGGCCGCGCTCAGGAGACGATTGCCGCGATCGAACAACAGCTGCGGCAGCTGGACGACGATCTCCACGCGGAGATTGCCGGGATCGAGGCGCAATTCGACGCGAGCACCGAGACGCTGGAGACGGTGGCGTGCAAGCCGAAGAAGACCACCATCAACGTCCAACTCGTGGCCCTCGTGTGGGTGCCGTACGCGGCGGGTCCCGGTGGACTGTCGCCCGCCTGGTAGTGGCAAAAAGACGATGCGTTCTTTCATCAGTCCGATAGTCGTCCTGCTCACAGTCCTCGTCGTGCCGAGTGTTGCTGACGCGGAGTGCCCGGCATGGCCGGGCAAGCTGCATCTGCGGGGCCGCCTCACTGACGGCGACATTCGCGCCTATCTCACCGACGATCAGCCGCCGGCGGGTGCTGACGATTCGGCGGAGGGTATCTACGGCGTGTTCATCTACCCCCGCACGTGGCATTCGAACGGCGACTCGGAGCGCTCGACCAGCACGGTGACGCTCTGGGGCACCATCGTCGGTTGCGAAATGCGGCTCAGTGAGCTGAACCCAATGGGGGAACCCGCGGCCGAGTGGTCGCTGATGGTTCGGAGCGTGTCGTCGCTCGAGGGCACCAGACGCGACGTCGTCGCGAAGACGTCGGCGCCGGTCGAGTTGCGCGTGGCCGCACCGGTAGATTGCCGTGGCGGTACGTGGCGTCGATTCGATTCACCGCTCTTGCCCGTGACGTTCGAGTACCCGGACAGCTGGCGTGTCGATGTTCGGGAAGGAACCGTCTCGGTGGAATGTCCCGACCCGCAACGATTGGCGTTTGGCGGACGGCCAATCGAACTGAGTGCCGGCACCGGCGGCGTTCACGACGTGGAACTGGAGAACCGCCGTCACGCACAAGAGCTCGGGGGCTTCAGAAGCTTTCGCAGCAATGAATGGTGGTTCGGCAACTGCGAAGAACGTCCAGCGGCGGACGGATTGTTCTGCCGTCGTGCCACGCGAACAGTACGTAATGGGATCCCCGTCCTGCGCGGGTCGGCCGGCGAGCATCGCTTGTATCGGCCGGTTGGCGGCTATATGGGGCAGGGACCGGGCGTAGTCCACTATGTCTTCCTGCTGAACGACCGCTGGCTCGAGGTGACCAGCTTCGGCGAAGAGGACGAAGACGCCGCGGTTACTCGGCGCCTCGTTCAGAGCATCACTGCCAGAAGTCGGTGAAGGCGCGCTTGTCGTCGGCTGCGCATCCGGTTGTATAGTCACGCCGAGGGATCACATGAAACGACTGACGGCGTGCATAGTGGTGGCGATCGTGTGCGCAGGCGCGAACGGTGTGTTCGCGCAAGGCGCTCCGCAAGCACGGCCGCCGGTGTTTCTATCCGAGTCGTGGCAGGCGCTCAAGACGCCGCCCGACGATCACGGTGCCTGGCCCGCATCCCAGGGAGGCGTGTCGAGCCCCAACCTGCAGCTGACCCTGCACGGACTGTCGGGGAAAGAGATCCAGCTCGTCGCCGTTCGCGGCAGCGCCGACGTCTATCCACTGAATTTGTGGACGGGAACGACGACAACGCCGAGCGCGGCGACGCTGCGCGACCGCACGAGCTTCGTCGACCTCAGTGGGCCGTTCGCGAAGATTCGGTGGACCGTGAGGACCTCCGGCTTCCACGTGGTGCATCCCGTCGTGAAGCTCGCCGATGGGACGTGGCTGGTCGGCGATCGCGCCACTGGTCCGGCGGCTGACTTCAACGAGGCCGATGTCTCGATCGCCGACGTGCGCTGGATCAAGTTGGACGTTGCCCGCGTCGTCGCGGTCGGCAACTGGATCGAGCACCCGGACCTGAGCAAGGTTGATGAAGTCGGCTTCGCCGACCTGATGCCGGGCAGCGGCCATGGCGCCGGCGGTTACGTCAACGTTGGCCGGATTCAGGTGTTCGGCAAGCCGGTGAAGCGATAGCGTCTCGAGCGCGTCACGCCCGGTAGCGGCCGTCGAGGTCGTGCCTGGGAATTAAACGATAGCGCGAGCTTGGGGTCTTGCCGGGCTCGTTACGTTCGTAGATGAACACCAGGTTGTAGCGCGCGAAGTTCTCGAACCACTCGTCCCAATCGATGACACGGAACCTTCCGCTGCCTGGAAAGTTGAAGCGGATGCCGGCGTCGCCATCGCGTACGTCGATGGTTTTCGGCCCCGATGCCGTGGCTTCACCGGTGGCGGGCTCGGCCTGGCGCTCGCTCGCCCAGCGGCGAATGAGCTCGTGATCTTCGGTGGCGATCACCGAACCTGGCTCCGAGAGCGTTTCAGTGCCGGCGTCAGCGCGATGGATGGTTGGACCGTCGGGTAACAGGGAACCGGATGGCATGCTGTGTCTCCTCGGTCGGAGTGGCAGCAGGTTCCGTGCCCTCGAGTGTGACGCGGACGCGACGTTTTCGTGGCAATCGAGCGTGTTGGCGCGCAGATCAATCAGAATTGTCGCGTTCGGCCCGCCGATGGATGTCGCTACTGCTCCACGCAGGTGAAGCTCGCGGCGCTTCCCTCGCTGCCAGGCGCGCCGGTGAACTTCGGCCACTTCGGCCACTCGCACAGCGGGCGCGCGCGATTCGCATTCGGGTTGCCGTCGAGCGCGGTGAGTCCCGCCGGTGCCTGACCTTTCTCGACCCAGTTCTGCAGCGCCTTCAGGCTCTCGATCTTTGCGTTGAACGGCCCGAAGCCGTGACCGAAGCCGGGGATCATGTAGAAGCGCACGAAGCTGTCGACGCCCGCCTTGCCGAACTGCTTCACCTGCCGGTTGTAGTACGCCTCGCTGTTGTGCGGGGTGATGAAGTCGTCCACGGTGCCATGGGTGAGGATGATCTTGCCGCCCTTCGCCTTGAACTTTTCGAGGCTCACATCGGTGACGTCCATGATCGTCGCGACAGTGGCGATGCGCGACTGCCACTGTTTCGGATCGAACGTCATCGCGTCCTGCTTCGGGTTGCGCGTGATGATGAATTTGATCGTCTGATCACCGGCGGTGTAGAGCAGCGGCTCCTTACCCGAGAGCGGATTCGACGGCTGCGGCACAGTACCGAAGCTCGATCGATCGCGGAACTGTGCGCCCTCGAGCAGGGCCCACCGCGGGAACGTGTTCATGCCGGCAACCGCGAAACCGGGTTTGTAGTCGCTCGCGATGCGCGCCACCGCGGCGAGCTGCGCATCGGCCAGGCAGGTGTCGCCGGAATCGGTGCCGTTCGCGCAGCGCAGTGACTTCGGGTTGAACGCCGTCGTACACGCCTTGACGTTGCTGACGATGTTGTCTTTTGCGCCGTCGAGATCGTCGCACTTCGCGTAGACGGCATCGGTCAGGAGCTTCACCTTCGCGGGATTCATCCACGCGGCACCGCCGCCGTCGTAGAGGGCGCGCCCGGCGTTCCACGACCCGAGATGAAGCAACGTGACGTTGTAGGCGGGATAGTTCGCGACCACGCCGTCGTAATCGGCGGGGTAGCGCGCGGCGGCGTCGAGTGCTTCGTGGCCGCCTTGCGATCCGCCGATGAAGTACGACCGCTCGGGTGCCCGGCCGTACGCCTGCTTGACGATGGCCATCGCTGCGTCGTGGCCCTTCTTCACCGACTCCTTGCCGAAATTCCGCAGCGCCTCGTCGTCCATCGCGAAGCTGCCATCGAAGCCTTGCGTCGACTTGTGGCCACCGTCAGTGCCGACGGTGACGAAGCCCTGCTTCAGCGGGGTGTCGCTGTTCGCGGGCTGGAGCGTGTGACCGGTGAGACCCGTGACCAGGGTCCCGTTGTAGCCGCCGCCGCCCATCTGCAGCACGCGACGATTCCAGACGTGGGCAGATTCACCGCGAACTCGAGATTCGGTGAGCTCGGGTTCTGCGGCTTGACGATGCCGGTGACCTTGCAGAAGTCGCCGTTCGCATTGCCGGTTGCCGACGCAGCCACGGGCGCGGCGGTTTGCACGATGGCGCTGCCAGTGGGCAATCCGATTGCCGACGCAGGAATGGAGAAGCCCTGAAGGCTGGCACAGGCAGCAGCTGGCAGCGGCGTCTTCCCTTCCTGCGCGCTCGTCACGACGGCAAGACTTCCGAGTGTCACGGCGACAAAGAGACGCATGCGCATCGGTTCGCTCGATTCCTTGTACGTACGATCGATTCGTTGCACGTGGCGTCCGGCTTTGGCCGGACCGGTCCGCCTGAAGTCGGACACTGCAGTCGTGGGTTTACCGCCCTGGATTTGCCGGCGCTCGCGCAGGCGCTGCGGCCGGTGCCGCAGGTGGCGCTGCTGCTGGTGCGGCAGGTGCACCGCAGTTGATGGTGCACTTCTCCGGCAGCACGAACTTCGCGCGGATCTTCTCGCGATACTCCGGATACATCGTCTCGGCCCCGCCCATCACCGCCTCGAGCGGAATCCCGTAGCGCTTCGTCATCTCACCCACGTACGGGTTCTGTCCCGGCAGGTGATGCGGCACGCGTCCCGACTCCACGCCTTCGTCGCCGACGATGCAGGGCGGGCCGCCGATGCCGACGGGATTGGTGCTCAGGTTGTACGAACGCGAGAGGATGTACGGCTCGGTCAGGTAGACGGGATCCTCCATGAACATCGTGACCGTGAGCAGGTCGCCATGACGACGGAAGTGCGTGGTGATGGTCGCCTGGTCGCTGCTCGCGGCGCCGTTGCGGCGGATATAGCCGGTCTTGATGTGCGTCGTCGTGGCGACGAGTTCGTTGCCGTTCCACACGCCGGTTGTGAAGCCGGTCTGATCGTGCGGCGCGTTCTTGCCCGGACGCGGGCGCCCGTCCATCCAGATGGTCATCGGCGCGCGCGTTTCCCAGGCGCCGACCATCCACGCCTGCACCTTGCCGGTGATCGGATCGGGCACCGCCCACATCCGCAGGCTGAACGGGCCGGCGGCGATGTGCCACTGCGTCTGGAACCAGCAGATGCGTTCCGGCATCGAGATGATCGACTGCGAGAAGCTCAGGGCCTTCTCGCGGCCCGACTCGTTGAAGGGCAGCCCGGCCCAGTCGGCGGGGTTCGGTCCCGCGCCGCGTTCGAGTGCGTCTTCGTGATTGATCGAGGCCCAGGATCCCGACAGGTCGATCTCGGCGAGCGCCGGGACGCTCGAGCTCAGGATCAACGCCAGCGCGAGGATCGTTCTCTTCCAGCTCATTGTGCTCTCCATGATCGGCCTACCACTTCGCTGAGCATGCGGTGGGATTCCACTTCGCTTCGCTCGGCTCTTTCTTGAACTGCGAGGTGATCACGAACGGCTGCCGCAGGTATTCCGGGTCCGTCGTGACGATGGTCACCACGAGCAGCGGTGAGCCGCTCGGCTCGGTGATGAGCTCGTAGTACTCGACGACGTTCGTCTTGTCGCTGTAGGGCACGCCGTTCTTGCGCAGGAAGCCGGCCTTGAGATTGGTGGTCGTCACCTTCATGCCGCCGTCGGTGGCGCCACGGCCGCCGTTGGCCTGCCATTCGGCGACCGAGTCGCCCTGTATCGACGACGCTGCGCCCGGCGATTTCCAGTTGCCGAAGTGGAACAGCCGCGTCTGCTTGCCGGCGTCGGTGTCCATCTTCATCGTCTGGTCGTCCTGCCAGGTGATGTGCAGACGGCCGGGCACGCGCAGGATCGCCGGTGCGCCGTATGACTTGCACTGATCGCCCGAGGCTTCTTCCTTGTTCGGGTCCCAGCTGTCGGCGATCACGCGCGCGGACTGCGTCATCGGCACGCCCTGGTAGTCACCCTTCATCGGCGTGACCATGCGGTAGCGCCAGTCTTCGGTGACGACCGAGACCCAGTAGCCGGTGAAGTCCACCGGCGCTGCGGCTCGAGGTGTTTGTGGCGCCTGTCCGGCGCCTCCAGCGCGGCCGCCACGGCCCTGCGCCAGCACGGAGGACTGAATCGTGGCCAGCCCCGCCAGCAGCAGGGCGGCCGTGAGCATCGTCAACGTACGTCGAATGGTCATCTGGGTCCTCCTACTTCGCGCCGCTCAGGCTCTTGTAGAGAACCTCGATGAACGCATCCGTGGTCCACGCGCCGGTCTTCGCGCCGTAGCGGGTTTCGTAGGGCAGCGCCGGACGCGCCGCTTTGATCTGGGCCAACGTCTTCTTCTGCTTGACCAGGTCGGCGACGCGCTCGCTGACGGTGACCACCATGTCGCGATACTCGACGATCTCCATCTGCTCGGAGAGGCGGCCGTGACCGGGGACCACGTAGGTGCCCACGTCCTTGTAGATGAATGGTGTCGGCGCGATCGTCAGATCGATCAGCTTGTTGAGCGCGTCGATTTCGCCCTGCAGGCTGCCGCCGTGCGCGAGATCGATCACCGGGAACCTATTCATGTCGACGACGTCGCCGGTGACGACGACGTCCGAACTGCGGAAGAACACGAAGCTGTCGGCGTCGGTGTGCGCGGCCGGCTGATGGAGCACCTCGATGCCCTCGTCGTTCATGCGGAGCGCCTTGCGCGTGCCGTAGTACGCCTCCGAGGGAGACGCCGCGCCTGAGAAGCCGTCCTTGGCCATTCGGCTCAGGACGCTCTCGTGCGCCAGAATCGCGGCCGCGCCGCCATTGGTCATGGCGCCGGCGAACCCAGCGTTGCCGATCGCATTGGTGAAGATGGTGTACCCGGCCTTGGCGACCTTTTCATTGCCGCCGACGAAGTCCGGACCGGCGTCGGCGTTGATGATCATGCGGATCGGAAGGTCGGTCAGCTTCTTGATCGTCGCCAGCAGCGGGTCGGTCGCCGCTGCCGTCCCGGCGTTCACCAGGACCACGCCGTCTGAGCCGATCTGAACGCCGACATTCCCACCGGCGCCGGCAATCATGTAGAAATTCTTGCGAACCTTGACGACCTCGAGGCCGCCTTCTTCCTGGGCGGCGGCCAGGCTCGAGAACGCCACACACAGCGCCCCGATCATGGCGATGCCAGCAGCCCAGCCGGTCATACGCGTCATGAGGACTTTCTTCACAGCCCACTCCATCTGTTTTGAGAACGGAGCAGTATACCTGACGGTTATCAATCAGGTAATTGGTGCGTGCTCAAGCCCAGGTAGTAGCCGCATCCGCTCAACGCATTGGGTTTACGTCATGTAGACTGGTTCGAGAGACTGCCAATGTCAGCGATTACCTTCGGCGCCATCGTTGTCTCCGTGTCGGTCGGCGTCGCCGTCGCCCTGTGTCTCAGTCTGATGGCGGCCAGTGCGGAGTGCGAGCGCACGCGGCGCCGAGCGCGGGCACGCGATCTTGCACGGTATCGGCACCACCCAGACGCGAACCTCCTCAGCCTCACCGACTGACGCGCGTCCCAGCGTGAGCAGGCGTACCGTGCTGAACCTGCTGCTGGCGCTCTGGCCGTTTACCAACGCAGCCGTCTGGGGTCCTGGCGATTACGTTGATGGCGCGGTCGTCCCCTCACGACCAACGTCGTGGGGACCGCCAGGCGCTCAGCCGCTGCGATCGATCGCGTATCCAGCGGCGGCGACCATCAGGAGTGCAACAACGACGACCGCGGCAACAGCAAACGCGACCATCCCAGGTCCTAGAAGGCCCTGCCCAGGAACGGCAGCATTCGGCCCGCGTAGAGCACGGCGAGCCATGACATGAGTGACAGGACGGCCATGGCCTTGTCGCCGGCGCCGGCGTCGAACCGCGTATCGCCATCGCTGACCCAGGGCCGCTGGAACACCGTCAGATACAAAAAGTTCGCGCCGGCAATCACCAGGAAGACGACCTTCCATTGGAACGGCGCGCTCGTCGCGTATTGCCCTGGCTGTCCGACGAAGAAGAACATCCCGGTGATCAGATTGGCGCCGAACCCCAGCATCCCCCAGGGCAGCAGGCGATGCACGTCGGCGAACGAGATCTGCTTCATCACCCCGAGTATTCGCAGGTTCACCGCCAGCAGCACACCGAACGAGAGCGAGAGACCCAGGAAGTGGACCGCCTCAGCGGCCGGCCAGGCCCATCGGCTGTACAGCGCCACGCGATTGATGGTCCACGTCATGAACCGCTGCGGATCACCCACTGGAGCCGACACGTAGCCGGCGAGAATTTCCAGGTGGCGAATCTCACCGCCAAGGTTCGCGGCGCGACCCATGACCGCCAGCGCGAGGACCAACAGCACGGTCGCGGCCGGCACGATTCCCCGCGCCGCGCGTCCGTGCCGCCGCCACTGCCATAAGGCAGTCCAGGCCACGAATCCCGCGAATTCCAGGACAACGAATCCGAGGAGTGCTGCGTCCTGGTGGACCTTGATCGCGTCTTCCGAGATCTCCTTGATCGTCCGCAACTCTTGATGGGCGGCGACGCCGCTCACGTAGACGGGAAGGGTCAGCAGCGCGATCACGAACAGCGCTTCAAGCCCGACGTGCTTCAGCTGTTCGTTGCGCCTGGCGTAGCCGAGGAACAGCAGACCCAGCGCGGCCACCGAACCAACGGTGGGCACGTGGTTGACGATCAGATGCAGGTGGGCGAGGTTCACACGACCAGATACGCGAGAAGACGCCCCGCGGTGACCGCGCCAGTCCAGGCGAGAATCGAGGCGATCGCCAGCAGGCGCATGTTGTTAGTCACCTCGGTGCTACCGCGACTCACGAGCGAACGTAAGGGCAGCAGCGTGGCGACGCTGGCGATGACCAAAGCCATCTTGATGAGAAACGGGATCGCCGTTCCCCAGGTGGTCGGGTTCTTGATGAAGAGCAGAATGCCGGTGACGATGTTGATGAAGAGGCCGACCGCGAGCGTCGGAAAGACCCACCGGTACGAGGACAGCGGAACGTTTCGGCCAACCCCGAGCAAGCGCAGATCGAGCACATAGCTCGCGCCGACCAGTACCGCCATGCCTGTGGTGTGGAGCGTCAGCACGGTTGGGAGCGCCCAGATGGAGGGCGACTCCTTCAACCACACCGACAGCGTCGTCGAATCAAGCCAGTCCAGCACTAGTGCCGGAACTGAGTGGAGACCTCTTTCAACTCGCTCTCCGTGCAGCTTCCCCGCTCGCCGATGATCGTATTGCCGTTGGCAAGCCGCAGGGTCCGTGCCGGCATGACCCACGGCTTGACCAGCACCTCCGGATCCTCGACCGTCACTTCGTAGAGCAGCTGGTTCCCGGTCCTGGTGAATTTCTCGATGACGCGCATCTTGTCGGAGTGGAACCAGCCACCGCGTCCGAGCCAGGTCTCATCGCTGAACCCGATCGAGTCGAGGACGAGCGTGTCGCCTTCCCATTTGCCGACCGTATATCCCATGTAGGTGTACTGGGCGGCGCGCCGGGGATCGTGGGGCTTGCCGTCGAGCGGGATCATGCGGAACTCCGCGTAGCCGCCGGCGCCGTCGACTCCAGCTCTGTAGATCATCGTGATGTCGGTGGCGGTCTGGAAGATCCGCGCGGGCGGCCCCTGGCGTGGAATGCCGAGCGGGAGGCAGGTCATGACCGGGTCGTACTTGTTCGTCCACTGATCGAGCTCGATCATCTTGTCCCAGTGCTCGGGCTTGTACAGCGGCTGACGCTCATCGAGCCGCGTCGCCGACATGAAGACCCAGTCTTCGCTCTGATTGGTCCACTCCATGCAGTTTTTCGACTGGAACGGCGTACACCGACGGAACATGTCGCCGCCGGAACCTTGCAGACCGCCACCGGCTCCCTGCCACGAGCCCGTGAGGTCGGGCTTCCCGTCGGCCAGTCGTGGCGTCGGCGCGTTGGGATCCGCCGGTGGGGGCGGCCCGCCGAATTGCGCTGCCACCGGCGTGGCGAGGAGGCCGAGAACGATCGCAAGCATGGTCGCCTTCATCACAGCCCTCACTTTCCAGCCTTCAGCACGCTGTCGGGAACCGGCATCACGACGTAGACCTGGCCGATTTCGGTGACCTTCGTCTTCACGTCGCGCACGACGGTGCCGTTCCGGCGCTCGACGATGGTGCCGGCGTATAAAGCCTCGATCTTGAACAAGGGATTGTTCCAGTCCGCGAAGTTGCCATAGACGAACTCGGTCGTGTTCGCCCCGCTCTTCACGACGACGCGCTCCGGCAGGAAGCCGCTGTCGAGCGTGGCAGTCGCCACCGCTCCAGCCACTCCGGGAATCGGAAACGTGAGGACGGCTTTATCCCCCTGCCATGACAGCGTGGTCGTTGCCTTCGCTCCAGCGGCGGTCTGGCGATCGAGCAGCGTGGCCGGATTCTGCGCGAAGGACTGTGACGGTGGCAGACCGGCGGCGCCGGCGATGGCCGCCTTCGGCGCACCTTGAGGGCTCGCCCACAGGCGGATCAGCCGCTCGTCTCGCGCGGCTGGCCGCGGCGTCGCTTTGCCCTTGCCGGGAACGAGCTCGGCGCCCGGAATGTCTTCGTCCCAGGCGTACTCGCCGCTCACCGTTTCAACGTTCTTGTAGATCTGACCGTTGGCGCGCTTGCACTCGATTTGCGTCCGCCACCCGGGAACCTGGTAGTTGGCCTGGACGCGGTACTTGGTCAGCGAACACGGCTGACCGTCCACTTGGATCGTGCCGCCCTCGGCGTGGTAGTCGAGCGTCTTGACCAGCTCGGACTCGTTGCCGCTCCGCAGCATCCCCATGTGCCAGGTCCAGTTGTAGAGGACCGACTTGATGTCCTTGGCTCCGGGGTCCGGCGTGAACGCGGTGCCTCGACCGAACCCACCACCGCCGCGGCCCTGTGGCGCGCCGGCCCCTCGGCCCTGAGGTGCTCCGGCGCCCGGTCCCTGGGCCGCGCCCTGACCCTGGGCTCCCAGTACGTGGCTCATCGCGACAAGCGCCACGAGCACACCTATCGCAAGAGATCGTCGAACAATCATCGGCAACTCCAGGGTATCAGTCGCGTCCGTCGCCGAAGAACAGCTTGATCTCCCGGTCGCCGAGCTGGAGATTCCGGATGAATCCCGCGGGGTGGCCGTTCACGGCCGGAAGGACTGTCACCTTGAGGATCTCGCCGACCTTCATGGAGCTCTTGTCGATGCCCTCGCGAAGAAGCGTCTGGACGGACGCGGTCGTGAGGATCCAGTCGGTGAACGTGCCGTCCTTGTTCGGGACCGTGAGCTCGATGCTTGCGTGGGGATTGGTGAAGTTCAACTTCTTGAGCCGGCCCTGAAGGACCACCTCTTTATTCAGGTCGTACACGCCGGCCACGGCGTGATGGGCCTGCAGGGCCCCGCCCGTGAGCAGGACGCCGGCCGCCAGCAATCCGGACAGGACGAGGAGTCGAACGGTTCGTGTGCTCATGGAAGCTGCTCCAACAGCGCAATTTAGGGCAGGATCCTAGCACGGTTGCCGGGCCGTTCCGCTAGAACTCGATGTGCATTTGTGTGGGAGGAATCGATGTCGAGTCGGCCTCCTAGCCACGCTCACTCGCTTCGTATCCGAAGAATCGCTTGAGGCGAAGGATCGGTTGTTCGTAGAGGTGGAAACTGGCCACCGCGAGCCCGGTCGAGCACGCTGAGCCGAGAATGACGAAGCCGACCACGCCCACCATGGTGGCGCCGTTGACGCCGAGCGCGGTCGCTCGCGCGCCAAGACCGGCCGGCGGGAACAGCCACAGATACAGCGGCTGCATCGGCACGTGCACCAGGTAGATGCCGTAGCTGTACTTGCCGAGCAATTGCAGGACTCTCGTCTCCAACATTCGCGACAGCGGATTCCCCTCGGGCGACAGCGCGAGAACCAGAAGCCCGACGGCTCCCAGTCCCACTGCCGTCAATCCGGGTCCCAGGATCGTCCAGTGTTCCCACCATAGCGGTCCGTGTTGAATCACGACGGCTGTCAGCAGGTAGGCAGCCGATGCGGCCATTCCCCACCGGGCAAACCCGGCGATCCGTTCGTAGCTGAGATCCTGCGCCAGCAGCGCCACGAGCGCGCCCATCGCCAGTTCGTCGGTGCGCGAGAACGTCTGTGTAAAGGGCACCACTGTTTCGAAGTGCTCGAGCAGCATCCACGCTCTCAGGAGCGGGGTGATCACGATCAATGCGATCGAAACCTTGATCGCGGTCCGCCGCTGGCAGAAGAAGATCACGAGCGGCCAGAACATGTAGAAGTGCTCTTCGACGGCGAGCGACCAGAAGTGCCCGAGCCAGAGCAGCCTGGTATCCCAGAAGTCCTCGTTGGCCACCAGGAACGACACATCCTGCGCGTAGCCCCACACCCACGCCTGCGCCGATTGAATCCGCTGCAGGGGCGGTGTGTCGAACGCCAGGAAATGCGGCAGAACGAAGAAGACGACGGCGAGCGTCGCGTAGTACGCCGGGACGATCCGCAGGGCTCTCCGGAAAAAGAACTTCCGGAAGTAGCCCTCATCCTGCTTGGTGCGAAGAAGGATGCCGGTGATGAGAAAACCCGACAGGACGAAGAAGATGTCGACCCCGGCCCAGAGGTTGTCTGCCAGCCCGACGATCTTGCGCGTGATCCAGGCATCCGATCCGTAGCCGTTCTCGACGGTGATCAGATGAAAGAGCATGACGGCGAGCACGGCCACGCCGCGGAGACCGTCGAGCGCGGCACATCGACTGCCCTGCGCCAGACGTATCCGATGGCTCATGCTCGAGGCGGTGGAGAGATCCAGCAACTCCTCGCGGGGAAATTCACCGCAGTATACGGCAGGAAGACGCGGCGCCCCGTGAAGGGGCGCCCTACAGGCGCGGGCCTCTGGAGCGTTGGGCGGGCCTTTACGGCCCGCCGGTCAGAATTCAATATGCGTCTGCGCCAGCAGCTTCCGCGCAGTCAGCTGACTGTTGGCGGTGCGATAGGTCTGCTGCATGGTGATGACGATGCCGAGCTTGCCTCGTCCCACCTGGCTCCAGTGCGCGCCGCCGAAGATGTAGCGCCGTTCCGCGTCGCCATCGTCATTCGCATCGGGATCGACCAGGTCGAGACCGCCGACGCCAGCCCACCCCGTCGGGCCTTTGCGCGCTTCACCGAAGAACGACATGCCGCGCCGCTGCACGTCGGCGGCGATGAACGGGTTGTCCGTCGCCGACAGATATTGTGCGGTCGCGGTGACATGCGGGGTTGCGAAGCTGCCCATCGCAATCGCGACGTTGCGCGGCCGATCGCGCGCGTACCATCCGTACTGATAGAAGCCCGACACCTTGACCGTAGTCGTATCGTCGGACAGGACGGTATAGGTGGCGCGGCCGTCGATGCTCTTGTACTTGTCCGCTTCGGCGCGGCCGTATCCCTCGCCGTTATAGACGCCGACGTGCACTTCGGTGCGCTCGCCGGTGGCCTTGATGCTGGCGCCAAGGTCGGTGACGCCGGGAATGAGCCCGAGGCGCTCTGCGAAGAGCGGCCCGATCACGCGATAACGATTGACCGATTCTTCGAACGCGAGCCAGGGCATCTCGTGCAGACCGAACATGACCGAGATGCCGTCGCTGGCCTTCACGTCGAGTGATGCGTACTCGAGACGCAGCGCCAGATTCTGATTGAGGCTGGCGTCAGTGGTCGGCCGCACGTCCGGCGTGAAGCGGACCTTCACGCGATCGTTCAGCCGCGCCTGCACGTTGAAGTAGCCGCGCGTGACATCGAACGCGTTGTAGCCATCCTGCTCGTGCAGCTCGGCGGCGTACTGCAGGAACGACGCGACGCCGAAGCTCACTGCCGGGAACGCACTCGGCGCTGGTGTCACGACCTGGTTTCTCTGGAGCACCTGCTCCGCTGCGAGCGCCGCGGCCGCTTTCACCAGTTCCGGATCCGGCGCGGCCGGCGCAGCCGGCGGCGCGGGTGCCGGTGCAGGAGCGGGCGCGATGACGTCTGCAACCTTCGCCGGCGCCGGCGCGTCTGCCGCCTTCGCCGGTACGGGCTCTGCCGCCTTTGCCGGAGTCGCCTTCGCCGGAACGGCCGCGGCCTTCGCCGGTGCCGGACGGCTCGGTGCGGTGGCTCCGTCTTTCGCGGGCGTCGTCGTACGAGGACGTGCGGTCGTGGTGCCCTTGGCCGGCGTTTGTGCCGAAGCCGCACCAGCCAGGCTCACCACGAGGAGGGAAGTCAAACACAGTCGAGTCATCTTTTCACCGTCAACTTCCAGCAACCAACTCCCAACTCCCACATCGAACGTTTGGGAGTTGGAGGTTGGGAATCGGGAGTTCAAAAAATAGCCGGCGCGCCGGCCCGGAAATCACCGTTGAGAACTGAAACCGAGCTGACGCCGAACCACTGGTCGAGCAGCCTCGCGTAGACCGCTCGAAAGTCGGTCTCGTAGTGCACGTCGCCGGAGCTGTTTTCCAGCGTCGGATTGCCCGGCGCGAGCGCCGCCGCGGTTCCGTAGAGCCCGCCGCGCACCGAGCCTCCGAGCACCATCATCAAACCCGCCGCGCCGTGATCGGTGCCGTTGCTGCCGTTCTCGGAGATGCGGCGGCCGAACTCGGAGTAGACGATCACCGTCGTGTCGGCGGCGAGGCCTTGATTGCGAACGTCGCTGTAGAAGGCCCACAGTCCATCGCCGAGCGTGCCCATGAGATTGGCGTAACCACCGCCGCCGGCCTGGCCTTGATCCGCGTGTGTGTCGTAGCCGCCGGTCTGCACCCAGTAGACGCGCGAGCCGACGCCGCGCACGATGGCGCCGGCCACGGTGCGCAGCGCGAGGGCGAAGCCGTTGTTCGGATACGTCACCGTCGGTGTGTACGCCGAGGCTTGCGCGACGCGATCGAGCGTCTCCATCGCGCCGCGGCTCGTGCCGTTGATGAACGCGAGATTCGGGCGACCCGCCGCGAGATTGGCAGCCATGGTTTGCGCGGCGGTGCGTTCCTGCGTCGCCGCACTGCCATGGTTCGGGCTGGCGAAGGTGTAGTTGGTGGCGTTGGGGATCGCCGGCACACCGCTGAGCCCAGAGAGGAGCGCGCGCGGCGTTTCTCCTGTGGTGTTCCATGCCGACAGCGCGTCGAGCGGCCGCGGGAGCGTATCGAGATACCGGCCCAGCCACCCCGACCCGGTGTACGACTGCGGGTTCGCGGTCCCCCAGATGTCGCCGGCTTCGAAGTGCGATCGGCTGGAGTTCTCATAACCGGTGCGCTGCACGAGCGCGAGCCGGCCTTCCCTGAACACGTTCAACAAACCGCCCAGGCGCGGATGCAGTCCAAGGACACGGCCCGCGGCATCGGTGCCGACCTGCAGCACCTGTCCCGCGGGAATCGCGATCGTCGGGCGGCGGCTGTAGTACGCCGGATCCTGATACGACACCAGGGTGTTGAGCGAATCGTTGCCGCCGCCAAGATAGACGACGACGAGGCGACGCGAAGAGACGCCCTGCGCTTGCGCGATCGCCGTCAGGAAGGCGGGAGCCGAGAGGCTCAGCCCTACTGTGGCGACGCCGTCACGAATGAAGAGTCGTCGGGATACGCGCATGGGTTTCCTTCTAGACCAGCTGGTACTCGGAGGAGCCAACGAGCAGTCGCGCAAGACCCGCGGCCCTCGTGTTGAGTTGCTCGCCGCTGCCAATCCACGTTCCGGCGCCGCCGAGATACGACATCAGCGCCTGCTGCGGACCGGGATCGAGGGGCGCCGGCGTCACGCGATCGAGCATCGCCGTGAGCAGCGCCTGCGGCGACGCGCCGTCGGTCTGAAGCGCGCTGGCCAGGAATCCTTTCTGACTGCCCGCCAGCGTCGCGGCGAAGTTCATGCGCGCGAGCATCGTTCCAGTCGAGAACCAGTTCGCGCCCAGCGGCCAGCCACCGACGTTCGGCGGCTCGTAGAGCAGCTGGCCCATGTTGGCCAGCGGCGAGCGCGCCTTGTCGAGCGAGTAGTTCTGCCAGCCCACTTCCTTGATCGCCCGGACGACGTATTCGACCGGCCACGAGTAGCGCGCGAAGCGGACCGCCGACTGCGTGAACCATGGCGAGGTGAGGATGTGACGCACGACCGGCCGCATCTCGCTGCGGTTCTGCAGGTAGACGTTCGCCGTACTCTCGATGAAGCTCGGATCCGGCTGATGGAGCTCGCTGATGAAGAAGCCCCAGAACTTTCGCGCCAGCCGCCGCGCCGTCTCCGGATGAAAGGCCAGCGCGTTGATCAGGTCGATGCCGTCCTGCATGCCGGCCGACGCGCTGCGCGCCGGGATCGTCCGGCTGCCGTTGCTGTAGATCGGAAACGAGAACGTCTTGTCGCTGGTCTCGTGATGGTCCGGGTTGTAGACGAACTCCTGATAGGCGTTCATGTCGCCGTAGTCGTCTTTGCGATAGTTGATCGACGCCCGCAGGTTCCAGCCCGTGAACACCCGCGCGGCCGCGTAGACGTCCGGCTCGGTGTAGAAGTCCACACCGAGCGTGAAGAGCTCCATGATTTCGCGGCCGAAGTTCTCCTGCGGCTTCGCCTTGGTGTTGCTCTGGCCGTCGAGCCAGATCACCATCGCCGGATCCTGCGCGACCTGGATCAGCAGGTCCCGAAAGTTGCCGAGCGCGTACTGGCGGAACAGCTCAATCTGCCCTTGCGGTCCCTGCAGCACGCCGGGCTTGTGCGCCAGCATCTTCGCCGCCTGCAGCGTGCCGGAGTCGGCGGCGAGCTTGCTGTAGGCGGTGGCGAAGTGGTTGTGCCAGAAGAGCGCCATCTTCTCCTGCAGCGGCCGCCGGCTATGAATCATCCGGAACAGCCACCGCTGCCGCGCATCGTCGATATCGATGTCCGGCGTGAAGACGTCCTTCTCGGTCACGACCTGCGCGTGGTCCTGGCGGCCGATCCGCTGATCGACGTCATCGGGCCGTCCCTCGTAGTCGACGAGATGGTCGACCGCTTTCGCGAACGACATGTCGCGATAGGTGTCGGCCTCGACGTCGCTCACGCCGAAGCCGGCGCGACGGAGCAGATGATCGATGTCGGGATTGAGTTGAGCCATGGCCAATCAGAGCGAGATGGTGACGACGCCATCCGCGAACGTGGTGGCGTACTGGCGCAGTGACGCCTTGGCCGGTCCACCGATGACCTGACCGCTGCGGTTGTAGCGGGATCCGTGGCACGGACAGACGAACTCGGTGGTCGTGGCGCCGGTGATGGTGCATCCCTCGTGCGTGCAGATGGCGTCAATCGCCGAGAACGTGTTGGCCGCGGTGCGCGAGATGAGGAACTTGCCGGCGGTGGATTCAACGAGCGCTGCGCTGCCAACGTCGGTGACGGAGCCGGTCGCGGTTACCTGCACCACCGAACCCGAGAAGCGCCCGGCGAGGACGGGAAGCATCGACGCCGAACCGCCGCCACTTGGCGCGGTTGGCGAGGAGGTGCCGCCGCCGCAGGCGGTGACCAGTGTTGCAAGCGTGGCGCAGGATGCCTGACAGGCTCCTGCACAGAACTGTCGTCGCGTAACAGTTGGTTGCGTCTGTGACACCGCGTGATCCTCGTTTGTGTGGGAGCCGAAGCTTGCGGCAGAGACGGGTGGCAAGAACGAGGCCGCGTGCAGATGGTGCTACTGGTGTGAATCGGCAGGCCGGCGTCGATCACGCAGCCGGCAGATCAGGATGTAATTTCGTAAGTGGGAGTCGATCAGCAGACGCTTTGGACGGCGTCAGACTGCACGCAATTGTGCGGCGAGTACCCGTCGCAGGATCTTTCCCGACGGCGATTTCGGAATCTGATCGATGAACCGGACGTAGCGAATGCGCTTGTAGTACGCCACGTGCGGCTCGACGAACTCCATCACCTCGTTGACGCCCAGCGTGCCCCGGGCGACGACGAACGCCATCGGCGCCTCGCCGCATTCGGCGTCAGGCACGGCGATGACGGCGGCATCGGCGATCGAGGGATGTTTCAGGAGTAACGACTCGAGCTCCGCGGGGGCGACCTGGAAGCCCTTCACCTTGATCAACTCTTTCAGCCGATCGACGATCTCGAGGTTGCCCTCGTCGTCCATCTCGCCGATGTCGCCGGTATGCAGCCAACCGTCCGCGTCTACGGTCTGCGCAGTGGCGTCCCGGTTGTTCAAGTAGCCCTTCATCACCTGCGGTCCGCGCACCCAGACTTCGCCGCGTTCGCCGACGCCGCAGTTCCGCCCTGTCTCGACCTCGACGATGCGGCACTCGGTCGAGGGGACGAGCGTCCCGACCTTTCCCGGCCGCTCTCGTCCCGGCACGGTGTAGTGGGTGGCGGGGCTGGCTTCGGTCATGCCGTAGCCCTGGCGCACGCGAACCGAGAGCCGCGTCTCGACCTGATGTGTCAACTCCGCGCCAAGCGGTGCGGCGCCCGAGAACAGACAGCGGAGGCTGGACAGGTCGTACTGATCGACTGCCGGATGTTTGGCGAGCGCCACCGCGACCGGCGGCGCGACATGGAAGATCGAGACGGGCCACACCTGAAGTGCGCGCAGCACCGGCTCCAGCTCGAAGCGCGCCATCGTTACCAGCGTGGCGCCGCGCCGCAACCCGAGGTTCATGATCACCACCATGCCGTAGATGTGAAAGAACGGCAGGACGGCGAGCAGTGCCTTCAGCTCGAACGTCTCGATGGCGTCGATCTGCACCAGATTGGCCACCAGGTTCCGGTGCGTGAGCATCACGCCCTTCGGCAGCCCGGTCGTCCCGGACGAATAGGGCAGGACGACGATGTCGTTGGCCGGATCGATGCGCACGGCCGGCGGCTCGGCGTCGACGCCGATGTCGTCGAGCGACAGCGTTCCGTCGGCACCGTCGACGGTAATGATGTCGATGGCCTTTCCTTTGGCGACGGCTTCCCTTGCGCGAGCGAGCAGCGAGCCGGTGGTGATCAGCAGCGCCGCGTCCGAATCGGCGAGCTGGAACGCCATCTCCTGGCTCGTGTAGACGGGATTGGCGGTGGTGAGCACGGCGCCGAGACGAGCGACGGCGTGAAAGACGACCGCGAACTCCGGCACGTTCGGTGTCCACAGCGCGACCACCGTCCCCTGGCCGATGCCACGCTGCGACAGCCCGGCCGCCAGACGGCGGATGCCGTCGAGCAGGGCGCCGTAGGTGATCTGGCGCCCGGTGGCCGCGTCGACCAGCGCCACCCGCTCTGGGTAGGAGGCCGCGTTCGCCATCACGAAGTCCGTGAGGGGAAGGTCGGGAATCTCCACGTCGGGAAAAGGGCTTCGGTAGAGCACGGCCGGCAATAGTAGTGCATACGTCGGCGCCGGCCCGGCGGATTTCGCGCGCGGATGTGCTCGCCCGAAAGGCTGGCGCGCGGCCGGACTCTGATGGATACTCTCGACCCGTGAGAGCCATCATCGCTGTCCTTCTCGTGTTCGGTGGCGTGGCGTCAGCTCATGCCCAGACCGTTTCACCCTGCACCCTCGCGCATGCGCCGGGCATCTCGAGCGAACAGCTCGTGTCGGGTCAACGCCAGCGGTCGTACCGGCTCTTCGTGCCGCCTGGCTACGATGGCCGCACGCGATTGCCGCTCGTGCTCGATCTGCACGGCAGCGGCGGCAACGCCGCGGGTCAGGCCAGGAATAGTGGTTTCGAATCGCTGGCGGGCAGTGAACGGTTCATCGTCGCGACGCTCGAGGCCGAGAACGCTCGCTGGAACGTTCCAGTCGCCAGCGGCCGGCCTGATGATGTCGCCTACGTCGCGGACGTGATTACGCAGGTCAGCGCGCGCGTCTGCACGGATGAGACTCGCATCTACGCCACGGGCTTCTCGGGTGGCGCTCGAATGACGTCGCTCCTCGGCTGCCGGCTCGGATCGCGACTCGCGGCGATCGCGCCGGTATCAGGGCTCAGGACGCCCGCCGAGTGCAGCGGCCGCTCGGTGCCGGTACTCACCTTTCACGGCCTGGCCGATCCACAGAATCCGTACGACGGCCACGCACCCGGCCGCGGTGCCGAGTGGTCGGAGAGCGTTCCGGAAGCCCTCGCCGGCTGGGCGCAACGCAACGGTTGCACCGGCTCGGCGATCCTCGACGATCCGCCAGGTCCGCTCTCGACACTTCGCTACGACGGGTGCGCCGGCGGCGAGGTCCGCCTGATCCGCATCGACGGCCTCGGCCATCGCTGGACGAGAGACGAGATCGACACCACCCGCGTCATGTGGGAGTTCTTTCAGCACCACCGCTCTAGGCAATAGCGCCTCAGGCAATAGCGCCTCAATCGATACCCAACATTCAGGGAGAGTGGATATGAGACTGTTTGCGGTTGCATTCGTCTTCTTGGCCATTGCCGCCTCGGCTCACGCTGCCGAGCCCGTCGTCGCTCTGTCGCCAGAGGCGCAGAAGGCGTTGCTGGCGAGCAAGGATCCGCAGCTGGCCGCGAACAAGAAGCTGGTGTGGGACATGTGGCGCACGTTCCTCCAGGGTGGCGACCTCGACGCCGCCGACAAGTACCTCGCTCCCGAGTACCACCAGCACAACCCCAATGCCGAGACCGGCCTCGCGGGCGTGAAGGCCTACTTCCGTGCCGCAGGAGCGAAGAAGACCACTCCGAAAGACTCGATCGACCGGCTCGTGTCGATGGTGGCGGAACGCGACCTGGTGACGCTGGCGCTCGTGCGCGAGGGCAAGGACAAGGACGGGAAGCCCTACACGACGACCTGGTTCGACATGTTCCGGATCGCGAACGGCAAGATCGTCGAACACTGGGACACGGCGACCAAACCCTGAAGACCATGAAGGCGCTGTCGCGAATCGCCACTGCGGCTCTGGCCCTGCTCGTGTGTGGCTGCGCGTCGTCGCCTCCTCCTCCGGATCTCGCCGCCGAGGAAGCGAAGATTCGCGAGCTGGCGGGGCGCTGGCAGAAGGCGCTGCTGGCGCGCGACGCTGCGAGCCAGGCGGCGATGTTTGCCGACGACGGCGTGTCGTATCACGACGGCCAGGAGCCGCTCGTAGGTCCGAAGGCGATTCTCGAATGGGAATCGCGCGCCGTCGCCGAGCATCCCCAGGCCAAGATCACCACGGTCACCAGGGAGATTCGTATTTCCGCGTCTGGCGACCTCGCGGTGCAAAGCGGGGAAGGCGAGATGACGAGCCTGGGCGTGAACGGCGAAGATCGCGCGGTTCATCGCCAGCGCTTCGTGACGGTCTGGAAAAAGGTGCGCGGCGAGTGGAAAGTCGCGCATGATATCGCGGTCAATACCACGCCATGGCAATGACTGATTGTGGAGATGGAGCGATGCACCTGAACGTGTTCCGATGTGGCTTCAACCTCTTACGCACGCTCGCGCCCGCGCTGGCGATGACGCTCGTCGTCGCGGCCCAGGCCAATGCGCAACAACCGGCGGCCGATCCGAAAGTGGAGCGCGGACGCTATCTCGTGAGGATAACGGGCTGCCACGATTGCCACTCGCCGAAGGTGCAGGGCATGACGCCGGATCTCAATCGAGCACTGTCGGGACGCCCGGCGACCAGCCCACTGCCCTCGGCCACCAACGGCGAAGTTCACGCGTCGCTCGACCTGACGGCGTGGACCGGGCCCTGGGGTTACAGCGTCGCCTCGAATCTCACGCCGGATCAGGCTACCGGAATCGGCACCAAGTACACCGAAGCGAGCTTCCTCGCGACGATGCGCACCGGCAAGAAGCCGAATGGCACGGCAATCATGCCGCCGATGCCCGCCGAGGTGTACCAGAACATGACCGACGACGATCTGAAGGCGATCTTCGCGTATCTCCGGACGATCAAGCCGATCCGCAATCCGGTGATGGCCGGGCTGCCGCCGCCGGCGGCGCAGAAGAAGTAAGCGGGCTTCTCAACCCTTGAGAATGCCCTGACGCCGCAGGGCCTTCGTGAACGAGTCGTCGAGACCGTCGACCGGCATGAGGCCCTGCGCGTTGATCCGCGCCTCCTTCGGGAAGCAGAGCACGTTGGCTTCGTAGTAGTTCTCGAACAGCCGCTGCTCGCTGCCGAAGTAATTCTTCGGATTGAAGTAGTGCGGAATGTGCCACCAGCACGAGTAGCCGAGCTCGTCGAGCAGCCGCAGTAGCTCCGGCGATCCTTCTTCGGAATTGTTCTCGACGAAGAGCACCGGCCGATGCGCGGCAATCGTGGCGCGTGCGCCGCGGAGCACGCGTGTTTCCGCCCCTTCGACGTCGATCTTCATCAGCGAGCAGCGCCCGAGCTTCAAGTCATCGATGCGGATGGCCTGGATGCGCTCGCCCTGCTGATGTCCCTCCGATTTCAGCGCGCCGAAATTCCATTCGACCATCGGATCCAGTGCCGGGATGATCGCGCTGCCCGGCGCGTCGCCGACGACGACGTTGTGACAGAGCACGTTGGTCAAGGCGTTGATCGCGACGTTGCCGCAGAGCAGCTGATAGGTGAGCCGCTGCGGCTCGCTTTCCAGCACAGTGGGATCCGAAGCTTGGAATTCACGTGACTTGAAGTCGCGGC
>JADMIO011298010.1_pt1 | contig 54377 bp, 38 predicted proteins | sample 8958161 | NCBI WGS metagenome assembly JADMIO01 (sample SAMN16585339, study PRJNA669376) | soil metagenome | isolation source: Crop rotation soil | place: USA: Cullars Rotation, Alabama | collected 2011
GCCGCGACTTCAAGTCACGTGAATTCCAAGCTTCGGATCCCACTGTGCTGGAAAGCGTTTTGAATTTCCGGCAATCCAGCTCCATCGCTGGTACGAAGGATATGCCTACCGGATCGGCGAGGTTCATGAGCGCAAAGTCGGCATCATCTTTAACGACATCACGGAGCGCAAGAAGACGGAAGAGGCATTGAGGAAGGCGGATCGCCGGAAGGATGAATTCGTGGCGACTTTGGCCCACGAACTGCGCAATCCTTTGGCTCCGATCAGAAACAGCCTCCAGCTTTTGAGGCTGACGGGGGGATTTAGCCCTGCCGCAGAGCGGATGCACGAGATGATGGAGCGGCAGGTGGCCCATATGGTCCGTTTGGTCGATGATTTGCTTGAAATCTCGCGCATCAGCCGGGGGCAAATCGAGTTGAAGAAGGAGCGGGTCGAACTGACGAAGGTCGTCGGCCACGCGGTAGAAACGAGTAAGCCGTTAATCGATGCGGCCGGACACCACCTGGCGATATCGTTGCCGGAGGAGCCGATCTTCATCGACGGCGACGCGGTTCGGCTCGCGCAGATCTTCGCCAACATCCTCAACAATGCCGCGAAGTACACCAACAACGACGGAAAAATATCGGTAAGCGCAAGGTGCGAGGAAAGCCAAGTCGTAGTTTCGGTTCGCGACGACGGGATCGGCATTCCGCGCGATATGCTGGGGAACGTGTTCGACATGTTCGCGCAAGTGGATAACACGCTGCGCCGGACACAGGATGGGCTGGGAATCGGTCTTCACCTGGTGAAGACGCTTGTGTCGATGCATGGCGGTAGTATCGAGGCGTTGAGCGAGGGCATCGGCCGCGGCAGCGAGTTTGTCGTGCGTTTGCCGGCGGCTGCGGAAGAGTGTTCCCCCGCGGAAAATTCACTGGCAGAGAGCCAGGTGTCCTCGACTCGGAATGCGCGGCGAATTCTTGCGGTCGATGACAACAAAGACGCTGCGGATAGCATGGCGATGTTGCTGAAGCACCTTGGCGCTGACGTGCATATCGCTTACGACGGATCGTCGGCTCTTGAGGCGATGCGCATTTTCCGGCCGTCCGTGGCCCTTGTAGACCTGGGCATGCCGGGCATGGACGGCTATGAGCTAGCGCGGCGCGTGCGGGAGAACCCCGAATCCCGAGGGGTTATGCTGATCGCGTTGACCGGCTGGGGTCAAGAGGACGACCGCCGTCGCTCAAAGGAGGCCGGGTTCGATCACCATCTGGTCAAGCCGATTGATCTCGGAGCTTTGCAGACGCTCTTGGCTTCGTTGGAAGGTCAGGACGCCAGCGATCATCGACGCGCATCGAGTTCGCGGAACGTGGCTCCTTCATAGCGCAGCAAATTGGCCGTGATTTTCGAGCCGAACCAGAATTGACCTGCTGTTGAAAAACTAATCCTCGATTATGAAGGTCTTTGAGCCCCTTGGGCACGGAGACTTTCGACGGCGACGAAGCGACGCAGGCGGCATTCCCCCGGGAGCAGATCGTGCACAAGCTGCGCGATGCCGATGCGATACTCAATGCACGCCAGGAGCGCCCAGCTTAGAATAAGTTGGTTCACTCGCGGCTACAATGAGGACGTATGAGTTGGTACGGAAAGCACGCTGAGTTATCGACGCATGAAGCCAGGGGATTGCTGTCGTACAAAGCCTGCAAAGAATGTGTGTATTACTTCAGGCTTCGCATCCCCTATTTGCGAGAGCTCGCCGGCGCTGGCGAAACGCTGGCGGATTTCTATGGGCACTCGACCTGCTCGCGATGTGGATTTGATCGGATCGACCGCATGCGGAGGCTAATCTGCGAGTTCCGACACAATCCGGAAATCTCGAATCTAAAATAAACCGCTACCCGCCCTGCACGAATTTGACTTGCGCGTGTTCGCCGGTTACAACCCTTGCAGGTAGTTGCGTTTGCGCACGTTGCGCGCTCCGGCCGAAGCCACCGTGCTCGCCAAGTCATGGCTCATAGAAGCATCGCCGAGTCGGGCGCTGTTTGGCTTTGGATGCTGCGCCTGTCGGTCGGCTGTTTATGCAGCCAGGTCGTGGCGAGCGCGCTGGCGGCGGACGGACTGGAATTGCCGGCCGCCGCCGAGCGGCAGGTCGATTTTGCCCGCGACATTTATCCGCTGCTCAAGACGCATTGCTTTCGCTGCCACCAGGGGCGGGCGAGCGAGGCGGGGCATCGGCTCGATCAGCGGGCGGAGCTGTTGGGCGAAACCGGCGGCGAGCCGTTGATCGTGCCGGGCCGTAGCGCGGATAGCCGGCTGGTGCGGCTGGTTTCCGGCAAGCTGGGGGACGACGAGCGGATGCCCCCGCGCGGCAAGGGGGAATTGCTGTCCGCCGCGGACGTGGCACTTCTACGGGCCTGGATCGACCAAGGTGCGGCGTGGGACGACGAGCTGCTGCCCAGCGAGCGGCCCAAGCAGCATTGGGCGTTTCAAAAGATCATCGCCCCGCCGGTTTCGGCAACGGCCGGCGGAACCTGGGCCCGCAATGCGGTCGATCGCTTCATCGCGGCACGGCACGAATCGATCGGCTTGCACCCGGCGCGCGAGGCTTCGCCGAGGCAGCTTGCCCGGCGCGCAGCGCTCGACCTGACCGGTCTGCCCCCCTCGGCCGCCGAGCTCGACGCCTTCGAGGCGGACGCCGCTCCGGATGCTTACGAGCGCTGGATCGAGCGGCTGTTGGCTTCGCCGCATTACGGCGAGCGCTGGGGGCGGCACTGGCTGGACGTGGCGCGCTTCGCCGAATCGGAAGGCTACGAGAGCAACCACCCACGGCCATTCGCCTGGCGCTATCGCGATTACGTCGTCGCGAGCTTCAATTGCGACAAGCCCTTCGATCAGTTCCTGCGCGAGCAGATCGCCGGTGACGAGCTTGCGCCCTACAGCGACGAGCAATTGATCGCCACCGGTTTTCTGGCGGCCGGGCGGCTCAGCAGCAACGAAGAAGATCGGGCCTTGCAGCGCAACGACATGCTGGTCGACATCGTCAACGCCACGGCCAGCAGCGTGCTGGGGCTGACGATGGCCTGCGCGCAGTGCCACGATCACAAGTTCGATCCCATCTCGCAGCAGGACTACTACCGCTGGCAGGCGTTTTTCGTCGGCGGACAAATCAACGACCTGGAGCTGACCGACGCCGAGCTGTGGCGGCAATACGAAGCGGGCAAGCCGGCCGAATTCGACCCGGCCGAGAAGTTGCGCGAGACGATTTTCGCGGCTGCGCGCGAGCGGCTGCTTCGGGAGCAGCGAGCAAAGCTCACGCCTCAGCAGCTTGCCGCCTGGGAAAAGCCGGACGCCGAGCGCAACGCCGACGAGCAGGAACTGGCCCGGCAAGCGAGCCTCGTCTTGCAAGTGCTCGACGGCCAGGTGGAAGCGCGGATCGGCGGCGACGACAAGACGCTCTACGACGCGCTCAAGAAGAAGCTCGAAGCGCTGCGGCAAAAGATGCCGGCGCGGCCGCAGACTTGGGGCTTCCACGCGCCGGCCACGGCGGGGGCCAAAGTCAACGTGCTGCCGATGAAGGGCTTTTATCCGCTGCCGTTCGACCCGCAGGCGCTCGGCGCGGCGAGGGCCTATGTCCTCAAGCGCGGCGACGTGCACGCGCGCGGCGCGCTGGCGACGCCCGGCTGGCCGGCCGTGCTGGGCGAGACGCCCGCTGCGGCGACGGCGTCGAAGCCGCGCTCGGCGCTGGTCGATTGGCTGGTCGCGCGCGACAATCCGCTCACGGCCCGCGTCTGGGCGAACCGGGTTTGGCAGTATCACTTCGGCCGGGGCATCGTGGCGACGCCTGCCGATTTTGGCGTTCGCGGCGCGCGGCCGACGCATCCGGAGTTGCTCGATTGGCTGGCCACTCAACTGCTCGAAGGGGGCTGGAGCACGAAGCGGCTGCACCGGGCGATCCTGCTCTCGAGCACTTACCGCCAGGCCGCCGCGGACGACCCCGCGAATGCGAAAATCGATCCGGCGAATCGTTTTTACTGGCGGTTCACCCCGCGCCGGCTGGAAGCCGAATCGATCCGCGACTCATTGTTGGCCGCCAGCGGAGAGCTCGATCGCACGCTGGGCGGGGCGAGCCTGGCGGCGGACGCGCTCGAGGGCCAGCGGCGGCGGAGCCTCTATTTGCGCCAGACGCGCGATCGGGCCCCGCCGATGCAAGCCTTGTTCGATGGTCCGAATGCCGCGGAGACTTGCCCGCGCCGCGAGGTCTCGGTGGTGGCGCTCCAGAGCCTGCACCTATTGAACAACGATTTTGTCTACCAACGCGCCATGGCCCTGGCCGCGCGGGTGATGCACGAGGCACCCAGCGACCGGCCGCAACAGGCGCTCTTGGCGTTTCGGTTCGCGCTGGGCCGCGCGCCGGACAAAGCGGAAGCCGACGAGGCCGCGCGATTCTTCGCCGACGCGGCGGCGCTGCCCCGGCCGAAAGTGGACGCGGTTTCTGCCGCTCCGGCCGCGTCCTCGGCCGCGGGGCCAGCCGCCGCCAACGCGAATGACTCCACCACCGCGGCCGGCGCGACGGAAAAGCCGGCGGAGCCCGGCGATCCGGCGCTGGTGGAATTCTGCCACGCCTTGTTGAATCTCAACGAACTGGTGAGCTTGGAATGAGCCAGCAGAAACTTCCACATCTGGACCGGTTGGATCGCCGCGCCTGGCTGGCCCAGTCGGGGCTTGGCCTCGGCGCGATTGCGCTGGCGTCACTGCTGGCCGAGGATGGACTCTTGGCCGCCGAAGCGCCGCAGCTTTCCGCGGCTGGCGCGAAACTGCCCCACGCGCGGCCTACGGCGCGCAGCGTGATTATGCTGTTCATGGGCGGGGGACCGAGCCAGGTCGACACCTTCGACCCCAAGCCGGAGCTAAGCCGGCTTAACGGCCAGGACGTGCCCGCGAGCATCGCTGCCGGCGTGCCGCGGATTGCCCGTTCGCCGCTGAAGAACCTGTTCGGCTCGCCGTATCGATTCAACAAGCGCGGCCAAAGCGGCATCGAAGTTTCCGAGCTGTTGCCCGAAACGGCCAAGCATGTCGATAAGCTGTGCGTGATTCGCAGCATGCGGCACAGCAGCCCGATCCACGCGCCGGCGGAGTACATCATGCTCACCGGGACGCAGGTCGGCGATCGGCCGAGCCTGGGCGCGTGGGTCACCTATGGCCTGGGGAGCGAGAACAGCGACCTGCCGGCGTTCATGGTGTTCAATTCCGACGGCTCGGATCGTTCGAATGGTTACGCCGCCGGATTTTTGCCAGCCCGATATCAAGGCACGATGGTCCGAGGCGCCACAGGCCCAGCCGACCTGGCCATGCCGCGCGGCTACACGACCGCGAGCCGCCGGCGCCAGCTCGATCTGATCGCTGCGCTGAATCGTCACCATCAGGAGCAGTTGCCGGCCGATTCGGAGCTCGAGGCGCGGATTCGCAGCTACGAGTTAGCGTTTCGGATGCAATCGGCGGCGCCTGCGGCGTTCGACCTGGCCGGCGAGACGGCGGAGACGAAGCAGCTCTATGGGTTGGACGTGGCCGAAAGCGAGGAGTTCGGGCGGCATTGCCTGTGGGCGCGGCGGCTGGTGGAGCGCGGCGTTCGCTTCGTGCAATTGCGCACCGGCAATTGGGACGCGCACAGCCTGCTGACCACGAATCATGGCCGCAAAGCCAAGGCCACGGATCGCCCGATCGCGGGCTTGCTGACCGATCTGGCGCGGCGCGGGCTGCTCGAAGAAACGCTGGTCGTCTGGTGCGGCGAATTCGGACGCACGCCCACGGCACAAGGGGGCGGCGGCGCCAACGCGGGGCGCGACCATTCGCCGTCCGGCTACTCGATGTGGCTGGCCGGCGGCGGCGTGCGCGGGGGCCAGGTGATCGGCGCCACCGATCCGGTGGGCTACGCCGCCATCGAACGGCCCGTCAGCCCCGGCGATCTGCACGCCACGCTGCTGAAGGCGCTCGGCCTCGACCAGTACAAGCTCTTCCACACGCACCACAATCGCCGCGAATTGCTGACCGTCAACGGCGCCAGCGTGGTGGAAGAAGTGTTTGCGTAAGTTTCGCCCAGCGGTGCCAGCACGCTGAGCTTGAGGCACTTGCGTCCCCGCGGTACACTTCGCCGCCGCGCGCATTGAGTACCAGCCACGCGCACGTTCATGGAGGATGCTAGCAGTGCAGATTCACCTGATGCTCAGCGACGATTGGGAGCTGCGCGGCAATGGTTCGGGCAATATGCGCGCGCTGCAGTTCGCCACGATTCGCCGCTTGATGGAAATCTACGAGCGTTATGGCCTCCGCGGCACGTTCAACGTCGAAGTGATGCAGCAGCTCTGTCACTTGGACTTTGGCCGGCGGTTCGCCGAACTTCGCGCGCTGGCCGGTGAGTGGGAAGCGACGGTGCGAGAGGTCGTCAGCCGCGGGCACGACGTGCAATTGCACCTGCATCCGCAATGGCTCGAGGCGCGCTACGAGGACGGGCGCTGGAGGCTGGGCAACCGCTGGGCGATCGTCGACTTCCCGGCCACCACGGTCCGCCAGATGGTCTGGCGCGCCAAAAGCTACCTCGAAGCGCTCGTGCGGCCGTTGGCGCCCGATTATCGCTGCGTGTCGTTTCGAAGCGGCGCGTGGTCGATCGCTCCCTCGCCGCACGTGCTGCCGATCCTGGCCGAAGCGGGCATCGAGCTCGACACGAGCCTGGCCGGTGGATTGCATTTCGATCTGCCGAACGTGAAGCTCGACTATCGAAACCTGGATGAGCCGCTGTTGCCGTTTTACCCGCGGATGGACGACGCTCGCCGAGTGGCGCAAGAGCCGACGCCGATCGTTTGCCTGGCGACGCATAGCTGCCGAAAAAGCCTTTGGACAAGCATGCTGCGGCAGTTGGGGCGGAGGTGCCCCCGCTGGTTCGGCGCTCGTTTTCGCGCGCCGTGCATGACGCCCGTGGTCGACGGTGGCGTGGCCGCCAATTACGAAGAGGATCATTGGAAGGAAAAGTCTTCAAAGACCGGCAAGGAAGCACCGATCCGAGTGCGGGTCTCCGATCTTTCGGCGTTGAATTATCTCGACGCGCGGCGTGCCCTGGCCGATGGCCGGCGGCGTTTGCAGCGCACCGCTCACGTTTGCCTGCCGATGATCTTCGAGAATCACACCAAGGACATCGGCGACTTCGCGCCGATCGAGCGGTTTGCCCAGTTCGTGGCGGGCAGCTCCGTGTTCAAAGTGCGGACCGCGGCGGAAGTGGCCAAGGCCTTGCGCGACGGCGTGTATTTCGTGCGCCACGACGGTCCGCGCGACCCACAGATGATCCATGACGCACGGCGGCTTGACCTTTGGACCTTCCGCCAGCAAGCGCCGACTGTCAACGTCAACTTGCGCCCGGGTACCCGATCGGGATCCCGCGAGCCGCGATTGCCTGTTCCAGCGGCTCGACCAGGGCAGGATTCCTAGTACTGGTGATCAAGTCCACGCGCTCGGCGATCATGGAAACATAGCCCCCCAGACCGCTCGGGTAGCCAGCCGCCACGAACACGTCCGCGAAGGTATCCAGATACGCTTGAAGGCCGTAGTCTGGCCGCGCGTAGGCATACATCGTTGCCGTCGTGCTGCGCAGTTGATAGCGCTCGTCGTCCCAGGCGTATTCGCTGAGGAAGTTTCGCGATCCCAGGTCGACATTTTCCCAGCCGATGTGATCGAGCGTTCCTGCTGAGAGGGCATCGACGAGTTGCAATACATCGATGCTCTGGCCCGTAGCCCGATCCAAGAACGTACAGCCAAAGGTTGGATCGAAAACAAAATATCGGGTTGAAGATTGCTGTTGCACGGGGATCAGCACGGTGGCGTGCGACAGGCCGAGCGCTTCATCGCCTACGTAGAACAACAAGTTCGGAATGTCGAACAGATCGAGCACCCGGCTGTAGAACAGAGCATAGCTGCCGCAATAGCCTGCGCTGCGCAGCGGTAGATATTCGTGGTAATACATTCCGGCGGCAGAACCCGTGAACAACGGCTGGTTTGTCGACAGTTGCACGAAGGCCGTCATGGCATAGTTGGCGGCGTTGGCCGCCCAATCGAGCAAAAGACCCGCTGCCTGCATTCGGTCGTTGAGCAGTGCCGCGGACAAGTCAGGAATTCCCAACAGTAATTGCCTGCGCAATTGCGCGTCGGACAGCCCTGGCAGCCGTCCAATGACGACCTGGCTCCCATCGACCAGCGCTGGTCCTCCGGCCGAGACCGTGGTGACAAAGACGCCTTCCTGCCAGCTTGTGACGGTCCACGTGCCGGCGTCCCGATCGTAACCAACCAGGTCCTCTTTGCCGTCGTTGGTCACGTCGGCGGCCGTCACTTCGACATAGCCGGAGCCCGGTTTCCACAGCGTCATCGTCTGACTACGAAAACTGGCGCCGTCAAAGGTCGTGGTCCACCAGGCGCCGGTCACGGAATCGCGGCCGGCCAAATCATCGCGACCGTCGCCGTCGAAATCGGCGAACACCACGTTCTCCCAGGAACCGGTCGAGGGCCAGTTGGAAACGTCCCGCGAGACGAAGTAAAGGCCGTTGTATTGCATCAAACGGATCGTGCCCAGCACTCGACTGCGTGCCATGACGTCGGTAGCGCCGTCGCCATCGATGTCGCCGAAGCGAGCGTCCACGAAGTCGTCCGCCGGCGACCAGCGTCCCAACCAGTCGATTCGGAAGCTGCCTTGCGCGTGCAGCACCAGCCACCAATCGCCCGTGTTCGCGTTTCGGAAAATGATGTCCTCGCGAGCGTCGCCGTTCATGTCGTGAACGCCGATGTCCGCCCACGAAATGCCAGGGTCGCTCCAGCCGACGTATTCATTGTGGAACTGAACACCGTCGAACGAAGTTGACCACCAGCCGCCCCCTTGTTCGCGGCCGACGAGATTGGGGCGCCCGTCGCCATCGAGATCGGCCAGCGTGATGAATTCGAAAAGGTTCGCTGGATTCCAGTTGGCGATCACCTGGCTTTGTGGTCCGTCCGCCAGCCATCGGATGGTCCACCAGTTGCCCGATTGCGGGTCGCGTCCGATGACGTCGTCGCGCGAATCGCCGTCGATGTCGACGATCTTCACGAATTGCCAGTCCACGGCAGGGTCCCAGCGGCCCAGGTACCGAGTTCTCAGGCCGGACAGTTCTGTCAGACCGGCCCACCATTCTCCCGTTTGAGCGTTGCGGGAGACCAGATCCTCAAGACCGTCGCCGTTGACGTCGCCCACCAGCGCGTCGTCGAACGTCACGGGAAAGTTCACCCACACGGCGATTTCGCGGTCGACATAAGTGGTTCCATTCAGGGAGGTGGCCCACCAGCCGCCTTCCAGATTGTGCCAGGCGAAGAATTCTTGTCGGCCGTCGCCGTCGAGATCTGCCACGTGGGCATCGCGAAACCCGCCAGATCGGCTCCAACTCGCGATTTGCTGCTGGCTGAATCCGCTGCCGTCGTACTTCAGCATCCACCAATTGTTTTGGTTGTCGCGGAGGACAATATCCTGGCGATGGTCACCGTCGATATCCGTCAGCTTAACGTCGAAAATGCCAATCGACGGATTGAACCAGGCAATCTGGAAATTGACATACCGGCCGTCTTGGAGCGTTGTCGCCCACCAGCTTCCCCAGTGGTCGCGGCCAACCAGGTCGGCGCGTCCATCGCCCGTGACGTCGGCCAATTGCACGTCCTCATATTGCGCGGCAGGGTTCCAATTGGCGATCAACTGCAGCGAAAGAATCTGACCGTTCCAGCTCGAGAGCCACCAGCTCCCGCTCGCATCGCGTCCGACCAGGTCGGCGCGACCATCGCCGCTGAGATCACCGGCCATGACCGTTTGCCAACCGGCTAGCGGGTTCCACGCGCCGATGACGTCGTTCTTGAAGCTGCTTCCGGTGAATGAAATAGCTCGCCATTGGCCAGTCGACGCCGATCGGCCCACGATGTCCACGCGTCCGTCACCTTGCAGGTCGGCAAACTGAACGTCGACGTAGTCTTGCGCGGGATTCCAGTACCCGAGCCATTGGCTCTGCGATACACCGTCCAGTTTTCGGATGGCGAACCAGTGTCCCAAGTCGGCGTCTTGTCCGACGATCTCCGTTCGTCCGTCGCCGTCCAGGTCAACCGCATGGACGTGTTGCCAATGGGTGTGCGGATCCCACCAACCGAGATAAAGATTGACCACGCGCGCCGGATCGTAGGAGGTTGCCCACCAGTCGCCTGCCGAATCGCGACCGACGATTTCTTGTCGCCCGTCGCCGGTGACGTCCGTGAGCATCATGTCGGAATAGCTTTGACTGGGGCTCCAGTTGGCCATCAATTGGTCGGTAAATACGGCGCCGTCGAAGCGAATCGCCCGCCAGTTCCCCGAGTCGGCGTCGCGCCCCAAGATGTCTGCCCGGCCGTCGCCGTCGAAGTCGCCCACCAGGGGCGTCTGCCAATTCGGCACGGCGGCAGCCTTGAGCACCGTTTCTTGCACGTAATCCGTGCCGTTGAAGCGCGTTGACAGCCAGTCCCCGCTGGCCGCATCTTTCGCGAGAATCCCGATGTCGCCCAGCGGCAGCGAATCTGCGGCGAGCAAGCTTCGCTCTTCGAGATTTTCCGGCGATCGCAAGCCCCGGCTCAAACGGCGCGCACTCCGGCGGACCGGCTTCGCCGACGCGTCGTTGCGTTGACGGCCAAGCAGCGCGCGAATGAACGAGAAGTGGGACAAGGGTTTCGTTCCAGAAGCTGTGCAAAAAGCTGCTTCAGGAATTCTTGACCGCACGGGTCGAAACGCAACGCCCTCGGCAGCCGAAAGGCAGAAATAGCCGCGCGGGTCCGACTGTGGTAACGACGGGGCAAACTTTTACGACGCCGTTTCCGGATCGGCCGGGAATCAGAATAAGGTCCAAGACGTTTAGAACGGCTTTTCGCCAATCGATTTGCCGTCGGCCGTGACGGTAAGCTTGCCGCCTTGCCCGTTGAGCTCGAGCTGTTTCGCCTCGGCGGGGATTTTGGCGACTTCCACCTCGTCGAGCAAAACCGCCTCGGACGTGACCAGCACTTGATGATTGTTGAATTTGAACACCGCGTCCGTTTTCTGCGCATGAACGCTGGCCGGACGGGCGAACGTGCCGCGAATCTTCCGCCCGTCGATTTCCGTGGAGAGCACCGACTTGCCGACGGGCCCAAAACCGCGATCGCAGCCGGCCGACAACGCGAGCAGTAGAGGCAAGCCCAAAATCATTAGCGAAGCTTTAAACGGCATGGTGTTCACAGTCCTTTCGAAATTACTTCGCGGAGCACTGCAGGGTTGGCAACACGCATGGCAAAATCGACCTCGCCCACGATGCAACAGTCTCACGAAAAGATCAAGCTGCCAGGCGAATGATTGCCCGGCTAACCGACCTCGTTGGCGGTTGTCGAAAAGAAGTCGCCGGGCCGCGGGCTACCTGGGCCGTTTCTTCGCGCCCGCGCCCAAAGCTTGCGCGACGTTGGCCACGAAGGCCACGAACTGCCGGCTGGCCGGCGAAAGCCGCTCGCCGCGCCGGGTGAGAATGCCGGAATGGATCGGGCGGATTTGCTCGCCGAGGTCCCGGATGCCGACGCGCCGCCCGCGCGTGACGGCGCCGCCGCTCAACAGCGGCACGATCGAGACGCCCAACCCGGCTTCGACCATCCGCACGATGATTTCCGTGTTCGTGGTTTCCATCTCCACGTTCGGCGCCAACGACGCGGCATGAAAAGCGTCCACCACGTGCTGCCGGCCGGTCGAGCCGCGCTCGAAGAGAATCAGCGGCGTCTCGACAAGGTCCGCCAGCCGCACGCGCGGCAGCTTGAGCAGGGGATGCCGGGCGGGCGTGATCAGGCTCCAGTTCATCGAGAACAAATTCTGAAACTCGATCTGGCTGCCGGGCTCATAAGGGGCCGCGACGCCGATTGCCACTTCGGGATCGCCGAGCAAGACCTGTTCGATTTCCTGCTCGGTGTGCGTGCTCAAGCGGATGCGGATTTGCGGAAACGCGGCGTGGAAGCGGCGGATGGCGTCCACCAGTACGTAAAGGATCAGATACTGGCTGGCCACCACGTGCACGTCCTGCTGCCGCGGCGCCTGGTCGAACATGGCGCACAATTCGCCGGCGCGTTCCAACAGCGCCACCGCGTGGGGCAAAAAGGCGCGGCCCTGCTGCGTCAGCGGCGTGGTGTGGCGCATGCCGCGGCTCTTGCGATAGAGCTGCACCTTGAGCCGCCCTTCGAGTGCCAACAACCGATTGCGCACCCCTTGCTCGGTGATGTGCAGCTCCTCGGCCGCCCGGCGCAGGCTGCCCAAGCGGGCCAACTCCACGAGCGCCGCAAGTTGATCGGTCGACAGCGATGGCAGGGCAGGCATGAAGCTCCTTCGCGCTGGGGAATCGGGCGGGCCGAGGGCCGCGATATGAAAACAATAATAAAGGCCATCGGATCAATTGTAAACAATTTTTAAGGTTGAACCGCCGCGGCTAGGATTCCCTTGGAGACTGGCGACGCACCCCATCACCCCTGCCTTAGGAGCCGTGCCATGAGGAACCGATCTTGCCGATGCTTCGCGATCGCGGCAGCCGCCTTGCTGCTTGCCGCGCTGGCCGCCAGCGCCAGCCAGGCCGCCAATCCGCTCACCGTCCATGAATGGGGGACCTTCACGGCCCTGCAGGACGACGATGGCCGCGCCGTCGGCGGCATCAATATCGACGACGAGCCGCTGCCGAACTTCGTGCACAATCTCGACCCGTTGATCTTCAATCGCCCCTTGCAAAACGTGAACTATCTGTCGAAGGCCGCGCCGCGCCGGCATCCGCTGGTCCGCTTGCGGCTGGAAACGCCGGTCGTCTACTTCTACCCCGCGAAGGGTCAGCCGCTGCCGGAGAATCTGAATCTGAAGGTCAGCTTCCGGGGCGGCTGGCTCACTGAGTTCTATCCGCAGGCCGAAGCCAACGCGCCGGGCTTGCGCGAAGGCAAGTTCAACTTCGGCCCGCTTACGCCCCAGACCGTCGGCTCGCTGGCCTGGAACAACCTGAAGCTCGACACGCACTTCGCCGGTCCGGAGACCGATTCGCACGTCTGGCTGGCCCCGCGCAAGCCGAACTCGCTCTCGCTGACCGCGGAATCGGGCGAGAGCGAAAAATATCTGTTCTATCGCGGCGTGGGCAATTTCGACGCCCCCTTGCGCGTCGAGACGCCGTACCCCGGCGACAAGATCACGCTCAAGAGCAACTTCGCGCCGGTGCTCAGCGGCGAAGAGCGCGTGCCAATCGGACCGCTGTGGCTCGTGCACATTCGCGCCGACGGCAGCACGGCTTATCGCACGATCTCTGGCGTCGAGGCCACGGCCCATCCCGACAAGGTCATGGCCACGGTCGAGCGGACGTTTGCCGACAACGACTTTTCACAGCAAAACATCAACCAGCTTTGCGCCGCCATGCACCCCGCGCTCATGGCGCAGGGACTCTACTCCGACGAAGCCACGGCGCTGCTGGACACGTGGCGCCGGGCGTACTTCAAGAGCCCAGGCTTGCGGCTGTTCTTCCTGGTGCCGCGGCGCTGGACGGATCATTATCTGCCGCTGAGCGTGTCGGTGCCCGCAGACCTGGAGCGCGTGATGGTGGCCCGCATCGAGCTCATCAGCCCCGAGCAGCGCAAGCTGTTGCGCGAGCTGCGCGAGTCGACGCTTTCGGATTTGCGTTGGCTCAACGCGATCGACCAGAATTCACCGGCGGGTCGAAAGTTCCTCGAAGGACACAGCGACTTCGGCGATCTGGGGGTCAAGATTCCGCGCGATTACCAGATGTATCTGGACATGGGCCGCTTCCGCAACGCGCTTGTGTTGGCCGAGGAAAAGCACCACCCCAACTCGACGCTGACGAAGTTCATCGACAGCTACGGATTGCACGAATTCCGCTGGCAAGACGCGGAGCGCGGACAGCCGGCGACGAAGCGGTAACGCCGCCGCGCTCGGGCAGAATTGCAAGTCAGATAGCCGCGACCATTGGTCGCGGCTTTCTTTTTAGCCCACGCGCGTGAGCAGCACGGCAAACAGGGCGGCGGCCGCCAACACGGCCCCGCCCAGGATCCGGCTGAACGGCAAAACGTATTGATCGACGTCGATGCGCTTGTCTAGCGCCGCAAAGAAGCGGTCCGTGTCGACCCAATGTCCGCCGCGTGTGGCCAGCACCGAAAAACGGTGCGGGCTGACCAGGGCCAACAGGCCCAGCGCCGCAAGCACCCCGATGCCCATCCACAGCCACGGTTGCAAGCTTAAGTTGGTTGCCAACAGCAGTTGCAGCGAACTCGACATGGACGGGAATCCTCGTTTCGGTGTCTGGGCAATGACGCGTCAACAAAACCTAGCTCAGAGGAGGGGAATGGTCAAAAAGCTGCCAACGCCCTCCGCCAGGCGGCCGCACATCCGGCACGATCAACCCACGTCTCCCAGCTCGAGCGCGTGGGAATAGCGGACCAGGGCCATCCGCCGCAGCAGGGCATGCTCGGGCTGTTGCAATCCGGGATCGAGGGCCACTAGCTCGCGGGCGTCGCGGCGCGCTTCTTCCAACACGGCTGCATCCGCCGCCAGATCGGCAATCCGCAACGGCGGCAGGCCGTGCTGCTGCGTGCCCAACAGGTCGCCCGGGCCGCGCAGCGCGAAGTCGGTTTCGGCCAGCGCAAAGCCGTCGTGCGAATCGACGAGCGCTTGCAAGCGTTGTTGACCCGCGGGCGAAGGATCGTCGGCGAACAGGCAGCAAAAACCGGGGTGGCTGCCGCGGCTGACCCGCCCGCGCAGTTGATGAAGCTGTGCCAACCCAAAGCGATCGGCGCTTTGGACCGTCATCAACGTGGCGTTGGGGACGTCGACGCCGACTTCCACGACGCTGGTCGCCACGAGGACCTGCGTCTGGCCCGCGCGAAAGCTGCTCATGGCGGCGTCTTTTTGCGCCGCGCTCATCCGGCCGTGCACCAGGTTCAAGCGAAATGCTTCCAGCTCGCCGTTGGCCAATTCCTCGAAGGTCGCTTCGAGGTTGGCGACTTGCGTGTCCTCTCCGCCGGCCACCAGCGGCGTGATCACGTAGCCCTGGCGGCCTTCGCGCAGCTTCTTGCGAAAGAATTCCCACCAGCGAGCGCGGTCCTCGGGCGGGGGCAGATAGGTGTGGACCGGCTGCCGCCCCGGCGGCGCGCCCGCGAGCGTCGTGACGTCCAAGTCGCCGAACAGCGTCATGCCCACCGTGCGCGGAATCGGCGTGGCAGTCATCACCAGGTAATGCGGCTGACCGCCGCCGTGCTTGAGCCGCGAGCGCTGGCGGACCCCGAATTTGTGCTGCTCGTCGATCACGACCAAGGCGAGTCGAGCGAAGGCCAGCTCCTCTTCGACGACGGCTTGCGTGCCGATCAAGATTTGAATTTCGCCCGCCGCGACCTGGCCAACCAGTTCCTCGCGGGCTTTGCCCGTCACCGCGCCGGTCAACAAGCCGAGCTTCACCCGGCTGGCGGCGAGTAGTGCGCCGAGCGTTTCATGGTGCTGGCGGGCGAGGATTTCCGTGGGTGCCATCAGCACGGCCTGCGCGCCGTGGGCCACGGCCAACAACATCAGGTAGGCCGCGACCACCGTCTTGCCGCTGCCGACGTCGCCTTGCAGCAGACGATTCATCGGCTGCGTCTGGGCCAGGTCGGCGGCAATCTCGGCGATGGCCGCGTTCTGCGCCGCGGTGAGCTCGAAGGGAAACAGCCGGCGAATCCGCGCGTCGATCCGCGCGCTATCCGCCAGCCGCAGCGCAGCTTCGCCGCGGCGAAATTCGAACCGCTTGAGCGCCAGCGCCAGTTGCAGCACCAGCAGCTCTTGATAGACGAACCGCCGCCGGGCCGCGGCGAGCGAATCGAGATCGGGCGGAAAATGAATCCAGGGCAGGGCCGTGGCCAGCGGCAACAGGTTATGTTGCGCCAGATACTCGCGCGGAAAGACTTCCTCCAGCCCCTCGATGCCCGCCTCCAGCGCGCGCTGCACAAGCTGCCGCACGTGCCGCTGCGCGAGGCCCTGGGTGAGCGGATACACCGGCAGCAATTCGCCGGCGGGCGGCGTGCCATCGGGGGCGATCGGCTTGGCCTGCGGGTGGATCATTTGCCAGCGGGCCGCGTGCTGCTTGACCTTGCCAGAGAGCAGGACCTGCTGCCCCTGGCGAAACCGCTCGGCCTGAAACGGCTGATCGAACCACAGCACCTGCAGGAACTGGTCGGCCTGCCGCACCAGCATCCCCACCACGGAGCGACCGGTGCCGCGCTGGCGCAGCTCGACCTCCTCGACCGTGGCCAGCACCGTCGCCGGCTGGCCTTCCTCGAGTTCGCCGATCGCGCGCAGCTCGGTCAGATCGTCGTACTGCCGCGGGAAGAAAAATAGCAAATCGCGGACCGTGCGCACGCCGAGCTTTTCCAGCAACTGCGCGCGCGCCGCACCGCAGCCTTTCAGAAACTGCACGGGCGCGCGCATGTCCGCATTCGTCGACATGCGACAATTCTAAGAAAGTCGAAGGTCCAAAGTCCAAGGTCCAAGGTCTGCCATGTGGGCACAACGCTTATTCAGCGGCGCAAGTACTGCTGATACGCCGCCACGGCCAGCTCGTCGCAGCGGTCGTTTTCGACGTGTCCGCTGTGGCCGGCGACCTGGATGAATTTGAGCTGATGCCGGGCGATGAGCTCGTCGAGCCGCCGCCAGAGATCTTCGTTCTTGACCTCTTTCCACTGCTTGCCCTCGCGGCGGCGCCAGCCGTTGGCTTTCCACTTGGGCATCCATTCGGAAAGGCCCTTGCCGACGTAGACGCTGTCGGCGTAGAGCACCACGCGCGAGGGCTTCTTGAGCGCCTCGAGGCCGCGGACCAAGGCGGTCAGCTCCATGCGGTTGTTCGTGGTCTGCTCCTCGCCGCCGGAGGATTCCAGCTCCTTGCTCGAAGCCGGATGCCGCAAGATGAACGCCCAGCCGCCCGGCCCAGGGTTGCCGCTGCAAGCGCCGTCCGTGTAGAGCTCGACTTCGGGGAATTCGCTGGTCATGCAACAATCCGTGAGGCTGAGAATGCAAAGCTGAACACATAACGCTCAACGATGGGCGACCGACGCGAGTGCGCGAATCAATTCGCCACGGGGGCCGAAGACGTCGTTTCATCGCGCTCGCGAATATATTCGCCGCGGCGGCTGCGGGCGTATTCTTCGAGATTGGTGGGCATTGTCATGTCGATCTTTGGCTGATCGGCCCGGGTCCAGGGGAGCCGCACGGTGAACGTGCTGCCTTTGCCGAGCTCGCTTTCCAGCGAAATCTCGCCCCCCAGCAGCTTGCAAAGCTCGCGCACGATCGACAGACCGAGGCCCGTGCCCGAATGTTCGCGGGTCATGGCGTCGCCGCCGGAGAGCGCCGACTTTCCCTGGCGAAATTTTTCGAAGATCGCGACCTGGTCTTCTTCGCCGATGCCCACGCCCGTGTCGGCCACTTTCAGGACCAGCTCGCCGCCGGAATCGCGGCTGGCCGAGATCACGATGCGCCCTCCTTCGGGCGTGAACTTGATCGCGTTGGAAAGCAGGTTGTCGAGGATCTGCCGCACCTTGATCTGATCCTGGAACATCTCCGGCAGTCCGCGTTCGACGTCGGTATCCAGGTCGATGTTCTTGCGCTCGGTCTGCGTGCGGAACATGTCGCACTGCGCGGCGATCAACTGTTCGATGCGAAAATCCGAGAGCCGGATTTCCATCTTGCCGCTCTCGATCTTCGCCAAATCGAGAATGTCGTTGATCATTTCCAACAGCGACTTGCCGGATTTCTGAATGTTGTGGACGTAGCGCTTCTGCTTGTCGTCGAGCGAGGCGACCGAGTCGAGCACGTCGGAAAAGCCGATGATCGCGTTGAGCGGCGTGCGCAGCTCGTGGCTCATCGTGGCCAGAAAGTCGCTCTTGAGCCGGTTCATTTCGTAAAGCTGCATGTTGGCCTGGGCCAGCTCGTCCACCTTGAGCACGTATTGGCCGTTCACCTGGCGGAGCTCGTCCTGGATCGTGGTCAGGTGGCGGACCATGCGATTGAAGGCCAGCCCCAGCTCCTCGAACTCGTCGCCGGTGTGGATATCGGCCCGCTGGGCGATGTTGCCGTGGCTGATTTCGTCGCTGACATCGCGCAGGTGCTTGAGCGGCTTGACGATCACGTAGCGGACGATGATGTACGAGGCGATCATCGCCAGGAACGTGGTGATGATGGCCAGCGCGATCAGGATGGCGCGGTTTTCATTGAGCGATTTTTGGATGTTGACGTCCGGCAAGACGACCTTGGCCACGGCGATCAATTCGCCCACCTCGTGCGGACGGTGGCAGCTCACCACGCAGCTATTCGTGGCGTAGATCGGCCGATAATAGTTGTACTCGGCCTGGCCGTTGCGGTTGACGAGCCGCCGGTCGAGCTCCAGCGTCAGGTCGGCTTGCGGATTCTCGGCGATGCTGCGCGGAAACTGCTCGAGCGCGCGGACCTCGAAGCTGTCCTGCGGCCGGCCGTCTTCCTGCGAGTCGGGCAGCAGATAGCTCCAACTGTAGTTGCGGTTGACCAGCTCGCGGCCCAAGTCTTCGGCCAGGTCGCGCAAGGTCGTGGTATCGAGCTTGCTCCAATGGTCGCGCAACAGCGCCGCGTGGACCAGCCCCCGGCCCGCTTCCTTGTTGGCCCCCAGCACCAGGCGGTCGGTTTGCGAGCTGTACCACCAGAAGCTGCCGGTGATCAGCGACAACAGGCAGGCGCCGAACAGGAACCGGCACTTGCGCTCGAGGCTCGTCTCTCCCAGCACGCGTTTGAGCGAACGGTAGGACATTCAATTGGCGCCGCGGGAAAGCAAAAAGTCTGCCCAGCCTGCTCATTCTACGGCAGTTTTCTGCCACGGGCCAATAGCAATGCCCGGCGCTGGTCCAAAGTTCCCGGACCACGCTCAAAAAATTAAAAAGGCTTGCGCCAGCAGGGCATCCGCCGAGCGAGGCTCCATGGCTAGTTCGGCGTCGCCTGGGTCGGCGCGGCGTCGGCCATTTGATGGAGTCGATTTCGCAAGAAGCTGGTGACATCCAACAGGTTCAAGGTGCCGTCCACGGCGATGTCGTTGGTTCTTTGCAGCGGATCGAGATTCTGCTCGCTGTCGTACATGAACACCGGAATGAATTCGGTTTGTCCGTCGCGATCCGGATGAAAACTGTCGGTGCGCACTTCCGTGCAATGGTCGGCATAAATCACTACCGTTGCATCCTTGAGGCTCACGATGTAATCGCGCAGTGAATCGTCCAGGTAGCGGATGCTGTTGAAGTAGCGCTCCGCCATGTTCCGCGGATGAGGACAAGGGTCGTCCGCGCGCGGAGCGACAAACGAGTACGGCGTGTGGCTGGTGAGCGTGATGATGAAGTGACAAACCGGCTCCGTTCTTTCACGCAACCGGTGCGCGGAAATCCGCAGCACGTCGGCGTCCGGGATGCCGAACGGGTCGGCGACGGCACCGTACTCGCGCTCCAGATTCTCGCGGAACAACTGCTTGTCGAAGCCCATTCTGGTGTAGGCCCGGCCACGATTGTAAAACTCCGAATAATTGCCATGCAGGGCGACGGATCGATAGCCGGCCGCCTTGAGCACTTGCGGGAGCGTCTGCGGCCACTTGTAGCCGACCATGTTGTAGGGGTTTGCCACCGGCGAGGCGGCCACGCCGGAGAGCATCGTGAAGTCCGCGTCGTGCGAACCTTGGTAATGAAATGCTTTGACGCGGTAGTACAGCGCCTGATCGCGCAATCGGCTCAAAAACGGCGCGACCTCGCGGCCGTTCACCCGAAAGCCCAGCACGCTGTTGTCCAGGCTTTCGGCCTGAATCACGATCAGACGTTTTCGCATCGGCAAAGGAAACTCGACGGGCGTCAGTTGGTCGCTTTTTAGCTGAGCCCGCTCGGCGAGCGCCTTGAGCAGTTCCTCGCTGCCGGAGTAATAGAATTCCGCCAGCCAGGGCCCGGAGTAACCGCGAATGATGCCCAGCCGCCCGAGCGTTCGCTTGACCGCGATGCGCTGCAACGGATCGTAGTGGTTGGCCACGATCGACAGTCCGAGATACCCGAGCAAACAAGCTGCTGCCAGAGCGATTCGCGGCCGCAATCGGGCGCGCTGGTTTGCAAAATACAGAGCGGCGAACTGGGCGGCGACGGCGGCCAGCACCGCCAACAGCACGCCGGTATCGACATAGGCCCAACTGAACGTGCCGACCTTGAGGCCTTCCTTCCAGTTGTTCAATACGTTGGCCAGGGATAGCGGACGATAGAAGTAGCTGTAGTACGTCAGCAGAACCAACGACAATACGCCGCATGCGAGCGCCGCCAGTGCGAGCAATCGTCGGCCCAGCAGACTGACGAACGTGGCCACAAACAAGACATCGAGCGCGAAGCGAATCTTCGTGGCGTAGGCGGCAAACCGCGGCCCGCCTTGGTAGTCCGGGGCCAGCGTGCGGCCCTGCACGATGTACAACTCGCCGACCCAAATTGCACCGAATGTCAGCCAGGGGAAGAGCCAGGCCCATTGCTTCATTCGCCGCCGCCAAGGGCTCGGCGCACTAGCCGCCGTCGTCGGAGGCATTGCGGCCGGCTCCGCTTGGGCGGCGATCTCGCGCGCAGCTTCCTGCCCCGTTAAGCTCGCAGTCGACAACGCTGAATGCGGGTTTGGGAGCTGCATATGCAACAAAGGCGTCGAATCGCAGACGTCGCCCGGCTTCAAGCTCGCCTCGGACGCCACTTGACGGGACTGTTTTCCGAATTCCGCGCGAGTACGCGCGGCTTTGATCGAGAACGTCAACGGTGAAGCCAGACTGTTTGATGGCTAATCAATCCAGTCTATTTGCTTGGCGCTGCGCGTGCAAATTACGCCCGCACAATCGACATCAGCCATACAAGCGGGGGTCTGCCAGGCTGACGATTCGCGGTTTACATCATGTCCTGCGGATCGACGTCGGCGGTCCAAACCACGTCCTCGGGCGGCTTGAGTTCGCTGAGCGTGCGGCGAACGGCTTCGCGCAGCGCCACGCCATCGACCGCTTGGGCCTGAATCTGGAAACGAAAATGGCCGCGCAGCTTGGCGATCGGCGCCGGCGCCGGGCCCAGCACGCGCGCGGTCAGGCCCGCTTGGGTCGCCTCGGACTGCACGCGCTCGGCCACGAGCTCCGCAAAGGCGTTCGCCGCGCTGGCGACCGGTCCGCGCACCACCAGCCGCACCATGCTGGCGAAGGGCGGATAGAGCGTCTCGCGGCGCTGCGGCAATTCGACGTCGGCAAAGGCTTGATAGTCGTGTTTCTGCGCCGCTTGGATGGCGGGATGTTCCGGGCTGAAGGTTTGCACGAGCACCCGGCCCCCTTTCTCGCCGCGGCCCGTGCGGCCGGCCACCTGCGTAACCAGTTGAAACGTGCGCTCTGCCGCGCGAAAGTCCGGCAGGTGCAGCGCGGTGTCGGCATTGATTACGCCCACCAGCGTGACGTTGGGAAAGTCGAGCCCCTTGGCAATCATCTGCGTGCCCAGCAGGATTCGCACCTGACCTTCGTGAAACGCGGCCAGGGCTCGTTCATGGCTGCCGGCCTTCTGCATGGTGTCGGTGTCCATCCGCAGGCAGCGCTCGCCGGGGAAGCGGGCTTTCACCTCGGCTTCGAGCTTTTGCGTGCCGAAGCCACCGTAACGAATGCCAGGAAAGCCGCACTCGGGGCACTTGTCCGGCGCCGCCTGTTGGTAGTCGCAGTAGTGGCACAGCGCGATCTTCGCTTCGAGGTGATGCGTCAGCGCGATCTCGCAGTGCGGGCAGCGCACGACCATGCCGCAGGCCGGACACTGAATGTGCGTGGGTAGCCGCGGCGATTGAGCAGCAAGATCACCTGCCCGCCGTCACCCAGCGACTGCTCCATCGCCTTCTGCAGTTGCCGGCCGATCGCGCCGCGATGAAAGCGGTTTTGGAATTCGATCCGCAAGTCGATCGTGCCCACCGCCGGCATCGGCCGATCGAATACGCGCCGCGGCAGTGAAACCAGGCGATAGCGCGGCAGCGAATCGTCAAGCGGCGGCGTCATGGCCCGCGCCCACGAGTCGAGCGACGGCGTCGCCGAGCCCAGCACGAGCGGGATTTTTTCCATCCGCGCCCGCTCGAGCGCCACGTCGCGGGCATGATAGCGCGGGGCGGTGTCCTGCTTGAAGGAGGTCTCGTGTTCTTCGTCGAGCACGATCAGCCCGAGGTTCGGCGTGGGGGCGAAGATCGCGCTGCGCGCGCCGACCACGACTTGCACTTCGCCGGAGGCGATTCGCTGCCAATGCCGGTGGCGCTCGACCGGGCTCAAGTGGCTGTGCAGCACGGCGACGCTGTCGAAGCGGCTGCGAAAGCGCCCTTCGGTTTGCGGGGTGAGACTGATTTCCGGCACCAGCACGATCGCCTGCCGCCCGTAGCGCAGCACTTCCTCGATCGCCTGGATGTAGACCTCGGTCTTGCCGCTGCCGGTGACGCCGTGCACCAGCAGCGTGCCGTGCTCGCGCGACTCGAGGACTTCCAGAATCGCCGCCAAGGCCACTTGCTGCTCCTGGTTCAGCGCCAAGGACGACTGCCGCCCGACGCGCCGCTGGGCCAGTTCCCCGACGTCCACGCGCCGGGTGACGGCAACCAACAATCCCTTTTGTCGCAGCGACTGAATCGGCCCGACCGTACAGCCCAGCACGGCGGCCGCTTGCTGTGCGGTCATCGGCGCGGCGGCCGCGGCCAGCGTGGCGAGCGCCTTGTGTTGCAAAGGCGGGAGCTTGAGCTGCGCCAACCGTGCCGCGACTTCCGAGGGGACCGAGAGCAGCGTGGCTTCGCGCGTGCCCGCCTGTTCGCGCACAGCCGCCGGCACGACCGCTTCCAAAACTTGCCCCAGGCTGCACAGATAATGCTCGGCCATCCACGCCGTCAGCCGCAGCATGGCTGGGCCCAGGAGCGTGCGCTCGTCGACCACGCCGGCCAGCGGCTTGAATCGTCGACCCGCCACGGCGCGGTGCGCCACGGCCACGCAATATCCGGTCACCAGGCGGTTCGACTTGCCAAACGGCACACGCACGCGCCGCCCCGGCTCGACCTGGCCGTGCAGCTTCTCGGGGATCAGGTAATCGAACGGCCCTTCCGGACCGGTGGCGAAGACCACGCGCGCCAGCGGCTGCTGCTCCTGGTCGTCCAGCTCCCAAGCGGCAGGCTGGGTCTCGAACAGCGGTTGTTGTTGTTTGACGCTCATGGCGGGGCCATTGGTAGTCCGCGGTGGTCAACCCGCTAGCGGCTCGGGTAGGATACGATCCGGCGGCCGCGTGCGGGTGCAGCTTTATTTTCCCGAAACGGCGCTCGCCGGCAAAGGAGGTTGGACACGTTGCGTTTGGGAATTCTGGGTGGGTCGTTCAATCCGGTGCATTACGGCCACTTGTTGTTGGCCGAATGCTGTCGCGAGCAGCGGGCGCTCGATCAGGTTTGGTTTCTGCCCACCGCCGTAGCGCCGCACAAGGTTCACGTCAGCCCGGCGCCTGCCGAGCAACGCGTCGAAATGCTTGAATTGGCCATCGGCGGCCATGCGGCCTTTGGGGTCTGCCGCCATGAAGTGGATCGCGGTGGAGTGAATTATACCGTGGACACGCTCGCGCATCTGGCCGCCGAAGATGCCGCGCGGGAACTCTTTTTTTTGATGGGCGCCGATTCGCTGGCCGATCTGCCGAACTGGCGCGAGCCGGCCCGCATCTGCCAGCTAGCGTTGCCGCTGGTCGTGCGCCGCGGCGGAGCCCCCGAGCCGGATTTTGCCTGCCTGAGCAGCGTGGTGACGCCGGCGCGACTCGACGAAATCCGGCGCGAACAAGTCGAGATGCCGCGCATCGACCTGAGCGCCAGCGAGATTCGCGCTCGCGTGGCGGCCAGCCAGAGCATCCGCTTTCGCACGCCGCGGGCGGTGGAAGAATACATTCGAGCGCAGGGGCTTTATCGCGAAGGGAGCCATCCGCCCGCGTAGGCTGCTCACGCGCTTTTGCGCCAGCCCAGGAAGCGCCGCATTGCCGGGCTCAGCGCCAGGGACGCCAGCCGCTCGTCGGCGGCCAATGCCGCCGCTAATTGCTCCGCCTGCTCAGTCGGGCTCAGTGCCAGGTCGAGAAAAATGCAGCGCCGTCCGCGCAGCTCGCACAGCCCGCCGCCGCTGGCCCCGAGCCATTCTTGACGCACTTCATAGCCGAGCTGCGTCGCCAGTTCGAGCGCTTCTTCGACCAGTTGCAGCGTATGCATCCCAGCTTCTCCACATCGCCGGCATCCTGACAGCGAGCCACGTTGGCGGCGGATTATAGCGGCTTGTGTTTCAGTTGCCCACGCCGCCGCGACGATACCCGAGAAAGCTATAAACCATAACGAGTTAAGATCAATCCTTCCGGCAAGCCAGAGCGTTTTTACCGGACTTGGCAAGCGAGGCGGGGCACGGCGAGCGCCATAAAGCTTGCGGGGCTCGCGACGTGACGGGCCGTTTGGCCGGAATCCATATCCTAAGGCGTATCCGATGACCGATGCGAAGCCCCCGCTCGAAGAGCAGATTGCCCAGCTCACCGAGCAATTGAATCAAGCTCAGAAGCTCACTTCGCTCGGCGCGCTGCTCGGCACCACCACGCACGAATTCAACAACGTGCTGATGACGATCATCAACTACGCCAAGCTCGGCATGCGGGCTCGCGACCAAGGGTCGCGCGACAAGGCGTTCGAAAAAATCCTGGCCGCGGGCAATCGGGCCGCCAAGATCACCAACAGCATCCTCGGCTTTGCCCGCAATCGCACGGAAGCCCACGAGCCGACGGACATGGTCAAGCTGGTGGAAGACGCGCTGATGCTGCTGGAGCGCGAGATGTCGAAGTACCGCGTCGCCGTCGAGCGCGTGTTTACGCCGACGCCGCCGGCGCTGGTCAACAGCAACCAGATTCAGCAGGTGCTGTTGAACCTCTTGATCAATGCCCGCCAGGCGATGCCCAGCGGCGGCCAGGTCACGGTGCGGCTCTCCTACGATTCGGCGACGAAGATGGTGGAGTTGATGGTGCGCGACACCGGCTGCGGCATCGGCGCCGACAAGCTGCCGCGGATCTTCGACCGCTTCTACTCGACCAAGAGCGGGCCCGACGAAAGCGGCAAGGGGGGCACCGGCCTGGGGCTGGCATTCTGCCGCGACGTCATCGAAGCCCACAACGGCCGCATTCGCGTCGAAAGCACGCCGGGTAAGGGAACCGCGTTCACCTTGAAGCTGCCGGCCGCAATTCCCGCCGAGGCCCCGCGCCCAGCGACCGCGCCCGTCGCGCCGATCCCCTCGACGCCGATCGAGGCCCGGCAATAGCCGCTAATACGCGACGCCCACCGGCGGCGCGCCGAAGCGGGCTTGCAACTGCCCCAGGATTGTCTGCTCGAGCGCGGTGTCGCGCCCTAGCAAGTACCAGCCAATCGTGCCGGGCTGCCCGCCGACGGGGTTCGTGTAGCGCTGCAGCGCGTTGTCGTTGCGGAGGTTGTTCTTGCCCGCCGAAGGGACCTCGGGCCGGGTGACGTCTTCCTGCTCTTTGAACACGGTGACCTCGACCGTGAATCCGCCCTCGGCCGGGGCGACGCGAATGATCGCGCGGCGGCGGATCGATTGCAGCGTGCTTTCCAGCCGTTCGTAGGGGGTCACGGTGTCCTTGTTCCAGGGCTCGAGGATCGTCGAGCCGGTGCGCGGATACGTGGTCAGCGTCCCCTCAGTCAGCACGTCGCCGATCAGCTTGACTCGATCCTCGCGCTCGACCTTGAAGTAGTCGTCGACCACGTCCACCAGGTTGTTCCAGACCAGGTCGCGGTCCATGTTCGGGATCAGCGCGGGGTTGCTGATAAAGATCGGGGCCGGACCATTCAGGGCTTGCGGCGGCATGTAACCCGGCGGACCGTAGCCGGGCGCGACGTGGCCCGGCGGCGGGAATCCGCTGGGCGCGGCATTCGAGAAGCAGCCGGCCAACAACACGAGCGGCAGCGCCAACAGCGCGGCGTGGAATATTCGCGCGTTTCGTGAACCGTCGGGCTGCATCGTGGGCCGCTGGTTGTTCGTGGAAGCTGGGAAAATGGGGCGGAAGTTTGACGCAAAGCCGCTTTCGCGGCAAGAGCGGCTTGGGCCGTGCTGGCAGCGCGGAATGCACCCGCCGGCTGTTTTGATGGCACTATTTTCCCAGGGCGTAAAACTTTTTTGCCCGCTGGAGCGTCTCACCGCTAGAGAGCCTCGATACACCGCGCTCGAATTGCCCGCTGCTACGACCCGCTTCAAGCGGGCCTCGGCCGAGCGTGCGCTCACCCACACGGATTCGCCGAAGGGGATTTGCCATGAAGTGCCTGTTGAAATCGCTGGCCGTTGTCGTGAGCCTGGCCGCCGTGCTGTCGACGAGCGCCGCCTGGGCCCAAGGAGTGCTGATCAATATCCAACCCACCGAGCGCGTCGCGCTGCCGCGCTACATCGTGCACACCGCAACGGTCGTACATCCCGCGCCGCCGGCCGGCACGTACAAAATCAAGGATTTGGCCGTGCAGGTGAAATTGGTGGACCAGGTGGCGCGCACGCAGGTCTCGCAGTCGTTCGTCAACACCGGCAGCACGCCGATGGAAGTCTGCTTCGTGTTTCCGCTGCCATACGACGGCGCCATCGAGGAGCTGACCTTGCTGATCGATGGCAAGGAATTTCCCGCCAAGCTGATGGCCGCGGCCGACGCCCGCAAGGTCTACGAGGAAATCGTCCGCAAGAATCGCGACCCGGCGCTCTTGGAATGGATGGGCACGGGCATGTTCAAGACCAGCGTCTTTCCGGTGCCGCCGGGCGCCGAGCGAAAGGTGACGCTCCGCTACTCGCAGCTTTGCCGCAAGGATCAGGGGCTCACCGATTTCGTGTTCCCGCTGAGCACCGCCAAGTACACCTCGCAGCCGGTCGAGAAGATTGAATTTGCAGTCTCGATCGAAAGCGGTTCGGAAATCAAGAACGTTTACAGTCCCTCGCACGCCATCGAGATCAAGCGCCCCGACAACAAGCACGCTCAGATCAGCTTCACCGCCACAAACCAGATTCCCAGCGAAGATTTCCGGCTGATGTACGACGTTGGCAAGGGCGAGCTGGGCGCAAGCCTGGTCAGCTACCGGCCCACCGGCTCGGACGAGGGTTACTTCCTGCTGTTGGCCAGTCCCCAGATCAAGGCCCCCGACGCCGAGCGGCCCAAGAAGACCGTGGTGTTCGTCGTCGATCGCTCGGGCAGCATGTCCGGCAAGAAATTTGAGCAGGCCAAGGGCGCGCTCAAGTTCGTGCTCAACAATCTGCGCGAGGGGGATTTGTTCAACATCGTGGCTTACGACAGCCGCGTGGAAAGCTTCAAGCCGGAGCTGCAAAAGTTCGACGAGGAAACCCGCAAGGCCGCTACGGCGTTCGTCGAAGGGCTCTACGCCGGCGGCAGCACGAATATCGACGGCGCGCTCAAGACGGCCCTCGGCCAGCTCAAGGATTCCAGCCGGCCGAATTTCGTGATCTTCCTGACCGACGGCTTGCCGACGGACGGCGAAACGAACGAAGGCAAGATCGTGGCCGACGCGCAAAGCAGCAACGGCGTGCGGGCGCGCATCTTTCCGTTCGGCGTCGGCTTCGACGTGAATAGCCGGCTGCTCGAGAAGATCGCCCGTGGAAATTTCGGCCAGACCGAATACGTCCGGCCGAGCGAGGACATCGAAGCCCGCGTGGCCAGCCTGTACGGCCGGATCGGCTCGCCGGTGATGACCGACTTGTCGATCAATTACGAGTTCGACGCCAAGAGCGAAGGCTCACCCGTCTCGCGAACTTATCCCGCCGAAGTCCGCGACCTGTTCGCCGGGGAGCAGTTGGCGATCGTCGGGCGTTACAAAAAATCGGGCATGGCCAAGGTCACGGTCACTGGCCGCGTCGGCGGGCAGGAGCAGAAATTCGACTTCCCCGCCAACTTCGTCGAAACCAGCGGCGATCAGAGCAACGCCTTCGTCGAGAAGCTCTGGGCAATGCGCCGGGTGGGGCAGATCGTTGACGAATTGGACCTGAAGGGCAAGAACGAGGAGCTGATCAAGGAACTGGTCGCGATTTCCACCAAGCACGGCATCCTCACGCCGTACACCTCGTTCCTGGCCGAGGAGAAGAGTGACCGCCACGATTTGGCCGGCAACGCGGTGCGGGCAGGCCGCAACCTGACGCTGCTCGACCGCGTCTCCGGCGCGGGGGGCGTGAACCAGCGTCGCGAGAACGAACGGCTGCGGCAAGCCGCCGCCCCGGCTTCGAAGCCGGCCAGTCTGGCCGAGGATTTTGCCCTGAAGCGCTTGGTCACCAAGGACGCCAAGAGTGCTGGCCGCGGCGGCGCCGCGGCGCTCGGCGCGAAATTCTACGCCGGCGGCGGCGGACTGAGCACCTATGCCAGCGCCGACAGCGACGAAGTGATCGCCGTGGATTCCGTGCAAACGATCGGCAACCGGGCCTTCTACCGCGACGGCGCCCGCTGGGTCGAATCGCAAGTCACCAAGGAGCAGCAAGCCAAGGTGATCGAAGTCGAGCGCTACAGCGACCAGTACTTCGAGCTTGTGCGCAAGCACGGCAAGCCGCTGACCGCCTGCCTGGTGATGGATGAGCCGGTAGTGCTCGAGCTCGCCGGGCAGGTGTACGAGTTCAAGTAAGCTCGTCGACGCGAGTTCAGCGATCCAAATTCTTCAACGGAAGCCGCCTCAAAACGGCTTCCGTTTTTGTTGGCTGATTTCGCTCTCGGTGAACAAAGATGAACTCACCACCCATAACTCGCGCCGCCCGCTGCCGGCGTCGTGGCGGCTTGCTGGGCCACTTGGGCCAGAATCTCGGCGGCGCGAGTGACGGAGTTATCGTCGAGGTCCAGATGCGTCACCGCGCGCACGCGGGTCGGGCTCACCGCGAGCATCAACAGGCCGGCGGCTTTCAGACGCGCGCAGAATTCGGTGGCGTTGCCCAGGGCGGGGTCGACTTCGAAGATCACGATGTTCGTGTCGATCTGATCGGGGCGCAAGGTGAGCCCGTCGATGTCGCGGATCGCCGCGCCCAGTCGCGCGGCGCGCGCGTGATCCTCGGCCAGTCGAGCCACGTGGTTCTCCAGCGCGTAGAGGGCCGCGGCCGCGAGCACGCCGGCCTGGCGCATCCCGCCGCCGAAGAGTTTTCTGTGCCGGCGCGCCTGCTTCATCGCCTCGCGCGAGCCGGCCAGGGCCGAGCCGACGGGAGCGCCCAGGCCCTTCGAGAAGCAGACGCTCACGGTGTCGAACGACGCCGCCCAGCGCGCCGGCTCGATGCCGGTCGCCACCACCGCGTTGAACAGCCGCGCGCCGTCCAGGTGCATCGCCAGGCCATTTTCGTGCGCCCACTGGCCGATGGCCTCGACCGTTTCGATCGGCTGGATGCGACCCGCGCCGCGGTTGTGAGTGTTCTCCAGGCAGACCAGCCGGGTGCGCACCAGGTGCTCGTTGTCGGGCCGGATCAGCGAGCGCAGTTGATCGACGGCCAGCACCGCTTCGTGCCCCTCCACGGTGCGCGCAGCCACGCCGCTGAGCTGCGCGTAGGCGGCCTGCTCGTAGTTGTAGATGTGGCACCCAGCCTCGCAGATGAATTCGTCGCCGGGTCCGCAGTGCAGCCGCACGCCGATCTGGTTCGACATCGTGCCCGAGGGGACCAGGACCGCTGCCTCCTTGCCCAGCAGCGCGGCCAGCCGCTCTTGCAGCCGGTGGACGGTGGGATCCTCGTCGAAAACGTCGTCTCCCACGTCGGCCGCGGCCATCGCGGCGCGCATGCCGGGCGTGGGCTTGGTCAACGTGTCACTGCGAAAATCCAGCGGCGGCTCGCTCATGCGTTGGGTTCCTTCGGTTCGTGGCGGCAACGAGCGAGCAGGGCTTTTCACCGGCCCTGCGCACGGCCAAAATGGATCGAGCTTTGGCTCGGCCGCGCACTTTCACGATCCTAACGGCGCGGCGGTGCCAAAGCCAGGGTCTGGCAAGGCTAGTGCCGGATGAGATTGAAGGGGCGTCATGAGTTTGCAAATCGAGCGCATCGACAGCCGGCAAGCCGACGTCGAAGCCCGGCTGGCCGCGCTGCGAGAGCGTCTCAGCCCGCGCGGCAACGTGGTCAGCGAAGCCGGCCGGCGTCGCACGATCGAAGTTTTTGGCGAACCCCTGACGCCGGGCCAGGTCGTGGAGCGGATTTGCGGCGACGTGCAACAGCGCGGCATCGACGCGGTGCTGGAATACTCGCGCAAGCTTGACCAGGCGGAGCTGACGCCCCAGACGTTGCGGGTGCCGGTCGAGGAGCTGGCCGCGGCTCATCGCGCGGCCGATGCGGGTTTTTTGGCCACGCTGCGGCGGATTCGCGCGAACATCCTGGAATTTCAGCGCGCGATCCTGCACCGCGACGTGCGCGTCGAGCGGCCCCACGGCAGCTATTTGGAGCAGCGCTATCTGCCGCTGGCGCGTGTCGGCATTTGCGTTCCCGGCGGCGCCGCGGCGTATCCTTCGACCGTGCTGATGACGGCCTTGCCGGCGCAGGCTGCGGGGGTCGAGCAGTTGGCGATCATCGCTCCGCCAACGAAATTCGGCGCGTACAACCCGGACCTCTTGGCAACCTGCCACGAGCTGGGCATCCGCGAAGTTTACCGGATGGGGGGCGCGCAAGGCGTCGCCGCGCTGGCTTATGGCGTGGCAGGCGTGCCGAAGGTGGACAAGATCGTCGGGCCGGGCAACCTGTTCGTGGCCCTAGCCAAGCGGCTCGTCTATGGCGAAGTGGACATCGACTCCATCGCCGGGCCGAGCGAAGTGGTGGTGATTGCCGACGAGACCACGCGGGCGGACTTTACCGCCGCCGATTTGATCGCCCAGGCCGAACATGCGCCGGGGGCCAGTGTCCTGATTACTTGGAGCCCGGCGGTGCTGGACCGGACCGTGGCGGAACTGGAAAAGCAACTGGCCCATTTGGAGCGCGGTGATCTGGCGCGGCAAAGCCTGGAGCAATTCGGAGCCTTGATTCTGGTCGAGGACCGGCGGGCGGCGGCGCGGCTGGCGGACCAGATCGCTGCGGAGCATTTGCACATCGCCACCGAGGACGCGGAGGAGCTGGCCAGGTTGATCCCGCATGCGGGGGCGATCTTTTTGGGCAATTACAGTCCGGTGGCGCTGGGAGATTATTTGGCGGGCCCGTCGCACGTGTTGCCGACCGGCGGCACGGCGCGGTTCGCCAGCGGATTGTCGGCCAACGACTTCTTGCGTCGCAACAGCATGATTTGCTACTCGCGGCAGGCTCTGGCCGAAGTCTGCCCCGACGTGCGCGTGCTGGCCAACAAGGAAGGGCTCACCGCCCACCGCGCCAGCGTGGAAATCCGAGAAGTAGAGCAGTAGAGACCAGAGCCGTAGAGCAAGATGTCGTACTTCCGACCTGAAATCGATCGACTGGCGGGCTACGTGCCGGGGGAGCAGCCCCAGGGCGGGAAGTTCATCAAGCTCAATACGAATGAGAATCCTTACCCCCCCTCGCCGGCCGTGGGGCGCGCGATTGCCGCGGCGCTCGAGCGCGGATTGGGCAAGTATCCCGACCCGATGTCCGGCGCGTTTCGGCGCCGCGCGGGTGAGGTGCTCGGCGTCGATCCGGATTGGATCCTTTGCGGCAACGGCAGCGACGACATTCTGACGATCGTCACCCGAGCGCTCGTCGGCGAGCGGCAATGGCTGCGGCTGCCGTATCCCAGCTACATCCTCTACAAGACTCTGGCGGAGCTGCAAGGCGCCGAGGGCGAGGAGGTCCGGTTCGAAAGCGACTGGTCGCTGTCCGATAAATTTGCGGCCCCCCGCGCCGATTTGAAGCTGGCCGTGCTGCCCAACCCCAATAGCCCCTCCGGCACGGTAATCCCTCCGGAACGAATTCTGGAACTGGCCGAGCGGTTGCCTTGTCCGCTGCTGGTCGATGAAGCGTATGCCGACTTTGCCGAGCGAAACTGCATCGACCTGGTGGCCAGGAACGAAAAGATCATGGTCTCGCGGACGCTGAGCAAGTCGTACGCGCTGGCCGGATTGAGATTCGGTTTTCTGGTGGCGCAGCCGCAATTGATCGCTAACTTCGTGAAGGTCAAGGACTCGTACAACTGCGATGCGCTCTCGATCGCCGGCGCCACGGCCGCCATCGACGACCAGGCCTGGCTGGCCGACAACCGCCGCAAGATTCTCGCCACGCGGGCTCGGCTGATCGCCGCCATGCGCGAATTGGGGTTCGCCGCGGTCGATTCGCAGGCGAATTTCGTTTGGAACCCGCACCCGGGCGTGAGCGTGCGGCCGCTCTACGAACGGCTTAAAGCTGAGCGTGTGCTGGTGCGTTACATGAATTATGCCGGTTGGGGGGACGGGCTGCGGATTTCAGTGGGCACCGACAACGAGATCGATGCCACTTTGGGTTTATTGAAGTCGATGCTTTGAAAGAGAAGGACCCGTCAGAGCGGCATTTTTCCGGCCCCTTAAGAATTCGCGCCATGCCACGCACCGCCACGATCCGCCGCCAGACGGCTGAAACGCAAATCGAGCTGGAACTGGACCTCGACGGCAGCGGCCAGGCGCAGATCGACACCGGCGTGGGCTTCTTCAACCACATGCTCACGCTGCTCGCCAGGCACGGCGCGCTCGATTTGCGCGTCAAAGCGGTGGGCGACTTGGACGTCGATCAGCACCACACGGTCGAGGACGTCGGCATCTGCTTCGGCCAGGCGCTGCGTCAGGCGTTGGGCGACAAGGCCGGCATTGCCCGCTACGGCCACTTTACGCTGCCGATGGAAGAAACGCTCGTCACCACGGCGCTCGACTTGAGCGGGCGTTACTTCCTGGTCTTTCAGGCGGCTTTTCCCAGCGCCAAGATCGGCGACTTCGACAGCGAGCTGGTCGAGGACTTTTGGCAAGCGGCCGCGGCCAACGCATTGTGCAATTTGCACGTCGTGCTGCACCACGGGCGGAACAGCCACCACATCAGCGAAGCGATCTTCAAGAGTGCTGCCCGGGCGCTGCGGATGGCCGTGGCCATCGACCCGCGGACCACCGGCGTGCCGAGCACCAAGGGCACGCTGAGCAGCTAGAACAGTGCCTCGATCCGGTCCGCGGTAACCGCGCGCGTGATGTCGCTCGGAATGCCGCGGGCGACGCGCAGCTCGCTCATGTCGAATAGCGCGTGCATCAGCGTGGCGAGCACGTTCGGCATGCCGATCGGTTCGCCCAGCGGCCGGTCGGCGGTGCGCGTGGAGTGGCCGATGACCTGGCCCATCTTGAGTCCGCCGCCGGCGAAGGCCAGCGTGCACAAATTGGCCCAGTGATCGCGGCCTCCGCGCTGGTTCACCTTCGGCGTGCGGCCGAAGTCCCCGGTGATGACCAACAGAATCTCGTCGTCGAGCCCGCGCGCCGCGGTGTCCTCAATGAACGCGCTGACGGCCTTGTCCAGTGGACGGCCGAGCATCTGCATGCCGCCGGCGATGCCCGGGTTGTTGCCGTCGGCGTGCATGTCCCAGCCTGCACTGTGGACGGTGACGAAGCCACAGCCCGCCTCGCAAAGCCGACGGGCGAGTAGCAGATGATGCCCCAGTGCCGAGGGCCGGAACTTCTTGTGACCGACCTGGAACATGCTGGTGTCGTAGCGCTCGAGCGTGCGCGGATCCTCGCGGGTCAAGTCGAAGGCGGCCGAGGCACCGCGCAGAATCACGTCGAACGCCTGCTGCTCGAAGCGCTCCACACCTTCCATCGCGCCGCTGGCGTCGAACCGCCGCTCCAAGCGGTCCAGCGACTGTAGCAGCGCGCGGCGATCCGCCAGCCGCTCTGGCCGAATGCCGAGCTTCATGTTCGCTAGCGCCGCGCCGCCGGCCGATGGATCGAACGGCGCATAGGGCATGCCCAGGATTCCCGGCGCCGAGCCCTTGGCCACGCGGCCGCGCTCGCTGCGATATTGGCCGTCGACTTCGTCGCTCGTTAGGAGGGCGTAGGTCGGCAGTCCGGTGCGGGCGTCGTTCGTGCCGCGCAATCGCGAAACGGCGGAGCCGACGCTGAAGCCGTCGGTCCCTTTTCCCTTGCGGTTCGTGCCGCCGGTGAGCACGTGGACGATGGCCTCTTCGTGTCCGCCGATCGGATGCTGAAACGAGCGCACCACCGCCAGCTTGTTGGCGAGGCTCGCCAGTTGCGGGAAGGTGCCGCCGAAGGTCACGCCCGGTAGTGCCGTGGCGACGTTGCCGGTCACGCTGCGCACGCCCTGGGGCGCGTCCGGCTTGGGGTCGAAGGTTTCGATGTGGCTGGCGCCGCCGGAGCAAAACAGCAGCACGATCGACTTCGGCTTAACAAACCCTGGCGAGCTCGCCGCACGAGCGCGATTTGCCAGCAGCCAGGGCAAGTCGAGCGAGCCGAGGGCCAGCGAACCGACGCGCAAGAAATCGCGCCGCGAGAATCCGTCGCAGGTGGCAGAAGCGCCGGGGCTTTCGATGGTCAGCATCGCGCAAACCCGCCTGAAGGGACCCTGTGCATCGCCGCAACCGCCTACGGCCGTCGACGGTCGATCGTATCAAAGCACGCTTATATGTCAACGTTTTCCGATTTGTTATCATGCGCGGCCAACTGCTTGCGCCGATGCTTTGACTCGAGGGATTTGACGATGATTCCGCGAATTGCACCGCGTCCGCTGTGGTGTTCGTCACTAGCCATGCTGGTCGCTTGCGGGATCGGATCGCCGGCCCATGCCGCGGAAAAAATTTCGCTTGTTGTCGACACCGACATCGGCTCGTACTTTGACGACGCGCTCGCGCTGGGGCTGGTGCTGGCCAGTCCCGAGGTGGAATTGCTCGGCGTGACCACCGTTGGCGGCGACACCCAGACGCGGGCCTGGATGGTTTGCCGGATGCTCACGGCCGTCGAGCGCCGCGGCGTCATGGTGGCATTCGGCGACCAGCCGCAGCCTGAAAACAAGATCACGGGGCAGTATCAATACCGCAACCATCCGGCCGTGATCTACAACCGCACCGGCCAGCCGGTCAAGCAGCGCGCCGCCGACGCGCTGGCCGAATGGCTTAGGCCGCGCTCGGGGGACGTAACGATCTTGGCGCTGGGCCCGTTAACCAACCTGGCGCGGCTATTGAAAGAACACCCCGAAGCGCGAAGCGGGATCCAACGGATCGTTTGGGCGGGGGGCTCGTTGGAAGCCGGGCTCGACGGCCGCCCGCCGGCGATTGCCGAATATAATGTCAAGGCCGACGTGCCCGCCGCGCGGGCCGTGTTGGCGTCCGGCGTGCCGCTGGTAATCGTGCCCTTGGACGTGTCGAGCAAATTGAAGTTCGACCGGAGTCGGCTCAAGCAAGTCTTCGCCGCCGGCACGCAGCTTACGTATCAGCTCGAAGCCCTCGATCAACTATCCGACGAACCCGCGCCGCCGGTATTCGACGCGGCCGCGGCGGCGCTGGCCATCAATCCCAAATTCGCCTCGCTGACCGCGGCACAGTTGGAAATCGACGCTTCCGGCCTGATGCGCCGCGCGCCGGGCAAATCGAACGCCCAGCTCGCCAGCCAACTACAGGCCGACGCCGTGGCCGATTGGATTGTCCAGCGGCTGAAAGACTTTGCCTCCCCGGCGCCAGCCAAATCGCCGGGCAATATCTCGAAGTTCGTCGAGCGGCGCGGCCTGCCGGCCCGAGTGCACGCCTTCGAGGACTACGAAACCGACATCGAGCGCCGCTGGTGGATGGCTGGCAAGGCCGAGACGCTGAACATTCCACCCGGCTCGAAGCGCTGCTGCCGCGGCGTGCTGACGCTCGATTTCGACGACCTGCAAGGCGACCTTTCGACGAACTACGTGGCCGTGATTTTCAATCCCGTGCCCGGCCCGCCGATGGGCAAGAATACCCGGCTCTCGTTTCGCTACTGGCTCAAGGGAACCGACGCGCTGCGCGTGCAACTTTACAGCCTCACCAACGGCTATCATCGCTACTTGAGCGTCCACGGTTTGCCGCAAGCGAGCTGGCAGTCGGGCACGGTCGACATGACCTCCATGCGCCGCCCCGACGGCAGCGGCGGCCCCTTGGCGGCCGACGAACGAATCGACGACATTCAGTTCTACGTCGACCCGCGGGCCGAGCTGTTGATCGACGACGTCGTGCTGTACGACGAGGCGGCGGAGGACGAGGCGGCGCCGTTTCCCCGGCGCTGGCTGTACACGGGCTGGTTCGACACCGGCACGCAAGGCAAGGAATGGCCTGGCGACTTCGCGATTGTGCCGCACGCCGCGCGTTTGACTTGGAAAGCGGCGAAGAGCGTGGCACGGCCGGAGCAGGGGGCGCCCTGGATTCGCCTTGACCTTCGCGGCCGGCGCCCAGCGGGTCCGACGACGAACTTGCGCTTTCGCTACCGGCTCACCGGCGCCAGCGGCCTGGAAATCGTGCTGCGCGACCGGGCCAGCGGAAAGCAGCTTTCGCAGCGACTCGAGCAATTGGCGTCTGACCGTTGGGCCTCGGCCAGCGCCAGCTTCAAGGCCGACAAGCTCGAAATGGTCGACGAGTTGCAGTTTCTGCTGCCCGCGAAAGCGGAGCTGCTGCTGGACGACGTTTTGCTTTACGAACCGGGCGACGCGGCAAAGTGACATGCAACAATCGGCCGGCACGCTGCTGTACCGCCGCCAGGACGGCCAGTTGACCGTGCTCTTGGTGCATCCCTCGGGCAACTACAATCGCAAAGCGCCCTGGAGCATTCCCAAGGGGCTGCCGGACGCCGGCGAGGACCTGGAAGCGGCCGCCCGGCGCGAAACCTTGGAGGAAACCGGCATCGAGGCCGAGGCTCTCGTGCCGCTCGGTTCGATCCGCTATACCAAGAGCCGCAAAGAGGTGCACGCCTTTGCCGGGCCTGCGCCGGCCGATGCCCAGCCGCGCTGCGCCGCCTGGGAAGTGGATTGTGCCGAGTTCGTCGCGCTCGAGCGGGCGCGCGAGCTGTTGCACCCCGACCAGCGGCCGTTTTTGGATCGACTCGAAGCGCTGCTCGACGCAAAAGAATAAACACGCATCAAGGGAGGCCGAGCGATGTGGATTCGCCAATGCGAACTCGACGCGGACCAGCCGGAGCGGTCGCCGATTCCGCTGGTGATCGCTTCGAACGAGGAATTCGTGCCGCCGCCGCAATCGGCCGAGCAGCGCGAGGTGCAAATGCGGCTGTGGGCGCTGGCGGAAACTTCGGCGGCCAGGTGCGGCCTGAGCCGCCGCGATTTTCTGCGCACCGGCTGCGGCATGGCCGCGGCGCTGGTGGCGCTGAACCAGGTGTTCGGCCCTTGCTACGACGTCGACGCCGACGAGTTGGTGGATCAGGCGAAAGTTCGCGAGCGTTGGCCCAAGGAGCAGTTCATCTTCGACGTGCAAACGCACCACGTCGACGTGAACAAAAAGTGGTACGACGATTCGCCCGACGGCAAGAAGCTGGTGCAGTTCTTCCGCATGCTGCGCCCCGGCGGCGAGATCACCGACAGCGTGGCCCAACTGAACCTGGATCACTACGTCAAGGAAGTGTTCTTCGACAGCGACACCGTGATGGCCGTGATCAGTGGCGTGCCCACGCGCGATTGGGACAAAAACCCGCTGCCGCCCGATCAGATGGCCGCCACGCGCGACTACGTGAACCGCATCGCCGGCTCGGAGCGCGTATTGGCGCATGGCCTCGTGCGGCCGAACTTGGGCAAGCCCGAGCTGGATGAAATGCAGCGCCAGGTCGAGAAGCTCAAGATTCGCGCCTGGAAGATGTACACCGGCGCCGAGCTGGGCGAGCAGGCCTGGTGGATGGACGACGAGAAGGTGGCCTATCCCTGCTGGGAGAAGTCGCAGAAGCTGGGCATCAAGAACCTGTGCGTGCACAAGGGACTGCCGCTGGGCGCCTTCAACGAAGAACACTGCAAGCCGCGCGACTTGCTAAAGGCGGCTCGCGATTGGCCGGCGCTCAACTTCATCGTCTACCACTCCGGGTTCCTCGGGCTCGAGGCGTTGCGCACCGTCAAGAACCCGCAGACAATTCCCTGGATCAGCGACATCATCGCCACGCTCCGCGAACATCCCGAGGTGAAGAACATTTACTTCGAGCTGGGGAGCACCTTCAATCAGCTCTCGGCGTTCGCGCCGCAGATTTGCATGCATATGCTCGGCCAGATGCTGCAAGCGGCCGGCGCGGACCATATTCTCTGGGGCACCGATGCCATTTGGGGCGGCAGCCCGCAGAGCCAGATCGAGCGGATGCGGCGGCTGAAGATCAGCGACGAATTGATCGAGAAGTACAAGTACCCGCCGCTCACCGACGAGGTAAAGGCGCAGATCCTGGGGCTGAACGCGGCGAAGCTGTTCGGCATCGATCCGGCGGCCAGGCGGCAAGCGATCGAGCACGACCGCTTTTCGGCGCTGAAGGCCAAATATCAGCTCGACCCCAGCCCCAGCAACACGCAGTACGGCTGGATTTGGCAGGACGAGCCGGGCCAGCAGCCCACCACGCCGATCGGTCCGCCGGAGCAAAGCTAACGCTGCCCAGCAATGGCTAGGTTCCGCAGCCTGGACGGCTAAAATTGCAACAATCGCGATTTTTTCCTTTTCAAAACGACACCTTTGGATTAGATATGGGTTGAATCCCGAAGTGACCGGCGCTCGCGCCGGGGTTTCGGGTTGTCACCGTTTTCGTTTCGACAGCCGTCAAGGTGCCGCCACTGTCTTCGTTCGAGTCTGCCAGCGCCCGAAATTGCGGGTGCGTGCCTGTGGGTTGATCTTCTGTTCCCCGCGGCTTCGGCAGGTCTCCTCTCAAAAAACGTGACGATCGGCTGATTCTTCTGTCCGGCTGATCCATTGCCCCCGCGTTTCGGCAGGCCGAGTCGCGCGCTGATGCGCGCCGGCGCGACCAGCCGAGCTACCCAACCAAGCGTCTCGTTCGTGGATCATCGTGGAGAAGTGAACTAATGCAAAAGATTATCCGTTCGTTCGTTGCCATGGCGCTCGGGCTGTCACTATGCCTGGCGACCACGGCGGCCGAAGCCGCGCGCGTCGACTATGTTATTCACATCAGCGTCGATGCTCTGGCGTCCACGGTGCTGCAACCCTTGGTGGCGGCCAACCCGGGGACGTATCCCAACTTTCGCCGGCTCGAGCAGCAGTCCGCCTTCACCTACAACGCGCGGACCGACTTCACGCACACGATCACGATCCCCGACCACCTGTCGATGGTCACCGGTCGCCCGGTCTCGCAACCGGCGGGGCAGCCGAACACCGTCCATCATGGCGTGACCACGGACTTCCCCGGTACCACCGACACGGTCCACGCCCAGGGCAACCCCAACGTGCCCTACAAGGCCAGCGTGTTCGACGTCGCCCACGACAATGGGCTGCGGACCTCGCTGTTCACCAGCAAGATGCGGCTGGGGATTCTTAACACCAGCTATGATGCCGCGCACGGCGCACCGGACACGACGGGCGCGGACAACGGCACGGCCAAGATTGACTTTTCGATGCTGGTCGACAACACCTCGGCGGCGATTGTCAACACGCTGGTGGCGAACATGAACGCCAACCCCTACAACTACAGCTTCCTGCACATCACCGAGCCGGACGGCGCCCTGCACTCCTCGGGGACTACCAGCGCCGCCTACACCACCGCGATCGCCACCACCGATTCGCGATTGGGCCAGATCTTCAACCTGATCGACACGAATCCCATCTTGAACGGCCACACCGCGATCCTGTTGACGGCGGATCACGGCGGGCAAGGCAACAGTCACAGCGACGCCACGCTGGCGGCCGACTACACGATTCCAATGTTCCTGTGGGGCGCCGGGCTGCCGGCCGGCAGCGACTTGTACGGCGCGTTCACGAACCGCTTCAACCCCGGCAACACGCGGCCCGATTACAACGCCGCCCAGCAGCCCTTGCGCAACGGCGACACCGGGAATCTGGAACTGAGCCTCTTGGGCTTGCCTTTCATTCCCGGTTCGCTGATGCAGCCGATTCTGACGCCTGTGCCGGAGCCCGGCTCGTTCGTCCTGCTCGCTTGCGGTTCGCTGGGCCTGGTGGGAATCGCGCGGCGTCGCCGCGGCGGCTGAGCCGCCGCGCGATAGCACTCGCAGCTACATTCGCTCGCTCAAAAAGCCCTCGGCCCATTGCCGGTGGCTTTTTCTTTGCGCCACGCGTCCCGTCGCGGACTGCCGGGCCGGTTTTGACGCGTGTGCTAGAATTCCCTATCCCACCACGAGCGCGCTCCGTCGGAACGCGGCCCGCGCGCGACCCCATGAAACCGCTTTCCCCTAAACATGCCCGGCGGCGCTTCTCGGCCGCGCGCGACGCCAATGGAGTGCCCCACATCGAGGCCACTTCCTGGCGTGGCGCGCTGTATGGCTTGGGCTACATGCATGCCATCGATCGGCCTACCCAGATGCTCTTTGCCCGCTCTGTCGCGCGCGGCAAGGCGGCCGAACAAATCGCCGACAAGCCCGAGTTGGTGGAGATGGACTGCTTTTTCCGCCGCGCCGGCCTGTATCAGCACCTGGAGCACGAGGTCGATCTGCTGGACGATGCGACGTTCGACCAGTTGACCTCGTATTGCGAGGGGGTCAACGACGGCCTGAAGGAATCTGGCCGCTCGCTGCCGATGTGGGCCACGGGCTTTCGGCCGAAGCCCTGGAATCAAAAGTCCGTGCTGTTGATCGGCCAATTGCTCAGCTTCGGCGGCCTGGTCGTGGGCCAACAGCAGAACGAACGGATTCTGCTGGACCTGATCCAGGCCGGTATCGCCGACGACAAGCTGCGCGAGCTGTTCAGTCCGTTGCTGGATAACGTCGATTTCGGGTTGCTGCGACAGATCAAGATGTCGCGGCAGCTTTCCGACGACGCGCTGGAATTGATCACCGATTTGCCGCGCCTGGCCGGCAGCAACGCCTGGGCCATCAGTCCCAAGCGCAGCGCCAGCGGCACCGCGCTGTTGGCGTCCGACCCGCACCTGGAAGTGAACCGCCTGCCGGCAATCTGGTACGAAGCCGTGTTGAAATGGGACGGCGATTACGTGCTCGGCGCTACGCTGCCCGGCTGTCCGCTGTTCGCGGTAGCGCGGACTTCCAAGCTGTCCTGGGGCGTGACCTACCTGAAGGGGGACACGACCGACTACTTCATCGAGGATTGCCGCCCGGGGGGCGCCACCGGCTGGCAATACCGCCGCGAGCAAGCCTGGCAAGACTTCGACGTCCGAGAAGAGCCGATCGTTCGCAAGGGCAAGCATCCGACGACGTTGAACTTTCGCGTTTACTACAACCAGCAAGGAACCCTCGAAGCGGAACCGCCCGCGGGCGAGCCGGGTTATTACCTTTCGAACACCTGGATCGGCGCCGGCGAAGGGGCCGGCCGCTCGATCAAGACCTGGCTCGATCTGGTGAGCTCCGAAAACGCTGCCGCCGCCATGGACGTGGCGCGCGAATGTCCGCTGCCGACGCTTACCTGGGTCTTCGCCGATAGCGCCGGCCACATCGGCTTGCAGGCCGGCGGCTGGTTTCCGCGTCGCGCGAAGGGGGACTCGGGCCTGGTGCCGTTGCCAGCTTGGGAAACGCGCCGCCATTGGCGTGGACGGCTCGGTCAGGAGGTTTTACCACGGCAATACGACCCGCCTTGCGGCTATGTCGCTTCGGCCAATGAAAATATCAACGCAGCGCACGGACCGATGCTGGTCACGCTGCCGTTGCCGGATTATCGCAAGCGGCGAATCGTCGAACGGCTCGACGAGCTGCCGCAGGCCACGCTCGACGACATGATGCAACTGCAATACGACGTCGTCAGCACGCAAGCCCGCGAGCTGCTGGGCGTGTTCTTGCCGCACTTGCCGGAGGGGTCGCTGAAGGAGCGCCTTTCGGCGTGGGACTGCCGCTACGCGCCCGAAAGCGCAGAGGCGACGCTGTTTTATCGCCTGTATCGCAACGTGCTGCTCGAAATATTCGGCCACGAGCGGGGCATCGGCTGGCGGCGAATGCTGTACCTGTGCACGCGAATCGGCTTTTCGACGATGGTGCTCACCGCCATCGATCGGCTGCTCGTGAAAGAACAGTCGCTGTGGTGGCAAGACGGCGACAAGGGAGAATTGATCCGCCGCGCCGCTCTGCGCGCCGCCGCCGAGCGCGACCAGCCCTGGGCCGTGACCAACGGCTTTCAGTTCACGAATCGCTATTTGGAAAGCCCGTTGATGGGCCGGGCCTTTGGCCTGCACAGCCGCGAGCTGCCCATGCCGGGCAACCACGCCACGGTGTTCCAGGGCCACCTGCTGCGCAGCGCGCGCCGCGAAACGACCTTTGCGCCGTCGTATCACTTCGTCACCGACCTGGGTCAGCGCGGCGCGCGGACGAATCTGCCCGGCGGACCCAGCGAGAGCCGGATGTCCGGCTGGTACAAGACCGACATCCATCGTTGGCGCCGGGGCGAATACAAGCCGCTCGAGCCGGATTGATCCTTCGTCGGTGGCGCGGCCTGGACAGATTGAAGCGGTTTTGCCGTCGCGCCGTGTTGGCCGGCAAAAATCGCCAGTTGTGGCCTACATTTCAGTTGGCCGACGCAGTCCGCCGTATTGACGAAGCCGGGCGGCCGGTCCCTTGCTCGTTGCAGCTCACTCCTTTTGCCAGAATTTATCCTCGCTCATGTCCGAGAACGCCGAGAAACTGGAGCGTTTTGTCGCCAATGCCGGGCAGCTCTTCAGCTTGCCGGCCGTGGCGATCGAAGTGCTGCGTCTCACGGGCCAGCCGAAGGTCGACATGTCGGCGCTCAAACGCTGCATCGAAAACGATCCGGCGCTGACGACGCGCATCCTGCGCGTGGTCAACAGCTCGCTGTTCGGGCTGGCCTGCGAAGTCTCGGATCTGAATCAGGCGCTGGCGCTGCTGGGGCTCACGCCGCTCAAGCTGCTGGTGCTGGGCTTCAGCCTGGCCGATCCCGCGTTTTGCCAGATGACCGGCGGCGCGATGGACCGCTACTGGCGGCACACGCTGACCAAGGCCGTCGCCGCGCGCGAGTTGAGCCAATCGCTATGGCGAATGCCCGGCGACGAGCCGTTCATCGCGGCGTTGTTGCAGGACCTGGGCCAGCTCGTGCTGTTGCAGCAGTTGGGCGCGCCGTATTCGGTGCTCTTGGAAAAAGTGCTCGTGGCTCAGGCGGACCTCGCAACCACGGAACGCGAGGCGCTGGGCTTCGATCACACCGAGCTGACGGCCCACTTGCTGACCGCCTGGGGCTTGCCTGGCTCGCTCGCCGAAACGGTGCGGGCGCGCTCTGCCGAGGAAGTGCTCGCGCTGCCTTCGCCGGCGCGGAGCCTGCCGCAGATCGTGCACCTGGCGGGCCTGTTGGCCGATTTGGTGGTCGACAATCGCCAGGACGTGTTGCCGCACATCTTGCACGTCGGCGTGGATCGAAAGCTCAATTCGCCGGCGCTGATGGCGCTGGTGGTCGAGCTGCAGGAAAAAGTCGAGCAACTGGCGGAAGTGTTCGCGCTGCAATTGCCGGCCGGCTACGACTATCAGCAGGTGCTGGTCAAAGCACAGTCCGAGCTGTCCAGCGTCGCCGCCGATGCCGCCATCGAGCTGCTGAACCTCTCCCGCACGCGCGGGGAAACCGAAGCCGCGTTGCTCGACGAAGTACGCGCGCTAAATTCCGCGGCGGATCAATTCTTACGCCGCGGCGGGCTGCCGCAAGTGGTGCCCCGGCAACTTGCGCCGCAACCGAAGAACGAGTTGCCGGGCCCGGGCGAAAACGCCGCCCGCGCCGGCGCGGCGCTGGCCGCGGCCAGGTTGGATGACCCCGCGACCTTGACCCGCAAATTGGCAACCGCCGTGGCCGCCTGCCGCCAGGCGCGCTGTGCCTTGAGCCTGGCGCTGGTCGAGGTCGATCATTTGAGCCAGTGGCTGCTCGACGTGCCAGGGCATAACGCCGACACGGTGCTGGGGGAAGTGGAACGGCTCTGTGCCCAGCTCGACGTGCCGGGCATGGCCAGGCTGGCGGCGGGGCCCAATCGCGTGGCCGTGGTGCTGCCGCGCTGCGACCGGGAAGAGGCCGTGGCCTTGGCCGGAGAGCTGGTGCGCTCGGCGGGCGCGATCGGGCGCGGCGCCGCGCGGCCCTTGACGCTCAGCGTCGGCGTGGCCACCGTGGCGCTGCCGCACAAGGATTTCTCGCCGGCGGAGCTCACCGCCGCCGCCGGACGCTGCCTGGCGGCCGCGCAAAAATCGGGCAACTGCGCCAAGAGCATCGGTATCTATTAAGTCGACCGGCGACTTGTTGGATGCTTTCCTCTTGTTGAAATCTCTTCGCGGGCCGACAATCGAGTTCGCCCGAGATTTTGTGCATCATTCATAAGGACGCCGTCATGGACTTCTCGAACAATCCCTACGGCGCTTCCGGCCTTCCGCCGGGGGAATCCGAGGCAGTCGGCTCGCCCGGCACCGCCAAGACTTTCGGCGTCTTGAATTTGATTTTCTCGGTGGTGTTGTTCCTCTGCGGTTTGGGTTATTCGTTGATGGTCGTCGGCATGTCGCTGATGCCTCGTTCGATGGACGAAGTGAAGGCCGCGCAACAGCGGCAGCTCGATCGGCTCGAGGATTCGGAAAAAAACGCCTCGACCGACGCCGACCGCAAACGCATCGCGCGCGAGCGGCATCAGTTGGAAAAAGCCCAGCATCAGATGGACACGATGCCGGATTTTCGCAAGATGCTCAGCGCGAACTCGCCAGTCGTGAAAGGTTATTACGCCGGCGACGTCCTGACCGGCTTGCTTTGCAACGTGTTGATGTTCGTTTCCGGCATTGGCTTGCTGGGGCTGAAGAATTGGGGGCGGATGCTGGCATTGGCCACCGCCGCGACGAAACTGGTGCGCGTCGTGGCGCTCTACGCGGTCGCGTTTCCGCTGGTCGTGGCCCCCGTGATGGCCCAAGGCATGACGGAAGCCATGGAAGAATTCGCCCGCGAACATCCGGAGGAAGCAGGGCCCAACCTGGCGGGCCGAGCCGACACCATCGCGGCCGGCTTCGCGTTCAATTCATTCTTGTTTTGCGGCGCCAGCGCGGTCTATCCGCTGTTGTCGCTGGTGATGCTGAGCCGACGCGGCGTGAAAGTCGCCTGCGGGGGTGACAGCTCCGAGCCGACGATGATCTGAGGCAGGGTCCCGTCGGGCTCTGCCAGGATGGGACGCCCCTTTTCGCGTTTTGCCTGCCACTGGTATGCTGGGCCGATGGAGCCCAGCTTGCCACCCGCCGAAAAGCCGGCTGCCGACTTGCCATTGAATGGACCCGTCGGCAGTGCGGCCAGTCCGCCACCCGCTCAAAGCGCGATCCAAGACGTAACCGATAGCCAGGGGGCGATCGGCGCGAATCTCGACGCCACGATCCCGGCTCCGGTGTATCGCGAGCTGACGGTGGCCGATTTCCACTCGCCGCGACCGCGCAAGCTCGTCAAGCCAGCGCTGTTGTTTCTGGCCACGTGCATCTCGACTTTTTGGGCCGGCGCGACGCACTGGGAGCCGTACTTGTACTTCAGCCGCCCCGCGGCCGAGGCCGTGCTGCGGCACTTTTGGGCCGACGGCTTGCAGTACATGCTGGCCGTGATCGGCATCCTGCTCACGCACGAGATGGGGCACTTCATCCAGGCGGTGCGCTATCACGTCCCGGCAAGTTGGCCGTTCTTCATTCCGATTCCCATCTCGACGACCGGCACGATGGGAGCCGTGATCAGCATGGAAGGCTCGCGGGCCAATCGCAAGCAGCTCTTCGACATCGGCCTTTCCGGTCCCTTGGCGGGCCTGGCAGTGGCGATTCCGGTGATTTGGCTCGGCCTGCGCCACGCCCATCCCGCCACCCCGCGCGACGTGCCGCTAGCCGATCCGTTGATCTTCAAGCTGATGGCCCACTACCTGCGCCCGGACCTGGCGGCGGGCGCCGTCTTGAGCAAAAACAATCCGCTGTTGATGGCCGGCTGGGTGGGGATGCTGATCACCGGGCTCAACATGCTGCCGATCAGCCAACTCGACGGCGGGCATGTGATCTATGGCCTGTTCGGCCGGCGAGCGCATTGGATTGCCCGCGCGTTTCTGATCGTCGCCATCGCCTACATCATCGTCGCCGAGCAGTACAACTGGAGCGTGATCCTGGTGCTGGTCACGCTGCTGGGCGTCGATCATCCGCCCACGCGCGATGACAGGCAAGAATTGGGGCCCGTGCGCTTTGCGATCGGCATGGCGTCGCTCTCGATCCCCGTGCTCTGCTTCACGCCGGTGATCATGATCTGAGCCAGCTCGCCGCGAAACGTCAGACGCCGCGAAACGTCAACTTGCCCGCAGGCGATCTTCGACGCGGCGGATCAGCTCGTCGACGTTCCAGGACTGCTCGGCCAATTCGATGCGGGCATTGCGCGCGATCAGGCCGCCGATCTTATTGTGGGCCGAGATCACGGTGCTGTGGCTGCGACGGCCAAAGAACTGGCCGATTTCCGAAAGTCCCGCGCGGGTGTGCTTGCGCGCGAGAAACATGGCCAGCATCCGCGGCTGGCTATGGAGCTTGCGCTTGCCGGCCGCCTGCAGGCCGTCGACGCCGATTCCCAACACGTCGCAAACTGCCCGCTCGATGTCCGGCAGGTTCACGATCCGCCGCGATTGCTGCGTCAGATCCGCAAGCGCTTCCTGAGCCAGCCCCAGCGTGATCGGCTTGGCGAGCGCCAAGCTCGTGGCTTGCAAACGCATCAGCGCGCCGGACAGCTCGCGGGCGTGCGCCGTGAATTCGCAGGCCACGAAGTGCCGCACGTCGTCCGGCAGTTGCAGCTCGAACTTCTCGGCCAGGTTGCTCACGATGCCCACGCGCGTGGCATACTCGGCCGGCTCGAGGCGGCAGCACATCGAGCCGCCGAGCCGGGTGAGGATTTCCGGGCCCAACGACTTCAGGGCCGAAGGGGGCCGATCGGCGGCCAGCACCAGTTGCCGCCCTTCGCGCAGCACGGCGTCGATCGTGTGCAGCAGCTCGTTGAGCGTGGCTTTTTTGCCGACGAAGAATTGCACGTCGTCCAGGATCAACAGCCCCACGCCGCGATGCTTACGGCGGAAGCTGGGCAGCCCGCCGCCGTGCAGCGCTTCGAGAAAATGGCTCGTGAACTGCTCGGCCGAAAGGTACAGCGGCACCTCGTGTCGATGCAGCTGCTTGAAGCTGGACCAGATGCCCTCGAGCAAGTGCGTTTTGCCGACGCCGGTGGGGCCGTGCAAGAACAACGGCGAAAGGGTTCCCGGCCGCGCCGCCGCCTGCTGAGCCGCGGCGTGCGCCAAACGGTTCGACGGGCCGACCACGAACGAGCTGAGCGTGTGAAACCGGCGCCGCGCCAACCGTGGCCGGGCCGGTTCGGCGTTCGCGGCGGGCGCCGAGTCGGGCGCGACGATCGTCGGCTTGGCCTTTGCCGGAGCAAGCGCGGCGAGCGCGGAGTCGACGCGGAACTCCACCTTCACGGCTTGGCCCAAAACTTCCACCGCCGCCGCTTCCAATTGCTTGCGCAGATTCTTGCGCAGCCAGTCCTGGGCGAAGGTCGTGGGCACCGACACCAGCACGTGGCCGGGGCGAAGCTCGAGCTGCGTGCTCGGGCCGAACCAGAGCTCGTAGCGATCCGAGCCGATCTTGTCGGCCAGGCACGCGCGGAACGCCGATACGATTTCCTTATCGCCCTTGGTCACTTCCATGTCCTTATGCGCGCACCGCGAACGCAGCAAACCACACCTTCGTGATGTTCGATTCGCCACCGGCCCGGAGCTGGGCCGCGTGATCCGAGGAGTGTGCACCGCGAGTCGCCATCAATCGCGGCGCCGCAGTTGGGAAAGTCCTGGATGACAGCCGAGAGGCCGATTGTACGAGTGCCAGCGATGCTGTCAAACCTCCCCACGGGCGAGTTCTTTGGATAGCGCGAAATCGGTTTCGCGCGCGCTAGGAATCTCTCGCAAAACTAACGCGGTTTGAGCAGTGGCGCGGGGAAAATTTTTTTCGCGTCCCCGAGGCCGGGCGTGGAAAAAATGTTCGGCTCGCGGGCACGCGCGCCGTGATGGCGTCAGCGTGCGGCGCGCAACTCCTTGGCGCTGCGAATGATCCACGAGCGCGGCGGCGCGAGATGATTTTCTGACGCGCTTCGAGTTCGCGCAAACGCCGGGAATTTACGGCGCGCATCGCAGTCCGGTCGCAGCGCGCGCTTCAAATCACGCGTAAAAATACGCTCCGCCGATCCCAGGCGACGAACCCCGCTTCGGAGTACAGCGCGATCGCCGGCTCGTTCGCCGCATCGACGGCCAACACCAGCCGCGAGCGATGTTCAATCCTCGTCAGCCATTGCGCGTAGCGCACGATCTCGATGCCCAGCCCCCGGCCGCGCGCTTCCGGCACCAGGCCCATGTAGACCAGCTCCCACTGATCGAGCTCGGCATGATCGGCCAACAACAAACAACCAACATCTTCGCCGCGATTCACCACGATCAGCCATCGGGAAGGCGCAAACTGTCCGACGGCGCGGTAGCCCGAGAGCACGTCCTCGATGTCGCGCACGCCGTTCAACTGCGGGCAATCGAGCGTGCCATGATAGGTTTGCTCGACCACCTGCGCTAAACGCGCGTGGCCTAGGGGCGTGTAGGGGAGGAATTCCAATTCATCCGCCGGTTGATCCGCGGGAAACGATTCTTCCAAGCTGACAAGGTACAGCAGGTCGGTAACGTGCGCAAGCCCGACGCTTTGCAGCAACTCGGCTTGTGGCCCGTGATCGACTTCCAACAGCGCCTGCGCAATACGAACTCCTTGGCGCGGCAGCCCCTGGCCAAGGGCCTGCATCATTTGCCCGGCCAGGGCAGGGGACTCGCGTGCGGCAAGCTGGGGAAGCCAGATCGAGGCGCTGCCTCCTGGCTGCACCTGAGCCCAAGCCGCGCCGACCAACCGCCCGCCGCGCGCGGCAATCCACAACCCGTCGAACGTCTCGCCGCGAGCCGGCGCTTCGCGCAGGATGCCGTCGATTTGCCGCTGCCGAAGCGCGGGCGATAGCTCGCGCAGCGCCAAGTCGAGCGCTCCGCGGCGCTCCTGCTGCGTCGCCTGTCGGATCTCGCAAGGGGCATCCACCATGCGCCACAGAATACCGGATTCGCCGGACCAGTGTTATCCCGCCGGGCCGCCGCCTATAATGCAATCCGAGCGCCAGAGATTTTGGAACCAGGCGCGCAAAGCGTGAAAGGAAGCTTGCCATGCGGATTGGGCTGATCTTCGTCGTGGCTCTATTCTTCATCCCCACGGCCCAGTCGCTCGCCCAGCCGGCGGTGGACCGCCTCGAATCGCGGCTGCTGCGCCAAGGCGACGACGAAGTTAAGCGCGCCTCGGCCGTCGAGCCGGGGTTCCTGGGCGTAAGGCTCAACAATCGGCCGAGCGGCGCCGGCGTGTTGGTCTCCCAGCTATTGCCCGACGGACCGGCGGCCAAAGGCGGCCTGCGCACTGGCGATCTGATCACGGCCGTCGATGGCAACGAGGTCGCCAACGAAGAGGAGATGAAATCCCTGCTGACGTCCAAGCCGGCCGGAAGTCGCGTCGAGTTTCAAGTCACGCGCAACGAAGGGCCGCAAAAGCTACAGATCACGCTGGGCAAAGGCCCACCTGTCGGACAGCGCGCCTTTGCCGAGTCCGGACCGACGAGCGCCGAAGCGGATGGCGACGAGCCGGGCCCGCTGCCTACTGCGCGTCCCGCCGGCGCTGCGACCGCTTCCGCGACCAGTTCCGGTCCGAAGTTAGGCGTGCGCACGTTGCCGGTCACGGAAGATACGCGGCGACAATACAATCTGCCCAGCGCCGGCGGCGCGCTCGTCGTTGCCGTGTCCCCAGGTTCGCCGGCCGAGAAGGCCCGCATACCGGCTGGCGCCGTGATTACCTCGCTCGATGCGCAAAAGGTCAACGTGCCCGAGGATTTGTCGGACATCACCAAACGCGCCGGCGTCGGGCGGCCGCTCGAGGTTACTTACCTGAGCCGCGGGCAGCAAATGCGCGCCACGGTGACGCTCAGCGACGAACCCTTGGCCACGGGACGCCCCACGCTGGCCGCCGGGCCGAGCGCCGTGCCGACGCGGGCCCTGCAAGGCGCGCCCAGTTCGGCCGGCTCGCGCGTGGAAATGCTCGAACAGCGGATCCGCGATCTGGAAGAGCGCATTGCACGGCTCGAAGGAATGCTCGAGCGCGGCAAGTAGCTTACGTGCCCGGCGGGCGGCGAATCGCCAGCTCGACTTCGAAGCGGGCATTGGGCGAATCGGCGCGCACCACGCGCGCCTGCCGAATTCGCATCTCGCTGCGCTGCTTGGCGCTCGACTTCTCGAGATACAACTGCACGCTGGGGTCTTTCGTCACTTCGCGCTCCAAGCCGAACCGCCCCGTGACCAAGGTCACCAGACGGGTCGGGTCGCCCGTGACGCCGTGAAAGGTCACCCGTTCGACGCGCTGGTCCTTGTTGAAATAGTAGGTGAGCGACCCGGCCACGTCGTCCTCGTGCGTGCCGGAAACCAGCGGCACGCGATAGCCGTGCAGATCGAGCTCCGCCAGGCCGGCCGAGACGCGCGGCCAACTGCTGGTGACCCAGGTTGGCGAGACGTCGAACCGCAGCACGTCTTCCAGGCGATAGACGGGCGGGGCGTGCTTTTTGCGCAGCTCGTCGCGCGCCTTCTCGCCGACAGGGGGTTGAATGGCGAAATTGCGGACTGGCGGCTGGCGCTGCTCTTGCTGTTGCTGCTGGCCCCAACTGCCCCAAAATCCCTTGGATGAAGACGACGAGCCGCCAGAGTTGCTCTGTGACCCATAGCCGGAGTCACTGCCGCTGCCGTAGGAACTTGATTCACTGCCGTAAGTACTCGATCCGCCGGAATACGAGTCCGACGAGGGCTTGCTGCCGTAGGAGCCCGAGCCGCTGGAATACTTCGACGAGTTGCCGTAGGAATCCGAGCCGCTGGAATACTTGGAGGAGCTGCCGTAGGAGTCGGAGCTACTCGACGAGTCGGACCCGCTGGAGTAATTCGAGCCGCTCGAATAGTTCGAGCTGCCCGACCCGCTGGAGTACGAGCCGGAGCTGCTCGAGTCGTTCGACGAATCGGAGCCGCTCGAATAGCGCGAGCCGGAAGGAGAATTCGAATCGTCGCTCGAAGATCGGCCAGAGCGGCCGTACGAGCCTGATCCGCTGGAATAGGAACTGCCGCTGGACGAATCGCTGTCGCTGTTTTTCTTGCTGCCGTAGTACGACGAGCCCGAGCCCGTCGAGCTGTCGCTCGTCGACGAGTCGGACGAATCGGAGTTGTAACCGCCGGAGGAGCTGGAACTGCTGCCGTAGGAATCACCGACGCGTGCCGTAAGCGCTTCGCCCGGGCTGGGCTGGGCGGCGGCGATCAGCCATTGGCAAATCCCCTCCCAGGCGGAGGCCGGAGAATGAGCGACGTAAGGAACGCCCAGCGAAGAAGCCAGTGCGGCCAACAGCAGCGAATGGCGATTCACCAGCTTCATCGAGCCGGCCCGCGTGGTGAGAAGGAAAAAAACCGACCGCGCCGGGCAGGATTCCCCGGACACGGCCGAATCGAGGACCTCGTGTGCAGCTAAGTATCGGCGACCGCTCGGCCAGATTTTGCTCGGATCGCGTCCGGGCGCAGCAGTTTGCCCGGCGAGAGCAACGATTGCCACGCGCAAAAGCCGCACGACCGAAGCGCCGCGCGCGCCCTTTCGCCACGACCGCTACGGCCCGCGCGCCGCGAACTTTTGGCCCGCCAAAACTACCGGCGCAAGCCGCACAGGCGCTAGCGGCCGCCGCTTGGCCCGGACGCCTGGCCCGCGGCATAATGGCCTCAACACGTGGCAAAGAGAACCTCGCGTGCCGGTTGAACTGCACGATTATCAGTGGCTGGTCGGGACCGAGGCGGCGCCGCTGTTGGCAGAGCTGGCCGATTCTGCCGGCGACACGCTGGCGTTCGCCGCGCGCTTGCGCCGCCAGCTTTCCGCCGAGCGGGCACACCTGGTGCTTGCGCAACTCGAACTTCGCCAACGAGCCAGGCGGAAGTTCACGGCGGCAGCGCGGATGTTCTTCACGCCGCGGGCCCTCGAGCAAGCCACGGACGAGTGGGTGGCAGCCTATAAAGCGGCGCGGTTTGCTGCCGATGCGGCGATCGCCGATTTTTGTTGCGGCATCGGCGGCGACTTGATTTCACTGGCGAAACGCGCACCTGCGCTGGCCATGGATCGCGATCCGGTGATGACGCTACTGGCGGACGCCAACTGTCGCGCCGCCGGTTGTTCGCCGGTGCAAACCATTGCCGCCGACGTGAGCGAGCAGCAACTAGACGGCGTGGCAGCCTGGCACATCGATCCGGATCGCCGCGCGAGCGGCCGGCGCACGACGCAGGTGGCACAGATGGAGCCGCCAGCGGAAGTCATCGAGCGCTTGCTGGCTCGGCAGTCCCATGCGGCCATCAAACTGGCGCCGGCCAGCGAGCCGCCGGCCGCCTGGGAAAACACGGCCGAGTTGGAATGGATCAGCCGGGCTGGCGAATGCCGCCAGCTTGTGGCCTGGCATGGCAGCCTCGCGCGGCACGCCGGTCGCCGGGTCGCGACGATCGTCGGCGACAGCGGAGAGTCGCTGCGCACGTTCGTGGGCTCATCGGGTGAATCCCCACGAGCCGCAAGCAGCTTAGGACGTTTTCTGCACGAACCGGACGCGGCCGTCTTGGCGGCCGACCTGGTCGGCGCGCTGGCGTGCGAACTTGGTCTGCAACCGATTGCCGCCGGAGCCGTGTACCTGACTTCCGAATCGGCGGCGCTCGATCCGGCTTTGGCATCGTTCGAAATTCTGGCCGAGCTGCCGCACGACGCGCGCAAGATCAAGGCCCTGCTGCGCGAGCGGCGAATCGGCCGCCTGGAGCTGAAGCAGCGCGGCGTGCAGCACGATTTGCGCGAGCTGCATCGCCGCTGGCAAGTGCCCGGCGACGAATCGGCCACGCTCTTGCTGACCCGCCGCGGAAAAGCGCACTGCGCGATCCTGGCCCGACGAGTCTAGATGGGGGTCAGAACTTCATTGGAGAGAGCGTGTGCGGGCATACCAACCAGATGCGTCAGCGAGGGTCCGCGCAGGGCTCCCTCGCTAACGCGTCGGGTTGCTCACACTGGCTCTGCAGTTTTTTACAAAGCAGCTCACAACGATTTACCGCGCGCGATAAATCGTTCTGACCCGTTTTTTATTTCGTTTTTTATTTCGACGAGGTTGCGGCGCCGCGGGCGGTGATGTTGGCGGGTTGCGGAGGGGCTTTCGCGGCGGACTTGCCAGGGCTTGTCGAGGGACTCTTGACTGTCTTGTTGGTGCCCCCTTGGTCGGCCGCCGAGAGCGCCTCTTCGCTGTAGCGCGAGAGATAATGCATGCTGCTGGCCGGACCGTTGAAGCCGATCACGTGCTTGTCGACGTCCATTTCCTGGCTGAGAATCCGTCCGCCGTCGAGGTCGAATCGTAGCGAGCCGGTCGGCAGACGCTGAATCAACTGGGCATCGATCGCCGCGTCGTGCACGGGCGTGAGCACCTGGGCGTCGATCTCGATCGTGGCTACGCCTTTCTCGACCTTGGCGAGCTTGAATCGTTGGCGGGTTTCGATCTTCTTGTTGGCGCCGCTTTGCAGGCGCACTTCCAGCTCCACCGGGTTGAACCACTCGTGACCGATCGCGATCGGCTCGTCCGGCAGCGGAATCACGAGCGGCATCGGGTTGGCATTGCTCTGCGTATGCAGTTCCTTGCGGCTCTTGACTTTGCCGTGGGCGTCGATCACCACCTCGGTGAGCGGCACGCCGACGGCCTTGGCCACGTCCTCGTAGCCCGGCGGGGCTTCTTCGTCGGTGCGGCTGTTGTATTTGACCTCCTGACGTCCCTGCATTCGCTGCCACATGTCGATGCTTTCGACCGCGTGCAATAGCGTCAGCTCGCCTGCGGCGCCGGTCGCGGTGAACTTCCAGAGCTTGACGCTGCTGGTCCGGGTCTCGGCGGTTTGCGTGTTGCCTTTGATCGTGGTGTTGATCGTGGCCCGATGCACCACCTGGCTGCGAACTTCCTCGCCGGCTTTGAATTTGTAAATCAGCGTGTACCTGTCGTTGGCCGGCTCCGCATCGGGCGCGTGGTCCAGCGGCAAAGTTTTTGGTTCGGTCGCGGGGGTTTCAATCGGCTTGGTCGGCGCCGGCGCCGGCTCCGGCTTTCCAGCACATTGGGATCCTAAGCTTAGAATTCCACGTGGACAAGTTGTCGCG
>JADMIO010647408.1_pt1 | contig 54363 bp, 64 predicted proteins | sample 8958161 | NCBI WGS metagenome assembly JADMIO01 (sample SAMN16585339, study PRJNA669376) | soil metagenome | isolation source: Crop rotation soil | place: USA: Cullars Rotation, Alabama | collected 2011
CGCGACAACTTGTCCACGTGGAATTCTAAGCTTAGGATCCCAATGTGCTGGAAAGAGCTCGGCGAGGTTTTCGCCATGTACGGGCAGGATGCCTACCGCCGCTTCGAGCGTCGCGCGCTCGAGCGGGTGCTCGACGAGCACGAGCGCGCGGTGATCGCCACGGGCGGCAGCCTCGTCACCGACAAGTCCAACTACGAGCTCCTGTTGCAACGTTGCCGCTGCGTGTGGCTTTCGGCGGCGCCCGAAGAGCATATGCAGCGCGTGATCGCGCAGGGCGACATGCGCCCCTTCAAGGGGCGTTCCGCCGCCCTCGACGAAATCCGGACGCTTCTCAACGAGCGCGACCGTCTTTATGGCCGCGCGCACGCTACGGTAGATACTTCCGGCAAGACGGTGCGACAAACCCTTGCCGACCTCAGACGAGCCGTGACATGACCCCAGTCAGCTTCGAAACTTTGCCGGACCGCTACAACCACTGGAAGCTTTCTTTCGACGGCCCGGTCGCCACGCTGGCGCTCGACGTAGCCGAGGACAAGGGCCTCGCGCCGGGCTACAAGCTGAAGCTCAACAGCTACGACCTCGGCGTCGATATCGAGCTGCACGATGCGCTGAACCGCATCCGCTTCGAGCATCCGGAGGTGCGCTCCGTCGTGCTGACCAGCGGCAAGAGCCGCATGTTCTGCTCCGGCGCGAACATCTACATGCTCGGCACGTCAAGCCATGCCTGGAAGGTGAACTTCTGCAAGTTCACCAACGAGACTCGCAATGGCATCGAAGACTCGAGCAAGCACTCGGGCCTCAAGTTCATCGCCGCCCTGAATGGCACCTGCGCGGGCGGCGGCTACGAAATGGCCCTTGCCTGCGACGAGATCGTGATGGTGGACGACCGGTCATCGACGGTGTCGCTGCCCGAGGTGCCGCTGCTCGGCGTGCTGCCCGGAACCGGCGGTCTCACCCGGCTCGTCGACAAGCGCAAGGTGCGCCGGGACCTCGCCGACCTTTTCTGCACCACCGCCGAAGGCGTGCGCGCCGACCGCGCCAAGGAATGGGGGCTCGTCAATCGCACGGCCAAGCCGCAGGAATTCGCCGGCGCGGTGAAGGAGCGCGCCGACAAGCTGGCGCTCCTCTCCGATCGGCCGAAGGATGCCAAGGGCGTGCCGCTCACGCCACTCGGTGAAAACCGCATCGTCCATGTCGAGATCGAAAAGGAAAAGCGCGTCGCGACGTTGACCATCGACGGCCCGAAGGACGTGAAGGCTGAGCGCAGCGCCGACTGGTATCCGCTGCGCCTCGCGCGCGAGCTCGATCGCGCCATCCTCGACCTGAGGACCAACCAGCTGGACATCGGCCTGTGGATCTTCAAGACGCGCGGCGACCCGAAGCAGGTGCTCGAGCTCGATGGCTTTCTCAAGGCGAGCGGCACCGACTGGTTCGTGCGCGAGACGGTCGGCTATTTGCGCCGCACGCTCGCCCGGCTCGACGTCTCGTCACGCTCCATCTTTGCGATCATCGAGCCCGGCTCCTGCTTCGCCGGCACGCTGATGGAGCTCGCGCTCGCCGCCGACCGCAGCTTCATGCTCGACGCGGAGGGTTCCCAGGTCGGGCTCTCGCACCTCAACTTCGATGCCTATCCGATGGTGAATGGGCTCACGCGCCTCAACGCCCGGTTCTGCGGACAGGCGCCCGAAATGCCGCGCAATGAATTGATCGACGCCTCGCGCGCGCGCGAGCTCGGCCTGGTCACCTCGACGCCGGACGACATCGATTGGGAAGACGAAATCCGCCTCGCCATCGAAGAGCGCGCCAGCCTCTCGCCCGACGCCCTCACCGGCATGGAGGCCAGCCTGCGCTTCGCCGGCCCGGAAACCATGACGACGCGCGTCTTCGGCCGCCTCACCGCGTGGCAGAACTGGATCTTCAACCGCCCGAACGCCGTCGGCGAACAAGGCGCCCTGAAGGTCTACGGCTCCGGCGCCAAGCCCAAGTTCAACTGGGAACGCGTCTGATGGCCGGCTTTCCTTTTCATCCCAGAATTCGGATCTGACCCCTTTCATGAGCTCGATCAACTACGCCGAGAAGATTCCCAACAACGTCAACCTGACGAACGATCGCACGCTGCAGCGCGCGCTCGAGCATTGGCAGCCCGCCTTCCTCAATTGGTGGCACGAGATGGGGCCGACGGATTTCGAGAAGGCGGACGTCTATCTGCGCACCGCGATCTCGGTCGACGCGCAAGGTTGGGCCCACTACGGCAAGGTGAAGATGCCGGACTATCGCTGGGGCATCTTCCTCGCCGACCCGGTGGCCGATCGCCGCATCGGCTTCGGCGACCAGATGGGGCAGCCGGTGTGGCAGCAGGTGCCGGGCGAGTACCGCTCGACGCTGCGCCGCCTGATCGTCACGCAAGGCGACACGGAGCCGGCGTCGGTCGAGCAGCAGCGCATGCTCGGCCACACCTGCCCGTCGATGTACGACCTGCGCAACCTCTTCCAGATCAACGTCGAGGAAGGCCGGCACCTATGGGCGATGGTGTACCTCCTGCACGCCTACTTTGGCCGCGACGGCCGCGAGGAAGCCGAGGAGCTGCTCGAGCGTCATTCGGGCGATGCGGACAAGCCCAGGATCCTCACCACGTTCAACGAGCCGATGACCGACTGGCTCTCGCTCTATTGCTTCACGTACTTCACCGACCGCGACGGCAAATACCAGCTGAAAAGCTTCGCCGAGAGCGCCTTCGATCCGCTGTCGCGCACCTGCCGCTTCATGCTGACCGAGGAAGCGCATCACATGTTCGTCGGCGAGACGGGCATCAGCCGGGTGGTGAAACGGACCCTCGAGATCATGAAGGAGCACGGCACGGACGATCCGGATGTCGTGCGGCGCCATGGCGGCGTCGACCTGCCGACGCTGCAGAAGTACCTCAACTTCTGGTGCTCGAGCTCGCTCGACCTCTTCGGCTCGGAGATCTCGTCCAACTCCGCGGCGAACTTCGCGAGCGGCATGAAGGGGCGGCCTGACGAGACCACCTACGAGGACCACGTGCTGCGCGGCAAGACGATGAAGCTCGGCACGCCGGAAGGCGAGCAGGAAGTGCCGGTGCTGAACGCGCTGAACGAAGTGATGCGCGAGTCCTACCTCAAGGACTGCGAGATCGGCCTGAAGCGCTGGAACCGCCAGATCGAGCGCGCCGGATACAACTTTCGCCTGACGCTGCCCTCCTCGCGCTTCCGCCGCTCGATCGGCCCGTGGGCCGGCGTGCCGGTCGACACGCATGGCCGGATGATCTCGCGCCACGAGTACGAGCAGCGCCTCGAGGACTGGATCCCGTCCGAGCGCGACCGGGCCCACGTCCTCTCGCTCATGCAGCGCGTGATCGAGCCCGGGAAGATGGCCGGCTGGATCGCGCCGCCCGAGCGCGGCATCAACAATCTCGCGGTCGACTACGAGTATGTGCATTTGCACTAGTGCAAAGCGTCCACTTCACTAAAGCCGAGCTCGACGATTTCCTGAACCGCATGCTCGAGGCGGAGCGCGCGGGAGCCAAGGCGCTCGTCGTGTTCCTCGACGACTGGCCGCGCCATGGCGCCGAGTGGGCGATGCTGCGCAAGATCCACGAGGACGAGGCCCACAACTGTGCGCTCATCGGCGAGCAGCTGAAGCGCCGCGGCCGTGACTACAGCCACGCGACGGGCGAGTTCTATGCCAAGGCGGTCGCGGTCAAGGGCGCGCGCGAGCGCATCTCGTTCCTGATCAAGGGCCTGCGCTGGGCGATGCGCGAGTTCGACGCCGCCACGCCACGCATCGCGGACACTTCGGTCGGCGATTTATTCCGCGGCATGCGCGAGCGCCACGCGCGCAGCGCGGCTACTTGCGAGGCGGTGGTCGGCAAGCGCTAGACTGTCCCTCCCACCACCCGGGAGGAGAACATGAAGAAGTTCATCATCGGCCTGGCCGCGTTCGCCGCTGCCGGCGCGGTCCACGCGCAAGGCCTGGTCACCATGCAGAAGCTATCCGCGGCGCTCGCCAACGAGCTGGTCGGCGAATCGGTCGCGCAATGCGCGAAGAACGGCTACAAGGTCACGGCGATCGTGGTCGACCTGGACGGCGTGCGCCAGGCCGTGTTGCGCGGCGACGGCGCGCCGATCCATACGCTCGACAACGCTTACTACAAGGCCTACACGGTCGCCTCGCTCGGCTTGTCTCGGAAGGAGGAAAGCACCAAGCAGATCGCCGACCGCATGGCGAAGGCACCGCCCAGCACCGTGCCGCAGACGCCGCTGCCGAACGTCACCTACGCGCAGGGCGCGATCGCGATCATGTCGGGCGGCGGCACCATCGGCGGCCTCGGCGTCAGCGGCGCGCCCGGCGGTCACCTCGACGAGGAATGCGCCCGCGCGGCGCTCGCCAAGGTGAAAGACCGGATGAAGTAATTCGGGGTCAGAGCCCTAATTCCCGAAACCCGCTACGGCGGGTTTTTCTTTTCAGCGCGGCCTATCGCCTTCGAGCGTGATCCGGTGCATGAGGCGCCTGTAGCCGTGGTAGTCGTTCACCGGGTTGTGCTGCGCGCAGCGGTTGTCCCACAGCGCGAGCGAGCCCGGCTGCCAGCTGAACCGGCAAGTGAACTCCGGCTTCACCTGATGCTGGAAAAGGAAATTCAGGATCGGCGCGCTTTCCTGCTCCGTCATGCCGCGAAAGCGCACGCTGTGCGCGAAATTCACGTACAGCGCCTTGCGCCCGGTCTCCGGATGCGTACGCACCACCGGATGCTCGGCGAAGAGCTCCTTGCCGGCCTTGTCGCTGCCGTCCGTCTTCAGCCGGTCCTCGCGCGTGCGCGTGACGTCCGCCTTGGCCGATGAATTGACCGCGTAGAGCGGATCGATCATGCGCTTCATGCCGTCCGACAGCGCGTCGTAGGCCGCGTACATGTTCGCAAACAGCGTATCGCCGCCGAACGGCGGGATCTCGCGGGCGAGGAGCATCGACGCCATCGGCGGCACCTCGAGGTACGCGGTGTCCGAATGCCACACGCCGCCGAAGTTCACCTTCTCGTGCTCGAGCTTCTTCACCTCGATGATCTCGGGAAAGCCGGCGATGCCTTTCACGAACGGGTATTCGATCGGCTTGCCGACCCGCTTCGCGAAAGCCATGTACTCGAGCGGCGTCAGCGACTGGTCGCGGAAGAAGATCACCAGGTGCTCCAGCCACGCCGCGCGAATGTCCTTCATCGCCGCGTCGGTCACGTCGCGCAGGTCGACGTCCTCGATCTCCGCGCCGAGCGCGCCTGCGATGCGCTTCACTTTCATCCCAGCCATGCTCCCTCGCTCTTCAGGTGCTCCTGCAGCCGTCGCACGTCCACACTGCGGACGTTGGTGTTGTCTTTGAGCGCCAGGTGTGCGGCGCTGCCCGCCGCCTGGCCCATCACGAAGCACGGCCCCGACACCCGCGCCGCCGATTGTCCACCGTGGGTCATCGACGCGCAGCGACCCGCTACCAGCAGATTATCGACGCCGCGCGGCACAATCATGCGATACGGCAGGTGGTTGTAGCCGCGAAGGTTGCGCTGGAAGCGGAAGTCGACGCTGCCGGCCACATGGTCCTCCACCGGCCAGCCATTGACGCCGATGGCGTCGTCGAAGTCGACACAGTCGAGCACGTCGTCCTCGCTCAGGACGTATTCGCCCTCGATGCGGCGGGTCTCGCGGATCCCGATCTGCGGCGCGATGTCGGCGATGTGCGAGCGCTCGAAGCCCGGCGCGGATTCCCTGATGAAGCGGAACGTGTCCCACACCTGGCGCCGGCCCTCGGCCTCGCCCCACGCGAGCTGCCGCGCATCGATGCCGCTGACCGCGCTGCCATCGGGATTGCGGATTTGCGTGAGATTCGCGCGCCACTCGGTCGGATTGGGCTGCGGCCGGACTATCCGCGGGAACCGGCGACCTTTGCGCCCCGCCTCCTCCATCAGCTCGGCGATCCGCTCCCACGCGTTTCCGGCCTTCGCCGGATCGACGCCGCCGATGCGGTACATCGTCGACGGATAGAGCATGTTGCCCTTGCCGTCGCCGACCTCGTACCGCGCGCCCATCCACGCAGCCAAGTCGCCGTCGCCAGAGCAGTCGATAAAGATCTTTCCACGCACCGCGCGCCGCCCGGACTTCGTCTCCACCAGCAGGTGACCGTCCTGATAGCCCACCGCCAGCGCATGAAAAAGCACTTCGACCTTTTCGAGCAGCTGGTCGGCGACCAGCTTGTAAGCCGACACGTCGTACGCCTGCGCCTGGATGCGACCGCCGAGGAGCATGTGCGGCGCGCTGAGCGCGTCCATCGCCTCCAGCCTCGCGAGGACTTCGTCCGCGATGCCATGCACCACCCGTCGATGCTCGCCATTTACCTTCGCGTGCAAGCCGCAGAAGTTGGCGAGCCCTGCCGCCGTACCCGCACCGCCCAGGAAACCGTACCGCTCGACGAGCATCGTCGAGCGCCCTGCGCCGGCCACGGCCGCCGCTGCAGCGATGCCGGCCGGCCCGCCGCCGAGCACCACGATCTCGTGCTCGGCCAATATCGGAGTAGTTCGCTCGGGTTCGGTGAGGGAACGCACGTTCGCGTCCATTATGGAATCGAACGGCTAAAATTTTGCCGCCGACACGAGCCGATGTACTCCAACATCGCCGTGCGAGAAACAACGCGAGGGAAGGGCATGCGCCGGATACTGGGGGGAGTCCGTTTCGCTGTTCTGTGCGTGTTGGCCGCATGCGGCGGCGGCGGTGGTGGAGGCGGAGGAGGCGGCAGCGCCACCAGCGCACCTGCCACGCCCATCGTATATGCGGGCAGCACGACTCCCGCGGTGATTACAGCAGCGAACGCAGGGCAAATGGCGTCCTACGTCCTCGGCGGCGGCGAGTCGTCGGCCTCTCGCGCCGTGACCGGCGTGGCGGTCGTCGGCGCCTCGGCGACGACCCCGCGCGCGCCGATCATCGACCTGGCGCGGAAGGTCAGCCGAGCAAGTGCCGGCCTCGCCCCTCGAGCGCCCTCCTCTGCGCTCGCCGGCGTTACCAACGTCGATCGCACCGACCCCTGCGATAGCGGCTCGGTGCATGTAGTGGGCACGTTGAACGATAACGGCACCGGCTCGCTTTCGTTCACATGGACGAATTGCCTGAGCGGCAACGACTCGATAAGCGGTCAGGCCACGGGCCGCGTCGACGCGGTCGACAGCGCTCGCAACGCCATCGATACCACCATCGCGTTCACCCGCCTGGCATTCCGCGCGCCCGACGCAAACTGGGATATGACCGGCAGTTTCCGTTTGCAGGTCAACGCCGCCGCCAAGGCCGAAACGTCGACGGTCAATGTGGTGGTGCTGAATAACAACACGGCCGAGATCTTCAAGACGGAAAACCTTGTGTTCGTCGAAATGGATGACAACGTCGCCTCGCGTACCCGCTACACGCAAAGCATCAGCGGCCGCGTCTATGACACGAGACATGGGTATGTGGACATCACGACCCCGACGGCGCTTTATTTCGCGAGAGCTACAGACGACTTTCCGCTCGACGGAGAAACATTGTTCACCGGCGCCGGAAATCGCACGATCCGCGCGCTGGCGCTGTCGACCAATGCGGTGCGCCTGACGCTGGACGTGAATGGAGATGGCAACCCGGATAACGTAGCGATACTGAGATGGCGCGACCTCGGCACCGCGGCATCCGCCGATCTCGCCGACGATGACGGCGACGGCATGCACAACAGCTGGGAGACCACGTACGGCCTCAACCGTTCGAATCCGGGCGACGCACTGTTGGATCCGGATGGGGACGGTCTGCCGAATGCAGGTGAATACCGTGGTGGATGGATACCGAACAGCGCGGCTTCGACCGCCGTCAGCCAGCCGCCGCAGCCTATAGCGAGGAACCTTGCCGTGGCCACCTCCGACTACGGTGCAACGGGTCCACATTCGATCGCCAGCAACGGAGCGACGTTGCTGATGGTCACGCGCCAGCAGACCGACATATCCGACATGTTTTCGCAGTCCAAATGGACCGCGAGAGTGCTGTTCCCGGAAGGCGGCGGCTTGCCTGCTTTCGACCTCCTGCCACCCGATTCCGACTTTTCCGACCGGTCGGCAATCGCGTTCGATGGGACCAACTACCTTGCGGTATTCACCCGCGCCGGAGCCATCGTCGGTCAACGGATCAGCAGCACCGGTGCTTTGATCGATGCGGCGCCCGGGCTTACTCTCGCCGCCGCAGGCGGCGAACTCGCCCTCGCCTACGGCAATGGCGTCTTCCTGCTGGTCTACATCAACGGGCGCACGGTTTATGGCGTGATCATCCAACCGTCGGGTACCGCGGGGACACCCTTCGCAATACACGCCCAAGTGGGGAACGAGGCCCATGCTGCCCCGGCAGTAGCCTTCGATGGAACGAACTTCCTAGTCGTTTGGGATCGGAAGGCCGCCGACGGCCTGCCGGAAACCTCTGACATCCGTGGCGTGCGGGTCGCCAACAACGGTTCCATAGTTGGCAGCGAGTTCGTGGTGTCGGGCGCCGCCGAGGCGCAGAACTACCCGCGGATTGCGTGCGACGCCACCAATTGCATGGTGATCTGGGTGGACCGTCGCGGCTATCCAGGCCAGTCGTACAACTTCGAGCCGGGTCCGGGAGACATGTACGGGGCGCGAGTAGCGGCCAACAACACCGTGCTCGACGTCAACGGCTTCGCCGTCGCGACGGGTATCACGGCAAACGCCGGTTATCCCGGCTTGACGTACAACGGCAGCCAGTACATCGCGGTGTGGTCGCGTGGCGCCTTCATCAACAACCCCGGCGGCCCGACCGGCGTCTATTCCGCACGGATCGGCATGGACGCGAGCGTGAACCTAGGCGGCACCAGCACGGGAACCGCGGTCAGCGGCCCGCCGCCGAGCGGCGCGCGCTTGGTTTATCCGTCGATCATCAGCACGCCTAGCGGCGCTTTTGTGAGCTGGCTAAACCAAGGGGAAGCCTCGACCGGCCTGCGGGAAGTCGATGCAGTCCTCGCGGTGCGAGCGCCCTAGAATCGGCGCATGGCATCGGGCCTTCGACTCGCCGCTCCCGCCGTGAACGTGGAACGGCGGAACAGCGCTGTGTATCTACGCTCGCCGCAGCAGCTGGCGCCGACCGTGCGCTGCGTGACCGAATGGCTGGTGCAGTGGTCGGACAAGGCGCCGGATCGCGTCTTCCTGGCCGAGCGCAAGGGAGACGGCTGGCGGAAGGTCACCTATCGGGAGACGTTTGGTGCCGCGCGGCGCATCGGTCAGGCGCTGCTCGATCGCGAGCTCGGTCCGCAGCGGCCGGTGGCAATCCTCTCGGACAACAGCATCGACCATGCGCTGCTTTCGCTGGGCGCGATGCACGTCGGCGTGCCGGTGGCGCCGATATCGCCGGCGTATTCGCTGATGTCCAAGGACTTCGGCAAGCTGAAGTCCATCTTCGAGCTACTGGAGCCGGGCCTCGTCTTCGCCGCGGAGCCGCAAAAGTTCGAGACCGCCCTCGCCGCCGTCGGCGCGAAATCGACGTCGGTCGACGAGCTGCTCGAGACCACCCCCGGCTCCACGCAGGAGCGCGAGCACGCGAAGGTGCGCCCCAACACGGTGGCGAAGATTCTTTTTACGTCCGGATCGACCGGCATCCCGAAAGGAGTGATCAACACGCACGCCATGCTGTGCGCGAACCAGCAGCAGCTCGCGCAGGCGTGGCCGTTCGTGGAGGATCGGCCGCCGGTGGTGGTGGACTGGCTGCCGTGGAACCACACCTTCGGCGGCAACCACAACTTCAACCTCGTGCTGCGCAATGGCGGCACGCTTTACGTCGATGGCGGCAAGCCGGTGCCGGGATTGGTCGAGACCACGGTGAAGAACCTCGCCGAGATCTCGCCCACCATGTACTTCAACGTGCCGCGCGGCTATGACCTTTTGCTGCCCTACCTCGAGAAGGACGAGAAGCTGCGCCAGAACTTCTTCCGCCATCTCGACATACTGTTCTATGCGGCCGCGGCGCTGCCTCAGAACCTGTGGGACCGCCTAAAGAAACTGGGCGGCCAACGCTTGACCATGCTCTCCGCATGGGGCTCTACTGAGACGGCGCCGCTCGCCACCTCCGTGCATTTCCACATGGACCGGCCGGGGGTCATCGGCCTGCCGATCCCGGAGTGCGAGCTCAAGCTGGTGCCGAATGCGGGCAAGCTGGAAGTGCGCGTGCGCGGGCCGAACGTGATGCCCGGCTATTACAAGCGCGAGGACCTCACGCAGGCGGCGTTCGACGAAGAAGGCTTCTATCGCATCGGCGATGCCGTCCGGTTCGCGGATGCCGACGATCCGGCGAAGGGCATCGTGTTCGACGGGCGCGTGGCCGAGGATTTCAAGCTCTCCACCGGCACGTGGGTGAATGCGGGCGCGATGCGCGTCAAGCTCATCGCGGCGGCCGATCCGCTCATTCAGGACGCGGTCATCACCGGGCACGACCGCAACGAGATCGGCGCGCTCGTCTTCCTCAGCCCGGCGGCGAAGGATCGAGCCGATCTGCGCGAGCGGCTTCAGGCGGCACTACGAAGATTGGGCGACGAGGGCGCCAGCTCGCTCTGTCCGCGGCGGCTGATGGTGATGGCCGAGCCGCCGTCGATCGACGCCAACGAGATCACCGACAAGGGCTACATGAACCAGCGCGCGGTGCTCGAGCGGCGCGCGGCGCTGGTGGAGAAGCTCTACGCCGGCGGCGAGGACGTGATTACCGCTTCATGAGGCCGAGCCAGGCGATCGCGCCGACCACGAGGAAGGCGCCGAACACCTGCAGCAGCGTCACCGTGTAGCCCAGGAATACCCAGGTGAGGACGAGAAGCGCGATCGGCTCGATGTTCATCGCGCCGGTGACCGTCGACGGCACGCGGGGCAACACGTAGAAGAGCAGCACCATCGCCGCGGCATAGAAGCACGACAGCAGCGCGATTCCCATCCAGCCGAGGCCATCCCGGGGCGCGGCCTGCGCGCCGGCGGCCGTCGCCGCCAACACCACGATCACGGCCGTGATAGCCGTCATCGCGAACGTGCGCAGCCGCCCGTCGAGCGGCTTCAGCGCATTGGCGTTCAAGTAGTAGACCACCGTCATGCTGCAGCCGCTGGCGAAGGCCCAAGCCACCCCGGCCGGGATGTTGGCCGCGCCCGCGGTGTTCGGACTCACGTTGAGCGCGAATGCGAGCCCGATGAGCGCTACCACCATCGGCGCCAGCGCGAGGAGTCGAGGCCGCTCCTTGCCGAGCGTCCACGTCAGCAGTACGTAGAGCATGGGCGAAGTCTGGAAGACCAGCAGCGCGAGCGCCGGCGGAATCAGCGCCACCGCGGAATAGAGGCAATAGCTTTGCGTCGCGACCAGGATGCCGGCGACTAGCGCGCGGCCGCGAAGCTCGCGTGGGATGACGATCGGGATGCGTTGCACCCGCATGACGAGGAACAGCAACAGCGCCGTGAAGGTCGCGCGGATGCTCACTGCCGTACCGACGCTCGCGCCGTGATCGAATGCGATGCGCGCGTTGAGGTGGTTGGAGGCGAACAGGCAGCCGACCGCCAGCATGAGGACAACGCCGAGGCCCGGTGTTATTTTCGTGTCCATGCGGGTGCGAGACGTTAGCAAGCTTTTGGGCGTCGGCTTGGCCGGTGTTTCACTTTCCGTGGCGGCGTGCACCTATCCCGACGAAGGCACCATGCCCCTGAGGCGCGCGGTGTCGCGCGTGAAGTACCTGCCGCAGACGCAAACGTGGGCGGCCGCCCAGCATAAGGACGGGGTCGTCGTGCGTTACGTGCTTTCGCTCGACCCGGACGAGCATCGCAATGGCCGCTGCTACTGGACGGTCGAGGCCCGTGCGCGCGCCGACACCTGGCGCCGCTTCTATGTCTCGCCGGACGGCAAAAGCCTGCTCAGCGAAGACGGCCGGCCAATAGCAGCAGCCCGGCGCACAGCCACAGCGTCTCCGCCAGCCACGGCTGGAGCACGCTGAAGGCGTAGCTCTGTGCCGCTCCGCTTCCGGCGAGCGCGATGCGGGCCGCCACGGCAACCGCCAGGACGGCGAAGAGCGAACCGAGGAAGCGCCCTTCCCGGCCGGTGCGGCCGAAGGCGACCGCCGCGGAATAGGCTGCCACGCTGGCGAGGCCCCATGAGGCCCCGGCGATGAGCTCTGCCGCAATCAACACGCTCAAGGCGGGAGCGAACACCGCGCCGAGCATGGCCAGCGCGCCGAGCGCCGCCGCCATCACCATCGCGTCCGCCATGCCCCAGCGCTTCACCAACCGTCCGGAGAACAGCATGGCGGCGGCAAAGCCGATCCAGAACACCGGCAACAGATAGGAAAGCTGCTCGCGCGGCGCGAAATGCAGGTACCGCGCCGCGGAAGTCAGCGCGAAGTGCACCTGGAAGCCGAGCGCGAGGATTAGCGTGCCGGCGAAATACCACTGCGGCCGCAGCGGCGGCAGCGGCTTGTGCTCGGCCGCGGCGCGGGGTGCCATGCGGCGCTCGGCGAGCAGCAGTGCAATGACGGCGGCGGCGAGCGTGACGGTCGATGTGATGAAGGGCACGCGCGGATCGACGCCGCGCAGCGCGATGCCTAGATAGGGCGCGAGCGCCGAAGCCACGCACGTGCCGAACAAGACTATGGCGGACATCCACGGCACGCTCGGCGTCGCGGCATAGCGCGAGAGAAGCGCCCAGGGCGGCGAGCGCAGCGCCGAGGACGTGACGGCCCAGATCAGGATGGCGACAAGCAGCACGCCGGCGCTGGCGCCCGCGTACGGCAGAGCGATGAATGCAACGCTGGTGCAGAGCGTGCCGGCCAGCACCCCCATCCCGAAACGCCCGAGCACCGCCCGCACGCGGTCGATCCAGAATCCGGTGGCGACGTCCATCAGCGCGAAGACGACCTGGTCAGCGACCAGGATCCACGGCACCCATTCGCGGCCGATGCCCGCGTTCTGCGCGAGCTGCGGCAGGTAAACCACGTACAGCGTCCACGTCGTGCCAAACAGGAACTGCACGACGGCGACGAGGACGGAGAGCGCCGTCACTTGAACTGCGGATCGACCTCGGGCTTCAGGCCGTTCGCCAGCCGGTTGGTTTCATTCGCGAGCCCCACCACCGCCATCAGCTCCATGAACATGGCGTCGCTCATGCCGCGCTTGCGTGCCGCCGCGGTGTGCGAATATGTGCAGTACTCGCACCCATTGGTCGCGCTGACCGCCACGTACACCATCTCCTTCACCAGCGGGTCGAGCGCGCCGGGCGCCATCACCTCCTTGACGTTGCGCCACATGCGCTCGAGGTTCGCCGGATCGTTTGCCAGCACCTTCCAGAAGTTGTTGATCCAGTCGACGCCGCGCGTCTTCATGATGTCGTCGTAGACCGCCTTCACGCGCGGCGGCGCGTCTTTGTACTCGATGGCTTTCACCAGGGGCACGGTATCCTCCCTCCTCGATGGATCCAATGGTAATCGCACTCGTGATCGCGCTCGTCGGCCTGGCCATCGCCGTGCCGCTGGAGCTGGCCGCGCTCGCCCGCCTGCGCCGCTTTCGGCTGATCGGCGGCACCCTCTTCTTCGGCGCCGGCGCGCTGGTGCTGTTCGTGGCCGTGGCCGGTGCCTTCCTCGTCCTCAACCTGGCCACTTACGCCCGGCTGACCCACGAGCAGCAGGCGGCGCGCATCACGCTGCGACAACTGGGCGAGCGGCGGTTCGTGGCCACGCTACAGGCACCCAAGGAGGCGGCGCGCCACTACGAGCTGGCAGGCGACGAATGGCAGATCGACGCGCGCGTGCTCAAGTGGCGCGGTATCGCCACCCTGGTCGGATTCAACACCGCCTATCGCCTCGAACGCCTTTCAGGCCGCTATTCCGATACGTTCTCCGAACGCACCCTGCCGCGCACCGTCTATTCGCTCGCGCCGGAGACGGGCCTGGACTTGTGGACACTGGTGCGCCGCCACCACCGTTACGTGCCGCTCGCCGATGCCCTTTACGGCAGCGCGGCTTATGTGCCGATGGCCGAATCGGCTGAATACGATGTCAGCGTCTCGGCGAGCGGGCTCGTGGTGCGCCCGGCGAACGACGCGGCGCGCAAGGCCGTCGGCGGCTGGAAGTAGAAGCCGGGCTGGTAGAATCGCCAGCCTCGCATGAAGTTTCTCTTCGACCTTTTCCCGGTCGCGCTCTTCTTCGTTGCCATCCAGATCTGGGACATCTTCGTCGCCACCGGGGTGGCGATCGCGGCGAGCGTCCTCCAAGTCGGCTGGCTCCTCTTTCGCCGCAAGAAAGTCGAGCCGATGGTGTGGGCCAGCCTCGGCATCATCCTCGTGTTCGGCGGCCTGACGCTTTACCTGCGCGACAAGACCTTCATCCTCTGGAAGCCGACGGTGCTCTATTGGCTGTTCGGCGCCGTGCTCGCCGGCTCCGCCTTCTTCGGCCGCAACCTGATTCGCGCGCTGCTCTCGGAACAGATGCGGCTGCCCGATTCGACGTGGAAGAAGCTGAACTGGGCCTGGGTGGGCTTCTTTGCCTTCATGGGCGTCGTCAACCTGTACGTGGCGTTCAACTATTCCGAGAAGGTGTGGGCGACCTTCAAGCTATTCGGCGGCATGGGACTCATGTTCCTGTTCGTCATCGCGCAGTCGCTGATCCTCGCCCGGTACGTGCAGGACAACGAATGAACGTGGCCGCCGAAATCCGCAGCCGCCTCTCCACGCTCGACCCCGTGCAGCTCGATCTCGAGGACGAGAGCGAGCGGCATCGCGGCCACGCCGGCTACCAGGCGGGCGGCAACACCCACTGGCGCCTCACCATCGTGTCGCCGCGCTTCGCCGGACAGACGGTCATCGCGCGCCACCGCATGGTTTACGAGGCGATCGGCAACCTCATGCAGAATCCCATCCACGCGCTCGCCATCACGGCACGCGCCCCCGAAGAGACGAAAGGACAACGATGAGACACCTGGTTCTGGCCGCCGCGCTTGCCGTGCTGCCGCTTGCGGCGTCGGCGCAGGACGCCGACAAGCCCGCGGCGAAGAAATCCGCCGCCGCGAAGCCGGCCGCCAAGGCGAACGCCAACGCGATCGCTACGGTGAATGGGGTCGCGGTGCCCGCTTCGCGCATGGATTTCCTCGTCAGCCAGCAGAAGGGCCGTGGCGCGCCCGACAATGACCAGACCCGCTCGATGATCAAGGACGAGCTCATCAATCGCGAGATCGTGGTGCAGGAAGCGCAGAAGGCCGGCCTGACCAAGAGCCCCGAGGTGCAGACGCAGCTCGACATCGCGCGGCAGGAGATCATCGTCGGCGCGTACCTGCGCGACTGGGTGCGCAAGCATCCGGTCAGCGACGCCGAGGTGCAGAAGGAATACGACCGCGCCAAGGCGCAGAACGGCGACAAGGAATACCGCGCGCGCCACATCCTGGTGGAGAACGAAGACCAGGCGAAGGACGTGATCGCCCAGCTCAAGAAAGGCGCCAAGTTCGACGAGCTCGCCACCAAGCTTTCGAAGGATCCCGGCAGTGCGCAGCGCGGCGGCGACCTCGACTGGAGCGTGCCGGGCGCGTACGACAAGCAGTTCGCCGATGCCATGGTGAAGCTCGAGAAGGGCAAGTACACCGAGCAGCCGGTGCAGACGCGCTTCGGCTACCACGTCATCCAGCTCGAAGACGTGCGCCAGACGCGCTTCCCCGCGCTCGCCGAGGTAAAGCCGCGCATCCAGCAGCAGCTCACGCAGCAGAAGGTGGACCAGCTGGTCCGTGACCTGAGGTCGAAGGCAAAAGTGGAGTAAGCCCTATGGCTCGATACGGCAACAAAGCCCGTTCGAAAGTGAAGCGCGCCCTGCACAAGCGCAAGCGCGGCTCGCTGAAGAGCGGCCGCTCCGGCAAGCGCGTGAAGAGTCGCAAGCAGGCGATCGCCATCGGGCTCTCCGAAGCCCGCCGCGCGGGCGGAAAGGTTCCCAAACGCCGGCGCAAGTCCTCGCGGAAGAAGAAGTAACGCCGGGCCACCGCTTCCAGGTGGTGCGCGGCAACCTCCTGGAGGAGCCGGTCGACGCGATCGTCAATGCCGCCAACGGCCATCTCGCCCACGGCGGCGGCGTGGCCGGCATCATCTCGCGCGCGGCCGGGCCTGCGCTGCAGGCCGAATCCGATCGCCTCGCCGCGATGAAGGGACCCTTCCCCTCCGGCCGCGCCGTGCTCACCGGCGCCGGCAAGTTGCCCTTCAAGGGCGTGATCCACGCCATCGGGCCGCGCCAAGGCGAGGGCCACGAGGAACAGAAGCTCGCACAAGCCCTTGCCAGTGCCTTCGGCATCGCCCGCGAGCAAGGCTGGGAGAGCGTCAGCTTTCCCGCCGTATCCGCGGGTATCTTCGCCGTGCCGCCCCAGGTTTGCGCGCGCGCCTACGTGAAAGCGGCGCGTGCCGCCGGCCTACGTAAGGTCCGGCTATGCTTGCGCGACCAACCGGTCATCGATGCCGTACTGGGAGAACTGAAACGATGAAATGGATCTTTTTGGCCGCTGCGCTAGTGCTCGGTGCGGCGCATGCGCAGCAGCAGGACAAGGCGATCTTCGCCGCCGGGTGCTTCTGGTGCACCGAGGAAGCGTTCGAGAAAGTGCCGGGTGTCATCAGTGCCGTTTCCGGCTACACCGGCGGCAAGGTGAAGAACCCGAGCTACGAGCAGGTGTCGACCGGCCGCACCGGCCACGCCGAAGCGGTGCTCGTCACGTTCGATCCGAAAAAGGTGAGCTACGAGAAGCTGCTCGATGTCTTCTGGCTGAACCACGACCCGACGGTGAACGACCGGCAATTCTGCGACTCGGGCTCGCAGTACCGTCCGGGCATCTTCTACACCTCCCCCGAGCAGAAGCGGCTCGCCGAGGCGTCGAAGGCCAAGTGGGAAAAGGAGAAGCCTTTCCGCCAGCCGATCATCACCGAGATTACCCAGGCTAGCGACTTCTATCCGGCCGAGGACTACCACCAGGACTACTACAAGAAAAATCCCCTGCAGTACAAGTTCTACGTCACGGGGTGCGGGCGATACAACCGCCTCGACACCTTGTGGGGCGACCTGCGCAAGAAATGAAATCGGGGTCAGAGCCCGATTGAGGCTCTGACCCCGATTGGGGTTCGCTTCCTACTTCTGCTGGCCGTGCTGGTGCCCGTCGTGCGGCACTTTGCGCGGATCCTTGAGCGCGGGATCCTCTTCCTTCGCGTGCTGCTTGCCGATGCGCTCGGCTTTCTGCATCGCCTGCTTCTCCTGCTCGTTGCGCGGCTCCGCGTTGTGCGCGGCTTCCTCGACCTTGCCCGAGTCGACGAATTTCTTCGTACGCTCGTTGTAATCCTTGCTGGCGCTGTAGCTGCCTTCGCCTTCGACCTTGTCCTTGCGCTCCATGCGGGCTCCTTTCAGGTTGCTCCCCGCATGGGCTGCAAGGCCCATGCCTGAACTGGGCCCCTTCCTTGCGGCTGAAAGGCGTCAATCTGCAAAGGAGATGCGCCATGAAAGGAACCATAGCCCTGCTTAGCGCTGCGCTAGCCCTCAGTGCCTGCACCCGCACCGTCGAGAGGGAGGTACCCGTCGCTACGCCTCCCGTGGTGGTCGCCCCGTCCGCCGCATCCGGCGCCACGGGCGCGAGCTGCGCGTGGAACGGCCAGCCGACCAGCAACGGCGGTGTGTCCTGCCAGAGCGGAACGCAGTACCGCTGCAACAACGGCAACTGGGAGCGGACCACTTCCTACTGCACGCAGTAAGCGTTAAGACGCCTCGTCGATCCAGGCCATCTGGATCGCCTCGAGGATCTTCTCGCCGCAGCGCTTCGGATCGTCGCTGAAGCCGGGGAGCGCCATCACCCACTGGTAAAGGTCGGTGAAGCGCACCCGGTTCGGATCGACGTCCGGATGCGCTTCGGTGAGGGCGATGGCGATGTCCTGCGTGTCGGTCCACATCATGGCTTCTTGCCCCCGCCCTCGCGCTCGTAGTTGATGGTGTACTTCGGGATCTCGATCACGAGGTCCTCGTCGGCGATCTTGGCCTGGCACGAGAGGCGCGACGCGGCCTCGAGCCCCCACGCCTTGTCGAGAATGTCTTCTTCCTTTTCCTCGGCCGGCTCGAGGGAGTCGAAGCCTTCACGCACCAGCACGTGGCAAGTCGTGCACGCCGCCTGCTTTTCGCATGCGTGCTCGATGTCGATGTGATTCTCGAGCAAAGTGTCGCAGATCGACTTGCCACTCGGCGCCTCGATCTCCGCGCCCTGCGGGCAGATGGCGTGGCCCGGCAGCACCCTGAGCTTGGGCATTACAGGCTACCGATCTTCTTGCCGGCCAGCGCGCGGCGAATTCCGGCATCCATGCGTCGCGCGGCGAACTCCTCGGTGGCGCGATTGAGCGCGTCGGACGCGTGCTTGACCGCGCGGTGATCCGCGCCAGCGATGGCGTTGGCCAGCCGTGCCACCGCGCCATCGACCTGCGCCCGCTCGCTTGCGTCCAGCAGAGCGGCATCGGCGGCGAGCGCCGATTGCGTGGCATCGAGCAGGCGCTGCGCCTCGACGCGCGCTTCGGTGAGGGCACGCGCATGAACGTCTTGCTTCGCATGCTCGAACGAGTCGCGCAACATGCGCTCGATGTCGGCATCGCCGAGGCCATACGACGGCTTCACGGCCACCGACGCCTCGGCGCCGGTGGTGCTTTCGCGCGCGGTCACCGATAACAGCCCGTCGGCGTCGACCTGGTAGGTGACGCGAACCCGCGCCGCGCCGGCCGCCATCGGCGGGATGCCCTTCAGCTCGAACCGCGCAAGCGAGCGGCAGTCGGAAACGAGCTCGCGCTCGCCCTGCACGACATGGAAAGTCATGCCGCTCTGGCCGTCCTTGTAGGTGGTGAATTCCTGGGCGCGACCGGCCGGGATCGTCGTATTGCGCGGAATGATTTTCTCGACCAGCCCGCCCATCGTCTCGACACCGAGCGACAGCGGAATCACGTCGAGCAGCAGCCAGTCCTCCCCTTGCGGCTTGTTGCCCGCGAGGACGTTGGCCTGCATGGCCGCGCCGAGGGCGACCACCTTGTCCGGATCGAGGTTATTGAGCGGGTCGCGCTTGAAGAACTCGGCGACCGCGCGCTGGATCTGCGGCATGCGCGTCGCGCCGCCGACCATCACCACGCCCTGGATGTCCTGGGTCGAAAGCCCGCCATCGCGCAATGCCTTGCGGACCGGCACCAGCGTCTTCTGCACCAGCGTCTGCGTGATGCGGCAGAAGGTCTCGGTGTCGAGCGTGACGTCGACGACCTCGCCCGTCGAAAGCTTGGCGGTGATGTTCGCCTCCTCGTGCACCGTGAGGTATTCCTTCGCCTCTCGCGCCTTGACGAGAAGGAGCCGCATGTCGCGAGGCGAGAGCGGGGCGAGCTTCGCTTCCTCGACGATCCAGCAGAATACGCGCTGGTCGAAGTCGTCGCCGCCCAGCATGGAGTCGCCGCTCGTCGCGACCACCTCGAACACGCCCTTGGAGAGCTTGAGGATGGAAAGATCGAACGTCCCGCCGCCGAGGTCATAGACCGCGAACATCCCCTCCGACGCGTTGTCCAGGCCATAGGCAATCGCCGCGGCGGTGGGCTCGTTCAAGAGTCGCAGCACGTTGAGGCCGGCCAGCTTGCCCGCGTCCTTGGTCGCCTGGCGCTGCGCGTCGTCGAAATATGCGGGGACGGTGATCACTGCGCCGGCGAGCGAGCCGCCGAGCGACGCTTCTGCACGCTCCCTAAGCACGCGAAGGATTTCGGCGGAGACCTCGACCGGGCTCTTCACGCCGGCCACGGTGCGCAGCTGCAGCATGCCCGGCGCATCGACGAAGTCGTAGGGCGCATTCTGCAGATGGTCGACATCCTTCACGCCGCGACCCATGAAGCGCTTCACCGAGACGATGGTGTTGGTCGGATCCTCGGATTGGCGCGCCTGCGCGGGATAACCCACCTCGACCTTGCCCTTGCCATAGCGCACGATGGAAGGCAGCAGCGGCCGGCCTTGCGCATCGGGCAGCACGGTCGCGACACCGCTGCGCACGGTCGCGACGAGCGAATTGGTCGTGCCGAGGTCGATGCCGACCGCGAGCCGGTGCTCGTGCGGCGCCGGCGACTGGCCCGGCTCGGAGATCTGCAACAGCGCCATTATTCGATCGTCTCGTAGGCCGAATCGATCTCGGCTTCCAGCTTGCCCAGGAACTGGAGCTCGCGCACGAGGCCGGCCGCGGCGGGGTAGTCCTTCCGCTCATCGATGGCGGCGCCGATCTGCTTCTCGAGCGAGCCCTTGTCCGCATCCAACTTTCGCTGGAGCGATTCCAGCGCCGCCAGATCCTTCGTCTCCACCGCGTTCTCCAGCGCCTCGCGCAGCTCCATCTGGTGCATCAGGAACTGCGCCGGCATCGCGGTGTTGGTCTCGAACGCCACGTCCACGCCGTGCAGCGACAGGATGTGGCTTGCGCGCTCCACGGGACTCTTCAGCGCGCGATAGGCCTCGTTGACCCGGGTCGTCCACTGCAGCGAGGCGCGGCGCTCGGCGTCGCCGGCGTGCGCGAAGCGGTCGGGATGGACGCGGGATTGGATCTCGCGGTAGGACGTCTCGAGTGCTTCGGCGTCCAGCGCGAAGGCGGGAGCAAGGCCGAAAAGCTCGAAGAAGTTACCGCTAGACGTTAAAGCTTTCCCCGCAGCCGCACTCGTCTTTGACATTGGGGTTGCGGAACTTGAAGCCTTCGTTCAAGCCTTCGCGCGTGTAGTCGAGCTCGGTGCCCTGCAGGTAGGGCAGGCTTTTCGGGTCGACGATCACCTTCACACCATGACTCTCGAAGGCGTGGTCTTCCGCGTTCACTGCGTCGGCAAACTCGAGCTTGTACGCCATGCCCGAGCACCCGGAGGTGCGCACGCCGACGCGCAGACCCACGCCCTTGCCGCGCTTGGCGATGTAGGACTGGACGTGCTTCGCCGCGTTTTCGGTCAGCGTGATCATGCGACTTTCTTTTCCTCCTGCTTGCCATGCTTCTTCTTGTAGTCCTCGACGGCGGCCTTGATCGCGTCCTCAGCGAGGATCGAGCAGTGGATCTTGACCGGCGGGAGCGACAGCTCCTGCGCGATCTGCGTGTTCTTGATCGTGGTCGCCTCGTCCAGCGTCTTGCCCTTCACCCACTCGGTGACGAGCGAGCTCGAGGCGATCGCCGAGCCGCAGCCGTAGGTCTTGAAGCGGGCGTCCTCGATGCGGCCGTCGGCGCCGACCTTGATCTGCAGCTTCATGACGTCGCCGCACGCCGGCGCGCCCACCATGCCGGTGCCGACCGATTCGTCGCCCTTCTCGAAGGAGCCGACGTTGCGCGGATTTTCGTAGTGATCGATGACCTTGTCGCTGTATGCCATGTCAGTTTCCTCAGTGTGCAGCCCATTGCACGGAGTTGAGATCGACTCCGTCCTTGTACATTTCCCAGAGCGGCGACAGCTCGCGGAGCTTCGCCACCTTGCGCTTGATGAGGTCGGCAGCATAGTCGACCTCCTGCTCGGTCGTGAAACGGCCGAGCGTGATGCGGATCGAGCTGTGAGCGAGCTCGTCGTTGCGCCCGAGCGCGCGCAGCACGTAGGACGGCTCGAGCGAGGCCGAGGTGCAAGCCGAGCCCGACGACACGGCGATGTCCTTCACCGCCATGATCAGCGACTCGCCCTCGACGAAGTTGAAGCTCACGTTGAGATTTTGCGGGATACGCCGCTCCAGGTCCCCGTTGAGATAGACCTCTTCCATCTCGTTGATGGACTTCCACAACCTGTCCCGCAGGGCGCGCGTGCGCTCGTTGTCCGTCGCCATCTCGAGCTTCGCGAGGCGCGCCGCCTCGCCGAAGCCGACGATCTGGTGCGTCGCGAGCGTGCCCGAGCGAAAACCGCGCTCGTGGCCGCCGCCGTGAATCTGCGCCTCGATACGTACCCTCGGCTTGCGGCGCACATAAAGCGCGCCGATGCCCTTGGGCCCGTACATCTTGTGGGCGGTGATGGTCAGCAGGTCCGCGCGGAACTTGCTCATGTCGATTTCGACGCGGCCGCCGCCCTGCACGGCGTCGCAATGGAAGATGATGCCCTTTTTCTTGCAGAGCTCGGCGATCTCCCAGACGGGCTGGATGACGCCGATCTCGTTGTTCACCATCATGATCGACGCGAGGATGGTGTCCGGACGGATCGCGGCCTCGAACTTCTTCAAGTCGACGAGGCCGTTCGGCTCGACCTCCAGGTACGTCGCCTCGAAGCCCTGGCGCTCGAGCTCGCGGAAGGTATCGAGCACGGCCTTGTGCTCGGTCTTCTGCGTGATGAGGTGCTTGCCCTTCGTCTTGTAGAAGTTGGCCGCGCCCTTGATGGCGAGGTTGTTCCCCTCGGTGGCACCCGAGGTCCAGACGATTTCCTTGGGATCGGCGTTGAGCAGCGCCGCCACGTGGCCGCGCGCCTCTTCCACCGCCTCCTCCGCCTTCCAGCCGAACGCGTGCGAGCGGCTCGCCGGATTGCCGAAGAACTCGGTGAGGTACGGGATCATCTTCTGCGCCACGCGCGGGTCCACCGGCGTGGTCGCCGAGTAGTCCAGATAGATCGGCAGCTTCATGCTCATGCCGCGACTTTTTCTTCTTTCGGACGGAAGTCCTTGATCACGGCCACTGGCTTGCCGGCTTGATGCGCGACCAGGTCCGCGAGCGTCACCGACGAGAGATAGTCGTACATCTTCTCGTTGAGCGTCGCCCACAGATCGTGGGTCATGCATCGCTTTTCTTCGTGGCAGTTCTCGCGCCCGCCACACTGCGTGGCATCGAGCGTCTCGTCCACTGCCGTGACGATGTCCGCCACGGTGATGCCTTGCGCGGTCTGCGCGAGGTTGTAGCCGCCGCCGGGTCCGCGCACGCTGGACACCAGCTTCGCGCGCCTCAGCTTGCCGAACAGCTGCTCCAAGTAGGAGAGCGAGATGTGCTGCCGCTCGCTGATCGCCGCGAGCGTGACGGGGCCGCGGTTCTGGCGCATTGCCAGGTCCACCATCGCGGTTACCGCAAACCTGCCTTTCGTAGTCAGTCTCATAGGGGCGCTTTCAATACCCGATTAGTGTAGTCAAGTATACACTAATCCGACCGGAATGGTCGGGTTTAAGTTCCCGGGATTTAGGTCAAGGAAACAGCTATTTAACCGCGCGGAGGGGATCGCGCCGGGAGGCTTCGTCGCGCTCCAGCTCGGCCATCCGCGCCTGCACCGCGCGCAGGGCGCGATCCAGCTCCTGGGAGTGCTCGACCAGCTGCTGGATCGCCTTCGCATAGGGGTCGTCGTGCTCCTGCGCTACGGCATAAGCAGCGAAGCGCGCCGCCTGGGTGCCGGCGTCCTCGACGATGCGCCCCGGGATGCCGACCACCGTCGCCCCCGGCGGCACTTCTTTCACCACCACCGAGTTGGAACCGATGCGCGCGCCTTCCCCGACGACGAAGCCGCCCAGAATCTTCGCGCCCGCGCCGACGACGACGCCGGCGCCGAGCGTCGGATGGCGCTTCGTGCCGGCGGTCAGCGACGTGCCGCCGAGCGTCACGCCCTGATAAATCGTGCAGCCGTCACCGACCTCGGCGGTCTCGCCGATCACGACGCCCATGCCGTGGTCGATGAACACGCACGAGCCGATCTTCGCGCCCGGATGGATTTCGATGCCGGTGAGGAAGCGCCCGATGTGCGAGGTAAAGCGGCCCAGCCAGCGCAGGTTGTTCAACCAGAACCAGCGCGCGAGCTTGTGGATCCAGATCGCGTGCAGCCCCGGGTAACAGGCCAGCACCTCCCACTTGGAGCGGGCGGCCGGATCGCGCTCGAGGATGCAGGCGATATCGCTGCGCAGGCGTTCGAACATGGCTCGATTATAGGTGCCCGAGTAATCCGATCAACTATTCCGCCTGCGCATGGCGGTCATGCGGATACCTCATCGGATGACCTTATCCGGCGAGGTCCCCGCCGATGGTGCCGACGAGCGCGAAGAGCGTCATCGCTATGGCCCGTTTCACTTCCCGTTCTCTCCTTTGGTGAGCGCCTTGAGCAGCCCGCGGATGATATTCACCTCCTCGCGCTCGAGCGCCGGAACCCGCGAGAAAAGCCGGCGCCAGCGCTCACGCAGGCGCGAATTCGGCGTCATGAAGCCGCACGAGGTGGCCGCTTCTTCCAGATGCGTATAGAGGCCCTCGAGGTCCTGCACCGTGGCACGCTTCTCCACGCGCGCGAACGGCATCGCGACGTCCACGCACATGCGCACCTCGTACGCCACCACTTGGACCGCCTGCGCGAGGTTGAGCGAGCTCGCCTCCGGGTTGGCTGGGATGTGGACCAGCGCCTGGCACGCGAACATCTCCTCGTTCGTGAGACCGGCGGTCTCGTTGCCGAACACGAAGGCGACTTCGCCATCCATTTCCACCGCCCGCGCCGCCGCCGAGCGTACGTCCATCACCTGGGGGGACCACTCGCGCGAGCGCGCGGAAAGGGCGAACGCCGCCACGCAATCCGAGATGGCTTCGTTCAATGTGGCATGCACCTTCGCCTGCTCGAGGACATCGACGGCGTGCGTCGCCATCCACTGCGCCTCCGGCGCCGGATAGCGCTCCGGCGCGACGAGGCGAAGGTCGGTCAGGCCCATCGTCTTCATCGCGCGCGCCGCCGCACCGATGTTGCCGGGATGGCTCGGCCGGCAAAGAACGATCCTTAGGGAGCCCATTTTGCTCACGGCGTCTAGAATACGCCCCCTTCCATGCATCCCATCCTGACCATCGGCGTGCGCGCGGCGCGCAAGGCCGGCTCGATCATCAACCGCGCCTCGCTCGACGGCGGGCTGAACATTCGCGCCAAGCGCGCGAACGATTTCGTCACGCAGATCGACCAGGCGGCCGAGCAGGCGATCATCGAGACCGTGAAGAAGGCGTACCCCGACCACGGCTTCCTCGCCGAGGAATCCGGCGCGAGCGAGGGCAAGGCGGACTACGTCTGGATCATCGACCCGCTCGATGGCACGACGAACTTCATCCACGGCTTCCCGCAGTACTGCGTATCGATCGGCGTGCAGCACCGCGGCGCGCTCGCGCACGCCATCGTCTACGATCCGAACCGTAACGAGCTCTTCACCGCCTCCAAGGGTCGCGGCGCTTTCCTCAACGACCGCCGCATCCGCGTCACCGGCCAGACCAAGCTCGGCGACGCCCTCGTCGGCACCGGCTTCCCGTTCAAGGAGCTCACGCGCCTCGAGCTCTATACGCGCCAGCTGCAATCGATGATGCGCTCGTGCTCCGGCGTGCGCCGTGCCGGCGCTGCGGCGCTCGATCTCGCCTATGTGGCGTGCGGCCGGCTCGATGCGTTCTGGGAGCTCGGCCTCGCGCCGTGGGACATGGCGGCGGGCGCACTCCTCATCCAGGAAGCCGGCGGACTGGTCGGCGATCTCAAGGGCGAGCAGACATTCATGGAGAGCGGAGACATCTGCTGCTCGACGCCGAAGATCTTCCCTGCCCTGCTTGAAGCACTACGCTAGCCGCCACCCTTCGCGGTAGTCCGTTTAACACGCGTCGATCTATCGTCGACTCGTCTCAACTACCGAGGAGTACCTATGGCCGGCAAATCGATCAAGAACAAGCGCAAGTACAAGGCGCTCAAACGCAAGGGCATGTCGAAGTCGCGCGCGGCGGCAATTTCCAACGCGGGCAAGAAAGCCAGCCGTAAGGGCGGGCGCAAGAGCGGCAAGAAGCGCCGCAAGCACGCCTAGGACGCGCTGATCTCGAACTTGTCCGGATAGAACGCGAGCAGTTCCTGGATGGCGAGCATCTCGTCGTAGGGCTGCTCGTAGCTCCACACCGCGTTCTCCGGACCTTCCTTCAGTGAGTAGTACGACGCCGTGCCCTTGAACGGGCACTGCGTGTGGTGCTCGGAGCGCGCCAGGCGCTCCATGCGGACATCCTTGCGCGGCACGTAATAGACCACCGGCGCCACCACCTTGCCGGTCGAGGACTTCTCGTGCATCTCCACCGCGCTGGTCGTGTCGGCGATCAGCTCGCCCTTGTACTTCACCTGGACGCGCACGCGCGCCGGCTGCGTGGTGAGCCGGTGTTCCGGGTACTTCTTGAAGCCGGGCGCCGGGTTCATCGCTGCTTCGCCTTCCAAAGGCCCATCATCCGTCCCTCCGGGTCGGTGAAGAGCGAGAACTTGCCCATGCCGGGCACCTTCTGCTCCTCGACGTGGATCGCTCCGCCCGCCGCCACGACCTTCTTCCGATAGGCGGACAAGTCGTCTACCAGGATATAGAAGAGCATGTTCCCCGGCCACGGGCCTTCGCGGTCGGGCTTCACGATGCCGCCACTGATGCCCTTCATCTCGCCCTTGGCCAGCGTGTCGACGATGCGATAGTTGATCTCCGGATGGTGGTCCACCTTCCAAGCGAACACCTTCTGGTAGAACGCCGCCACCTTCTGCGGCTCCTTGGACATCAGCTCCCAATGCACTACGGGGTTGCCCATTGCGCCTCCTTCGGGGTTTCGGCTTGCGCGCGCGGCAGCCAGGCGCTCGCCAGCGCCGCGAGCATCGCAAAGATCGCCGCGACGGCAAACGCGGCGTGGTAGCCGAGCGTCAGCGCTTCCGGCGTCTGTAGCCCGCCGCTCTTCGCCGCGGCCAGGCTCGCGAGCACCGCGAGGCCAAGCGCGCCGCCCATCATGAAAGCCGTGTTGACGACGCCCGATGCGAGTCCGGATTCCTCCGGCGCCACGTCGTTCATGGCGGCGAGCATCACCGGATTCATCGCCATGCCGCAGCCCACGCCGAGCAACAGCATGCCGGGCAGGATGTGCAGCCAGAAGCCTCCGTTCACGGGCGCGAAGGCGAAGAGTGCGAGCCCGAGTGCGGAAAGCAGCATGCCGACGGCGATCGGCGCCCGCAGCCCGAACCGCATCACCACCTTCGCCGACCAGCCGATCGAGAACGCCGCCATGATCAGGTTCGACGGCAGGAAGGCGAGCCCGATTTGCATTGGGTCATAGCCCAGCACGAGCTGCATATACAGCGCCGAGATGAAGAACCAGGCGAACATCGCCGCGGCCCAGAACACGCCGAGGATGTTCGCCGCGGTCAGGCTGCGGATGCGAAACAGCCGCAGCGGCATCAGCGGATGGGCAATGCGCGCCTCGATGGCGACGAGCGCGATCATGAGCACCAGGGCGACGCCGAGCAGGCCCAGCGTCTGCAGCGACGTCCAGCCGGCCTGGTTACCCTCGACGATGCCGTAGACCGCGAGCATGAGCGAGACGGTGACGATCAGAGCCCCCCAGACGTCGAGCGGCTCCCGCGCCCGCCCGCTTTCGCGATTCAGGAGTGAAGCGCAGGACGCGTAGACCGCGATGCCGATCGGCACGTTGACGAGGAACACCCAGTGCCAGCTCAGCAGGCTCGTCAGCCCGCCACCGGCCAGCACGCCGAGGCTGCCACCGCCGGCGCAGACGAAGCCGAAGATGCCCATCGCCTTCGCGCGCTCGGCCGGCTCGCTGAATAGATTCATGATGAGCGACAGCGCGATCGCCGAGACCACCGCACCGCCGAGGCCCTGCACGGCGCGGGCCGCGACGAGCACCGGTTGCGATCCGGCCGCGCCGCAGACCACGGAAGCCACTGTGAACAGCGCGATGCCGGCTAGGAAAAGGCGCCGGCGCCCGTAAAGGTCGCCAAGGCGCCCGCCGAGCAGCAGGAAGCCGCCATAAGTAAGCATGTAGGCGTTGACCACCCAGACGAGCGCCGTGTCGGTGAACGCGAGGCTCGACTGGATGGACGGCAGCGCCACATTCACGATCGTGGTGTCGAGCACGATCATGAGCTCGCCCGCGCAGAGCATGTAGAGCGCGAGCCAGCGCTTCTCCAGGGAAACGGTCATTTCTTCGCGGCCATCACCATCCAGCCGATGCCGAAGCGATCGGTGAGCATGCCGAAGCTCGTGGCGAAGAAGGTCGGCGTGAGCGGCATCTGCACCTGCCCGCCCTCGGAAAGCGCGCCGAAGAAGCGCTTGGCTTCCGCGTCATCCTTCGCGTCGAGCGCGAGCGCAAAGCCCTGGAACTTGGGGGTTCCGCCGCACATGCCGTCGGAGGCGAGCACCTGCGTATCGCCGATGCGGAAGGCGGCATGCATGATCTTCTCCGGCGGCGGCTTCATGCCGGGCGGCGGCGGCTCGGGGCTCTCCTTGTTCCGCATCAGCATCTCGACCTTCGCGCCAACCGCCTTTTTGTAGAACTCGAGCGCTTCCTCGCAGCGCCCGTCGAACCAGAGATAGGACTGGACTTGCATGGTGATTCCTTTCAGAGCGTGACCAGCGGCTTGAAGCCGCCGAAGATCATGCGGCGAGCGTCAAAGGGCAGGTTTTTCGGGTTCATCCAGGCGGCGAGCCGCTTGTCCTTCATCGCCTTGGCGTTGACGCGATCGCGGTCGGCGCGCGACTTGTACACGATGTAGGCGAAGCACACCGTCTCGCTCGCCTTCTGCTTCACCGCGCGCGGGAACGACGTGCGCTTGCCCCAGCTCACGTCGTCGGCGACGCACTCGCGGAACTCGAGCGCTCCATACTCGCGCCAGATCTTGCCCATCTTGCGCGACAGGGCGCGATAGCTCTTCAGGCTGGTCTTCGGGACCGGGGTGAGGAAACCGTCGACGTAGGCCATGGGCTATGCCTCCGTGTGGGCTTTCTTGACCGGCCGGGGGCTCTCACGGATTGGCCGGATCGGCCGCACCTCGATCGAGCCGATCTGCGCCGGCGGGATGCGTGAGGCGATCTGGATCGCTTCGTTGAGATCGCGCGCCTCGATCATGTAGAAGCCGGCGAGCGCTTCCTTGGTTTCGGCAAACGGACCGTCGGTCACCGACACCTTGCCGTTGCGCACTCGAACCGTGGTCGCGGTCGCCACCGGCTGCAGCGCTTCCGAGGCGATGCAGTGGCCGCTCGCGCGGACCGACTGGTCGAACGCCAGGCAGTGCCGGTCGTCGACGGTCTCCATGGCGCGCTCGTCGCCGTACACCAGGCAGAGGTATTTCATTGGTCTGTCACTCCTTTCACCTAATAGTCGAACGGCCGCCCGACGGATCGACATCCGACCGGCTAATTTTTCAGCTCCGCGATGCGCCGCTCTAGAAAGCGCCGCTCCGGCTCCTGGCGGGCCAGCTGGAGCGCGCGCTCGTACGACTGGCGCGCCTCCTTTACCCGCCCGAGCCGCCGGCAGAGGTCGGCGCGCGCCGCGTGCACCAGGTGGTAGCCGTCCAGCTCTTTCACGAGGGCGTCGACCAGCGCGAGGCCGGCCGCCGGCCCGTCCCGCATTGCTATCGCCACCGCCCGATTGAGCTCCACCACCGGCGAGGGATCCATGCGCAGCAGCACGTCGTACAAGGCGACGATCTGCGGCCAGTCCGTGGCCTCGGCATTGGGCGCCTCGGCGTGCACTGCCGCGATCGCCGCCTGGATGCTGTAAGGACCGAAGCGCCGCGTGGCGAGCGCGCGCTCGACGAGGCCCACGCCTTCGGCGATCAGCGCGCGGTTCCAACGAGAGCGGTCCTGGTCCTCGAGCAGCACCAGATCCCCGTCCGCCGTCGCGCGCGCATCGCGGCGGGATTCCTGCAGCAGCATCAGCGCGAGCACGCCCATCGCCTCCGGCTCCGGCAGCAACTCGATCAGCAGCCGCGCCAGGCGGATCGCTTCGGCGGACAGGTCGCCGCGGGTGAGAGCGGCGCCGCTCGTAGCGGAGTACCCCTCGTTGAACACGAGGTAGATCACGCGGAGCACGGCGTCCAGACGCTCGGGCAGCTCCTTCGGGCCGGGTACCTCATAAGGAATGCGAGCGTCGCGGATCTTTCCCTTCGCGCGCACGATGCGCTGCGCAAGCGTCGGCGCCGGCGTAAGGAACGCATGCGCGATCTCCTCGGTCGTCAGGCCGCAGACTTCCCGCAAGGTGAGCGCGACCTGCGCGTCGGGTGCCAGCGCCGGGTGGCAGCAGGTGAAGACCAGGCGCAGGCGGTCGTCCTCGATCTCATCGACCTCGCGCCCCGACTCTTCCGCGGCGAGCTGCTCCGCGTGCTCGTCATCGAGCGCATCGAAGCGCGCCTGGCGCCGGATGTTGTCGATGGCCTTGAAGCGCCCGGCGGACACGAGCCACGCGCGCGGGTTGTCGGGGACGCCTTCGCTCGGCCATTGCTCGAGCGCGGCGCGGAACGCCTCGTGCAACGCCTCCTCGGCGAGGTCGAAATCACCCAGCAGCCGGATCAGCGTCGCGAAGACGCGACGCGACTCCTTCCTGTAGATGTCCTCGACCGGATTTCCCACCGGCCGAGGTTACAACGACTGCCCGCTATCCGCGCCGTCCGCCGCTTACTTCGCGACCTTCTTGCATCGGCGCGCGCACCGCGCCCTCGAAGTCGTTGGCAGCCGGCGGCTTCTCCATCTGCGTCTTGTGCATCTGCTTGCCACCGATCTTCTCGGCCACCTTCGGCAGCACGTTCGACAGCGCGAGCTTCATCTTTCCGTCCGCGCCGACGATCTCCTTGTCCTCCGGGTCGTTCGCGACGCGCACGATCGCGTCGACCACGTGCTGCGGATCGTGCAGCGGCTTCGGTGCCGTGACCTCGTGGCCGGTGTAGTTGACAGCGTGATCGAAGAACGGCGTGTCGTGCGCCGTCGGCATGATCGTGCACACATGCACGCCCTTGATACCGTTCTGCTTGATCTCCTGGCGCAGCGAGTCCGACAACCCCACCACGGCATGCTTCGATGCGGTGTAGGACGAGTAGTAAGGCACGCTGCCATAACCGAGCTCGGACGCGATGTTGATCAGCACGCCGCCGCCCTGCGCGAGGAACTGCTTGTAAGCGCAGTAAGAGCCATAGAGCGTGCCGCACAAGTTGGTGCCGAGCACCTGCTCGTGTATCTCGATCGGAATGCGCTCGAACGGTCCAAGCGCGCCGACGCCCGCGTCGTTCACCCAGACGTCGATGCGGCCGAACCGGTCGATAGCCGTCTGCGCAAGGCGCTCAACCTCTTCGCGCTTGCTGACGTCGGTGGGGCAAGCAATCGCGTCGCCGCACTTCTTGGCCAGCTCTTCCAGCATGTCGGCGCGACGCGCCGCCAGCACGAGCTTCGCACCCTGCCGCGCGAACTCCTGCGCCGCGCCTTTGCCGAATCCGCTCGACGCGCCGGTGATGCTATTCGGGCTGGATGCCGGCGTCGCGGATCGCGCGACCCCAGATGTCGTACTGCTCCTTTACGTACGCGGTGAACTCGTCGACCCGCGAGCCCTTTGGATCGAACGCTTGCTTGAGCAGCGCTTCCCGCACATCCGCGCGCTGGATGAGCGCGTTCAGCTCGCGGTTCAAGCGCTCTGTGACGTCCTTCGGCATGCGGGCCGGACCGAACATGCCGGCCCATGGCGAAACCGCGAACTTCGGGAAGCCCGCTTCCACGATGGTGGGAATGTCGGGCATCAGCGAGGTCCGGTTCGGCAGCGTGGTCACCAGCGGGCGCAGCTTTCCCTCGCGCATGTGCGGCGCCACCGTAGCGTACGAGCTGATCATTACCTGGATGGTGCCCGACAGGAGGTCCGTGATGGCGGGCGGCTCGCTCTTATAGGGGACGTGCACCAGGTCGATTCCCGCCTGCGAAGTGAGCATGGCCGTCATCACGATGCCGCTGGTATTGCCGGTGGCGTAATTCAGCTTGCCGGGGTTCGCCTTGGCGTAAGCGATGAGTTCCTGCAGCGTGCGCGCCGGCACGCTGGGATGCACGAGCACGAAGAATGTGTAGTTACCGACGAGCGTGATGGGCGTGAAGTCGCGGATCGCGTCGTACGGCACCTTGCGCAGGTGCGGCCCGGCGGACATCGGGCTGTTCGTTCCGAGCATCACGGTGTGGCCGTCCGCCGACGCCTTCGCCACTTCGGCGGCCGCGATCGCGCCGTCCGCGCCGGGCTTATTCTCGACCACCACGGGCTGTCCCAAAGCCTGGCCGAGTGGCTGCGCGAGGATGCGCATCACGATGTCGGTGGAAGAGCCGGCGCCGAACGGCACGAGGACGCGGATCGGCTTGCTCGGGTACTGGCCCCACGCCGGCGCGGTCGCGAGCAGGGCGAGGAGGATCCATGCCCTCATGAGCGGCGCACCTTGGCCGCGGATTCGCCATAAGGCGGACTGTAGATGACGAGCACCTTCACCGGCGTGTAGCTCGTCGCGGTGAACTTGTGCATCTCATCGGCCGGAAAGTAGCAGGCGTCGCCGGGCTTCATCTCGCAGCGCTCGCCGGCGACTTCCGCGGTCGCCGTGCCTTCGAGGAGATAGCACACCTGCTCCATCCCGGGATGCGCGTGCGGGTCGGCGCCGCGTCCCTTCTCGATCACGCCGAGCACCACCTCGACATGGCGCGCGCCGACGTTGTCCGCGCCGATCAGCCGGCGGTTAGTGGTGCCGGTATGGTTCGCCGGGTGGTAAGGCGGCACGTCGGCCGCGCGTACGAAGTAGCGGGACATCGAGTCCTCCTCGGGTTCGCAATCTACCATCGGCCCTTCGCCGGCTGGAACTATCCGGCGGCGGCGCCATCCCACGTAGATCCGCATGCCGAACCGGCCGCCCGCGCGTCCCGCCGAAGAACTGTTGCGGCTTCTCCTCGCCCAGTGCGAGGAATACGCGCTTTTCTTCATCAATCCGGCGGGCGAGATCACCGACTGGTATCCCGGCGCCGAGCACATCTTCGGCTTTAGCGCCGAGGAGATGGTCGGCCAGCCGGCCCGGCGCCTTTTCAACCCGATCGACCTCGAGCGCGGCGCCGACCAGCATGAGCTCGCGCTCGCCCGTACCGCCAAGCGCTCCGAGGACGACCGCTGGCACATGCGTAAGGACGGCGCGCGCTTCTGGGGAAGCGGCGTGATGTTTGCCTTGCACGACGCGGCGGGCGAAATCGCTGGCTACGCCAAGGTCGTGCGCAATCGCACCGACCTCAAGACGCAAACGGAGTCCTTGGACAACCGGGTGCAGGCGCTCGACGCCACGCTGAGCGCACGCGGGTGTTCCTCGCGACGCTCGCCCACGAGATGCGCAACCCTCTCGCCCCGCTCTCCAACGCCGCGCAGCTGCTGCGCGGAGATGTGTCGAGCGAGACCGGCAAGGAGGCGCTGCGCATCATCGACCGGCAGATTGCCCTCCTTTCGCGGCTGGTGGAGGACCTGATGGACACGGCGCGGATCAGCGCCGGCAAGGTGCAGCTCAAGCTGGCGGTGATGGACTTGCGAGAAGTGTTCGACGCCGCGGCGCAGACGGCGCGGCCACTCGCCGAAGCGCGCGGCCTCGAATTCCAGGTGCTGCCGATCGCGGGCGCCGTGCCGGTCTGCGTGGACGCGCAACGCATGCACCAGGTCTTCACCAACCTGCTGGACAACGCCATCAAATACACGCCCCGCGGCGGCAAGGTCAATTTCAACATGACGACCGAGGGCGGCGACGCCATCGTGCGCGTGGAAGACACCGGCATCGGCATGAGCGCGGAGATCCAGCCGCGCATCTTCGACGTCTTCACGCAGGAGGACAGCGCCCGCCAGCTGGCGCGCGGCGGGGTCGGGCTCGGCTTGCCGCTGGTGCACGATCTGGTCGCGCTGCATAGCGGCACGGTCCAGGCCCGCAGCGAGGGGCGCGACAAGGGGAGCGTCTTTACCGTGCGGCTGCCGCTCCACCGCGCCCAGGAGCCGTAGGCCGTCTACCAGCGCGCCCGGCGTTTTTCCGCGAATGACGCGAGGCCCTCGGCGGCCTCGCGGCTCCTGCGCTTGGCGGCGTGCTCGATGACGAGCTGCTCGTCCATTCGTCCCCATGCGAAGCGGAGCGCCGTCGCCTTGGTCTCCGCGTTCGCCTGCGGCGCGTTCTGCAGGAGTTGCTCGACCATCTTTGCGCCCGCCGCTTCCAGCTCGGCAAGCGGTACGACCTCATGCACGAGGCCGATACGCCTCGCCTCCTGCGCGCCGAAGCGCTCGCCCGACAAGGCATAACGCCGCACCTGGCGCGCGCCGATGGCGTCCGCGAGCTGCGGCAGGATGATGGCGGCGGTAAGTCCCCAGCGCGTCTCGGCGATCGAGAACATCGCGTTGTCGGCCGCGATCACGATGTCGCACGCGGCGACGATGCCGGTGCCGCCGCCGAAGCAGCCGCCCTGCACGAGCGCCACCGTTGGAACCGGCAGCGTGTTCAGCCGATGGACCGCCGTCGCGGTCGCGCGAGAGATGCGTTCGTTCTCTTGGATCGACTGGCGAGCGACGTGCGCGATCCACTTCAGATCGGCGCCGGCCTGGAAGTGCCTGCCCCGGCCGCGCAGCACGACAACGCGCGCCCCGGCCAGCGAATCCATGGCGGCATGCAGGCCCTGGATCAGACCCTCGTCATACGCGTTGTTCACTTCGGGACGGTTGAGGGTGACGGTCGCGACACCGCGCGCGTCGACTTCGGACAACACAGGTTGGGCGCTCATAGCCCTATTGTGCTTCGGCAATCGCCTAGCGGCTGGAGCAATGCTCTGCCGAGGTGCGCATCTTGCTCGGCGCGGAAGATGACACCGGAGACGCTGCGCGTGGGCCTGTGCGGCTTTTCGATGGCCATGGCGCGCTATCCGTTTCCGGTGGTCGAGGTGCAGAGCACCTTCTACGAGCCGCCGAAGGACACCGTAATGGAGAAGTGGCCGCGCTCGGTCGAATACACGATGAAGGTCTGGCAGCTGGTCACGCATCCGCGGACCAGCCCGACCTACCGGCACGTGCGAACGCCGCTCGGTGCGCGCGAGCGTCCCGGATACTTTCGCCGCTCCGCGGCGGTCGAGCGCGGCTGGCAGCGCTCGCTGGAGTGCGCGAAGCTCCTGTCCGCGACGGCGCTCCTCTTCCAGTGCCCACGCAGCTTCCGTCCGGAGCCCGAGAACATCCGCGCCTTCACGCGTTTCTTCGAGCGCGTCGAGCGTCCGCGCGCACGCCTCATGTGGGAGCCGCGCGGTCCGCAGTGGGTCGAGCAGCGCAGCCTCGCCGCCGCGCTGTGCCGTGACCTCGACATCGTGCACGTCGTCGATCCGTTCGTCACCGCGCCGCTCGCGCGCCATCCGGTCTATTGGCGGCTGCACGGCATTGGCGGCGCGCGCCATTCCTATTCGGCGAAGGAGCTCCGCGAGCTAAAGCGCCTGCTCCAGGACGCGCAGCCTCCTGGGACGGCCTACGTGATGTTCAATAACCTGCCCCGCGTCGGCGACGCGACGCGTTTTCTAAAGCTTTAGCGCGAGGTGGGTGCTGGTCACTTCCAGCACTCGGCGTGCGTCGCTTCGCGTCACCTCGGTACGAACGACGGACAGGCGCTGGCCGTGGTGCACCACCTTTGCATGCGCCTTTAGCGCCGGTCCCTCGCCGGGGCTTATGAAAGCCGCCGAGATGGTGCTCAGCGTCCACGCATCGGAAAGCGCGGCCGCCGCCGTGACGGCCGCGAGGCCCATCATGATGCCGCCCTGCACGTTGCCGACGCGATTGCCGACATGCGGGCCGTTCGGCATCACGCACGATGCACCGTCCGCGTTTCTCTCCGGCAGGTAACCCCAGAAGTGCCGGATGAACGGCTGCCGCGTCCGAGCGGCGCGTTCGAGCGCCTCGTCGGCATGCCGGACGATCCGTCGCTCGTCCGGCGCGAGATCCTTTTCGGCGAGCGGTGCCGGATCCGGGTCCCCGCGCTTGCGGTGCGTCACCGGATGCATCGTCACATTGGGCGGCGGCTTGAGGATCATGAACGCGCCGCTGCCGTACCCGATCTCCGCGCCCCCCGCCTCGATAACCACCCGCGCGCGGCCGATGCGGCCGTAGCCCTCGCCCTGGTAGCCGTGGCAGCGGGATGCCGCGCTCACCCGGCCTGAGGGCAAGGGCGCCATCAACTCGAGCGACATGCTGACGGTGGCGGTGCGCGTCGCGGGATCGAGGCCGGCGCGGATGGCGGTACCCAGCGCAAAATCCGCGGCCATCGCAAGCGAGCCGATGTCGGTTCCGAACGGACCGGTGTCATAAGAGATGCGCGTGTCATCGCTCGCCACGCGGTCGAACGAGAGATCGACGAAGTTGCCGGCGAAGTGGTAGCCGGGCGTGCGGTTGAGCGCGATCGCCCGCAGCACGCGTTCCCGCATCACGCCGCCTCCTTCTCCACCGCACGCGCGGATTTCTCACCGCCGAGCGCTTTCACGAGGTCGCCCAGCATCTTCGACAGCTCGCCCGTCATCAGCGCGAAGTCGATGTCGAAGCGCTCGTCCTCGTTGTCGAGCTCCTCGCCGGTCTCGCGCTCGATGATGTTGAGGAACGAGAGGCGCTTCACCTGCAGGTCGCTGGTCAGCACGAACGACACCTTGTCGTTCCACGTGAGCCCGAGGCGCAGCGGCTCCTTGCCGGCCGCGAGGTGGTCGCGGATGTCCTTGCCCTCGAGCGGGTGCCGCGCGTAGCGCACCGTCGCCTTGCTGGCATCCGGCGAGCGCAGCTCGAGGTCCTGGTCGATGGTGAACGGCCCATCGACCTCGCCCGCGTTGATCCACTTCGTCATGCACGCGGACGGCGAGCGTTGAGCGTCCAACCGCGCCGCCGACAGGTCGTCGTCGGTCTTGCGCAGGGTCTCCATGAACTGCTCGGCCTTCGGCTCGCCGGCCGCATCGATGGCGAGCCAGCCGTTCACCGTGTCGATCCATGCGAAGGTGCGACGCCGGCGGCTAAGAGCGCGCGGCAGGAGCTCGGCCGTCACCTTCTCCTTGATGTCGCGCTTCTGCCGGCGGCCGATGGGATGGCCGAGCATCGATTCCATCGCGGCGACCTGCTCTTCCGCCGCGTCGCGGATGATGGAACTCGGCAAGAGCTTCTGCTCCAGGCCGAGCGCGACCAGCCAATGCCGATTCTGCTGGTACAGGAACGCCCCATCGTCGCGCGGCGGCACCCAGCCGCGGCTTTCCATCTCGAAGCCGCCGCACTTCTGCAGCGGCTGCGCCGCGAGCTTTTCTTCGAAGGTTTCCGCCTTGCGGGACCACCCGGCGGCGAGCCGGTACACAACCAAGTTCTTAAACCACATGCGCGCTCGAAAATCGGGGGATTATAAGGAGCGGGCGCGCAGTACTCTACAGCATCTCAAAGGGAGAACCGCATGAAACGAAACGCAGGCATCGCGCTCGCCGCATGGCTGCTCGTCACCGGCCACGCGCACGCACAGAACGTCGCCGGCGCATTCGGCCAGGGACGCACGCACGTCGTGGCGACAGCCGGCACGGGCCGCGCGTTCAACGACGACTATCTGGTGCTCGGGCTCGGTATCAGCTACTACGTGATCAACGGGCTCAATGTCGGTCTCGGCTTTGAATCGTGGAGCGGCGGCGATCCGGGCATGCGCAAGCTCACCCCATCGGCGCAGTATGTCTTCTACCAGCTCGGCCGCATCAAGCCGTACGTCGGCGCCTTCTATCGCCGCACCTACATCGATGGATTGCCCGATATCGATTCAGCCGGCGCTCGAGCCGGCGCCTACTTCCAGGCTGGACGGAACGCTTATTTGGGCGCCGGCGTCGTGTACGAGTCGTACATGGATTGCAACGAGAGGGTGTACCACTCGTGCAGCAGCACCTACCCGGAGGTGAGCTTCACGCTCGCGTTCTAGGTCGACCGACTATGCCATGAGCGGAGACGCGAGCAACGCGCGGATCGCGGCATAGTCGACCGGCTTGACGAGATGGTGGTCGAAGCCGGCGGCTCGCGTCTTCTTCTGGTCGAGCTCGCTGCCCCATCCGGTGACGGCCACGATCACGATGCCCCTGCCCCACGGCTTCTGCCGGATGAGCTGGCAGGCCTCGATGCCGTCGAGGTTCGGCATGCCGAGGTCGAGGAGGATCAGGTCGGGCTTGAAGCTTTCAGCGAGGCGTATCGCCTCGAGCCCGTCGGCGGCCTTCTCGACCTGGTTCCCGTCCATGCGCAGCAACGCGGCGAGCGAGGACGCGCTGTCCTCGACGTCGTCGACCACCAGCACGCGGCGCACGGCGCCACTGTAGTCGGGGACGGATGCGCCGGACTGCGCTCCCGCCGGCAGCGCGATGATCGGAAGGCGCACCACGAATTCGCTGCCTTTGCCAATGCCCTCGCTATGCGCCTCGATCGTGCCGCCGTGCAGCTCGACGAGCGAGCGCGCGAGCGCGAGGCCGATGCCGAGGCCCCCTTTAGCGCGCTCGACGGCTGAAGGCCCTTGCGAGAACATGCGAAAAAGGTTCGGCAGGTCCTGCGCAGCGATCCCCTCGCCATCGTCGCGCACGCGCACCACGACCGTCTCGCCTTCGAGGGCCGCGGCGACGGTGATGTGGCCGGACTTCGGCGTGTACTTCGCCGCGTTGTTGAGCAGGTTGGAGAACACCTGGGCGATGCGCACCGGGTCGACATCGAGGTGCACCGGCTCCGAGGGCAGCTTGAGCGTGAGCTGCTGGGTGAGGTGCGGGCGCGAGGTCTCCAGCGCCTGCTCGAGCAGGCGCGCGAGCTCCGCCGGCTCGCGCCGCAGCGTCAGCCGGCCGCGCGTGATGCGGGACACATCGAGCAGGTCGTCGATCAGCCGCACCATGTGGGCGATCTGTCGCTCCATCATCTGCCGGGCGGCGTGCGCGGTCGTTTCGTCGCGATCGATTCGGTTCAGGATCTGCACCGCGTTGCGGATCGGCGCCAAGGGGTTGCGCAGCTCGTGCGCGAGCGTGGCGAGGAACTCGTCCTTGCGGCGATCGGCTTCGCGCAGCGCGTCCTGCGCCGTGCGGGCGTCGTGGATGTCGATCGCGCAGCCAATCCACTGCTCGATGGCGCCATCGGCACCGCGCACCGGCAGAGAGCGGAACGCGTGCCAGCGGTACTCGTCGTCGGCGCGCCGATAGCGCACTTCTCCCTCGAACGGCTCGCCGGCGAGCCGGCAGCGCTCGCGCTGCGGGGCGATCCGCGCCCAGTCCTCGGCATGGAAAGCGGCGATCGCATTGCGCTTCGCCGCTTCGGGCTCGAGGCCGGTGTACTCGCACCAGCGGTCGTTGACGAACAGCACCTCGCCGTCGGGTGCGGTGGTCCAGACGATCGCCGGCATCGCGTGCGAGATCGTGCGGAACTTCCCCTCGCTCTGCCGCACCAGGTCTTCCGCCTCGCGCCGCGCGGTGATGTCGATGTTGACGCCCTGCATGCGCGTCGGCGCGCCCGCCGCATCGTGCTCGACTATCCCAATGCAGGCGATCCAGATCACGCTGCCATCGGAGCGGCGGATGCGGAATTCCTCGTTGAACGGCCCGCCGCGCGCGGCGACCGGGCCGAACGCCGCGTTCACCTTGTCCAGGTCAACGATGCGGCTGTGCCAGAGCTGGAGCGATGCGGGTACGGTCCGCGGGTTCTCGCCGAGGAGCGCATAGATGCCGTCGGACCATTTCACCTCGTTCGTCTTCAGATCCCATTCCCAAAGTCCCAGCCGGGCGGCCGCCTGGACCCGGTTGAGTCGCTCGGCGCGCCGGGCGAGCACTTCCGAGGTGGCTTCGGCGGCGCCCATCGCGGACTGGATCTCTTTCACCGGGCTTCGCAGCGAGCCGAGGCGGCGCGCATCCTTCAATGCCTCGAGCGCAGCTTGCAGCGATCGAATCCCGCTCGTCAGCACCCGCGCTCGCAACAGGGCGAGCACAATTGCGATGGCGAGCGCCGCCGCCACGCCCAGCGACACGACCCACGCCGTGCGGCGCATCGGCGCATCGAGCACCGCGCCGGAGCTGACGAGGTTGACCGTCCATGGCGCGAGCTTCGGCCGAGCAAAGGCCGCGACTATGTCCGGATTGGTGAATCCCGCGCCGCGCACGAATCCTTCCGGCGCGGACGTAATGGCCTCGCGATACCAATTTGGCACCGGCTGCCCCGTCAGCCGGTCCGCTTCCTCGCTGCGCGCGAGCAGGGTGTGCTGGCTATCGGTGATGCCGGCCACCGTGCCAGCAGGCGCACGGTCCGCGATCCATCGGCTCCAATAGCGGGAGCTGATCGTCACGCCGATCACGTACTTCACTTCGCCGTTGTGGATGGCCGGGTACGCGATGTACATGAGCCAATCGGTCTCGACCCGCCCTTTGAGCACATCGGAAACGAACGGCTTGCGAGTGCTCGCCGCCGTGAGCGTGCCCCCCGGTTGCGGCACCGCTGGCAGCTTGGTGCCGTAGGGGCGCATCAAATTGAGGAGGTGGTCCGCCTGGGGCGAAAGGAGGAGCACATTGTCCCAGAGCCCGAGCGACGCGCGTATGTCCTTGGCGCGCTCGTAGAAGGTCGCGAGGTCGCCCCGCCGCAGCGGGTCGCTGCTGGCAAGCGCTTCGAGCGCGGCAAACGAGCGCCCGAGCTCGGCATCCACAGCGAGCGCCAGGACGTGCGCGTTTTCCTGCAGCGCGTGTTCCGTCGCCTGGCGCTCGTGACGCACGAGCAGCGTCGACAGCACGACCGCGACCACCAGCAACGGCAGCAGCGCGCTCAGGACGACGAGCAGGAGATGGCGATTCACCGACATGGGATTGCGCGCATCCTAAAGGGAGTTGGCGGCGCGAGATGTCGGGAATTCGCTGACAAGCCTCTAGAATTGCCGAGCTTGAACGACCGATTGCACGACCACACGCCGATGATGCAGCAGTAGACGGACTTAGACACGATAAGTCGTTGTCCGAACGAGCGAACGAATCGCTCGCTGTCAAATATTTTCGCGTTGTTCTGCAGCTCTAAGTGCCTGTAGGGACGAACAGCAAATCCGCATTTTTGACAGCCGCAATGCCGCTTCCCTCTTTTCATTTCGAAGACGCCGCCTCAGGCCTATCACGCCATCCAGTACCAGTTCGATTTGCCTGCGTTGCCGCAGATTGGAGTCCTGCGGTCTTGGCCCAGGCCGTGACTGGATTCGATCAAGGTTATCCCCCGATCTTGTGCGTCTATGAATTCGATCCCTCAAGCGCCCACATAGGAGAGGTCCACCCCGGCCAGTACGATCAGTTCCGTGACCTCCGCGCTTTAACCGCTGAGGCTCTGGGCGCGCTTCCAGCAAACCACTTCGTATGGTCAGATGAACTGGTGCAGGCGTACTCGGACTACATTGATCTCACAAGCGACCGGCCTACCGCTATGGAAGGTGGATTGAAGATTCGGTGGAATCCGGCGCTCGGCGATTGCCGTGACGTTATCGCTCAATCGATTGATCTTTCCCGGCTCAGCGCCGGGCCGCTTCATCGCACGAAGGTTCGCGATGGGATACGAACGTTTGTCTTTGCCGGGAACGAGATTTCGTTAGGAGAACAAAACGGCTTAGCGTTGATTAGCACGCTCTTGCTTAATGCCCACAAGGCGTTCGCTGCGGCGGATCTCGAGGTACGCGCCCTGCCGGCCGTCCCTGTGGACGATGATGCAGTGAACGCGGTAACCGGCAAGTGGGAAGGGCAAGAAGAATCAGCTTCAAGCCTTACACAGCGAATGCACGCCGATTCGTTCGGCGATGCTGTCTATGACGACGCGGCTATTAAAGACATTAGGACGAGGCTTACAGAACTCACCGAGCAGCGCGACGACCAACGTGAGCGTGGGAACCACGAAAAGGCCGCTGAGTTGGATGACAAGATTGAAGAGCTGCAACAATGGTTTGAGGCCGGTATGAATGTGAAGGGCCGGCCACGGCGCCTAGGAAGTGACCGCGACAAGGTGCGTAAACGCGTGGGCAACGCCATCCGGCGCGGTATAGATGCGATCCAACCCGTTGACCCAGCCCTCGCGGCCCACTTGGAAAACTTCATCACTACAGGCAACGACTGCTCGTATCGCCCCGTCCCAGCCGTGCGATGGTCACCATAGTTGCTGATTTCGGCAACGCTACAAGGCTTGTAGCGAGCTCGTAGCAGTCTCGTACCGCTTTCTCCAGTAAGGCTCACGCAACGGCACGCGGCGGCCCCGCGCAGCGTGCGCCATCAAGTGGCCATAAGAACGGAGAAAGTAATGGAAAAGAAAATCATGCGACTGCCAGAAGTCTCGCGGGCGGTCGGGCTGTCTGATTCCACGATATCGAGATTGGAGCGTGAGGGACTGTTTCCCAAGCGCCGCAAATTATCTGCAGGCGCGGTCGGCTGGTTAGCCGAAGAGATTGACGCCTGGATCGCTAGCCGCGCCAAGGTCGGGGGCCAAACATGAGCCCTCTATCGGATACAGAAGTAGTCCACGGCGTTGAACTGCTTGACCGACTCCCGTCTGACTTGCCCGAGGAGGCAATGCGCGCGTTGCGTCCTCTCGCGCACCCGGCTCGTACGAAGAAGACATTTGGCTGGTCTATCGCAATCTGGGCAGATGGAACCTGGGCGGTCCTTTTTTACCCGCCCGAGCAGTCTTGTCCGACGAAAGCACAGGTAATCCGCGCATACCGGAGGGCACACGCCGCTGGGATTCGTTATCCGGGCCGCAAGTTACCCAAGCGGATGGAGGGCTGATATGGGTGCCGCTCTAAACCCCGTGGCCGCAAAAGAACTCGCTGTCGTGGCACCCGAGAGCGTGAGCGTAATTGGGGCCGCCGGCGTCCAGTCCGTGGCGCCTACCCCGGCTTTCCGAATCGTCAAAGTAACAAAGCGAGGTGGTGACCTCTCGAAAACCATAATTCGCAACGACGACGGATCGCTCACTGTGGATGCGTCGGCTTGCGCCATGACCAAGGGCGAGGCGCGAAGCATCAGCATAGTCGATGGCATGGCAGGTCTCGCGAAGCTCTATTTAGGACTTAAAAGCAACGAAGCGGTCGTTTTTTCCAACGTCGATCTTGGTCCTCAACCCCGCCCGGTATGCACCGAATCCGAATATGCGGAGGAACGCAAGCGTAATCCTGTCGTCATTACTCGTTCGCGCAAATTCCTGGACGCTATCTCGGCCCCAGGGCTTCAGCTTTTTGAGGTCGACGACCATGGCTTGCCCGCGGGCAGCCGCGTACCAGATGGTAATCAAATGCTCGCAATCCTTTGCGAGTTGCTGCCTGAACTGGACGTTCACGCGGCAGCGCGAATGCTCACGCATTCGACCTCTAGCCATATTTACGAATCGAAGTCAGGTACACAGCTGAAGGGCGAAGGCGGCAAGCATCTGGCAATTCTTCTGTCGGATCCGAGCAAAGCTAAAGCGCTGCGCGAGCTGTTGGAAGTACGGCAATGGGCGCTCGGCTACGGGCATATCTACATTTCGCGCGACGGCAAACAGCTGGAGCGCACTGTCTTTGATCTGTCCGTTTTTGCTCCCGAACGGCTGGTGTTCGAGGCGGGCGCCCTCTTGCCTCCGGGGCTAGAACAACGGAGACCGGCGGCGGAGTTCCATGAGGGCAATGCTCTCGATATGAGTAAGCTGCCGGCACCGACCCCAGACGAGCGTGAAAGGGCGCAGCAGGCGAAAGACCGCGCCAAAGCCGCGACTCGTCAAGCTGCGACCGAGACTCGCGCCAGGTACTTGGAAGACGAAACGCAAAAGCTAGTCCGAGAGCGTGGTCTCGATCCGGAAGCTGCACGGCGGGCCGTGACCACAAGAAGCGAGGCCAATTGCCTAAGTGATGCAGACATCCTTTGCTTTACCGACACGGCCGATGACAGGCATTCGGTCGCGAATGTGCTTGACCACATCGAACAGTTTGTTGGCCGTCCCATGCGCGATCCGATCGAACCAGAAAAAGGCCGGTCAAAGGCAATGATCCTTCGCGGCCCGGGAGGGCTGCCGTACATATCTTCTTTCGCTCACGGCGGCCGACGCTTCACTTTCGAACGGATCGTGGGGCAGCAAGGTGCCGTCCAGAGCGCCATGATGCCTCACACGGATTTGGCCAATGCCCATCGACTGGTGAAGGCGTTTGGTAACGACCTCATTGCCACCTCCGCCGGTTGGTTCGTATTCAATGGACGCCATTGGGAGCGAGGCGAACATCTGGCCGAAGCGAAGGCTTTGAATCTTTCCCGCCTAGTTCTAGGTGAACCGGCTTTCATTGCGTTGCTCGACCGCCTGCAAAAGAACGATTTCAAGAGCGACAAGGAAAGGGACGAAGTTCAGTCCCTGGTGAGTAACTGGCACAGGTTCGCTGCGAAATGCGAAAGCAAATCGACCATCACGGCGGCTTTGCAGATCGCCCGGACCCTTCTGTGGCGTGACGTTTCAGATCTGAACGCCAACCCTTGGTTGTTGAATGTCCTAAACGGGACTTTGGATCTCCGCACAGGGAGTCTGCGCGCGCATGATCGCGACGACCTAATAACTGCGATGGCACCCGTCGAGTTTCATCCCGACGCTCAAGCTCCAATTTTTGAGCGCGCTCTGCATGACATGATGGATGGTGACCAGGAAGTCGTCCGCTTTATTCAACGGTTTTTCGGTTACTCGCTCACCGGAGTGACGGTCGAACAAAAGATCCTGATCCCTTGGGGCGATGGCTCGAACGGCAAGAGCACAATCCTCAATGTCGTCCAACAGGTGATGGGCCGAGACTACTGTGGCAGCGCAGCCCCGAAACTTTTGGAGGCGAGTAAGTCGGATCGGCACCCAACCGAAATTGCCGACCTCTACGGCAAACGGTTGGTTATAGCTTCAGAAACGGAAGAGGGCGCTCAGCTGCGAGAGGCCTTCCTAAAGCTGGCGACGGGTAGCGACCCGTTAAAGGGTCGCTTCATGCGACAGGACTTTTTCGAATTCGTGGCCACCCATAAGTTCGTCCTACTAACGAACCATAAGCCCGCGGTTTCGGGAACCGACCACGCGATCTGGCGCCGCCTGCTCCTAGTTCCATTTGAGGTGATCTTTGGTGACGACGCCGCGATTGCGGCCGGGGAAGCCAGACGAAAAAAAGATAAGGATCTCCCCGCAAACCTCGCGCGCGAACTGGAGGGGATACTCACCTGGATGATTCGAGGTTGTTTGGAATGGCAGAAGATCGGTCTAGCAGAACCGGCGAAGGTGCGTGGTGCGACAGATGTATATCGGGAGGAGCAAGATCGGATCGGGCAGTTCGTTGCCGAGGAAGCCGAAGTTGGTTCGGGAAAGTGCGTCCTACAAAGCGACTTATACCTGGCGTACAGGCAATGGTGCAGCCGTAATGGCTATCACCAGATGGGCCACGCAAAATTCCGAAAGCAGCTACTGAAGGCATTGAAAGGCAAGGTCACTGCAGGCCGCACAACCTCTGGCCCAAAGAAAAATGTCGCGACTTATGTCGGGATTTGGGCCGCGCCGAGCGGTTCACCAGCCTTCTGACTCGGTGGAGGGTGGAGCAAGTGGAGCGTTGCGGCTATTAAGGGTGTTGAGCGTCAAACGTCACGAATCGAAATAGCTAATGCGCAATTGGCTCCACCGCCTCCAACTTCCACCGGCCCGGTCGTCAGGGTTGCCCGGGATGCAGCCAGTGCTGAAGCGGCATCAGCGTATACGCGTCCGTATCGGCTATTTCTATTACCTCCCGAACGCTCGCCTTAGGCCCGAGATACACCACAAAGATGGAATGTTTTCCTCGATACTTTCGACGGAGGCGAATCTCCCGCTCAGAAATGGCGACGGGATCATTCGCCTTTCCCGTGCGTGCCTTGACCTCCACGAAGCGCACGGTCTTCCCATTCCGCTCAACCAAGATGTCATGATCGGCGCCCGGCGTCGTCGCCGAGACGTGAACCACTTTGTACCCCTTATTCGGCGGATATTTTTCGCGCAGAACTTTGAGCACGTGCTTTTCCCCTACCCGCCCATGCTCGAGCAGCACTTGCGGATCGACACTCGGCAACGCCGGTTTCTCGGGAGCTCTGCGCACTTTCACCCTTGGAACGCCGTCCGTTTCGTCAGCCGTTCCAATCAGCTTTAGCCATGCGGCTCGCTTTCTGGCATCCAGGAGCTGGATGGAGGAACCAAAGCTACGCGGGAAAAAACGCGCGATCACATCGGACGTGATCGGGTAGACCAAAGTGCGGTCCGAGCGCTCGCGATCCGGGCGCCAGGTGAATTCGGCATTCTCGTGATCCACGCTGGTCACCACACCAACAATGTGCACGCCGTCGGGCTTGTCACCGATGTTTTTCATGTAGACGCATACCAAATCACGTGGATCTATGCGTCCGGCCGATCCAAGAGAAGACCATGTCCGATCTGAACTTCGCAGTATCGTTGCGGGGCGCTCAATGTCCCAGCCGTACTTGTAGCCGTAAACGCTCTTGGGGTTGATGTGATAGAGCCAGACGTTCATATGAATTGTTTAAATCCCCCCTTCGCGGAAAACGTCGGACGTTTCACCGGTCGCTAACACCGCCCGGTGTGAGACCCACCGACTTGAGACTTGGCACCCAGAAGTCGTCCTTCAGAATCGCAGGAACCAATTGCGCCGTTCGCCAGCCGATCACCCAATTTTTATATTCTGGAGCGAGCGACTCGATAATTATGTCCACAGTCGCTTCAACTGCTAGGCGAACGCTTTCCGCGTGCTTCTTTCGGAAAAGAACGCGCGCTAACGGCAACCGCTCAAACGCCTGTTGCGGCTTAACTTCATCGACTGCCGGCCACCAGTAGAACACGAAGAAATCCTCCGGAACGACGCGAATGACATGGTCCTCAGGCGAAAGATTCGCGTGCAGTAAATTGTTTCTAAAGTCGCGCAGGCGCCTGACGTTCTTGAACGCCGGTGCATCAGGTGATAGTGGTGTCTTCGAGAAGCCGTTGCAATACAGCGGAAGGGTAAGGAGGCGCAATTCAAAATCCGCCCGCGTCGTTGCCCGCTCAAACACGTCCGCGCGGAAGCCATCTTTCCGCAATATCTCACTCAAGAGGTTCACGAAGCCCTCCAGTGCGAGGACGTAGCTAATTGCTGCACCAAGGTAGAACGTTCCAAGTGAAGGAACTACGCCGCCACTTGGCGCTTTGAGCAGGGCCTGCTCGTAACGGTCGCTGAGGAGCGAAGCAGCTTCTAGATGTTCGTCTCCCGCGGCAATGAGATCTGCATAAACATTACTCGGTCCCATAGCGGCAGACTTACTGTGCACGGATTTGGCGTCTACCAGGTGCTGACTCTTTTCCATCGTCTTCGTTAATTCAGCGAGAAACTGTTCAAGGTCGGCTTTGATGCTCCCGCCGAGAGGCGACGCGGCTTTACGTACTTTTGGAGCCCACACCGCGAGGTGAGGTTCCTGCGTCCCCGGCTGCCTTCGCACTTCAATGTATGCCTCCGAGGCACCCTTGAGCATGAAGCTCCACTCCCAAGGCAGCGGATGTTCGCCGTCCTTCAAATCGCGTTCGCCGGCTACTACTTCTGGCGGAAAAGCGACTGTGATGATGTCCGGAGTACCGTAAAGCGCCCTAAGCGCGCGGTACATCAATAACTCCGGTCTGATGCCAAGGTCGCGAAGCCGAAATAGCCCGATCTCTTGATACAGGTCGCCCGGACCTGAATAGCGGGACGTGTACCACTGCATCCCCATATGGTGGACGCTGGGGTGCAAGGGAGCTTCGTCATCCCGAACCGGCTCCAGCTCTCTTCGGAGCTCTGGCCTCGTAAACAGCCGCAAAAGACCTTTGTAATGGAGCTGAGGTGCCTTAGGTGGCTTGGGAAAAGGAATCAGTTTCTTATCCATGAATCTCGACTCCGGTAGGCCCCGACGATTTCGTCAGATCATATAGCCGATAAATTTTTTGTATTTGCGAACGAGAGGACGCACGTTCCACCCCACCCCGGTTCCGAGACCCCACCCCCACTTCGGATTCGGATTCGACGTCATGCGGAAAGCATGCTTCTTTCCCGGATAGAAAAGCATGCTTTCTTCAAAGCCAATCTGTTCCGGCTCCGCCGGCGCCCGTGAGCGGCTAGCGTAAGACTTCGTATTTGCGCCGACGCTCGGGTCCCCCTCGCGCCCTGTCTCTCGGATGGCGAGCAATCTCGCTCGACTACTGGAGACAGTCATGACGACGAAGGACTTGGGTAAAGAACACGGGGCAACTGTCCGCAAAGGGCTGAGCTTCGCAGCTAGCTTAGTGGCGGCGCTCGGGAAGGACATCGCGCTGAATGTTCAGCGTGGGGGTAACTATCTGGGCGGGTTCGCGAGCGGGCTTGTTCGCGGAGACAACGCCCGCCCAAACGCCTAAGAGCCCCGCATGATTTTGACGGGGCTGACGGTATTTCTGGGTGTCGTATTGATCCTGGCGAAGCTTCCGCGCCGGATGCTGCTCCGAGCGCTAGGCAAACCGTTGTTGCTCGACCTGACGGTTTCGGCGCTGACCTTGATGATCCATTGGGGTACGTTCAGCGGCGTGATGGCAGCGACGGTAGCAGGCCTGTTGACGAGCCTAGCCACATCCGGACTCCGATACTTGGTCGGATACGTCCAAGGCAATCGGTACTACCCGGGCGTGATCAATCTGGACGGCCTGAAGTAACCCTTTTGAAGGTCGCCGTTCTGGCGGCTGGCGCCGAGCTCGCCCGCCAGATCATCCGCATCGGCGTTCGCGTGCTTCTGAAGTAGCCCCTTCCACGGGGGATTTCCCTTTTCTTGGAGGAACTGTGAATCGCGATTTATACGGCGAGGTCACTGCTCGCATAGTCAATGCGCTCGAGGCTGGCGTAACGCCTTGGGTACGTCCATGGACTGTGTTCTTCGATCCCTACCCTGCCAATGCGATAAGCCGGCGCGCGTATCGTGGGATCAATGTGGTGCTGCTCTCGCTCGAGGCTCAGCTTCGCGGCTTCAGCCGAAACCTGTGGCTGACCTATGGCCAGGCGAAAGACGTCGGCGCGCATGTGCGGGCCGGTGAAACCGGCTGCACGGTGGTCTTCTACAAGCTGCAGGAAGTGCCGCATCCGCTTTCAGCGGAGAGGATCGAGGACACGGTCGAACCACGGGTCATTCCCCTGCTACGCAGCTTTACGGTCTTCAACGTCAGTCAGGTAGCCAATTTGCCTGCTCGGCTGCAGGAGCCGGAGGCGACGTTCGCTTGGGATCCTGACGCCGCGGCTGAGCGGCTATTGAACGAATCGGGCGCTCGGATTCAGCACGGAGGTGCAGAAGCGTATTACAGCCCGGCTACCGACCATATCCAGCTCCCGGAGCCGAAGCATTTCCCGCATAGCGCCAGCTATTACGCGACGGCGCTCCATGAGCTGGTGCACTGGACGGGACATCCCAAGCGTCTAGACCGCGCGCTTGGCCGGCGGTTTGGCGAGGCCGCCTATGCCATGGAGGAGCTGGTCGCCGAACTCGGCAGCGCGTTCCTCTGCGCAACGTGCCACCTGACGGGCGAGGTGCGTCACGCGGAATACGTCGGCGATTGGCTGAAGGTCCTAAATCAGGACAAGCGAGCCATCTTTGCCGCAGCCGCGAAGGCGCAAGCGGCGGTGGACTTCATCGAGTCCGAATGCGGCCGGCCGCCGTTGGCCGTCACCGCAAACGGTGCTTCACATATTGGGAATGCGGCATGACCGACGAGCGAATCATCCAGCGCGCTCTGGCCATCCTGGAGGGACGCGCACGACATGGATGTGCTTTGACGTCGCCTGCGGCCGTCCGCGATTACCTCCGGTTGGCGCTGGGCTCTAGAGATCACGAGGTGTTCGTGGTGGTGCACCTGGACGCCCAGCATCGCGTCCTCGCCTTCGAAGAACTCTTCCGAGGAACATTGACGCAGACGTCCGTCTATCCGCGGGAAGTGGTCAAGTCCGTGCTGCGTCACAACTCAGCTTGCGTCATCTTTGCGCACAACCACCCCAGTGGCGTAGCGCAGCCAAGCCGATCCGACGAGCTCCTTACCCGCAATCTCAAGGACGCGCTCGAGCTCATCGAAGTGAAGGTGCTGGACCACTTTGTAGTTGCTGGCCATCAGGCCATTTCGTTCGCAGAACGCGGGCTTATCTAGCCCGTTTTTTTAACCTCAAAGGAGGAAGTGCAATGGAGGCAATTCAAGCCTTGGCTGTTGTTCGCTCGCTCGCTAACGGGGTCGATCCGGAGACGGGTGAAGTTTTTTCGGCTGACAGCCCTTACCAGCGCCCGCTGGTCGTCCGGGCGCTCTACGAAGCCGCAGCGTCACTCGAGCGGATGGAGCGGTTCGAGCGTCGCAAAGCGCAAATGCCGGTCAAAACCGGCGCGCCCTGGACGGAGGACGAGGATCGGAAGCTGCTCGCCGGCTTCGACGCCGGACGCGCGCTTCAAGAGCTGGCGGCGGCGCACGAGCGGACCATGGGTGCTGTGAGGGCCAGGCTGCTGAAGTACGGCCGCATCAACGCCTAAACCGCCTGTGACGGATCGTGGTGGATTTGATGCCATTTCCCAAAACTCTTCTCATGTACTAAGAAGCTAAGAGACTTTGTGGAAAAGGGCCCTAATCCATCACTATCCGTCACAGGCGCCTGAGATATGGGGAGCGGCGAGGTGGGGAGCGCGTGGTGGTGGGGAGCGCGTGGTACCTCAGTGCTGCGGGCCAACACGCGCGGCCATCTAAGTTCTTGGCTACCCAATAACAAATCATAAAAATCGCTTGTACGGCGATATGGGGGGGCGCGCTACCGCAACCGAGCGAATCGGGATTTACGGTGATAGCGACGCTGTATTGCAAGGAAGGCGCTGTCGACTATCCGGGCATACCGCAGCGAAGGCGCCGACTTAGACCAGTACCGAGCGCCTAGACGCTGTGGGGCTGCTTCTCTATAGGCCCCTGCTGCTACCGCTTTTCTCTGCCGCCCGCCTCTGGACCTCGTAACTTTCCATCACGGCCTGATCCCAAAGCTTTGGATTGCTCCAGAAGGTCAAGCCGATATGGACCGCGCTCTCATCCGGTAATGCCCATGGAGCCCCTTGGAGTGAATTAAAGAGGTAGAACCCGGGCTGCCCCTTAGGGCCAAATTCGAACGAAGAGCTGCCGTTCTCATATGTGTAGTCGGGGGCCCTGCCGTAACGAGCAGCCAAGATATCGGTATAGCGCCGGGCAAATTGGCTTGCCTGTGCGCCAGAATTCAGCGTAGTAGCCGAGCTGATAACTAATATGGTGAACGTTTTTTGCGTCACGAGGAGATGCACGGGCCCAAGGTCTGGTGGCGCTACGGCCGCTTCCGCGCGTATTAAATACGTTTTTCCGGAATATTGGCCATACGAAGCTGGCACGTGCCAAAGTTGAGTCTTCGACGATACGGGATAAGTTGCGCCGATTCGATAGCCGAATAGCTCACCACCCGCAGCACCCTGTTGTGTTGCTATTGAGCTTTTCGCAACCGCGAATACTTGTTGAGCAACGCCGTTCGAATCACCGCGCTGGCCGGCAATGATCGCCAGGGTCACGATGATAAGTCCCGCGCCCACGTAGGCAACCGCCTTCACGCTCACCCCCTATGTCACGATTAGTGCGTGGCCGATAAGTTAACATGCCTCCAAATTTGCGGGTGTGCGTGGGACGCTCCGCAAACGCTTCGGCGTGAGGATCAGCGAGCTCAGAAAAGCCGCCGGCCTTTCTCAGGAAGCCTTTGCCGACAAGTGCGGCTTTGCGCGGTCTTATATGAGTCGCGTGGAGCGCGGGAAGGGCAATCCCTCGCTGGATGCGATTGAGACCCTAGCGACTGGCCTGAAAGTGCCTGTCGCGAAGTTGTTCGAGGATTAGCCCGCTACGCGACGACGACTCTTACGGTCGGACGTCCAAGCGGTACTAGTTGATCGCCTTAAAGACCATAAAGCCTATGGCGGACAACACCGCGGCGACGATTACGCCTAGCGCAATGGACTTGGTCCAACGGAACGTGCTCTCACCGCCTTTAACGCGCTGCCATTGGGCTTTCAATGCCTCGTGACTCACACGCACGATTTCTTGTATGGGCGTTGCGATATTCACGGGATCAATAATGTCACCTTTTGCGAGTATCGCCTGCAAGCTGTCCAGCGCCTTGATCACCTCTTTATGATCGTCAGGATATAGGCGAATCCGAGCGCGGTAATACGCTGCGAATGTCTCTCTAATCTGCGGCTCCGCGCTTGCCAAAAACGCTTCGGCATCTGCTCTGCCCGTAGTTTGCAGGCGTGACCAAGCAGCTACGGTAATGCTCTGCGCGCCACCCGTAAACTTGGCAATATCGTCTAAAACCGCGTTCAACCAGGCATAACGGAATTCAGATGTCTTCAGCTCCTTACTAAGTACAGATGTGATGAAGGCGACGAAAGCCGCGACAAACGCTGCCGCGACGGTTGCAATCGCGGTTGCTGGGAAGTCCATAGACGCCCTCAATCGCCTGTAAGCAGGGCGTGGAGTACGTCCGGCTTACTAAGCGCCAAGTCCGCGGGATCGATGTCGTTCGTATCACCCTGTGTGTAGCGCGCTAATCGGTGTTTTTGGGCCAAGCTGAAGTCGATAAGCTCGTCGACAGTGTTCCGCGCGATAAGCAAGATGATCTGGCACGCGCGACGCTGAGAAAGACGGTGAATCCGATCCTGTGACTGTAGGAAGTCGACCAGATTGAAAGTCCGATCGAGGTAAATGGCAGTTCGAGCTTGAGTGAGAGTAAGGCCCTCTCTGGCAGCCGCTGGATTCGCCACAAGCAACCGCACGCTTGAATCGCTTCTAAAGGCTCTTATTGAGGCGTCTCGCGCCCTTCCGTCCATCTCCCCGTGCAAGCATACCGGCCGCCACATTGCGTATCGGGCCATCAGTGCCGGAATGTTGGGAACGAATGAAGTCCAAACAATCGCTTTTTCGTCGGGGCTTGCGAGCTGAGCCTCTAACAAGCGGTCCAGTGGTTCAAATTTCGCCGGCGTTTCGCTGTACCTTGTGTCTAGCAATGCTGGATTCGACGCCAGCTGGCTGAGGCGCACAAGCCTGGTGAGTATGTTGTCGGCCTGTGCAAGAAATTCCTGGCCGGAAAGGCTGCGTACCCAAATTGCCAACTCTCTACGCATCTCCTCATACATCGCCAGTTGCTGGCCGCACAGTGTGACGAGAGAGCGAACCACGGTCTTCGCGGGCAGGTCGACTGTCCCTTCCTTCTCCCGCCGTAGGCTAAGCGCGGCGAGACGGTCTCGGAGGTCCTCCACCCGAACGTAACCGCCGTTTGAGCAATAGCGTTCCTTAAACGCCTCAAAGGTGGGGCCGAGCGTGCCCCCATCGTCGAGAAAGAAGAACTGGCTCCACAGATCCTCAGGCTTATTGGCGACGGGAGTGCCGGTCATGATGACGCGCTTCGCCGCATCACGCCGGAGTGCTAGGACGGCATGGGTGACCTTTGCCATCGGTGTCTTTATGCGATGGCTCTCGTCCAAAACTAATGCCAGTCGCTTGAATCTCAGCAGAGCTCGAAGTGCCGTTAACTCCGCCGCGACCGCTTCGTAATTGATGATGTAGAACACCGCTTTGAGACTTCGAAATGCCTCCCTCCGCGCCTTTTTGCCGGCGCCGAAGACGGCGTATCGGAACTTGGAATGGCGCTCTATTTCTTCTCCCCAGGTTGTCTTGAGGATGTTGGGGCAAATGACGAGCGCACCATCAAGCTTGCCCGCACCGATATCCAGCACGATCGCGTCAATGAGCTGCTTGCTCTTTCCCAGACCTTGCTCATCAAACAGCCCGGCAGCGGCGCGCTCGTGCAGAAAACGGGTTCCCTCCTCCTGGTGCGGGAGAGGTTCGATGTGGGCCTTAGGCAAGCGCGGCCTCGGACGGAGCAAAGCAATCCGGAATGTGTAGGCGCACAATTCCGGGTCTCTGGATCAGCGCCGTCGCGGCGAGGAGCCGGTCCAACTGCTGCGCGGCGGATCTTGGAATCGCGACGTACATTGTGACGCCTTGAATTAGGCAGAGCTGCGAGTACACAGCAAACTGCGCAAACGTATGGCGCGACGAAAGGTCATCTGCTGTCTTCGCTTCGCCCAGGGCGATCCGGTCCTTAGGGCCGCTGCCCCATACGTCGGGGCGGACACCTGCGAAATTCAGCGGCGGCGGGGCGGCTTTGAAAAGACCCCCCTGCGGCAGGGCGCCATCGACGCCATGAACGACATAGCCGTCGCGCAGCATCTTGCGCGCGAGCCAAAGCACTAACCACTGGTGGGTTTGCGATTGCATCGCTACGACGCCAGTCCAGGAACGGTAAGTGACTCGAGCACTTTCTGAGCTTCGCGCTGTAAGGACAGGACGATCTCCCGTCTCTCCGGTGAGCTGCCGAGTTCCAGCAGCTCATTCAGCGTCATGTCTGCAAGCCGGCGGCGAGCCCTCTCCATGAGCGCATAGAGTTCCTGCTCTTTCCAGCACAGTGGGATCCGAAGCTTGGAATTCACGTGACTTGAAGTCGCGGC